>Ga0181584_10001780_pt1 | contig 16397 bp, 11 predicted proteins | sample 071ome_30_FD_132462 | JGI IMG/M metagenome (GOLD analysis project Ga0181584, IMG submission 132462) | Coastal salt marsh microbial communities from the Groves Creek Marsh, Skidaway Island, Georgia - 071406AT metaG (megahit assembly) | ecosystem: Environmental > Aquatic > Marine > Intertidal... | reverse complement strand
CCGCGGTTTGACTGCTCTCCTCAGCCAAGGCTCGGGCGATCTCGATGGACCAGTCGATAATCGCAACAGGGTCGGCATGTCGCAATTTCCGATTAGCCTGAGGGAGAGTTTCCGCAGCAAAGCTCTGAAGCGAGGTTTCGGATTGCTCCCTCGATCGTTGGGACATGGTTCAGTTCCATAGGCTTAATAAAATGAGGTCAAATCGTACAAGCGAAAGAAAAAAGAAATAAATAATTATTTTTTATTACCTTATAGAATATTCAGTTCAGTCGGAGATCCTCTCGGTCCCCACCAAACAGTCCGATAACGGGCTATCCTAGCGACCTTCTCCAGCAACCTTTCCCAGCAACCTTTCAAAAGATCTTTGCCACAGAGAATTCACCATGCCGTCACCCGCTATCGCGCTGCTCCTCACCGGCCATGAGCTTATGACTGGGGACACCGTGGATACCAATTCCGCGATGATCTCGCGCCACTTGCTTGAAACAGGAATTTTAGTCGCCGAGAAATGCACCGTCGGCGATGAGCCCGACGCCCTGAAAAAATCCCTGCTGCGACTCAGCCAAGAATACGATGGCGTCATCGTCAACGGGGGCCTTGGGCCGACGGAAGATGACCTCACGGCGAGCATCATTGCGGATCTATGCGGAGCACCATTGGTCGAAAATGCCGAAGCCCTGGCTCACGTAGACGCCTGGTGCGAGCGACGAGGCATTCAGGCCAACAGCGCAAATCTGAAGCAGGCCTGGCTGCCCGGAAACGCCGACCTCATTCCTAATCCAATCGGGAGCGCAGTAGGGTTTTCTTTATCACTGGGTAACTGCCTGGTGCTGACAACACCGGGAGTGCCCTCGGAACTTGAAGCAATGTTGCCGACAGTCACCACCATGCTGGTCACCGCTGTTGGGGGAAGTGAAACCTATATCCAACGCATTCAGACCTTTGGAGTGGGTGAATCAACCATTCAGCAGTGGGCCAATGAATTGGGGGACGGCTGGCCTTCATCGGTCACCCTTGGATTTCGAGCCGGATTGCCACAGCTGGAACTCAAGCTCACCGTTGCTACAGCTGAGCAGGTACCCGACCAAAAACGCGCCTATGACCTGCTTGCGAGCCGCTTCGGGGACCATATTCTGGGTGAGAAGGACGCCCGGCTTGCTCAGGTGGTTCAAGCCCTTCTGAGAGACCAGAAAAAGACGATGACAACCGCTGAGTCCTGCACAGGTGGACTCATCGCCTCAATGGTTACAAGGGAACCCGGCTCCTCCGCGGTCTTTGAGGCTGGGCTCGTCACCTATGCCAACAGCGCCAAAAACCAGTTGCTGGGTGTGGGAGAAAAAGTGCTGAACACCGAAGGGGCGGTCAGTGAGCCTGTGGTCCGGCAAATGCTACTGGGTGCCTTGGAGCGTGCAGGGGCAGATATAGGTGTCGCCGTATCGGGCATTGCCGGGCCCGATGGCGGGACAGCGGACAAACCGGTCGGCACCGTCTGGATCGCCTGGGGGACCCGGGAGGATCTCAGGACCCACCGCGCCCAAATCCCCGGCTCAAGATCCCTGTTTCAGGGGCTGGTAGCCGCGGTAGCCCTCGACCTCATCCGGCGTCATCTACTCGGACTGCCGGCTCTACCCCATTACTTCACCCGTCAGGCGCAATGAATCTTAAAGGCGCTGTCACGAGGCAAACTCTGGTCTGAGCCAAGTGCTATGGCTGAAGCCGCTGCGCGACCCAGTCAGCCCCCTCCCGGCTAAATCGAAAACGATCGTGCAGGCGGTTTTGACCCCCCTGCCAAAATTCAATTGTCTCAGGCTCCAGTCGATAGCCGCCCCAGTGAGGAGGACGAGGAATGTCCCCATCTCCAAAGCGCTGCAATACCTCAGCGTACTGACTCTCCAACTGCTCCCGATTTACTATTGGCTGACTTTGACTCGACGCCCAGGCCCCCAGCTGGCTCTCTCGGGGGCGGCTGCTGAAATAGGCGTCGCTCTCTTCATCTGATATCGGCGCCACCCGACCCGACGCAATCACCTGACGATCTAATTCATTCCAGGGGAACAACATGGACGCTCGGGGCTCAGATGCCAATGCCTGCGCCTTATTGCTGCTGTAGTTGGTGTAAAAAACAAACCCGCCGTTCGAAATACCTTTTAGAAGCACCAACCGCTGCCATGGCACGCCCTGACTATCCACGGTGGCCAACGACACGGCGGTCGGGTCCTTGAGCCCAGCGTCGATCGCCTGCTGCTGCCAATCGGCAAATAGGTCAAAGGGCGAGGCGCTGAGCATGCTGCTGCGTAGCCCGCCAAGGACGTACTGCCGTCGATGATCCTCGTAATTCACCCGCTGGTGCCCTCGTCGCTTACTGTTAATGGAGTGTAACGCGGTGCTGCCACCGCCAACCATAACAAAGGGTCGATAAACACTGGCGCCGGATACAAAGCCAAGGTATTTTGGCGCCCCTGTCGCTAACGAGCCCTACTTTTTTATGTTCCCCCCCTGTTTCCCCCGCGATCAATTGAACGCTCTGATGTCTAGCTGCTGGTGCTGGCTCCTGGCACCTCTCAAGGAACTCTTTAAGGTAGTCTCTGAAAAGGAACTCTCTATAAGGGAACTCTTTGTAAAGGGACTCTGTGTCTCTTTGCTCCTGACTTCACCGCTGTCCTGGGCTCAACCGTCTGTGATCGGGTTGAACACAGCAAGCGCTCCTGTCATGGATTTGGACTCGCGCTTTGTCCCTCCTATCACCGTGGGAGACATGGTGGTGGGTCCGGAAAGGCTTGCCAGCGAGGCGGGTCTTAGCATGCTTAAGGCCGGGGGTAACGCCGTTGACGCGGCGGTCGCGACTGGCTTTGCCCTCGCGGTGACACTGCCGCGGGCAGGCAATCTCGGCGGCGGTGGTTTTATGCTCCTGCATCTGGCAGCGGAAGATCGTCAGGTTTTTATCGACTATCGGGAGATGGCCCCTCAGCGCGCTACCCGCGATATGTTTCTCAACGGCGATGGGTCGGTCAACCAAGACATGGCTTATTTCAGCCATTCCGCCTCCGGGGTTCCCGGAACCGTTGCCGGGCTCGTCCACGCGCTGGAAGCCTACGGCACGCTACCGCTAGAACAGGTGATACAGCCCGCCATTGATCTTGCGGAAAACGGCTTTCCCATGACTGCGGATTTGTTTGCCGACATCATGAGCGCCGCCGATCAACTGATGCAGGTTCCCGCCACCCGTGCGGTGTTTTTCACCCCAGAGCAGACTGTCACGCCAGTGGGAAGCCTGTTTAAACAACCTGAGCTCGCCGCCACGCTAAGACGTATCCGGGATAATGGAAGGGACGGCTTCTATCGCGGTGAAACGGCGGCACTTATCGCCGACGATATGGCGGCGAATGGCGGGCTCATTACTGCAGCCGATCTCGCCGCCTACCAACCGGTGGAACGCGCCCCTGTCAAAGGGCGTTTTCGCGGCCATGACATCGTCTCCGCAGCACCGCCCTCATCCGGTGGCATCCATCTGATCCAGATGCTCAATCTGCTGGCACCCTATCCACTGGAAGCCATGGGACATAATTCGGCAAGCTACCTGCACCACCTTATTGAGAGCATGAAGCTAGCCTACGCTGACAGAAGCAAGCATCTTGGCGACCCGGATCAAACACCTATCCCAGCAGCGGAGCTCATTAGCAAGACATACGCAGACAACCGGAGACAGCTGATCGATAGCGAGACCGCAACGCCCTCAGCGGTAATTGGGCCGGGGGAAGTGACCAGCAAAGAGAGCACCGATACCACGCACTTCAACGTGGTCGACAAGGCTGGCAACGTCGTCTCAAATACCTACACCCTCAACTTTAGCTACGGATCCCACATCGTCATCCCCGGTACGGGCATTCTCATGAACAATGAAATGGACGACTTTGCCGCACGCCCCGGCTTTCCCAACGCCTACGGCCTGGTTCAGGGCGAGGCTAATGCAGTAGCACCAGGTCGCCGGCCCCTGTCTTCCATGTCGCCCACCATGGTGCTCAAGGACGGCTACCCGCTACTCGCCACCGGTAGCCCTGGCGGGTCGGTGATCATCACCAGTGTTCTGCAGACAATACTCAATACGATTGTGTTTGATATGAACGCGGCCGAGGCAATTGCCGCGCCGCGGGTACACCATCAGTGGATGCCCGATGAAGTAAAGGTCGAGGCGGGTATCAGTCCAGACACAATAAAATTACTTGAAGCGCGGGGCCATCGCCTGAAAACTGCCGATGAAAGTCTTGGCCGCGTCATCTCCATTCGCATGAACAGTGATTGGCGAGAAGGATTTGCGGATATGCGTCTCCCCGGCGGCTTCGTCGCGTATTGATCGGCGTTGAGACTGGGCCAACCGTCATTGAACACTAGGGATAAATGCCATGCTAAATTCTGAGGGTATCCTGCCTGCTGTGATACATCCCATTCGCGAACTAGCGCGGACCCTAATCTGCAGTGCCCTGCTACTCACAGCCTGTACGGCAGCCGGAACCCCTGAAGCACCGGCGCTTTCCTCGGCCATGGTGGTAACCGCCAACCCACATGCAACTCGCGCCGGTGAGTGGGTGTTACAGCAAGGGGGATCATCGGTGGACGCGGCAGTTGCCATTGAAGCGGTGCTGAGCCTCGTGGAGCCACAGAGCTCCGGCCTCGGCGGGGGCGGCTTCATGATGCATCTGGCGGCTGATGCTAACGACCTCGCTGTTTATGACGGACGCGAGGTGGCACCTGCGGGTGCGTCGCCCACCATGTTTTTGGATGACACCGGCACACCACTCCCTTTCCTAGCTGCAAAAAACAGTGGGCTCTCCATCGGCGTGCCGGGCGTGTTGGCCATGCTCAAAATGGCCCACAAGGAACACGGAATACTGCCTTGGTCATCGCTGTTCGCGCCCGCCCGGAAGCTTGCTCTCGAGGGCTTTGAGGTATCACCACGGCTCGCGAATTTCGTCAGTCGCTATAACGGACGCCTGATTCCTCTGACGCCAGAGGATGGGCCAATGGATGCCTACCACTATTTTTACAACCAAGAGGGCGAACCTCGTACCCGCCTGACCAATCCCGCCTACGCAGAAACTCTCGAGACAATCGCCGAGGACCCGGATATTTTTTATCGCGGGCCGCTGGCTCAAGCCATCGTGGCGGCAGCCAACACGCCGCCCCGGGCGGGCACCCTGAGCGTCGACGACATGGCAGCCTATCAAGCAGTAAAAAGAACGCCCTTGTGTATCGACTATCGCCAGCAAAAAGTCTGCGGGCCCCCTCCCGCGTCATCCTGGATTGGCGTAGGCATGATGCTTGGGCTACTGGAGCACACCGCCCTTCCCACCGGCAACCGAGACGACGATTGGGCGATAATCATCGCAGCGCAGCAGCTGGCGTATGCGGACCGGGATCAATACGTTGCAGATGTCAGTAAGATCCCGGTCCCGCTAGAGGGCATGCTCAATAAGACCTACCTCGCAACACGGGCCAAACTGATCAATCCAAAGAAAGCGATCGACAGCGTAACCCCGGGAGACCCCTGGGCCTTCGAGCCGACCAAAACGGCTGTTGCCACTTTTGGGACAGACACCACAGACGATCGGGCGGGTACTACCCATTTTGTAGTGGTCGATCACAAGGGGGATGTGGTGTCGATGACCGCGAGCGTCGAGAGTATTTTTGGCTCGGCGCGCATGGTGGGCGGGATGTTCCTCAACAATCAGCTCACCGATTTTGCCCGGGACCCCCTCGATGAGGACGGCAAGCTGGTCGCGAATCATGCAGCGCCGGGCAAATACCCTCGCTCATCCATGTCACCGACCATCGTGCTTGATGAGGACGGCGAGTTTTTAATGGCAACAGGGTCGCCAGGCGGTAACTCCATCCTCGCCTACACGCTTAAGACTCTGGTTGGGGTCCTCGACTGGGGGCTGACGCCCCAGCAAGCAATCGACCTACCCAATGTGGTGGCGCGGGGAGACACCGTGCGAATCGAGTCGTCACGAGCAGACTCAAGCCTCATCGAGGCTGTCCGCCTACGCGGATTCAACGTAAAAGAGTCGTCGGGAGAGAACTCAGGACTCAGCGTTGTGGTGAGAGCGCCCTCGGGCGCCTATGCGGGCGGCGTGGACCCGAGACGAGAGGGAACAATCGCTTCCTTGCCACCCCTCGAGGCCACACGTCCTCATTGAAGCAAACAGTCCAGCGGGTAGAGCGGCTCTCTTACCCGCTAGGCGTCGGGCTTGTTCGGCAGCTTCACCTTCATGGTCTGACGAGCAAGCCCGATGAGCTGACCGTCGCTGTCCCAAAGATCACTGTCTGACTCGATAATCCCGTTGGTGAGATGGCGGGAGGTCAGTCGCCCGATAACGGGGCCGGGCGCGGGCTTTTTGCGACATTGAACCGTCAGCTCGATGGTCGGCACCCAACCGAAAGGACCAAACAGTGTGAAGGGTGGTGGCGGCATGATATCGGCCCACATCGCGAGGTCGATAGTGTCACTGGGAGCGCCATCGCGGTGCTGCAACCATGCGACAAACTCCCCCGATTTGGAGGGCGGCTCGCCGGTGAATACGCCCTGCCCCTCGATCAATCGCATGTCCACTCGTTCGTGGATCTCCAGAGAATGGGCACTACTGTGGGCACAATCCTCAAACGCGGGCATCGCAGGGGGCGTGTTGTTAATCCAGGTTTCGCCTCGCAGTCGATCGATATCGGTATAGGCGGCAGTGGCCCGCACCTTGAGCTCACCATCCTGGAACAAACTAGCGGACCCGAAACTGGTCCCCCGGTTTTCCTTAAGAGTCTCCACCTCGATCTCGCACTCACCCAAGACACAGGGCGAAAAGTAAAAGGCGTTAATCGAAAGGGGGTCCCGATGGGGCAGCGCTTCCCGTAGTGCGCGAGCCATCAAGGAAAGCACATATCCCCCGTTCATCGTCGAGCCGATCCGCCAGCCTCGCTGACAGGTTGCCGTCCAACGGTTGTCCGCGATTTTTGTTACTGCCGTGTCTGTCTCAAACTGTCCCACTTACCACCACCCTGTTGATTGGGCTGTCAGCCCGGTACCAGTCCGCTAATAGCCCCGCGAAAGCACCAAAATAGCCGCCAGAAAACCAGAATAAAGACGTGTTATCGGCCAGAACCCAGCGACATTGCGACGCAAAATCTGGTGCGATCCACCTGACCGCGGTGCAAAACGCGACATCATATAGCAAGCGGGAGGGTTATCCCACGCTCCACCCTTGGTCTCACAGGCCAACTACTGGCTATACTGGGAGATCACCGCTGTTGCGATGAGGGTGCTTGGATGCGCGCAAACTCGACAAAAGGATTTAGACACCTCCGCCCTGGGCTTGTGTCGGCTCTGCTATTTAGCCTGAGCCTCAATTGCTTTGCTCAACAAGAGGACAGTAACCCCGCCGAGGCCGATCCAGCGTCCACCGCAGTCCCGGAAACCGCTGCAAGCAATCCCGCGGATGCGATGGTAATTGATATGCGCAACACCCTCGACGCCCGCCCTTCCCCCGAGCCGGTGGCCGAATCAACGTTAGTGCTTGAATATCAGGCAGCGATTGAGGCACAGGAGCAACTCGGTGGCGCCTATTCGCCAGGCATGACAGAACAGTTGCTCGGACTGGGTACCGCCCTTCAGCAACTCAATCGTCATGAGGAAGCCGTCGATGTGCTTAAGCGAGGCGCACACATCGCCCGCATCAATCATGGCCTGTACTCCGCAGAGCAGCTCGCCTTGCTACGTAGTGAGATCAGGAGTCACATGGCGATGGGTCAATTCGATCAAGTGGATGAGCGACAGCGCTACCTTTATCGGGTTGAACGTCAGTCACTCGCTAACCAATCTGACTCAGCTGAGGCCCTAATGCGGCAAGCCCAGTGGCAACAACAGGCCTTCCTCATGCGGGTCGGGGATCCAGAAACCCAGATGGGTCGGTTGATGGTGACCTGGGATCTCTACCGTCTGGCGCTCACTCAAATGATCGAGATCCATGGCAACTCAGCACCCCAGTTACGCCGCCCGCTTATGGGTATGTTGACCTCCCAATATCTGTTCGCGGGCCATCGAGGGTACCCCTACTATCAGGCCTCCAAAGACAGCGATGCGAAGCTCGCCGGGCTCACCAGCACGGCTTACAAGCGGGGAGTAGCGGTATTAAATGCCCTGCTTGAGCTGGACGCGGCGAATGAGGTTTCTCTTGAGCAACAGGCCCAGGACACCGTGGCCCTTGGGGACTGGGCAATGTGGTTTGGTAAGTTCTCAGAGGCGGAAATTCACTATGCAACCGCGATGGGATTAATTGAGGGGGGCGAACAACCGGAACTAATGGCGCGATTTTTTGCCCAACCAGTACCCCTGCCGGCGATTGAGAGTCTCGATCCCCTGCCCCCATACTTAAACGGGGATCAGGGGCCACTCGCGGTCTCGTTCAACGTCACGGAAACGGGCCGAGTGAAGCAGTTTGAAGAATTGCTGCGCCCAGAATTGGAGGACGACAAGGCCGTGCGACGATTGGTGCGCACCTTAAAAGACACTCGCTTCAGGCCCGGCTTCGACGGCTCCCAGCCGGTGGCCTCCGAGGGGCTGATCTGGTCCTTCAGCGCAACGGCCTGGGATCCGGACGCTGTTTTACTGGATTGAAAAGGATAGTAGAGACGACCCTATGGATAGCCGCTTCACAATCCTGATTGTCAAACTTGTCCCTCTGGTGGGCGTGCTTTTCTTGTTGTCCGGGTGCCCAAGCGCCAGCACCCCCACCACGCCGAGTATGCCGACGCCGCCGTCAACGCCCTCGTCTTCGTCATCATCGTCTTCTTCAAGTTCGTCATCCTCATCATCAAGCAACAGCGCCAGTAGCAGTTCCTCAAGCTCTGGCAGTCAGTCAAGCTCATCGTCATCGAGCGGGTCCAGCGGTGGCCAATCCATGCCGACCGGAGGTGGCTTTCCCTCTCCATCTGCGAGTTCCGGGGCCGGGGAATCGACTCAAGGTGATGGCGATATGCCGACCGCGGATACTGGCTCGAGCACACAAGATCCGGGAGCCGCGAACTCTGGTAGCGAGAGTGGCTCAGAGAGCATGGGCGACAGCAGCGAACCGGGTTTCGGTGATATCGCGGGGGCTGATGCGCTGCCCGATATGCGTGACGAGCTACCCACTTTTGAAGAGAGCTACGGCGGTGGTGATGGAACCGACTCAGCCTCTGGGGTAGCGGATGCCGACGACGGCAATGGCGAGAGTGGAGGATCGCCCGCCGGCACTGAGAATGCATCCCCCAGCGGTCCCGGTACTCGTTCGGATGGCGGCATGGAGGGGGTGGCTAGCGGTAGCGACATCATGACCACAGCGGAACAAGTGGCTATTCTCGATCGACAGCTGGAACAAAGCACCAGTGATTTCGATGCAATGATCCTCGAGGAACAACAGCGCCAGCGCGAGGAGGCACGAGAGCGTGCCAACAGAAATGCCGAGCGCGAGCAACCCGAGCCCGCCGGCGCCGGCACCAGCGGTCGCAATCCCTACAACGACGACGTGGCCATGGGGGGTGGAAGCTCTATAGGGGGCGGCATGGGGGGTGCATCACGGGGTGGTGGCGCACCGCCTGATAATCCTGCTATCTACAAGGCCCCCGACGATATCCCTGATGGCAGCAATGACGATGTCGTTGCCCGTCAGCTGCGGGAAGCTGCCATGCGCGAACCCGATCCCAAGGTTCGGGAGCGCCTTTGGAATGAATACCGTAAATACAAAGGATTGGAGATCCCACAGTCATGATGCGCACACTTACGATATTGCTCGGTGCGCTCGTCCTCGCTGGCTGCGTCAGTCAAACCGTCAAGAGCACCTCGGTGCCTGCGCTGGAGCAACCCCGACAACTTGTGCCGGAAAACGAAGTGCTGGACGTGGGGGTTGCAATCCTCGATCCGGGCATCGACAACCTGACGGATGATGATCAGGTGTATCCCGAAATTCGTCGAGCGGAGGCTACCTTTATCGCGAGAGAACTTGCCCAGGTGCTGGAGGGGGTCGGCGCCTGGGGTGCGGTTCGAGTCGTACCTGACGACAAGCAGTTCACTGACCTGTTAGTCACCGGGCGTATCGCTCACAGTGATGGTGAGCGACTGGCGTTAGCTGTGATAGTCACAGACGCCACCGGAGCAGTCTGGATTGACAAGACCTACGAGGGCACAACGAGTCGCTATGCCTATGACCAACGCGCTGCCGCGAATCAGGACCCCTTCCTGCTGGTTTACCGGTTGATTGCCAATGACATGCTCGACAAGTTCAACGCATCCACTTCAAAAGAGCGCGTAACGGTTCGCCAGGTCGCTGAACTCAGGTTCGCAAGAGCATTCGCTGAAAATGCCTTTGCCGATTATCTTCAAGAGGACAAGGATGGCGAATATCAATTGAGGCGTTTACCAGCAGAGGATGACCCCATGCTTGAGCGGGTGCGCAATCTTCGACAGCGAAATTACGTCTTCGTGGACACCTTGCAGGGTCACTACGATGGTTTTTCGGAAGAGATGTATACGCCCTACCAAGAATGGCGCAAGCTGAGTTATGACGAAGTGATTGCCCAAAGGGAGCTACAACAAGAAGCCAACCAGCGATTAATTGCCGGCGCCGCGGCTGTGGTGGCAGGTATTGCCGCTCAGGGCTCCAGTAGCAGCTACGCCCGAACCGCCGGGGCAGTGGGCATTGCTGGCGGTGGCTATTTGCTGAAGAGCGGCTTGGAAAAACGGGCGGAGTCCAGCATTCACTCCCTGGCTATCGAAGAGCTTGGGCAGTCGCTGCAAGCTGAAATTACACCCCGGGTCATTGAACTTGAGGATCGTACCGTGCGGCTGTCGGGTAGCGCCGAGGATCAGTACAGCCAGTGGCGAGAGTTGATGGCGGATCTCTACGCCGCAGAGATGGGAGAGCTGCGGATGGAAGAGCCACCGATGAGGGGTGGCAGTACTGGCGGCCTAACGAGTCCTGAATCAGCGCAGACCGAGCCTGACAGTTCCGTAGACGGGTTAAATTCGGGACAATGAGGCCAGAGCCCCGGCGTTGTCCGGGGTACTGACTGACTTTCAGGACATCTCTTCCGTGAGCGATAGCACCGACAAACCCCTCAACCCGACGGCCTTCTCCCCACAAACCGACACCGTCAATGAGTCGACGGACCGCAGGCAACGACCCGCGTGGTTGGTGCCCGGTATTCTGACGCTGGGCGTTGTCGCAGTCTGCGTTTTTGTCGTGCTCCCTCTGTTGGTGGGTGACCCATCAACGCCTGAGACACAGTCGTCAATGTCCCCCACCACTGATTCGAGTGCATCGGAAAGCGTCGGGTCAGCGGCGTCAGCGCAAGCGCCGGTGGAACGCAGTCCCTTTGCCGAGGCGCAACGGCAACAGGCGCGCAAAGCCGCGCAGGATGCCTTGCAGCGGGTGCTTGAACTTCAGGAAATACTGCAGGATCTTGGCGTGGAGCGCTGGGCACTCGATACGTATCAGGCCGCAATAGCAACGGCAATGTCGGGGGATGAGGCCTACCGGAACGGGGATTTTACCGAGGCAGCCACCGCTTATTTAGATGCGGGCGATGCACTGGTTACCCTCGAAGACAGCGTGCCAGCACGAATCGCTGAGGCGCGAGCGGCCACCCTGAACGCCATTGAAGAGGGCAACCCACTCGACGCAAACGCCAGTCTGGATTTGCTGGTTTTGCTCTCACCAAATGATCTGGATCGGGACCCGCTACGCGCAAGAGTGGCTGTTATACCCGAGGTGTCTGAAGCACTGGATTTGGCGATTGAAGCAGCCGATCAAAATGATCTCTCAGCTGCCATTGACGCAACCAAACGGGCGGTCAGTGCCGATCCGGATCATCAACGCGCCAGTGACATGCTCGCGACCTACCAACAGCAGGATGCCGATCAACGATTTCGCCAGGCGATGACACGGGGCTATGACCTGCTTGATCAGGAAAACTTTGAAGGGGCGGCGGCGGCCTTCCAGAAGGCTCGGCAGCTGCGTCCCACATCAGCCGAGGTGCAAGCCGCCGAAACCGAGTTATCCGAGGCCAAGACAGATGCCACCTTGCGAGCACTGGCTCAGACAGGGGAACAAAAAGAGCGCGCGGAAGACTGGCAAGGGGCTCTCGATACTTACGAGGAAGCACTTGCCACCGATCCTACGCTGGTATTCGCCCAACAAGGACTTGACCGGGTGAAGCCCCGGGCTGAGTTGGCAACAGCGCTCCAAACCATTCTCGATGAACAAGAGCGGTTAGTAGACCGACGGGTACTGGCCGAGGCGGAAGCCACCCTGCAACAGGCGCAAGCCATTAGCGCACCGGGCCCTGTTCTCTCGGGACAAATTCAGGCGATTTCGGCGGCACTCAACTATGCCCGCACCCCCGTGGAGGTAAACGTGACATCCGATGGTCAGACCGATGTGACTCTCCTGCGGGTTCGCCGGCTTGGCGCATTCAGCGAGCAGAATTTAACGCTCCGACCGGGTGACTACGTCGCCATGGGGGTGCGGACAGGCTTCCGTGATGTTCGGGTTTCCTTCAGCGTGAAACCGGGACAAAAAGGCGCCGTCGACGTCCGCTGCACGGAGAGTATCTGATGTCCATGAACGAGGACGACAAGCCCCTGAAGGCAGATGGTTTTAGCCCAATGCCCGCATCACAGCAGCCCGGCCAGTCAGACGGGCCGCTCAGTGCGACGGCCTTTGAACCTCTCAGTGCCGCCGGCCCATCAGAGGGTGTTCGACGATGGCCTCTATTGGTCGGTGGTGTAGGCGGCGCCATCGTAATCTACGCGCTGTTTTTTCTACTCACAGCCCGCTCACTGGACATCGTCGTGGATGCTATTGGAACAGCTGACATAAGCCTGTCAGGCATCGCGATCCCTATCGGTCCCAGATACCTCCTACGAAGCGGCGAGTACGAACTGGTAGTAAAGGTGGCCGGCTACGAAGATTTCGAGGACACGATCACCGTTGGCGACGCAGAGAGCCAGCGTCTGGATATCAGTCCCGCCATCAAACCCGGGTGGGTCACCATCGAATCCGCGCCGGCTGGAGCCGAGGTTTTTTTAGACGAGGTTGCTATCGGCGTCACACCCTTGCAGCGGCTCTCGCTGCCCGCCGGATCCGCGGCATTGAGGTTTTCGCTGCCCCGCTACATCGAGCGAAACACCACCATCGATGTTACCGGCCGGGGGGTCGAACAGACCCTGAGCGTCGACCTCGAACCCGACTGGGCTGACATACTGGTTACCTCGACACCAGAAAACGCCAGCGTATGGCTGGATGGAGAACCGATAGGAAATGCCGGCACGCCACTTGAAATCATGAGCGGCGAGCGCGAGCTGATTATTCGCGCCAACGGGTATGTGGATGCCCCAGTTGAACTCACGGTGGTTGCGGGTATCCCCCAAGAGATCGGACCCGTCCAGCTAAAACCCTCTGCGGGTGTGCTTTCACTCACGTCTAAACCGACGGGCGCAGCGGTGGCGGTGGATGGTACCTTCGAGGGCCGAACACCGCTGGAGATTGAGCTCACACCCGATGAGGCCCACAGCATACAGCTCACGAAATCCGGCTATCAGCGTGCCCGCTTGACCCTCGAACTGGCCCGCGGCAATACCGCAACCCGGGACATCACGCTGACTCCCCGGCTGGGTGACGTCACTTTTCGTGTTCAGCCGTCGAGCGCTGAGCTTCTAGTGAATGGCACGGTGATGGGTCGTGGAGATCAGACACTCGCCCTCCCCGCGGTAACCCAGCGGGTTGAAATTCGGGCACCGGGCTATGCCAGCGAGCGGTTGCAGGTCACGCCCCGCGAAGGCCTGGAGCAGGTCGTGGATATCGCTCTGCTTACCGAGGCAGAAGCCCGCAAGGCAGCGATCAAACCCGAGATTGTGTCGCCGTTGGGACAAACGCTGGTGCTAATCGATCCGATCGCCGAACCCATGAATGAGTTCTCCATGGGGGCATCGCGGCGAGAGCCGGGACGGCGCTCCAATGAAGTGCTGCACACGGTAAAACTCGAACGCGCTTTTTACTTGGCAACAACAGAGACCACTAACGCCCAGTTCAGACAGTTTCTGGAAAGCCATAGCAGCGGGCAAATTGAGGGCAATAGCCTCAATCGGGAGCATCAGCCAGTGGCCCAGATCAGCTGGCAACAGGCAGCCCGGTTCTGTAACTGGCTGAGCGCTAAGGAGGGGTTACCGCCTTTCTATCGAGAGAGCGAAGGCATTATCCGGGGTTACAACGCATCCAGCACCGGCTATCGCCTACCCACTGAGGCCGAATGGTCTTACGCGGCTCGGATCGAGGGCGAGGGCTATCGGAAATTTGCCTGGGGTGAGGAATTCCCACCCAGTGCGCCCGTGGTGAACCTAGCAGACAATACCTCTGCCTTGGTGACCGGCCGTATCCTTAACGGGTACGCGGACGGTCATATCGTGGCAGCGCCAGTGGCGAGCTTTCCGCCCAACCACCGGGGCCTGTACGATATGGGGGGTAACGTGGCGGAATGGGTTCACGATGTTTACGTGATTCCATCTGCCAATGCAGAACTCGCCACCGACCCGCTGGGCAGTGTGAACGGAGACAACTACACCGTCAGAGGCGCAAGCTGGGCGCTGAGTCGACTGGCGGAACTTCGGCTCACCTACCGTGATTATGGAGCCGCGGGCAGAGACGACTTGGGTTTCAGGATAGCGCGCTATGCAGAATAAGGTCATCAGACAAATAGTGGCACAGGAGGTCGAAAGCGCTGCCGGCTATAAAGCACTTATAGTCACAATGCTGGGGAGTTTGGCCCTGGCCGCAGGGCTGTTGTCTGCTGGCCTAGGGGCACAGGAATCAACCCTCCCAGAACCGGCTACCGAATCCGAGTCCTCTCAAGTGGCTGCCCCAGAGCGGGAAGAAGAGGCGCCCCTTGAGGTGAACCCAACCGCACGACCCACAATGGACTACATTCCCAGCGAGACGATCTCCGAGGACAGCTCGGTATCCTTCCCCGTTGATATATAAGCAGGATCTCTACTATGCCTTTGCGTATCAATAACGAATTTCTCTATCAGGTTTTTGCCCTGCTTCTTGCAGTCATCGTGGTGCATGGCGTCTATATCGGACTCATTCGCCCCACCGCGGAAGCACAACTCGCCGCGCAGGCCGCCCTGCAGGCTGCCGGGGAGGCGGTGGAAGCGCAGCGAACACTTGCCATCGTCATCCGGGATTTTGAGCAAGAGGCATGTTTTATCCTGCTGTTATGGGCTCTGGCGATCATGGGCCTCAAGGCCCATCGCACCCGACTTGAGCAGGGAATGTTGGGGCGCAATCTAATGGATGTTCCCACCGGCACCAGCCTGCTGCCGCAAGACTCAAGAGACTACGCTCGTGCCTTGGAAGCTCTCCCTGAAGAAGAGCAGGATTTTCTGCTGCCACGGGCACTCATGAATGCGCTCCAACGTTTTGCGACGACACAGTCCATCCCCGCGGTATCCGAGTCCGTGCGAGAACAGTGCGACATCGAAGCAGATCGACTGGATTCGGAACTTTCCATGGTGCGATATATCTCCTGGGCCATCCCCTCCATCGGGTTTATCGGCACCGTACGGGGTATCGGTGACGCGCTTGGGCAAGCCTATAAGGCGGTAGAAGGCGATATCTCGGGGGTCACCGTGAGTTTGGGGGTTGCCTTCAACAGCACCTTTGTCGCGCTGGTTCTATCGATCATCATTATGTTTGCCTTACACCAGCTGCAACTCTCCCAAGAGCGCCTCGTCCTTAGCACCCAGCGGTACATCGATCGCAAACTCCTTCGCCACCTTGCAGTACCGAGATCATGACGGCTGTTCTGGACCTTCACGACACCGCGCTAAAAATCTGGCGAGATGACACGGACATCGAATCCCCGGGATACGCCTGGTTCGATGGCAAGCAATTTCGTTTCGGGATAGCGGCCTTGCGCACCCAACGACGTACCCCTCGCGAGGTCAACACGCGCTTTTGGTCGCAACTAGGCACCGCGCCGCTGTCACCTCCACTGGGTAAGGCACGACACACAGCCGATCTTGCCCATGAACATCTTCAGACCCTTTACGAGGAAGCCAATCGACCCGATCGTGTCCTACTCACCGTGCCCGGGAGCTTTACGCGCGAGCAGCTGTCACTCCTGCTAGGTATTGTGGAACACCTCCCCTTTTCGATCGACGGATTGATTCACCGATCCGCGCTGCTCGGTAGCGCCAGCGGCATGGGACAGGGACTGCACGTTGAACTTCAGCTACACCAGACCTTGGTCACCCAGTTTCAGGTCTCCGATGGCCACGTGGCCGCAACAAACTCTCAGGCATTGCCGGGTGAGGGACT
>Ga0181584_10001779_pt1 | contig 16403 bp, 10 predicted proteins | sample 071ome_30_FD_132462 | JGI IMG/M metagenome (GOLD analysis project Ga0181584, IMG submission 132462) | Coastal salt marsh microbial communities from the Groves Creek Marsh, Skidaway Island, Georgia - 071406AT metaG (megahit assembly) | ecosystem: Environmental > Aquatic > Marine > Intertidal... | reverse complement strand
TTGTTATTACCTACGTAACAAACACAGACTACGACTACTCGTCAATCACCACTACTCATCCTCCAGCTCCAGCCCCGGCACGTACAACAGCTGCACATCGAAAATCACCGCCGCCCCCGGCGCCACCCTCGGCCTCCCCGGCGCACTCGGCAGCCCCTTCGGAAAACTCAGCTCCCCCTCCGGCACATAAATCCTCCGCACCCCGCCCACCCGCATCGTCTTCAACCCTTCATCCAGCCCCCCCACCACCTGCCCAGTCCCCACCCGTATATCATACGGCGTCCCATTCTCCAACGAATTCGATATCACCCGACCATCCTTCGTCATCAGAATATAATGCAACACCACCTGATACCCCACCGGCGGCGCCGGACCACTCCCCACCCTGATATCCTGAAACTCCAGCCCAGAAGGCAACCGAACCCGCTCCACAGACCCAAGCGCCTCCTCACACGCCGCGTCACACAGAAGCTTCGGAGCCTCCACAGGCTCGACAAAGTCAGCATACGACGCCTGGGGGAGGGTCGGGGAGAGGGGAGACACCAAGGCCGTCACGGCCGAGAGCGAGAGGGTACGCAGCACCGAGGAACGGGATGGGTTGTTGTGTTGTTCCGAGGTGGCACGGACGACGACCGCGCGGCGGACAGACCTGTGCGTGTGTGAGGGAGCGTGAGAGGGAGAGCGAGAGAGAGAGCGTGAGAGAGAGCGTGTGTGAGAGAGAGCGACCGAGCGCGAGGTCAACTCGCCAACAACCACACGTTACTACCGAGGAATGCCACGACGACGTACCTCCCGCCCGATCCATCGCGCGTGCCGACCACGCAGACGGGACCGATACCGGTACCGATACCGGTATGACGCTGCAGCAGTGTACGAGTCATCGTCGATCGTGCGTGTATGAATTCTTATCCCTCCGTGTTCGGGCCGAGCGGAGCCGAGACGACGGAGAGGACACCAACGACCGGGGGAATCTGCGAACAATCAACTCGTATCTCGCTGTATACATACATCCCGATGTCTATCACCATCTCGTCTGTGCCTCTGTGGGTCGTGTCGTGAGTCATTCTCTCGAATTTCGTTCAATTCGTTCGTCCGAGACGCTCCGATGCCCCGTCCGCGTTTGTCACTGACGCCTCTGGGGGCGAGTCCGGCGTCACCGACGTTGTTGAATAGTACGTTTGGTGACGTGGCGGGTGGGGAGGTTGGCGGTGTGGTGGTGGGGGCGTTCGAGGTGGACGGAGGGTATGTTCGGGAGGCGGAGCTGGCGGGGGGGAACGGGAACGGGAAGGCAGGGGAGGGGGTGGGAGACGGGGACAAGGCGGAGGCGGAGGCGGAGGCGGAGGCGGAGGAGAAGGATGCGATGAAGACTGCGCCAACGTCGTTGGCGCTGTCGGTGGGGGGCACTTTGACGTCCGCGTCCACCGGTGCCATTCCTCCTTCTTCAGTCTCTGGTCTGACGCTGGAGCTGCAGGGCATCATGAAGCGCCAAAAGGTCATGGCGAATAGCAACAAGAAGAATACGAAGAATACGAAGAAGACGAAGAATACGAAGAATACGAAGAATAGCCCGAATAGCCCGCGGGTGCTGTCGAAGACGTTGTTGGAGTCGTTGATGTTGCATGAGATACGGGCGTTGGATCGGTTTGCGCATCTGAAGGAGTCGACGATGACGGTCAAGCGGTATTGTTGGCGGCGCGGGGTGTGTGTGGGGGAGGTGAGTACGCCGAGGAGGGAGGTTGGGGGGTGGTTGCGGAGTGATGGGTTGGATGGGCGGGTGGTGTTGCAGAGTCGGTTGGTGCTGCATACGATGTGTCTGCAGCTGCGCGAGGGGTTGCGTGTGGTGGGTCGGAGGAATACGAAGGGGAGAGAGAGAGACCGAACGGGAGCGGGAGCGGGAGCGGGAGCGGGAGATGCAGCAGCAGCAGCAGCAGCAGCAGAAGAGGAGTATGCAGCAGCGGATTCCTCGTCAGATTCCTCGTCGGATTCCTCGTCGGATTCCCCGTCGGATTCCCCGTCGGATTCCCCGTCGGATGGTCATCATCATCAGCATCTTCCGGTGCGGGTGCTGCCAGATGTGCCGTTGTATTTGGGGGGTGGGTCGTCAGCGAGGCGGTTGGACGTGTTGAAGGCGCGTGGGATCTCGTATGTGGTGAATGTGAGTGCGGTGGTGCCAAACTACCACGAGGGGAATGATGGTTGCGAAAAAATTTCGTACGTCAAAGTGCCGGTGTATGATGCGAGTGATGTGGATATTGTGGGGGCGTTGAAGGAGCAGGGGGCGCTGGAGTTTATACAGGAGGGGCTGGATGCTGGGTGTGGGGTGCTGGTGCACTGTTGTGCGGGTCGGAGTCGGAGCGTTGCGTGTGTGATTGCGTACCTGGTGAGGCGATACGGTTGGACGGTTGAGGAGGCGTTGGAGGTGGTGGGGAGGGTCCGGGTGGTGCGGCCCAATGACGGGTTCATGGAGCAGCTACGGGGGTTTTATGCGGAGGAGGTTGGTGGTGTTGGTGTTGGTGGGCGAGGGGGTCGTGATTGATGGCGGGTGTATGAACTCCTGCTACTTGTACTACGTTTGTTGTTTGGCTTGTTTTGTACTATATATATTTCATACACGTGGTGAAACAAAAACAATGGCAATGCTCTTTCTGAAGTTCTCCCTAGCCCTTGGCAATCTGGCGCTCCATCATCTCCCGGTACGCTGTCGCGCGGGCCGCTTCCTGCCGGGCCGCGTGCTCCCTCCGGACCGAGCGGATGCGCGAGCAGTGGGGCACCGGGCAGTTTGACGTCGTGCAGATCTTGGTGTGGTACAAGATGTACTGGTAGATCTGCTTGCATACCTTGCAGCCCCGCTGCGGGCCTTTGTCGCAGCTCTTCATGTGCTGGTACAGGTTCTTGACCTTCGTGCAGTGGTTCTGGTCGCAGCCTGGGCAGCTCGCGGCGTGGGCGACGAGGTTCAATAAGAGGCGCATCTGCTGCATCTTCCGCTTCTTGTCTTCGCGGGAGAGCCGCATCTGGGTCTCGTCGAACTTCCTTCCGGACGGCGCCGTGAGGGGGTGCGGGTGGGCCATCCTGCGCTCGACCTGCGACCTTTGGAAGCACTTGCCGCACATGTCAAAGTCGGGGCACTTGGTGCAGCGGTACGACTCGCCGGGCTGGACCTCCTCTTGGCAGACGTTGCACGTGGCCGTGAATGCCGGCTCGCTGGGGTTGTGGAGGTGGTAGAGCGACATCATGCTCGAGTGCCGTGCCCGGCGGAGCGTGTCAAACTGGTAGTGGTTGCCCTGGCAGAGGGACAGGTACTGCTGGCGGGTGTCGAAGAACTCGCTGTCCATGTCCTGATCGTCGTCCGTGTTGGGAGGGATTATGGGGCACTCCTCGGCGACGAGGTCCTCCAGCTTGATGCCCGTGGGCAGGCCGAGGGGCTTGAGGTCCCCGGCGGCGTTCATGCCGTCTTTGCCGTCGGCGGGCTTGCCGCCCTCGCGGACGTAGCAGTTCTGGCAGAGCTGGAACCTCGTGATGGTAAACTCCTTGCTCGCCTGTCCCGGCTTGTCGAGGGAGATGCCGTCGAAGCACTTCTCGGCCTTGATGGTCACCTTGGACGGCGGGTTCGGGTGCCGCCAGAGCTTGTCGCCGCTGACGTAGACCCGACAGTACGAGCACGACTCGTACATGTGCGCCACGATAAAATCGGCCTTCATCTTCTGCATGTCCGAGTACTCGGCCAGCTTGGCGAGGACGACCTCGCCGGGTCCGGCGCCGTCGGGCAGCAGGATCCGCTTCTCCTTCTTCTTGGTCGTCCGCTGGGTGCCCTCTGCCTGGCTGAACGGCTCCTCCTTAACCGAAAGATGCTTCTCGGCCTCTCCCGGCCAATAGTCGCCCGATAAATACGGCAAGTCGGTGACCGACGGCCGCGGGAGCCTGTGGTCTTTGCCGCCGTCGAAAAAGGTGTCAAACATGTTGGAGACGTACGTGATCGTACCCTCCTTTTGCGACCGCTTGAGCATGTTGAGGTACCACTCGCGCAGCCTGTCCGACCTCGGCACCTTCTGCTTGTTCGGGTGGCAGAAGAAGATGTAGTCGTCGCCGGCGAGCGGCGGACAGGCCCAAATGTACATTGAGCAGAAGCCCCGCTTCTTGACGTCCTCTAGATATCCCAAGAGCACCTCGTGATATACGTAGGTGCGCATGGCGACGTCCATTCCCGTCGCGCCCGTGTTCTCAGGGCGGAAGTACTTGACCGAGTCGAGGTACGACAGGTAGACGACCCGGTTGTTGGGCGCCGGGCAGTTGTCACCGTACTCCTGGACGTACAGGCAGTACAGACAGATGTCAACCCCGTTGATCTTCTGGAAGAGCAGGATGACCTTCTGGCGGTACAGGTAGGCGTTGGCGCGGCCGGTGCCCTCGCAAAACTGCTTGGCAAAGAGGGGCCCGACTTCCACCTTCTTCTCCACGTTGTTCACGACGCGGATAAACAGCTCGGGGTAGTCGGCCACCTCGTCGGTCTCGAGTCCAGCCGCCTTCGCCCGGGCGGCCTTCTCTGCCAGCATGGCCTTGCCCATCCGCTCCTCGAGCACGTCCGACAGGCGGCACTTGGGCAGGTCCTTGGCAGTCAGCATGGCCTGGGGCCTCGTTTCGGGGACCTTCCTCTTGCCCGTCTCCAAGGCGCCCTTGAGACAAAGGGGACAGACGAAACTCCGATGATCGTCGTTCCCTTGGCCCTTGTTGAAGAGCCCGCACACCTGGTGGACCCAGGACTCGCAGATGTCGCACGCCACCCACGGCTCCTCCGACTCGTCGTTGTTCTTCTTCTTCATCAAGTCCCGCTTGAGAATAGCGAAGGAGTCGAGGATCAGCTCGTCCGCGGCCGCCGAGAAGCACGAGGTGCACCACTGTCCCTTGGCCTCTGACTTCGCGGTGTAGTACACCTGGTTCCGCTTCACCTTGACGCCGCACGAGTAGCAGTAGATGGCCGGCGGCTCAAACAAGAGCCGCCCATGGTTGCACAGCGAGCACTTCGACTCCTCGACGATCTCGTGGCTCAGCAAGCCGTCCAAGGTCTCGGCCCGGGGCATCGGCTTCCGCCCAGGCACGCCGGGCGGTTTGGACGCCGCGTCCGACAGACGCAGTAGGCCGAGATGCTCCTCAATCTCCTGAATGGTGAAGTACTCGACCATCGACGTGCCCAGGTTCTTCTCGTTGGACAAAAGCTCCTTCTCACGGCGGGCCCGGCTCGCGAGGTCCAGGACGGGCTGTTGGTAGGTCTCGACCTGCCCCTGTGCGTCGCCCCGCATCCGCTGCTCGTCTGTCAATCCCTTATTTCTATACGCTATACGCTGCTTGCTCACGTACTGCTTCACTGGCATGCACACGGGACACGCTTTGTCCCGGCACTTTTGGTGGTGCTGCAGCAAGACCCTCGACGGGGCGCACCGCGGGAACGAGCACTTATCGTCCTTGCAGTCGATCAAGTGCTTCCACAGCTCCTTGGCCAGGGTGCACGTCTGTTTGTACTGGCACTCGTCGGGCCCCGCCGTACACTTGGCGCAGTGACGCAGGAAGAGCAGCCAGCGCTGCTGTTTCACGATCTGGTTCTTCCGCTCCTCCTTCAATTTGGGATCCATGCCCTGACTCGCACTCTGATTGGCGGGAATGATGCCGTCGAGTGCCGGGCCGTGCGAGTGACTGGACTTTCCGGACGACGTGTCCACCTGGTGGGCCTGACGCGCTCCCGTCCCGCCGCCCTGGGCGCCTCCCTCGACGGGAACCATCTGATGCAGCTGACCACTGTGCATCTGGTTCGAATGGTCCGGGATCATGCCCGACTGCACAGCAGGGTACATCTGCATCCCGGTGCTCCCCGCCACGCCCATCGACATGCCAACCCCGTTGCCCATCATGTTGTTGTTCATCATAACGTTCGCTCCCTCGTTCCTATTGGATCGCAGGAGAATGGGACCTTCGATGCCGGCGCTGTAGCCCTGCTGATTGGGTATCCCCGAGTAGACCGTGTTGGCGTGCGAGCCGGCTGCCGGCTGCCCCTGCATGGGCACCATTTGCTGTGCGTGCTGCGGGTGCTGCACGTACCCGCCGTTCATCATGGTGAGACCGACCGGGATGTGCTGTGCGATCCTTTGCTGGGGGTGGCCCGGCGCAGTCCCCTGGTTGTTGACGAGGACCTGCTGGCTCGGTTGCCCCTGGCTCGGTTGCCCCTGGCTCCCACCCCGAGGATCCTCCCGAGGTCTCTTCAGCGCCGCCGCGAGGCTCTGGAAATTCTCGCGCAGCGCATGCTGGTCGAGATATTGCTCCTTGCTCGTCGCCCGCTCAAACCACGCCAACTCTACCCGAGACGCGATGCCCACTAGCCGCTCTTTCACCTGCTGGGTCAACTCCATCGTCGATCGCATCTTCAATAGGGCGTAAAGCGTCCCAACCTGCTGTTTCCGCTCGTTCTTGCTGAGATGACTCCTCCAGTCGCCCGTCGCGCCCGTCGCCCGTGCTGCCGTCACGGCCCCAGTCACACCACCCGTGGGCGTCCGAATCTTCGGCAACTCAGATTGACGCTGCGTATCAAAAGCCTGCACCGCGTTCTGCGCAGCAGCCCCGACCGAAACCACCGCCGGTGCCTCGGCCATCTCTGCACCGAACGACGGCAGCTCCATCATCGACTCGCCCCCTTCTGCCAGGGGACTCGTCGTCGCGTTCATCGTTTGTATCTCGTCGGCATTGTTCCCAGCCGGCACCTGAGTATGATTCCCCACGTTCCCGGCATTCTCCCCGGCGACGGCCCCGGCCTCGGGCTGGTTGCTCCCAGCCTTGGCCTCCCGCCGACCCCTGGTCTGCATGCGTTCTCTTTCGTTTGCTGTTTCCACTTGTTATGCTTCCGATCGACGATCGACGGCCGACGATCGACGGATCGCGCTCCGGCGCCTACGAACACCCGAACACTCTGTACGGCTTCGTTCGTTCCGATTGACACGAGTGCCACGTCGCTCGCTCCTACTGTCCGCGCCTCCAACACGCTCTCTAGACACAACCACGCATGGACACCGAGCACACACACGCGAACAAGCAACCCCTCGTGCCCGAATCGTTCCACGAACAGAGACCGTTCACCAAATCGAGCCCTGCGGTACGTCTCGGTCGTCAATGACAGGTCTGCGTGCGGAGCGGAAGCGTGTGAGAGGAGATTCCGACGACCATGCGATCGAGCGGCGGACGCGCGGAGGTCCGCGAGCGGTGGTTCCCGGTCGGACAATCCTGACAAACACGCCCGCGGGCGTCGTATCGCGGGCTGTTCGGGGCCGTCAGTCGCCGGTCGTGAGCCTTCAGTGTTACCACGTACCCGACTCGCGCGCAAAGTCAAGAGAATGATGTGAAACGGAGTGGATTCCGGTTGAGAGGGAAGGACAAATTTGATCGGCCGGGGACCCAACGGCCGCTGGCTGAGCCAGACCATCAGTCGGACGTCAGCAACGCAGACAGCTGGCGCTCCAAGCGATCGGCGCGTGCCTGGGCGGCAAGCAGCTCTTGCACCTGCTGGGCGGCGTCGTTGACCTCCATGGCCATCTGGTTCCTGAGCTTGGCAATGGCGTCGTCGCGGGACTTCACCTGGGCCTTGAGGGCGTGGGTCTCTTCGCGGAGGGCGCTCATCTTCTCCTCGGCGTCGGCGAGCTTTTGGGTGATGTTGTGATAGTTCCGGGCCTGGGCCTCTTGGCCCATCGGGCCGGCGGCGACAGCTGCGACGGCGGCACCGCCAGGGTTGACGTTTTCCTTCTTGCCTGGGTCGTCTTTGAGCTGTGCCTCCAGGGTCTTGACGCGGGTATGGAGGGTGGCCTTTTCCTTCTTGAGGGTGTCGATGGCCGCGGATTGGTCGGCGAGGGTTTCTCTGGCCGTCGCCTCGGAGGCGGCCAGTTCGTCGCAAAGCTCGTCGATGCGGCTCTTCTTCTCCTGGGCGTCGGCGCGGAGGTCCGACAGCTCGTCCTGGAGGGAGATGATGGTGGCGCGGAGCTCGGATTCGGATTCTTCCGACACATTCAACTGCCTGGTCTTTTCTTTGAGCTGCGCCGCGGTCATCTGGGCGTCAATCTGGGCGGACGCGAGGGCCGCCTGGGTGGACTTGAGCTCCTTGGCGACGGCGGTGGCCTCGGCTGTCGACGACTGGTGGGCCGTCTGGAGGGCCTCGAGCTGCTTTCCGAGGTCATCGATGGTGCCGATGTGGGTCTGGATCTGCTCGCCGTGCCTCGAAGCGAGGGCGTGCACCTCGGAGAGTTCGGCGTCCTTGGCGTGCAGCCGCCGCTCGAGGTCCTTCGCCTCGACTCGGGCGTCGTCGGCGTCCGTCCGCGCCACGTTCAGCTCTTGCTCCAGGTGCGTGATACGCTCCTGATGCAGCTGGATCTCGTCGTTCAGCTGCGCCGCCGCCCTCATCGCCTCGGAGATGCGGCGCTTGGCGTGCTCGTTGGCGGCAGCGTGCGTGACGCGGGCCGTGGCGAGCTCCTGCTCGACGGCGTCGAGGCCGGATTGCATCGCGCCCTGCGTGGACCACATGGCAACAATCTCCTGGAGCGCATCTGTGTATGCGCCATACCACTCGTCGCGATCGGCGCCGAGGCGCTCGCACGTCGCGGTCAACGTCTCGACCGTCGAGTCGAGGGCGCCGGCGTGCGCGCACATGCGGTCGTACTCGGCTACCTTGGCGGCTTGCGTCTCCGCAACCAAACGGGCCTCGTCGAGTTGCAACTGGAGCGCTTCGAGCTCTCGCCGAGCCTCCTCGCCGTGGTTGTGACCCGAGTTGTAGCCGTGGAAACCGTCGTCGACGCTGCCGCGGCGCCTCTTTTCGGCGGTACGCAGCACTGCCCTTGACGCCGTGGCCTCGGCACGAAGCATTTGCACTTCGTTCATAAGCGTCTCGGCGCGCGAGGTCATCGTCAGCAGCTCGGAACGCAGCTCGCCAAACTCCTCTGCCGACACCCCTGCCGTCGCCCCCGTCGACGGGGCCACCGGCTCGCCCTCCGCGACGAGGTCCAGCTGCCGCCGGAGCCTGATGTTTTCCAGCGCAAACTTCTTGACGTCCGGATGCATGTCGACCTTCTGCTTGAGAAGGGCGATCTCGCCCTCGAGCCTCGCCCGCTCCTCGTCCCTCGAGGCACCGGTGGCGCTCGAGACTGACGTGATCCTGCTCTCCTTCAACCGAAGCATCATCTTGGTGCGCTGAAGATCCGCCTCTTTGGCATCCACCAGTCCCTGCAATGCGGCCAGCTCCTCCTGCAGCGAGGCCACGTGCCTGCACGCCCTTTCCTCCCGGGTCAGTGCCGCGACCAGGGCCTTTTGGGAGGCGTGGTCTCCATCATTCCTTTCGTTTCTGTCTTCGTTGTCGTCATTGTCGCCATTGTCGTCATTGTGGTCTCCGTAGTCCTCGCCGTCGCGATTCGGACCGACCGCGTTCGCGGCAGCCAAGAGCTGCCGCAGGCGCACCACCTCCTTCCGGAGCGACGCGGCGTCGCCGGACGCGTCCTCGTTGACGACCGCCTTGTTCTTGATCCGTTTGACGTTGTCCGCGAAACGGAGCGTGCTGAGCGTCTCGAAGGAGTTGGACGCCGCCGGGCTCACCGTCGCCAGGAGGACCGTCTTTGCCGTCCCGCCCAGCGCGTCCTGCAGCAGGAACGTCAGCTTGGAGTCCCTGTAGGGCACGTGCCGCTTCTTCCCCTGCTGGACGTCAACGAGCGTCATGATAACGTGTCCAAGCGCAGACAGCGACTTGTTGATATTCGAAGCCTCCTTGAGCCGCTCGCCAGCGGCCCCCGAGGCCTTTTGCCGCTCGCTCCCCGCCAGGTCCACCAGATGGAGCCTGGACCGCAGGACCACCCCGTTTCCGTCCCCCATCCGCTGCTCGATCGTTGCCGTGAACACCGAGTGCGACCTCGACGACCGATCGTTGGCCATGGTCTCGGCCACCCGCCTGTTGGCCATGCCCACGGCCAGCACCTGCTGCACGTCGCCCACCGACCGCACCTGGTGCCACTGCACCCCGTCCACAAACACTCCCGAAGACCGATCCGCCCGATCCACCCGATCCGCCCGATCATCACGGATCTGAAGGTTTCCCGCGGCCGGATTGGTCAGGTCGCTGACCGTCTCGTTGTAAATCTCCACGAACGAGCACGACACCGACGTCTCGTACGAAGCATGCCCCGCTTTCTTGCCTTCCATCTTCGCAAATAGCTCCTCGAACGACCGCTGAATGATGCCCCTCGACGCATCCGACCCATCCTCGCCGCCCATCATCGAGTACGTCTTGCCGGACCCCGTCTGCCCATAGGCCAGCAGGCACCCGTTGAATCCCCGCAGACAGTTCTCGACGACCCCACTCCCCGACGCATCATACACATCCCGCTGATCCTTCTCTGCCCCCAGCACCCGGTCAAACCCGAACGCCAAGCTCTCCCCCGACGGCGACCGTATGTTCAGCGTGTCGGTCGAGTTCTCACCCCGACCAGCTCCCTCTTGCACGCTCACCCCGACCGCACGCTCCCGGTCGCTCTTGGGCCGCACGCGCACGACGACCCGAATGGACGACGCGCCCGCCGCACTCGACGCTGCGCCAGCGTGCCTCGCGGCGATGAGCCCGTCTGCACCCCGCTCACCGGTCGCCCCGCCCCGCCCGAACAGCCGCACCGGGCTGATCCTCGACGCCGTCCTTTCAGCCTTCCCAGTCTTCTGCGTCGACTTGGGCAGCCGAGAGGGCGAAAAGGGCGAGAACAGGGTCCGCTTTGGGTTGGTCATCTCGGCCTGGTTTTCATTCAGATCGTCGGTGTCGCGCTGCGTCCTCCTCGCCGGCGTCTTCTTCTTGCTCGAGCCCAGTTTACCGAAAACATTCCCCAGCAGAGACTGGTGCTGCTTTCGCCCCGAACTCTCCCCCAGGCCGAACGCGGGCATGATGAAGACTGGGTCGTTGGTCTCTTGTTGGAACCGAGAGAGACTCTGGCGTCCTACTCACCACGCACTACTACTCGCTCCCCTACGCACGTGCCGTGTACGTGTTTTCGTTTTGGTTTTGATACAATGGTTGATCCGGCGGGCTCGATTTGTTCTTGCGGTTCTTCGTTCGGTGCAGCCAGTAGACCCCGACGAAGAAGAGTTGGAGCCCCCCCTCCTTTCTTCTTTCTTCCCTTCCTCCCTTCTTCCCTTCTTCCTGGATATCTTACACATAAATAGCCCACCGCATCGTCATCAGATGTTGCTCGGATACAGCAGGCACCTGATCCTCGCCCCAATCGCGCTGGACGGCAACGGCTTCCTGAACTTGCTCCTCACCACCCCAGTGCTCCCGTGCGCCCTCGTCACCTTTCCAAAGATCACCCTATACTTCGACCCCTTCTTCAGCGTCTTCGCCTTGTAGATGTACGCAAGCCTCTTTCCGAGGTAGAAGTCAGTCTCCGCCTTGGACTCGACCCCCTGCAGCTTCACCAGCGCAGTGTGGTTGTACTGGTTCGCCTTGGAACGCTTGAAGCCCAGGAACTGGCCGCTGACGTAAAGTCTGACACGCTCGCCACCCATTGTATTCTGTATTCTGTCGCGTTGGGTGGTGGGGCGCCGAGTGAGTGGAGGCGTGGGAGAAGGAGAAATCACGAGGCTGGAGGACTCGCGCCAGTCAGTCCCTCGCATCCGCTCGATGCAAGTCGAGCAGTGCGTTATAGTTCGTCGGTGGTCTCCGGCAGGGCCGCCGCCGGAATCTCGACGCAGAGAGACAGCAAATCGTCGCCGCGCGGCAATTCGAGTCGTCGAGCGTTTCATGCAGCACGAAGCGCCTGCCTCGTCGCCATCTCGCGCCGTCCATCGGGCTTTCATACGATAGACTACGTATGTGAAGCAACGGATGGACATAAAACGGCTCGGATGTGCCCGAATGCCGGCATTCGAAGTTCGACGCCGTCGCGCTTGCGGCTCTGCCTTCGAGACCGCGATGCTCCCTCCATAGGCATGATGGGAACACTGTAGCTGTTATACGCACCTTGACTACTAAAAGAAGAGTGCGCGGCGTGTGAGGAGGTGTTCGAGTTGGGCTCGGCGTTTGGCTCATCCGTCGGCAAACGCATTGGCAGAGTTCTCGGGTGGAGTTTCGACTTGACCCTTGCGGCATTCGCGTTGTTCCAATTTGTGCGAGCGAGCGAAGTGCGTAGAGCGTCGCGCGAGCGAGCGCGTCGGTCGGTCGGTCGGTCGGTCGGTCGGTCGGTCGAGCTCGACACAAATACAGCCACGTGGAGAATTCCCAGGATGTCGTCCTCGCCTCGCCTTGGGCCGCAGGCCAACGCGGGGAGCGGCCAGAGGGAGACGGGCGTGCGACGATTCGTCCGGCCTGCTGTGCTCACGGCGCTCACGGTGCCCTCGCTCCTCGTCGCGGTATCGCCGTCTCTCATCAAGCCCGCCCTCGCGATCGTCAGCCGTGTCCATCCCACGGTCGCGATCTCGGTCGATGCCGCCGACGTGGGGTGGCTCACGCCCAAACCGCGGCTCGACGGGATCACTGTCCGCTCCAAGCTCGCCGGCACGTGCGCGCCGCCGCCGCCGCCGACGACGTTGTTCTCGGCCGCGTCGATCCGAGGGGACACGTCTCTGTTGAGTGCCGTGCTTGCGCGGGGGAGAAAGTTCAATGTATTTGTCGAGCGGCCGCGCGTTGGCGTGTTCGATCCGGCGAACGTTCCGGCGAGGATGGGCACGTCGCCGTTCTCGGCAGAGGTGGCGTTGGACGACCGGGTGCACCTGTTTGTGTCCGAGGGGACGCTCGTGGTGGACGCCGGCTTGGAGCAGTTGCTGGGTGGGCGCCTGTTCGTGGACGTGGTCAAGGAGAAGGGGTCGGTGCGGGTCGAGGCGGATGGGTCGGATGGCCTGGCCGTGCGGGGGGACTTTGCGATGAAGATGAACGAGGTGGTGTTTGTTCGTCCGGTCGAGGTGCGGGCGAGGGTGAATCAGGCGTTTGTGACGTCGGTGCTGGGGACGGTCAATCCGCTGCTTTCGAATGCGGTTGCCGTGGTGCAGGAGGGGCAGCCGGTGACGGTGCGGGTGGCGCCGGTGGGGGGTGGGCTGAAGTTCGGCAATGCATCGAAAATGCGGATCGATGTCGACGGGTATAGGCTGAAGATCCGGCCGGGGGCGCTCATCGGGGAGGTGCTGGAGATTCTCAAATTGAACGCTGAGCGGTCGAGGGCGGTGGTCGTGGAGAGTTCGCCGGCAACGGTGGTGGTTACTACGAATACGAATACCAGTCGTGTGGAGGCAGTCATGGAGCGGGTGTCAATCGGGCTGTCGGCCGGCCGGCAGGTCGCGTGTCGCGTGTCGACCGTGGTGGATGGCTCAGCGGCGGAGATTTCAAACGGGACTGCGTCGTTGGAGATGCGCATCGATGTGTTACCCGAGACGTTGCTCGACCTGATGAAGATAAAGTCGAGCAAGCCGTTGCGGGTGGACGCGAGGGGGACCACGTCGAGGCCGGTGGTGCTCGTCACGGACGCTGTCATGCGGCTCGGCGCCTTGGTCGTGGGGAGCTGGGTCGAGGCATGATGCTAAACCTGGAATTCGTACGCGGGCTGCTTGCTCCCGTGCTCCACCGTAAAAAATCGGACCGTCACCAGGGGCTGACCCTCCTCCTTGTCCCCCTTCGTCTCCGCCGTCACTGTCGCAAAGCCGCTCCAGGGGTACTGCCACACGGACGACTCGGTCGCGTGGAACCCTCGTGTGCAGTCAGAGCCCGCGCCGCTGACGACCTGGTGGAAGCGCATGTCTTCCGTCTTGAGATGCTCGAGGTCGTGGTCGTGACCCGAAAAGTACGCCGCGACGCTGTGTGCATTCAGCACGGGCTCCAAGTGCTCGATCAGGTCCAGGTTTGGACCATGGTCTCCGTTTGAGCGCGTCGGATGATGACCGACCACCAGCTTGACCGGCGCGTCGCTCTCCGACAGCCGCCGGTCCAACGTCTCCAGCGAGTCCCGCCAGTCTTCGGCCGTGAGAATGTTTTTGTTCCAGGGGTTCCACTCCGAGTTCCGGTACTCGCTAATCCAGGGGTTGGTATCGATGAAAAACACGTCCACGAGCCCGCCACCGAAGCTCTGCACGTAGTTCCTGCCGGGCAAATTCCACCGGGCGTCTCTTCGGTGCAGGCTGTCGCCAAGCTGGTGGTGCGGGCCCCGATCGCAGTCCTGCATAGAACGATCGAGAGGGAGCGAGCGAGTGAGCGAGTGAGCGCATGTGCGCACGTCGGCCGAGTTCAAATACCCACCAGCGAAGCGTCCTTCTCGCAGAGCGTCCAGAATCCGTCTCCGTAATCGTGATTCCCGAGCACCGCGTACCAGGGCAGCGAGATGACCCCCTTGCCGTTGTAGACGCTGCGAAAGGAGCGGTCGAACAGCGGGTCGTCCTGGCGAACGAGCGAAGCGCGTAGCGCGAGTGAGAGAGTCAGGGCGCGCGAAGAGCGAGCGCACGTCAGTCGATCAATACCCACCGTCGAGTTGAGCCCGTTGGGGTAGAAGTTGTCACCCGTCGAGATCACCGCCACGGGAGGGACTGCCAGCTGTGTGGCCACCTGCGACATGAGTGCTGCCACGCTAGTCTGATTCGCCGTGCCTTCCCTGCCCCAGTCTCCGACGACGAAGAACGTCACGCTGTCAGCCGTGGCAGTCGTGGGAACGAGGACGATCGAGAGGAGGGCGATGAGCGCGACGAAGACGAAGGCACTCACGCCCACGACCAGCGCCGTCCGCTTCGTCGACGACTTCACGGACGATGCCCTGTTCCTCTGCGGACTGCCGAGGATGCCGAGCGGCTCCATCGAGAGAGAAGTTGTGGCCAACTGTATAATCCCGGGTCCGGGCACTGCTCTCTTCTCCTCGCCCGCCTCCTTACACAAGTAGCGACTCGATAAATGAAATCACGACCTCATTTGAGTCCGGCAGCTTCTCGATGCCGGGGTAATAATTTATCTGGCGGGGAAGGGAATCAGCGAGTGCGTAGCGAGTGAGGGTCGCGCGTGAGAGAGCCGAGCGCCGGCGCGTTCAAACCCTACGTCGATAAGGTGACAACACCTTCCATCCCCGTCCTTCGGAACGATCAGGTCAAAATTGAACAGCGAGAGGCCCATCCGATCCTGAAGCCTCCGAGCCACCCCGCTCCATACGTCCTCCGGCGGCGTCGGGACACCTGGCAAACGGGCAAAGCGCGAGTGAGAGTATGGTCGAGGCTTCCGAGCGCAGGCGGCCGGAGTCAAATTCAATCAATACACACCGTGGTTCTTCGGCGCGAGCGACGCGCTGCCCCAGGACCGACTCGAAGGATACGCGCTGACCCGATTGATGCTCTGCAGCGACTCGTTCCCGTCGTTCTCCAGCGTTTCCAGGTGGAGCGACGGCCGGGTCACCAGAACGTGCTGATTGCCGAGCACGTAAACCTTGAACAGGCACTCGCCGTGGTCCACGTACTGCTCCAACAGCACGGGAAGCTTGCTGTTCGATTCCGCGCACAGCTGCCGCAGCCCCTCCACGGACCAGACCACAGCGATATCGTGCGACCCCGCCCGTCCGTCGGCCCACAGCGACTTTGCGAGGAACGGATACGTCAGTCCCGACGATGCCACCCGCTTCTGGGCCTCTTCGTACCCGACCCCTTCCTCCAGGACTACGTGGTTCGGCACCGTACACGTATACGAACAGGAAGAAGGAGAAACCGACGGCAGTGGCGATCGCGACGACTCGTCAAAGCGGAATCCCTCTCGCGGAACCACGTCGAGCATTGACTTGCGGTTCCGGAGCTTGTGCGTCGCCGCGGGCGGGTCGCACAGCCGCACCTCCGGGTGCCGCTCCACGTACGCTTCGAGCTCCTCTTCGAACTCTTTCCGACGTATTTTCTGCAGAATCACGTCGAAGGGACCTTGCTGTTCCAGCGGCCTGCCCTCGTCGATGACGACGATCTCGATGCCCCGCGCGCGCCCCTCCTCGACCAGCTCTGTTCGGACGTGCTTCGCCGCCTTTTCTTTCCGAAGCGCGAAACCCACCCGGGCGACCCGTACCGGGAATGGCGTCGTCGCAGAGTCCTCGGCAGAGGTCATTGTCGTTCGTTCCAGTCGATCTCTTCTGATTCGGATGCAGTGGCTCGTCCTTTTGCGTTCGTTCTCAGCTCGTGCGCTGGTACCGGTACCAGTGCTTTAACAAGGCGGAATACATGTATAGACAGTCGCGCGTGTGGACCCGAAGCCCCACGAAGAACAGGGGGAGAAAAGAATGTGTCGTCGCGAGTCCGTACAAAAATGTCTGACCTAGAATGGGCCCAGGGCGTTCTCGACGGGACCGTAGAGACGTACGGGGAAACGGGCAGGCACAGGACCGGGCGCGGGCGGTGGAGGGGACGAGGGCGAGGGC
>Ga0181584_10001774_pt1 | contig 16442 bp, 13 predicted proteins | sample 071ome_30_FD_132462 | JGI IMG/M metagenome (GOLD analysis project Ga0181584, IMG submission 132462) | Coastal salt marsh microbial communities from the Groves Creek Marsh, Skidaway Island, Georgia - 071406AT metaG (megahit assembly) | ecosystem: Environmental > Aquatic > Marine > Intertidal... | reverse complement strand
TATCGCATTTAAATAAAAATTTAATCGGCGCTTCAGGGAGTATTGCAACCTGGTCTTGAAGCGTTTCATTCGCTTTGGTCAGATCAGTAATCATCTCGTTCACTCTTGATCTACAGCTTTCTTCCGTGAGGTACGGGCCTCTGGTATCCGTGAATTTGATGCATTCAGCTTCTCCAGTTAGAGAACAGGCCATAACTATAGCAAGAAACATCATCCTCTCCTTCGTTAGAGATTGATGGTCCAATGCTGATGTGGCTGGATGTTAGCCTGTTTGGGGCTTTAGCAAGGCAAACACACGCACCGATGCGCTTAGTTTATTCATCAGTCACAAAATATTTAGGTGGATAAAAAGGTGGTTACAAAGACTGTAATAACAGTCAACACACTGTTTTATAAAGATTTATCTAAGAAAAGTGGTGCCCAGGAGAAGACTCGAACTTCCACGGCCTAATGGCCACTGGCACCTGAAGCCAGCGCGTCTACCAATTCCGCCACCTGGGCATCGGGGCGATCCGGGCCATGTGGCCCGTCGTTGGAGGCGCGCAGAATAGCCGGCCGGCCCGGCTTGTCAACTGAATCCGTGCGCCTGTACCGCTGCTTTCTGGCCCTCATGGCGGCCCGGTCCAATCTGCACTGGACGCCGACCCGTGCTTGCCGCTATCACTCTTTCACGGGAAACGACATCGGCATGCGGGATTTGTCATGGACAGAACGGTTGCGGTCATCGGCGGCTCGGGATTTGTCGGGCGCGCCATCGTCGAAATGCTGGCCCGCGAGGGCGCGCGCGTCATCGTGCTGTGCCGCAATGCCGAACGCGCGAAATTCCTCAAGACAATGGGCGTCGTCGGACAGGTAACCCCTGTCGCCGGCAACGCGCTGTCAGACGAGGATCTGGAGCGGGTGATGGCGACCGCCGATTCGGTGGTCAATCTTGTCGGCATTCTGGCCGAGGGCGGTTCGCAGCGGTTTTCGACGTTGCAGGGCGAATTGCCGGGGCGCATTGGCGCGGTGGCGGCAAAGCTTGGCATGACATCCGTTGTTCATGTGTCGGCCATCGGTGCCAGTGCCGATTCTAACAGCAGCTATGCCCGCAGCAAGGCCGCTGGCGAGGCGGCGCTTCATGCGGCCTTTCCCGGAGCGGTAATCCTGCGTCCCTCGATCATCTTCGGGCCGCGTGACAGTTTCTTCAACCGGTTTGCCGGCCTGGCGATGCTGGCACCGGGCCTGCCGCTTCCCGGTGGCGGACGCATGAAGATGCAGCCTGTCTATGTCGGCGATGTGGTTGACGCGGTGGCTGTCGGGCTCGGGTTCCGCAACATGCCCAAAGGCGGCAAGACGGCGGATGCTGGTGCCGGGTCTGTCGCGGGCGGCGTCTTCGAGCTGGGTGGGCCTGACATATTCACCTTCCGCGAATTGATGGAAATCACGCTGGATGCGATAGGGCGGCGTCGGTTGCTGGTGCCGGTGCCGCTGGCTGCGATGTCGCTGGGTGCGATGATTACCGGGCTGTTACCGAACCCGCCGCTGACAATGGACCAGGTGCGGTTGCTTGCAGTCGATAATGTGGTGTCGGATGACGCGCGGGGGCTGGTCGAGCTTGGCATCGCGCCGACATCGGTGGACGCCATCATCCCGGGTTATCTGTCCTGTTTTCGTCCCGGCGGGCAATTCTCGCGGCGCGGCTGAGCGGCTTACACGACACCGCCGGCAGCAATCGCAAGCAACAGTACGGCGCCAAGCGCCATCCGGTACCAGACGAAGATCCGGAAATCGGCCCGCGCCAGCCAGCGCATCATCCAGCCAATCGCGGCAAGGGCAAAACAGAAGGACAGCAGCGCCACCAGCGCCGCATCTATGCCAAGCGCCACATCTCCGTCCTTGATGATATCCAGGCCTTTCAACAACCCGGCACCGGCAATGGTGGGGATCGACAGCAGCAGCGAGAATCGCGCCGCGGACACCCTGTCAAAGCCGAGATAGCGCGCCGCCGTCATCGTCACGCCGGACCGTGACGCCCCGGGGATCAGCGCGAGGCACTGTATCAGCCCGATGGCGATGGCGCTGCCGAACCGCATCTCCGATATCTGCCGGCCAAGCGATCCCACACGGTCGGCATGCCAGAGCAGCGCGGCGAAGACCAGATTGGCAATGGCCAGTGTCCTGATATCGAGAAGCCAAGACGGGTTGAGCCGATTGACCAGGAAGCCGGCGATGATCACCGGCAGGGTGCCCATGGCGAGAAGGATGATCAGCCGCCGCTGTCCGGCATCGCCGCGCGGGCGCAACGCCATCAGCATGGCGAGTAAATCGGCCCGAAGATAGAGCATCACCGCGCCGAGTGTGCCGACATGCGCCGCCACATCAATCGCCCGTCCCTGATAGGGCTGGTCGGTGAGCAGGGGGATCAGGGCCAGATGCCCGGAGGATGACACAGGCAGAAATTCGGTGAGGCCCTGAACGGCGGCGACGAGGACGATCAAAAGAACAGGCATCAGGTCTTCTCCCCCGTCAGACGGCATCTTCTGCGCGTGCCGCCGCATTGATTGTCAGCAACCTACGCGCAAAGCCCCCGCAGGTCAAAATTCTGGCTCGCCCAGAATCCCGGATTATCGGTGGATGGCCGGGGATGGCCGGGGATGGCCGGGGCATGATCTGGCCTGATTTAGTCTCATTTCGGAACTTAAATGACTCAAATTATGATTCTCACACAATCTTGATGCGGTTGTCCTTGCGAATTCTCCTGAAAAAGGGTAACTAATATTGACTTTTTTGACGCGGTGCCATTGCGAGGACTGGCTGAAACGGCCGATCCGGGTGTGGACGCGTCATTCTTTTCTGTGCAGAGCAGGTGTCTGGACAGGGATGCGGAACAGGACAAACCGGGCAGAACAGCGGGGCACAACCATGTCGAGCAAAATGCTGAAATTCGTCACCACCGACAAGAAAATGCCGGACAAGCGTGGCGCCGAGATGCGCGTTCAGGATTTCGACGAGATCTATGACGAGTTCGATGTCACCGCTGCCGAGGACCAGGCAGGGCGCTGCTCACAATGCGGCGTGCCCTTCTGCCAGATCAACTGCCCGCTTCACAACAACATCCCGGACTGGCTGATGCTGACCGCCGAGGGGCGCATGGAAGAGGCCTACCGGATGGCCGCGCAGACCAACAACATGCCTGAGATCTGTGGCCGCATCTGCCCGCAGGACCGTCTGTGCGAGGGAAGCTGCGTCATCGAGAAGGGGTTTGAATCGGTTACCATCGGCGCGGTTGAGAAGCACATCACCGAGACAGCGTTCGAGAATGGCTGGGTGCAGCCGCCACAGCCGGTCGCGGAACTGTCTGAATCGGTCGGCATCATCGGTGCCGGACCGGCCGGCCTCGCCGCCGCCGACATGCTGCGCCAGCGCGGCTATCAGGTGACTGTCTATGACCGGTATGACCGGGTCGGCGGGCTGCTGATCTATGGCATCCCGGGCTTCAAGCTGGAAAAGCATGTTGTCCAGCGGCGCCATGATCTGCTTGCCGATGGCGGCGTGACCTTCAGGATGAATGTCGATATCGGTGTTGATATCAGCTTTGAGGAGATCCGTGCGTCGCATGATGCCGTGCTGGTTGCGACCGGCGTCTACAAGGCGCGCGATATCAACGCGCCGGGTGTCGGCATGGAAGGCATCGTGCCGGCGCTTGACTATCTGACCGCCTCGAACCGGAAGAGCCTTGGTGATGCGGTGCCCGATTTCGACAGCGGCACGCTGGACGCCAAGGGCCGCGATGTTGTTGTCATCGGTGGCGGCGACACGGCGATGGATTGTGTTCGCACCGCGATCCGGCAGGAGGCAAACTCGGTGACCTGCCTGTATCGCCGCGACCGCGCCAACATGCCGGGCTCGCAGCGCGAGGTCGCGAATGCCGAGGAAGAGGGCGTTATCTTCAAATGGCTTTCGGCACCGCAGGCCTTTCTTGGCGACAACCATGTGCGGGCCGTGCAGGCCCAGAAAATTCACCTTGGCCAGCCCGATGCGACCGGCCGCCAGGTGCCGCAGATCATCGAGGATTCATCGCATGACATCCCGGCCGATCTGGTGATCAAGGCGCTCGGTTTCGACCCTGAGGATCTGCCGGCCATGTTCGGTGCACCGGAACTCGCGGTCTCGAAATGGGGCACCATCGACATCGACTGGCGTTCCATGATGACCAACCTTCCCGGCGTGTTCGCCGCCGGCGACATCGTGCGCGGTGCCTCGCTGGTTGTCTGGGGTGTGCGCGATGGCCGCGACGCCGCCGCCGCGATCGATTCCTACATCATGGCGCAAAGCGATGCGCCGCAGGCCGCCGCCGGCGCCTGAGACAAAAGACGGGACAGAGTGATGAGCAAGACCAACAGATTTGATGCGCGGAATTATCTTGCACGGCGCGCCCGCAACGAGGCCCGCCTGACAGCGGCCGGTGTCTATGGGCCGGAAATGGAGCATGACGCCTGCGGAGTCGGGTTCGTGGCGGCGCAGGACGGCAAGCCGACCCGCGCGGTCGTGGATGCCGCCATCGAGGCGCTGCAGGCCATCTGGCATCGCGGCGCCGTCGACGCCGATGGCATGACCGGTGACGGCGCCGGCATCCATATCGAGATTCCGCGCGACTTCTTCATCGAGCATATCGCCCGCACCGGCCATGATGATGATGGCGGGCGTCTGGCCGTCGGCATGGTGTTCCTGCCGCGCACCGATCTGGCGGCGCAGGAACGTTGTCGCTGCATCGTCGAACAGGAAATTCTGGCTGTCGGTCATTTCATCTATGGCTGGCGACAGGTGCCGGTCGATACCAAAGCGCTTGGCGACAAAGCCAGCGCGACACGTCCGGAGATCGAGCAGATCATGTTCTCGATGCCGGCCGATATCGACGAGACCGAGGCCGAGCGCCAGCTCTATATCGTCCGTCGCCGCATCGAAAAGGCGGTGACCGCCGAGCTGATTTCGGATTTCTACATCTGTTCGATGTCGAGCCGGTCGATCATCTATAAGGGCATGTTCCTTGCCGAACAGGTGACGGCCTTTTTCCCGGATCTGAATGACCGGCGGTTCATCTCTTCCTTCGCTGTATACCACCAGCGCTATTCGACCAATACCATGCCGACCTGGAAGCTGGCGCAGCCCTTCCGCGTGCTGGCGCATAATGGCGAGATCAATACCATCCGTGGCAACCAGAACTGGATGACCTGCCATGAGGATCGCATGGCCTCGGACATCTTCGGTGACTCGATCGACGATCTGAAGCCGGTGGTGGGGAAGGGAAGTTCGGATTCGGCGGCGCTTGATGCGGTGTTCGAGCTGATGGGCCATGGCGGGCGCACCCTGCCAATGGTGAAGACCATGATGATCCCGGCCGCTATCGACGTCGACAGTGATCATGAGCTGGCAAAGCTCTATGCCTATTGCAACTCGGTGATGGAACCATGGGACGGGCCAGCGGCGATCGCCGCCTATGCCGACAACTGGGTCATCGCCGGCATGGACCGGAACGGTCTTCGCCCGATGCGCTATGTCGTCACCGACAACGGCCTTGTGATCGCCGGATCGGAAACCGGTATGGTGGTGGTCCCCGAGGACCATATCGTGGAACGCGGGCGGATCGGCCCCGGCCAGATGATGGGAATCGATTTGAAGCGCGGCAAGATGTTCCTCGATGCCGAGCTGACCGCCGAACTGGCCGGCAAGCGCGACTGGTCGAAATGGATTGGCCGGGCGCAGCAGATGGAAGCCGTGCTGGCCAAACATGCCGGCAAGGGGCGCGGGCGGATGCCTGCCATCGAGGCCCGTCGCCGCCAGATGATGGCTGGCTGGACGATGGAGGATCTGGAACTGATCCTGCAGCCGATGGCCGAGACCGGCAAGGAAGCCATCGGATCGATGGGCGATGACACGCCGCTGGCCGTATTGTCCAACCGCTATCGCGGGCTGCATCATTTCTTCCGGCAGAATTTCTCGCAGGTGACCAACCCGCCGATCGACAGCCTGCGTGAACGTCATGTGATGACGCTGCGCACGCGGCTTGGCAATCTTGGCAACATTCTCGACGAGGCGCCTGAGCAATGCGACCATCTGGTGCTGAACTCGCCGGTGATGACGGTGCCGGAATGGGATGCGCTTGTCGCCTATCTTGGCGACAAGGCGGCGATGATCGACTGCACCTTCGATATTGACGGGCCGGATGATTTCATCGCGGCGATGGACCGGATCGCGGCCGAGGCCGAGGAGGCCGTCAGGTCGGGATGCGAGCATGTGATGCTGTCCGACCGGGCTGTCTCGGAAAGCCGCGCGCCATTGCCAATGATCCTGGCGACAGGTGCCGTGCATTCGCATCTGGTGCGCCAGCAGCTGCGTACCTTCGCGTCGGTCAATGTCGCAACCGGCGAATGTCTCGATGTTCATCACTTCGCGGTGCTGATCGGTGTCGGGGCAACGACAATCAACGCCTATGTCGCCGAGGAAGCCATTGCCGAGCGGCATGATCGCGGCCTGCTGTCTGGGCTGACGCTTCCCGAGGCGGTGGCGAATTACTGCAAGGCTGTCGAGGACGGGTTGCTGAAAATCATGTCGAAGATGGGCATCTCGGTGATCGCCTCCTATCGTGGCGGTTATAATTTCGAGGCGCTTGGTCTGTCGCGTGCGTTGGTGGCCAAATTCTTCCCGCCAATGTCGTCGCGGATTTCCGGCCTCGGCCTGACCGGCATCGCGTCGCGCGTCAGTGACATGCATCGCAAGGCCTATGATTCCGCGGATGTCTTCCTGCCGGTCGGTGGATTTTTCCGCTATCGCCGGTCGGGTGAGCGGCACGCTTTTGACGGCCAGCTGATCCACGCCATGCAGCATGCCTGCGATAATGGTTCCTATGAGAGCTGGAAGAAATATTCCGCGCTGGTGAACGGCCAGGGGCCGGTCAATCTTCGCGACCTGATGGATTTCAAGACCGGCCGTGAGGCAGTGAAGCTCGAGGATGTGGAATCGATCACCCGCATCCGCAAGCGGCTGGTATCGCCCGGAATCTCGCTTGGCGCGCTCAGCCCGGAGGCGCATGAAACGCTGTCGATCGCGATGAACAGGATCGGCGCGAAATCCGATTCCGGCGAGGGCGGTGAAGACCCGGCGCGTTTCAAGCTGCGCGAGAATGGCGACAACCCGTCAAGCGCGATCAAGCAGATCGCCTCCGGCAGGTTCGGTGTCACCGCGGAATATCTGAACAGCTGCAAGGAAATCGAGATCAAGGTGGCGCAGGGCGCCAAGCCCGGCGAGGGGGGGCAGCTTCCCGGTATCAAGGTCGACAGCCTGATTGCGCGGCTTCGCCATTCGACCCCGGGTGTGACGCTGATCTCGCCGCCGCCACATCACGACATCTATTCGATCGAGGATCTGGCGCAGCTGATCTATGATCTGAAGCAGATCAACCCCGACGCCAAAGTGTGCGTCAAGCTTGTCGCCTCGACCGGTATCGGCACCATTGCCGCCGGCGTGGCGAAAGCGAAAGCCGACGCCATCCTTGTTTCGGGCCATGGCGGCGGCACCGGCGCCAGCCCGCAATCCTCGATCAAGCATGCCGGCCTTCCCTGGGAGATGGGGCTCTCGGAGGTGCATCAGGTGCTGTGCATGAATGACCTTCGCGACAAGATTGTCCTGCGCACCGATGGCGGCCTGAAGACCGGCCGCGACATCGTCATGGCGGCGATGCTGGGTGCCGATGAATATGGTATCGGCACCTCGGCGCTGATCGCGATGGGATGCATCATGGTGCGGCAGTGCCATTCCAACACCTGCCCGGTCGGCGTCTGCACACAGCGTGACGATCTGCGTGCCAAGTTCGAGGGCACGCCGGAAAAGGTGGTGCAGCTCTTCACGCATCTTGCTGAGGAGGTTCGTGAAATCCTCGCCTCACTTGGCTTCAGCTCGCTGGAAGAGGTGATTGGCCGGACCGACCTTCTGACCCAGGTCAGCCGCGGTGATGCCGCGCTTGATGATCTCGATTTGAACCCGATCCTGGTGCAGGCCGAACGGGCCAGCCATGAAGGCAGCCCGCGCGACCGGGACCGCACACCCGTTCCGGACACGCTTGATGCGCTGATGGTCAGCGATGCCAGCACGGCGTTGCAGTTCGGCTCGAAGATGCAGCTGTCCTATAATGTCGAGAACACGCAGCGCGCCATCGGCACGCGCCTGTCCTCGCATATAGTCCGCAAGTTCGGCATGACCGGTCTGCGCGAGGACCATATCTCGGTTCGGCTTCGCGGCACTGCCGGCCAGTCGCTTGGCGCCTTTGCCACCCAGGGGCTGCGACTCGAGGTGATCGGTGATGCGAACGACTATGTTGGCAAGGGGCTGTCCGGCGGCACCATCATCGTCCGCCCGTCGGCCGCGGCAAGCTTTGTTGCGCATGAAAACACCATCATCGGCAATACCGTGCTGTATGGCGCGACCTCGGGGCGGCTGTTCGCCGCCGGCCAGGCGGGTGAACGGCTGTGTGTCCGGAATTCGGGTGCGACGGCGGTTGTCGAGGGCGCCGGAACCAACGCCTGTGAATATATGACTGGCGGCCGGGTGGTCATTCTGGGCGAGGTTGGCGACAATTTCGGTGCCGGTATGACCGGCGGTATGGCGTTTGTCCATGACCCGGATGAAAATTTCCTGTCGCGGGTCAATCCGGCCAGCCTGCAGGTTGTACGGATTGGCACGGCGCATTGGGAGGCCGAGCTGAAAAGCCTTGTAGAGGCGCATGCCAATGCGACGGACTCGGCACTCGCGGCACGGCTTCTCAATGAGTGGGATGTCGAGATTGGCAAATTCTGGCAGGTGGTGCCGACCGAGATCGTCACGAGGCTGGAGATGCCGCTTGACGATGATGCCGCGGCCGCCAGCGGGGCGACGCCGGCCTGACCCGGCATCCCTGACCCGGCATCCCCGACCCGGCATCCCCGACCCGGCCGCCCTTTTCGCCTTCAGGCTGTTATATGCGTGGTAACAACGCCAGATGGTTGCCGGATTCCGTGAATTCCGGTAATCGGATGTCATGTCTGATATTTCCGTGCAAACTGAACAGGATATTTCGGCGATCGAGGCGCTGATGGCCGAGGCGTTCGGCCCGGCGCGTCATGAACGCTCGGTCTGGGCGTTGCGGCCCGGTCCGCCGGTAGGCCCGCTATGTCTTGTCATCCGCGATGCTGGCACAATGGTCGGTTCGCTCCGGTTCTGGGAGGTCATGCTTGGCGCGCAGGTGATCCTGCTGCTGGGCCCGCTGGCGGTGCGCCCTGAATTGCGCGGGCGCGGGTATGGTCGGGCGTTGATCAGCGAGGCACTGCGGCGTGCCGGCGAGGGTGACTGGCCGCTGGTTCTGGTGTCCGGCGAGGTGGATTACTATCCCAGGTTCGGATTCGTGCCGGCCGCCCCCTATGGCATTGACTGGCCGGGTTTTGTCGAGCCGGAACGGCTTCAGCTATACGAACTCAAGGCCGGGGCGCTGGCGGCGTTGCCGGCCGGCCCTCTTGCCGTACGGGCGCTTCCCGGCTAGCCTTCCCGTGTTTTCAAAATTTTAACAGTGATCCGGTATGCGCGTTCTGCATCATCATCCCCTCTATGGCGCCTCGCGCACCGTCAGGCTCCTCCTCGCCGAGAGACGCCTTGTCCATCTGCCCAAGCTTGAATCTCCCTGGGACCGGCATGAGGATTTCCTGACATTGAATCCGTCCGGAGACGTGCCCGTTCTGGTGACCGAGGATGGTGATGTGCTGTGCGGCACGATGGTGATCGCCGAATATCTGGAAGAAACCGAGCCTGGTGAGGGTCGCTTGATCTGGGGAACGGCTGCCGAACGCGCCGAGATCAGGCGCCTGACCGACTGGTTCGAGCGCAAATTCGTGGTCGAGGTCGGTGCGCCGCTGCTGAATGAACGCTATCTGAAACGCGTCACGGCGCGTGGCAACCCCTCATCGGAGGTGATGCGGGCCGCGATGACCAATCTTCATATCCATCTGGACTATATCGACTGGCTTGCCGAGCAGGGCAACTGGCTTGCCGGCAAGGCGATGTCGCTTGCCGATCTCAGCGCGGCGGCGCATCTGTCGGTGACCGACTATTTTGGCGATATTGACTGGGACCGGCATCCGGAGGCACGGCTCTGGTACGCGAAAATCAAATCACGGCCGTCCTTTCGTGATCTGCTTGAGGATGTCGTCGCCGGTCTGGCGCCATCACAGCATTACACCAATCTCGATTTCTAGGTAGTCGGCAGAAGGTCCACCATCCGGTCCAGCGCGCCGCGAAGCAGCGCCAGCTGATCCGGTTCCGAAAACCGGTGGCCGGCAGCCTTGACCAGCGTCACCTCGGCATCGCTGCCACTGATCGCCGCGGCAATATGGGTGGCGGTCTGCCAGGGTACTTCCTCATCCTGCATGCCATGCAGCAGATGCACCGGCGCATTGATGTCCAGATCTCCACGAAGCCGCAGATTCTGCCGCCCGTCAGTGATCAGATGCCAGGGATATTTCACCGGCTCGTCGGAATAGGGGTTCGGCAGGGAGATCACACCGTCCGCCTCGATCTTCCGGCGCTGGTCATCATCGAATTCCGCCCACAGCAGGTCCTCGGTGAAGTCTGGCGCGGCGGCAATCCCGATCAGACCGGCGACCCGGTCCGGGCGCGCCAGCGCGACATTCAGCATCAGCCATCCGCCAAGGGACGAGCCGACAAGAATCTGCGGCCCCTCGGTCAGCTCATCCAGCGCGGCGAGGCAGTCAGCTGTCCAACTGGAGATATTGCCATCCAGAAAGTCACCGCTCGACAGGCCATGTCCGCGATAGTCGAAGCGCAGACAGGCAAGCCCGCGCTGCCGGGCCCATGCCTCGACCTCAAGGGCCTTTGTTCCTTCCATGTCCGAGCCATGCCCGCACAGGAAGGTGACACCCGGCGCCAAGCCCTGCGTCCGGCGGTAGGCAAGCTGGCCCCCGGCTCCAAGTTGCAGATAGTCGGGCGGTGAAATATCAGGCATCCTTCACTCCTGAAAAGTCCTCTCGAATTTCCGGTGGCGCAATGCTATGACCGAAGCACGGAGACGCCAATGACCACTAATGCGCGGAACGCCCGCTTCGTCAAGAAACACAGCCGCGATGGCAACGGTCCCGTTGTTGTCCAGGTGCTGCCGGCGCTTGTCCGCGGCGGGGTGGAACGTGGCACGATCGAGATGGCGAAAGCCATCATCGATGCTGGCGGACGCGCCGTGGTGATTTCCGAAGGCGGGCCGCTGGTCCGCCATCTCGACCGGATGGGCGCGACGCACCACAAGCTGGCTGTGGCGCGCAAGAACCCGCTGGCCTGGGGCGCGACACGGCGCAAGCTGCGGCGCCTGCTCGAGGCTGAGGGGGCCGATCTTGTCCATGTGCGCTCCCGTGTGCCGGCCTGGATCGCTGTGCCGGTCGCGAGGTCGCTTGGCCTGACCACCGTCAGCACGGTGCATGGCCGCTTCCAGAACAGCAATCTCCTGAAGCGGATGGTCAATGCCAAGATGCTGGCCACCGACCATGTCATCGCCATTTCAGAATATGTCCGGCACCAGATTGAACGGCAGTTCGGTGATCAGGGAACAAAGCTGTCGGTGGTGCCACGCGGGGTTGATATCGACATGTTCGACCCGGCCTCGGTATCGCAATCGCGGATCATCCGCTTTGTCGATTCGGTGGCGCTTCCCGAGGATGAGCCGGTGATCATGCTGCCGGCGCGGCCGACCGGCTGGAAGGGGCATGAGGTGCTGTTGAAGGCGCTGGCCCGCATTCCAGACCGGAAATTCCACTGCGTTCTTGTCGGCGCGGCCGATGGCAAGAGGGGGTTTGTCGACAGATTGACCGCACTCGGCATGAAGCTCGGGCTCGCGGGACGCTTTCGCCTGACCCATGGTGTTGACGACATGCCGGCCGCTTTGATGGCGGCAGATATTGTCGTCATGCCGTCGGTGACGCCGGAGCCGTTCGGCCGCGTCGCCCTCGAGGCGCAGGCGATGGGGCGGCTGGTTGTCGCCTTTGATCATGGCGGAGCGGCTGAATCGATCATCCATGGCCAGACAGGATGGCTGGCCACTCCGGTCGATATCGACAGTCTTGCCGAATGCCTTGCCAGAGCGCTGGAGGTCAGTGCCAGCCAGCGCCGGACCATGGCGGGCGAGACCCGCCAGCATATCGTGGACCGGTTTTCGACTGACAGGATGTGCAAAAGCACCATCGCCATTTATGCCCGCCTTCTGAAGAAGCGTTACGCGAAGGCCGTTCAGATCAAGGAAGGCGGCGATCACCAGAACGCTTGAGTTTCCGCCAGCCAGAAGCTAGGTTGCGCGTCGGATGCCATCATCGGCGCCATGCTTGTTTTGACAGTTGTGACAGCCAGGACGACAGCCAGCCATGCCAACCGTAACGCTTCCCGACGGATCATCCCGCAGCTATGACGCGCCTGTAACGCCGGCAGCCATTGCGGCAGATATTGGTCCCGGCCTCGCCAAGGCGGCCATGCTGGCCGTTGTCGATGGTCAGGAATGGGACCTCACACGCGAGATCGGGAGTGATGCCTCGCTGGCGTTGCTGACCGCCAGGGACGACGCCATTCTGGCGACGATCCGGCATGACGCGGCGCATGTGATGGCCGAGGCGGTCCGCGAACTCTATCCCGAAACACAGGTCACCATCGGCCCGTCGATCGAGAACGGCTTCTATTACGATTTCCACCGTGAGGCAGCTTTTACCGAGGATGATCTGGCGGCCATCGAGGCGCGCATGCATGAGATCGTCGACCGCGACGAGGCGATCATCCGCAATGTCTGGACACGTGACGAGGCGGTGGCCTTCTACCGGAAGAATGACGAGCCGTTCAAGGTCGAGCTTGTCGAGGCGATCCCGCCGGGCGAGACAGTCACCTTCTACCAGCAGGGCGACTTCATCGACCTGTGCCGCGGGCCGCATCTGGTATCAACCGGCAAGCTTGGCCATGCCTTCAAGCTGATGAGTGTTGCCGGCGCCTATTGGCGTGGCGATTCCAACCGCCCGATGCTGCAGCGGATTTATGGCACCGCCTGGCGCACCGAAAAGGAACTCAACGCCTATCTGCATATGCTCGAGGAGGCCGAGAAGCGTGACCACCGCAAGCTTGGCAGGCAGCTGAATTTCTTTCATCTGCAGGAAGAGGCGGCAGGGTCGGTGTTCTGGCACCCGAATGGCTGGACCATCTATCGCGAGATCGAGACCTATATGCGCCGTCGCCTTGATGCCGGTGGCTATGAGGAGGTGAAGACACCTCAGCTTGTCGACCGCGCGTTGTGGGAAGCGTCGGGGCATTGGGACAAGTTCCGCGAGAACATGTTCACCGCCGAGGCCGAGGATGACCGGACGCTGGCGCTGAAGCCGATGAACTGCCCGTGCCATGTGCAGATCTTCCGGCAGGGCATCAAATCCTATCGCGACCTGCCGCTGCGCATGGCCGAGTTCGGGTCCTGCCATCGGAATGAGCCGTCCGGCGCGCTGCACGGCATCATGCGGGTGCGCGCCTTTACGCAGGATGATGCGCATATCTTCTGTACCGAGGACCAGATCACCGCCGAGTCGGTTCGTTTCTGCGAATTGCTGCAATCGATCTATGCCGATTTCGGCTTTGAGGATGTGCGGGTGAAATTCTCCGACCGGCCCGAGGTGCGGGCCGGTGAGGACGATGTGTGGGATCGCGCCGAATCCGCGCTGACCGATGCCTGCGAGGCGGCGAAGCTGGAGACGACGCTGAATCCGGGCGAGGGCGCGTTCTATGGGCCGAAGCTGGAATTCGTGCTTCGTGATGCCATTGGCCGGGACTGGCAGTGCGGCACGCTGCAGGTCGATTTCGTGCTGCCTGACCGGCTGGATGCGGAATATGTGGCCGAGGACGGGGCGCGCCACCGTCCGGTGATGCTGCACCGCGCCATCCTCGGGTCGCTGGAGCGCTGGATCGGCATCATCATCGAGCAATATTCAGGCCGTATGCCGCCCTGGCTGGCGCCGGTGCAGCTGGTGGTGGCCTCGATCACCGACAGCGCGAATGACTATGCGCAGCAGGTCGTCGATGCCGCCCGCGAGATGGGCCTGCGGGCCGAGAGCGATCTTCGCAACGAGAAGATCAGCTACAAGGTGCGCGAGCACAGCGTGATGAAGGTGCCCTATATCCTTGCGGTCGGTGGACGCGAGGCGGAGGCCGGCACCGTCGCGCTGCGCCGGCTCGGCTCCAACGAGCAGCAGGTGATCGACCGTGACGAGGCGCTGGCGATGCTGCGCGGCGAAAGCCTGCCGCCCGATCTGGCGCGCCGCGCCGGTGGCGGTACGGCGTGACGGTCCGATAATGACGAATCACCCGGTAACAGCTTAGTGACTAGGCAAAACAGTCGGTTTTTGATATCTAGACGGGGCAATGCGGCGTTGGACGCCCTGATTGCTGCGAATTTTTATGCCTCGACAGAGGCGTTGTGAATGACAGGAGAAGGTAAATAGCCCGTCCCTATTCCAATGTGCCGCCCGTGCAGGACGGCCCACGTATCAACGGTTCGATCAGAGTGCCGCAGGTGCGCTGCATCGACCCGGATGGCAACCAGCTGGGTATTCTCGATACCAGGGATGCTTTGACCAAGGCCGAGGATTTCGGCCTTGACCTTGTCGAGGTGCAACCGAACGCCGAACCGCCTGTCTGCAAGATTCTCGATTACGGCAAATATAAATATGAGGCGCAGAAACGCGCCAATGAAGCCCGCAAGAAGCAAAAGACCATCGACGTCAAGGAAATCAAGTTCCGTCCGAACATCGACGAGCATGATTACCAGGTGAAGATGCGCAACATGACGAAGTTTCTGGGCGGCGGCGACAAGGTGAAGGTCACCCTGCGGTTCCGTGGCCGTGAAATGGCCCATCAGGAGCTTGGCGCGAATGTGCTGGCGCGGGTACGCGAGGAGACCGAGGAGATTGCCAAGGTCGAGGCGATGCCGAAGATGGAAGGCCGCCAGATGGTGATGGTGCTGGCCCCGCGCTAGGCGTCCCGACTCTACATCAAATCCCCCTTGCCAATCCCCCTTGCCAATCCATGCACCGCGCCCTATAAACACGGCTTCGCGCAGAGCACCGTCGCGTCCGGGCCTGAAGACGTTTGAGTAATGCACTCGTCAAAACAGGGCATGCCCGGCCAGCATATCGCCACCAGCCGCCGCAAGGCGGCATCCGCGCGCGAGCGGTCCGGTGGCCACCTTATTGAGTAAAAGAGGTCAAAATGCCCAAGATGAAGACAAAGAGCGGAGCGAAGAAGCGCTTCCGCCTGACAGCCAGCGGCAAGGTCCGTGGGTCGGCGGCTTTCCTGAGCCACAACCTGCGCCGCCGTTCCCAGAAGATGAAGCGCCAGGCCCGCGGGACGATGATCCTGTGTGACGCCGATGCGCGCATCGTCAAAAAATTCCTTCCATACGCGTAGGGGAGACGGGACATGGCACGAGTGAAAAGAGGCACCACAACCCACGCCCGCCACGCCAAGGTGATGAAGGCGGCGAAGGGCTATTACGGGCGCCGCAAGAATACATTCCGTACCGCCACCCAGGCCGTCGACAAGGCACGTCAATATGCCTATCGCGACCGCCGCACCCGCAAGCGCGAGTTCCGCGCCCTGTGGATCCAGCGGATCAACGCCGCGGCCCGCCTGCATGGTGTGACCTATTCGCAGATGATGGGCGGCCTGATCAAGGCCGGCATCGAGGTTGACCGCAAGATGCTTGCCGACCTGGCGGTCAACGAGCCGGCAGCCTTTGCCGCGCTGGTCGAAAAATCGCGCGCGGCGGCATAGTCCAGGACATCAACTGACACCAACCGGGGCTGTCGCCTTGACCACTGATCTGCATATCCTGCGATCCGGTGGTCCGGAGCGGCGGCCCTTTTACTTTGGACTTTCTATCGGGTGTTCTTCTGGCCCTTCATTCGGGTCGATGGCAGGATGGTTAGCATGCAGACTCTCGACGATTTGACTTCGGAAATCATGGCTGGCGTCAACGCCGCCACCTCACTCGACGCGCTCGAGGTGGTGCGGATCGACGCGCTTGGCAAGAAGGGTCGCGTGTCGTTGATGATGCGCGAGCTTGGCGGCATGGATCCCGAGGAACGCAAGGCTGCCGGCCAGGCGCTGAACGCGGTCAAGGACCGCATCGCCGCCGCCATCGAGTCTCGGCAGGAGACGCTGTCGCGGGCGGCGCTGGATGAACGTCTCGCTGCCGAGGCGATCGATGTCAGCCTGCCGGCGCGCCCCGAGACCGAAGCGCGGCTGCATCCGCTGTCGCGCACCATCGAAGAGGTGGTCGCGATCTTTGCCGAGATGGGGTTCACCGTCGCCGAGGGACCGGACATCGAATCCGACTATTACAATTTCACCGCGCT
>Ga0181584_10001766_pt1 | contig 16455 bp, 18 predicted proteins | sample 071ome_30_FD_132462 | JGI IMG/M metagenome (GOLD analysis project Ga0181584, IMG submission 132462) | Coastal salt marsh microbial communities from the Groves Creek Marsh, Skidaway Island, Georgia - 071406AT metaG (megahit assembly) | ecosystem: Environmental > Aquatic > Marine > Intertidal... | reverse complement strand
GTCAACGACATAGCGGCTTTTTTAATGGCGGGAGGTGTTTTGCGTTTAAGGATGCGGGGGATTGGGCTTGAGATTGAGTCTGTTTAAGCCACACTCCATCTGCTTAAGCTATTGAGATTGGAAAGAATTAATTTGTTTCAAAGCGGCGTCTATCTTCAGTTTAATCATTGTTTCGCCAATTTCTTTACTAGCCCTGCTTGGATCTCCATTGGAACCGCTCTTACCAAGGTGCATGCCAGCTTTCAGTCCTATCATATTAGGGCGAATGCCATCTGGATTAACGAATAGCAATTCAGAAGTGTCACGGATTCCAGCATGGGTCCCAATAGTAATATTTTTTTCTCCATGAGTAATTAACCACTCTGTCTGGCCATTAGCTGAGTAATAATCGCTAATATGATGTACCCGGTTGCTAGTGGTGGCCCATTCTAGGTTTAGCTTTGCTGCAATTTTTGCCTGAGGCTGCTGATTGCCGAAGCTATCACCTATGAAATATATTTGCTTAAATCCATGAGCGCGAAGGCTGCGTGCTGTAAATTCCAATATTCCTGCAAAGATATCTTCTGGGATACTGATCGTACCTGAAAATTTCATGTGATTTGAAGGAGGATCAACATTCCCTTCCGGTACGTAGTCAATCACGGGCGTTACAAGCAACCCACCATGTTGCCGCGCTATTTGTTCCGCCGCATATTTTACGACGTAGTGATGTTTTCCCAGAATAGCATGAAGGCCATTTTGTTCTAATCCAGCGGTTGGGACGATAGCTCCTTTCTTGCCTTGTCTGACTGCTTCTTCAACCTCAAGCCAGGTCATGTCTGCCAAAAAGACAGTATCTTTTAGGGTCGTACTCACCGGAGAGCTTAGATAGACAAAAAACGCAGTAAGCGACGCCACCAATCCCATAATTACTTTTGTCATTGGTTTTCACGTCTAAAGAGTTTTGCAGCTTTTTTGAAAGGGTGAAAATATAGTGCAAGAATACTGCCAAACTCTCTATTCTCATCCTTTGAGAGACCAAATTTAAGATCCTCGCGCATGGCAGGAATATAAATTGTACGGGCAAGTTGATCCCAGAACGAGAAGATAAATCCAAAGTTTTTATCGAAATGTCTAGAGGCATTGCTGTGATGGATCTGATGCTGAGCGGGGCTTATCAGAACCTTTAGTAACCAGCTTGGATAATTCAGCCATATATGTGAGTGACGAAGGTTATAGCCAGCAACATAATAGATGAACAGAAGACCGTTAACTTGAAATAGTTGTAAGGGGCTTACAAGAATTTCAGTTGCTATCATAAATGCCCCTCCCGTAAGGCCGAGGGCTATAGTCGCCGCGATTCCTGTAAGTAGTTCGTCGACTGGGTGCATCCGATAAACGGTAATAGGGGTTAGAACTTCGGCTGAATGATGAACCTTATGAAATTGCCATAGTACCGGTATTCTGTGCTGCAGATAATGTGTGAAAAATATGCTAAAATCAAAAACAACGACCGCGACGACCGTATAGATGATAACTGTTAGGTCTGATGCATTATTTGCGGTGTCAACTGAAGTCCCGAAGGTTTTTGCAATCCATTCAGCGATTCCAGGGGAGCCCAAAAATAAAGGTGCAAAAATAAAAGCGAAGAGAATTTTGTTTACAATGAAGTATTTATAGTCAAGGACAGCTGAAGGGTGATTATAAATAGCTTTTGGAAAACAATAGCGAAAAAAAGATCGAACGAAACTTACGTCTGCGGATACGCCAACTGACTTTTTTTTCATGATTCTGTAAGCAATAACCGCAAGCAGCATCGCTCCGACTAAGTAGACCCAATAGACCCGTGTTGTCGGCAGTAAAGGATAGAAAAAAGGCGAAACTAGTTTCGCAAAATAAGAAATGAACTGATCCAGTCTAGAGATCCTTCTCCTAATTGATATCTCATTATATAATTATCATGCATGATCTGACAGTGAAAATGCCAAGTCGAGATGTTTGAAATTGCTGGGATGCCAATGAAAAATTCAGGATCTGTTCCCCCTATTTCTCATCGGCGTTGAGTAGAGTGGGTTTATCTTTATGGTTGTAGAATAATAACTTTACCATGCCAAAGGGAGTGATGAGATTTCAGTGGCAATATGTATAGGCTTGGACTTTACTATTTTTTGTTAATTCAAGTTTGATGAATGTGCTGGATAATTCGATTGGTTAATATGTTAAAATCAATCACGATCATCAAAAAGTTTATGACATCAGATGGTGGGGCATTTACAGCCATTTTTGCTGTTATGGCTCCGATTTTTATAGCCGGCGCTGGCTTGGCTATAGATGTCGGCTTCTGGTACTCCTCAAAACGGGATCTGCAAAATGCTGCCGACGCTGGCGCTCTGGCTGGCGGATATGAATTCCTGGGTACTAACTCTCAAGCCTCCGCCATTACTGAAGCAAATAACGTCGCGGTTAGAAATGGAGGAATTGGCGCTCAAGCTACCACAACCTTCCCTACAAACAATCGCATTCAAGTCACAGTGCAGGCTACATCACAAACATTTTTCATTGGCAATTTTATATCAAATCCGCCGGTGATTTCTGCCTCTGCTTTGGTAGAACTTACTCAAAATGCAGACACGCCCCCAGCTTGTCTCAACCTTCTCGATGGATCGGGGGAGGGCTTGAGAATTAACGGCAATGGCCAGGTAAACATGGGTGTTGGCTGCGGAGTTCAGGTAAATAGTAGTGATCAAAGTGCCGTAAACATAGATGGTGGTGGAGCGCGCCTAATTTCCGACGATGTTTGTATAAACGGTGGGTTTGACGTTACGTCGGCTAATAATATCTCTTCTGTGCCTAGAACGGGTTGCCCCCCAATTAGCAATCCTTATGCCCATTTAGAAGTTTTTCTGGATGCCTTTGAAAGTAATTGTCCCAATCAGCCAACAGCTACGAGAGGTTCAGTGGTAAGAACGCGGTTTGGGGAAGTTAACAATTTTACGTTTGGACCTTCAGCAACGCGGACCATGCAACTAACAGTCCAAAATGGCGTCACAGTCACGCTGAGTGGTGGGAACACGGGATTACCATTGTCCATATGTTTTGATCTAACAGTTAGGGCAGGCGGGACATTAAACGTGAGGGGTAATCTGATATTTACGAATGGTGCAAGTCTAAAAGTACAGGCGCAAGGAAATCTAAATATCTTTCAACCCCAAACAGAAATTGCAGAGTTTGAGGGATTAAGTATCATTGGCAATGAGGCAAATAATGCCGAGCACAAAATAATTGGCGGAGGTAGTATCTTTGTTAGTCCTGGTAGAGGAATCTCGGTGCCGGGTGATAAATTGGAAGTTAACGGAGGAGCTGATCTCTCAAGCGCATCAGTCTCGATTACGGCAAAGTCGCTTGAGGTCGGCGGTAATTCAAGTGTTCAAATTGGTACACATCCACAAAATCAACCAATACCGCCCAGGCCAGGTGACCCGGATAGTGTTCGCTTAATAAATTGAGGTGATGATGAGACTTGCAAACAACAACCTGCTGATTGGTCTGCCAGAGAGTGTTGTCGATAATGTGGAAAGACTCTGTGAATTCAAAATGTTTAAGCAAAATGACTTGGTAACTACGCGGGAAGAGGAAACTAAAAACTTCTTTTTCACAGTCTCTGGTACTTATTCAGTAGAAACTATTATCAATGAAGATCAAGATCTGAGGTACGCAGATCTTAGGGAGAATGAATTTTTTGGTGAAATGTCCGCCATAGATGGCTTGCCACGATCCGCGGATGTGAGATGCAGGACACCTGGGGAGATTGCAGAGCTAAAGCATACAGACTTTGAGCGCCTTCTGGCTACTGAGCCTCAATTAACGCTTCGACTGTTAAAGCTCTTCACGGCAAGATTGCGTCAAACCAACCAGCGTCTTGAAGATTTTTCCACCACAACTCCAACGGCTCGTGTAATTCAACAGCTTGTAAGGTTAGTAAGATCCTCGAGTCTTAACCCTGGGCAATGGCTGATCAGTCCCTCGCCCAAACATGATGAGATAGCAGCCTGGACAGGAACCTCAAAGTCGTTTGTTAGTTCAATATTAGGCCAATTAATGCACGACGGAATTATAATAAGGCGCAATAGGGATTTAATTATATTAGATTTGTATTCATTAAAAAACCTAAGTAATAATTAAATATTTATGAACGAAAGTACACTTATATTCGGGTGTTCGATTTTAATATGTTTATATATATTAATTTATGATTTAAAATATTACAAAATACCTAACTGGTGTTCCATTTTGATATTTTTCTTAGGATTTATGTATATATTGGTGAATAATGATGAATTACATGATATTTTTTATTATTTAATCATTTCTTTCTCAGTGCTTGCCGCAGGTTTTTACCTGTTCGCCAAAAAAATTTGGGGTGCGGGTGATGCTAAATTAATGGCTGCGGTAGTATTCTTTATTGATATACCTCAGATTTTATATTTTCTGTCAGCTTCGTTCATTTTCGGAATAATCTGGGCTGTTTTTTTATGGCTTTTCAAAAATCAGATGGATGTAATCCTTGATTTCTCAAAATTTAGGAAAGCTAAAATTCCTTTTGCACCTGGGATTATCTCGTCATTAATTTTCGTGAAGATTATGAGTTAGTTGACCATTATATTAATGGAGGTTGCATCAAGCGTTAGTCCACTTGAAGCGAGCAATCCTCCAATGATTTGAAAATTGGCTTGGCCTCTGACTCTCACAGTACTGCCTCTGGAGTTATTAGGCGCAAATGTTACCGTAAATGTTACGTTGTTGGGGTTGTTAAATTGTAATTGCTGAACCGCAAAGTTTATTACAGCATTTGGAGTAGCCGGAGTAGCTGCGGAAGACCCCCGTACCATTGCGAAGCGCCCGGCTTCTTGAACTGCAGAATTAAGTTCATGTTGGAAAAATAAGTAGCGACCCAGGTCAACCCCGCCAATCATAATGGCAAGAAACAGTGGGGCTATTAACACAAACTCGACCGCAGCCGCCCCTGAATGAGTTTTTTGGAACAAAAATATTAGTTTTGACACTGATTTCAATTCTTTCACTCACCTTACGCGGAAAACAAGGTTGTCGCGTATTTGGAGAGTTTGCCCTAGTCCTGGATAAGGAAACATCAAAGTATGATCATATGATAGATTGGCTTGTACCTCCATTCTTGATGGGCTGCCATTACAGTTATTTGCGCAGTTGGTTTGTGCGCCATTGCAACTACACGTTGACGTTACATTAAGGACAACATTGGTTGCCGAGGGGCCTAGAGAATTTTGGGCCATGCTTAGCAAGGCAGGCTGATTGATGGCAAAGTTCGGGGAGTTGCTAACCACCGTTATGACACTACGTGTTACAGATGACAGGCTCTGCTTCTTAAGTAGATATGAGCCAAAGTCCCCAGTGAGTACTAAAACCATCAAAATTAGGGGAACAAGCAAAACGAATTCAACAGCGATACCTCCATTTTGTAGCTTTAAAAAATTTCGTGTTATTTTCCTTTTCACTTTAGTAGCTACCTTCTCGGAAGTAGAAATATTCACTAGAGCCTAGTATTTTGTGATTTGAATAGTTGATTCTTAATTGGTATAACTGTTCATCGGCTAATTCTAGTCACTATTTTAAGGGGGGACCTCAAGATGTTGAAAGCTATTACTTCTAAGTTTGCCCGTAATGAAGACGGAGCTACCGCAGTTGAGTATGTGCTCATAATTGCGGGTATTGCAGTGGTGATCATTGGTGCAATCGCGCTCTTTGGTCAGGGTTTGGTGACTCAGATTAACAATCTGACACAATCACTGTTCGGCGGTTAACGTCACTAGCACCTAATCGGTGTTAGAAATTATGTGTGGGGGAGGCGGGGCGGCTGTCGGCCACTCGCCTCAGCCCGCGGCATGAATGCGACAGAAAAAGTTTTTTAGCCTGGATTCGGGTGCCAGGGTGGTTGAATATCTCCTAATTATGGGAGTGATTTGTTTCGTTATATTAGTTTTGGGTTCGGGTTTAGGCCAAAATATTTTAGCTCTTTTCGGTGTCGTCACCTCCTCTCTTTAGAAATTTGATTAAAAGCCGCCGCCAGTTCTGTATTTAACTGGCTTGTGAAGTCTAAAGGCAATGCAAAAAACTATTACTAGTTCATTTTTGATTGCAACCCCACCACTTTAGGTGCTCTGATTGGAATGGGGGGTAAGTCTTTTAGAAATGTCTCAAAGCTGTGTACCAAATTACCGAAAACTCTAGTTAGATTGAGCATTCCCATCGTTTGAGGGTAGTGCGGAATCCAATGGAGATGATTCTCCTTCCTCGATCTCCTCTCGTTCGCACCTATAACCACATCTAAAGATGATATTGTTTGAAGGTCCCTCATGCAGATAAACTAGATCTCGGTTATCTGCTGATATCAAAATAGAATAATCCATTCTTTGATCTTTGGAGCCAAGGATAATTAGATTGGTGCGCCCTGGCGCCATCCCGGTCATAATTAGTGTGCGAGCTCCATCCACATTCAAATTAACAACATCATCAGATCCGTTTAAGATACTTTTAATGTCAAAAGGGATCTGAAAAACTTTTACTTCGCCAACCATTAAGGAATCATCTTGGCCCATAGCAGGGCTGCTGATGTAAAGACCCATATGAGCAATAGCTGCCACACAAATGAGCCAGACTCTCATGGCAAATCCTCCATATTTTGGGCGCAGATATTCATCTACTCTCGCGCTGCAGCTTTGCTATTCATCCTGTCTGCATGTGCCACCAAGCAGGTTAGCCCAGAAGAGACCTTGGTTTCAATAATCAGTGATCGTGCAGAAGTATCTGACCAGGAGGGGACTTTTCAGCTTTCAACTAAGTTATATCTCAAGCTTCAAGAAATTAATCCAGATAATCTCACGTACCATACAGGTTATTTGAGGGCTGTGAGGCAAACAAAAGATAGGACTTCACTCCTGCAATATTTAAATTCAAATAATAAAGATCTGCTCGCAGAAAGTCCGAAATTTCTGCCTGAATTAATTTTTACCTTGCTTTCTTTTGATTTGAACGACGATGCACTTAAGCTCTTGGAGCATCAGCCTCAGGGAACTATAGAAAAATCCACTTTCTATTGGTTGCGCGGTGCAATAAACATAAATTGGGGAAAATTGGGACTTGCTGAGTCAGATTACAAAGAATGTATTTTAGGAGATCCTTTTAAAGAGGAATGCCTGTTTGATTATGTCCAACTTCTGAAAAAGACAAACAAAGAGGAAGAGCTGATGGAATTCATTAAAAAAATTAATAGATATGACCTTCTAAAAAAATAGCGAGCTCGTGAGAAAAAATCAGCACTTACATGGCCATCATCTGTAGGATTGGCGGTCCTAGAATTACTACAAACATAGCTGGAACAAAAAACAAAATCATTGGCACAGTTAGTTTAGAAGATAGCGAACCGGCTTTTCTTTCAGCCATGGACATTCTTTCTTTTCTTGTTTCTGTGGTTAGAGTATTGAAAGCTATTGCTAAGGGTGTCCCAAGTTTTTCGCTTTGATACATCATTGAAACCAGTGACTTAACTTCAGGCAAATCCACCCTTTCTTGTAAATTTTGATAAGCCTGAAATCGGTCGCCTAAATATGATAGCTCTACATTAAGAGTTGTTATTTCTTCAGAGAGAACTTTATACGAGTGGCGTATTTCACTTGATACCCGCGTTAGTGCTGGCTCTAAGCTTAGGCCTCCTTGAATGCAAATTACCATTAAATCTAGCATATCAGGCAAGCCTGCTTTTATCTCATCGCGTCTTTTTATTGCGTTGTTAATCATTAGGACGGTAGGCAAAAAAAATCCAACTGCACCAGCCGCTAAAATAATGAATGTCTTCAACGGCTGGGTAACTTCTATTTGTTCAGCAAACGTCATTACCAGCCAAGCAAAGGAGCTGAGTGCTATCGCGGCAGCAAAGCGTGTCAATCGGAAAACTTCAACAGCATTGTCACCCCTTACTCCAGCTTTGAGGAGCAGTCGAGATATCCTCTGCGACGACTGAGCATTTTGATCTCTAATCATCAGATAAAATTTGCCAAGAATAGAAGGTTTTAATTTTTTTTGACCGTTTTGCGTTCTTTCTGAGGCAGGCTGTTCTTTCTTGTTGTTTGGTTTGCCAAGAATTACAGAGTTAATTCTTTCTGGGGCCAATCCCTTTTCACGCAACATCAACATACCGAAAATGAATATCAGCATGGGCAGGATGAAAAATAAAAACTCCATATTAAATCTCGAAATTTATCATTGCCCGCATCACTAGAATACCAATTAGCATCAACACGAGTGCGCCGCCAATCATGAAATTTCCTACGGTGCTGGTTAATAACGGATCAAGAAAATCGGGAGCAACCAAATAAAGCATGCCTCCGATTCCTATTGGTAAACATCCTATAATTTTAGCTGATGATTTTGCTTCTGAGCTGAGCGCCATAATTTTATCACGCATTTCTTTGCGGCCCCTCAAAAGGGCTGATAGATCAGCTAGCGTTTTAGCCATGCTACCACCAGTTTGTCTTTGGATTTGCATCACTATTGAAAAGAATCGAAACTCTGGAGTTGGCATCCTATTGATAGCGTCAGCCATTGCGTCATTGAACTCAATGCCCATTGCTTGACTATCTACAATCCGGCGAAACTCTTCAGAGACTGGACCTTGGGCTTCGTATGCTACAGTTTTCATACTTTCATTAATTGATAGTCCGACTGTTACTCCTCGGACAATGATATCAAGAGCCCCTGCAAAGTCTGATGTGAATTGTTTTTGCCGCCGTTTCATTTTTTGCGATAAAAAAATGTTCTGACCAAATACGCCAGGTAGGATTGCAGCCAATATGGAAATAAGAAGATTCGATGTAGAAATAAATATTACAAACACAGAAATAAAATAAATTAGTATCGAAAATAAAATATAATTTTTGAATTTATACGTGGAGCCAGATTTAAGAAGGAGGGTATTTATATTTGACCGAAATCCTCCCTTTTCTATTTTTTTAACTTCCAATAATCTTGCTCGAAGCGCCCGCTGTAGGGCTAGATTCTGTGTTTCCGTATCATCATTTGTAAGATTTATCGGCACAATAGTAAGTTGCCGCAACCTGTCGGCGTGCTGTATCATTTTTTGCCTATGTAACAAATATAGGGATATGAGCAATAAAAATAAAATAAATATCAAAATAGAAATAATAAAATAAATAATATTATTATCAAAATACATAAAACGGGGCTCACCTATAGATAGAATTTAGTTTGCTTTCCAGTCCAAAATACTTTGCCTTATCCCAAAAAAAGGGTCTATTTGAGGACAGTTCGTGATCTCCAACTAACTTGCCTTCTGGAGTTTCACCTGTAACTTTAAACACCAATAATTCTTGCATGGTGATAATATCGCCTTCCATCCCGACAATCTCTGAAATATTTGTGATTTTTCGGGATCCATCACGAAGTCGTTCGGCCTGGACAATCACATTTACAGAACCAGAAATTTGTTCTCTAACGGCGCTAGTTGGCAAATTATAGCCTCCCATTGCTATCATGTTTTCTAAGCGCGATACCGCCTCCCTCGGACTGTTAGCATGAACGGTTCCCATTGAGCCGTCGTGACCAGTGTTCATTGCTTGGAGTAAATCAAAAGCTTCAGGTCCTCGGACTTCGCCGACGATGATGCGTTCTGGCCTCATGCGTAGACAGTTTTTAACTAAATCTCGCATTGTGATCGCTCCTGCTCCTTCAAGATTAGGAGGGCGAGTTTCTAACCGCACCACATGAGGGTTTTTTAATTGTAGTTCAGCTGCGTCTTCACATGTAATTACGCGTTCGCCGGGTTGAATGTAGTCAGTGAGGCAATTTAGAAGAGTTGTTTTGCCTGAGCCTGTACCTCCAGAAATTAATACGTTGGAACGACATTCAGATAGGACCTCTAAAAGAATCCTGCCTTCTTCTGTAATGGATCCAAACTTAACCAAATCTGGAAGTTGCAGTTTATCACTGGAGAATTTTCGAATAGTAAGAGTTGCGCCGTCAAGGGAAAGTGGAGGGCCTATGACGTTTACCCTGGATCCGTCAGCTAATCGTGCATCGCAAATGGGATTGGCTTCATCAACTCGGCGGCCGACAGCAGAAACTATTCTTTGGCAAATATTCATAAGCTGGGCAGCATCGCGGAATTTAATGCCCGTGAGCTCTATTTTTCCCTTTGTCTCAATATAAACTTTATTGGGTCCATTAACCATAATATCAGCAATATCTTGCCGCTCTAATAAAGGTTCCAAAGGCCCAAAGCCCAAAACATCATAACAAATATCGCGAACTAAAACTTCCCGTTCGGCTTCGCCTCTAATGTCATATCCATTAGCAGCCATTAATTCGGCAACTGCGTCGCTTATGATTTCTTCAACTGACTCCCTGTCTTCGTTTACGAATTGAGTTAAGTCGACAACTTTAATCAAATCAGCAAATATTTTTACCTTGAGAGCTTGGAGTCTATCGAATTCAACGTCACTTCCTTCAGCGCCAGTTTTGGAAGTTGAGTTATCCGATGAGGCGACTGACTTAGGGGCCTCAGATACGTTGAGATCCGGCGACGGGTTACTGGTACTCAAACTCGGCTTTGGAGATAGATTTGAATCTCTTCCTTCTGGCCCAGGTGACGCCTCAGTGCCAGGCGCTGGGTTATGGGTAAGTACGTCGCGCTTACCAAAAGCCATAAAAACCTCCGCCTTAGTCGATTACCCCTGAGCAAATCCGGTCAATTGATTTTTCATACTTATTTGTGGGTCGTTTCCCTTGAAACCTCAGTGACCCTGAACTTTCGTTACTAAATAAATAAGATGGAAAATCCGGAACATCAAAGAGTTTCATATTAGGTAAAATTTCTTTAATTTTTTTCTGGCTTAATTCATGCTTACTAGCTCTGCCCCGACCTACAAAAAGGCAGGATATTTTTTCAACTGCTCCGCGCGTCTCAATCACGTTCTGGATAACTTCTCTCATTATGCGGACGCCATTTAGCGTGGGGCGCGACGCCAGTAAAACGTGGTCGCAATATTCGATGGCTCTGCATCCCCACAAACTATTGTACAAGCCAAAATCGACAAACGTGTAGTCTGATTTTTCTGTTATTTCAGTCAGGTTTTCGTCTAGAAAGGTATCGGACATCTGACGAGAACCAATAAGTTTCGCGGGAGTGGGGAAAATTCGAAGGTTTCCGTACTTTGCGCTCTCACATAGCACTGAGCCTCGAAATGGGTCCGCTGATAAACCCGTATCAAATTGAACGAAGGATTTTGGGCTTTGAGTTATAAATAAATTTGTTATTCCGGCTGTATTATCACCATCAACTAAAGAAACACTGCGATCTGGTCCAATACGATAGGCACATCGTGACGCGACGTTGAGGAGAGCGGTTGAAAAACCAACTCCCGCTAACAGCGAGGCACCAAGAACAAGTTTCCCGCGTCCGTCGGTATTTAACAGACCGTTTACTTCTTTGGTGATGAACTCTAAGTCCACTGGCAGGCTTTCACATCCTGCAACGCCCATTGCTAAGATTTCTCGATATACAAACACATCTCGTTCAGGGGAGAACACGTATACTTGAGACTCTGGTTTACACACATCTGCAAGAGCATTGAGTTCTTTTAGCAGGTCATTGCCAGTTGCAGAGGTACTAAAAAAAATTAGGTTATAGGGTTCAGGTTTCTCCGAAAGGCGAGCTGATAACACTTCAATATTACCAACTAGACAGTCAATTTCGTACCATGATTGCGCAAATAGGTCAGCGACAGAAGCAAATTCAGAAGCCGTCTCTTCAGAAGTGCTGTAAAAACCTAATCGAGTTGTTTTCATGATTCTGATTTTACCATTTTCTGGTTAGCTAATTCACTCCGAGGATGACACAGCGCTAGCTTCACCTGCTTCACTTTCAGGAAGCGCTGCGCCGGTTGCCTTACCTTCAACGTAAGCTCGAAGGATTTGCATCGTTCTTATAGTACTGAGGGCCTCTGCTTTGCGCGGTGCGATAGCATCACGGGGATTATCTAACATCGCAGCGATGTTATTTGCATACGAACAGCCAAATTTTGCTTCGTGATAGCTACCTACTCTCTCCAAGATTGGTGAAACATTGTGAGAGCAATCTCTTGGTTTAATCCAAGCAGACCTGAGTAATACAGAAATTGTTTGCGACTTGGATTTATCAGAACCGGCGCCAATTTTTATTTCAAAATTGACTCTTTGCTGATTGAGTATGCTTTGAACCATCTTTCCAAATTTGGAGGCGTCCTCTTTCCGCTTGGCCTCTATGTCAATGAGGAAAAATTGTTTGCTTGGAATTTTTCTTATCTGTTTTTTAACCATTAACGATAATCGTTCAGCTTCGCTTACAGTTGATTGAAAGACTAATCGTTCTTCAAAGATTTCTATGTCGCCAAAAGAAGAATTTGCATCGAAGGCGAGAGATGCACTGGGGGTATTTGTTGATGCATTGTTTTTGACTTTTGTAACATCGCCAGTGCAGGACGTAGTTAGAAGCACTGCCATCAGACATGCTATTCGATGCATATTATTCCCCAACAATTTTGTCCCTGACAGAGCTGGTATTTTCTTCCCCTCTAGGCTGGACCTTTTTATCTAGATTTTGATTAAAAAATAGATCGAAAGCACTAATTTCAGTGGAATTGCTAAGCGGCGTAGTTAGTTGTGAGTTGTCTTCTGGACGAGAGACCAGATAACTTTCGACGATTACTACAAGCTCACTCTTATTGCCGCGAAATTGGGAGCTTCTGAAAAGTGCCCCCAAAATTGGCAATTCTTTAAAAAATGGGATGCCTTCGATTTGAGAACTGTCTACGTTAGACAAGAGTCCCGCAATCATAATTTGACCACCGCTTGGTAGGTTTACGGTGCTGTCTGCGCGTCTTACGGATAATCCTTTGATCTGCGTTCCAGCAAGGGTGAGTGTCAGTTCTTCATTTATTCTGCTGACTTCAGTTTTTATTCGCAGGCTTATCTGCTGGTCTGAAAGCACTACTGGTGTAAAGCTCAGAGCGACCCCGAACGATTTAAATTCTATACTTATGTTTCCTTGAGAGTCACGCCCTGAAGGCACAGGCAGTTCGCCGCCAGCAAGGAAATTTGCGGTTTCGCCTGAAATTGCAGTGAGCGCTGGTTCAGCGAGCGTTTTTACTAATCCCTCCCTTTCTAAGGCTGAAATTAGAGCATCGTCAAAAACGCCAACAGAAGGATTAATTACATTTAGCGTAGCAAAGGCCTCGCCTGCGACGCCCCTGGCTCCTCCTAGTAGTGGGTTTAATTGGCCAACTGATCCGTCGTTTCCTCGTAATCCTACCCCTAGTGTTTTTAAAATTGAGCGTTCCATCTCTGCAATTCTTACCTTCAGAAGAACCTGTTGGACTGCTCTAACTTCAAGAATATTTATTATCTCGCTGTCTTCATCCACGAACTGTCGAGCTATGCGCTCTGCATCAAGGCTTTCCCTAGCCGAAGGAACGCTTCCATTAAGAATTAAGGAAGCCCCTACGCTGGAAACTAAAATTGCAGAATTGGGTAAAAGCGATTTGATCGTCTTGCTGACTAATTTCACTGGCCTTTGGACATCTACAGCCAAGACTTTCAATAATTTGCCGTCTTCGCCTTGCACGGTTATTTTTGAAGAACCAAACTCTAAACCAAATAGATCTAAAGAGGTTGGTTGGATTATATTGGCGCCGACTATCTTAGGATCTCCAATGCTTACATCTTTGATCGGTGTTCCAAAATCTAACTTAACAAATGAGCCTTTCTCGATTGAAAGATGTTCTGCGTGTTCTTCCTCGATGAAGGAAACTTGAACTTTTGAGGAGGGATCAGCGATGACAGGAGTGCCACAAATTAACGTGATAGTTATAAGTGGGATGATGCTCAGAGCGAATGTTTTTGATAACCGATACACGACTATTTCCTTACATCACCGTGATGAAACATTTTTTTCAATTACATTGCGGCCACTATATATCGTGATTGACCTTTTTTTTGCGGATTGATCGTTTCTCGAGTTGGATTTGGCTGCCTGCTCCTCATTTTTTTGTGCTTCTTCGATTACCTTTTTGAGAGCCTTAGAAGCCTTGGTATCAGCAATAAAACTGTCCGAGTTGGAACTAGATTCGGACGATAACGATCTCAGAACTACTGACAGCGATCCCAATGTTTTAGCGAGGGCAAGTTTCTCGCTTTCAGACTGATCCAACTCAACCGTTATAGTTTCAACCGGCACAACTTCTGTGTCTGATGACGTCCTTGGCACGTAGGTTTTAGACCCTACGGCAATTACCTTAACATTTTCCAGTAGCGTCTCTGCCGCCGCATTCAAAATCTGGTCTGTAAGCTTAGTAGGAGTGGAATTTGAGTTTGATCTGGGTAATTTGTCTCGTAAGTTTTGAATTAAAACGATGTCTACAAAATCTCCTGGGACAATGAATCCAGCTCCTCCGGAGTCAATCTCTACAGATACTGTGTAAGCACGCTTTCCTGGTTGCAAAAGGAGTGAGATAAGGCCGCCTGCGGCATCCTTTGAGATAAAGTTCTTTTCTAGGATGGGGGTTTTTGCAGAAATTTCCACGCGAGCAACTCGTCCATCAAATGTGCTTAAATAAGATGGGTCTTTCTGTTCGGATGAAATGAAATTATTGGCTGATTCATTAGGCCATTCCATCCAAGATAAATCTCCAGGACTTATTACATGTCCTCGCAAAAGGTTGACATTAGGCACAACGACATAGGTTTTTGGGGATTCTTGAACAACTGGAGCGTCTTTGCGGTTTTTCAGCAGTATGAAGCCTACGGCTGTAAGTCCAACAGTCGAGCAAACGAGTAGTATTATTAAAATTAATCGCATTCTAGCCAATCAGCACTTGCAATAGAATTCTATGTATAAACAGTGATTGCGAGCGGTGTTCTTATTATTAACCCTCCGTTTCAAAGAAGCGTAACCCTAACGGAATACTTCCTTGGGTAGGAGTATAGTGAATAAGAAGTAATTTTAACAATGGATGATTACGCAAAATGTATTTTTGCTGATAGTTGTTTGTCCAAGCAAAGTTCCATCGATCTAATTGCTGACGCGAGTTCCAATGTTGCAGGATTATTTTTAAGGTGGCTATTGCACTGGCCTTGGACGTCCTGAGCTGTCAATGGCAACAAACGTAAATATACCTTCGGTGACCTTTTCGCGTGCTCCAATACGATTACGTAACACCCAGGCTTCAAGTTTAATTTTTATTGACGTTGTTCCTATCTTTGAGACAAGAGAATAAACACATAGGACATCGCCAACCTTTACAGGACGGTGAAATCGCATGGAATCGATTGCGACTGTGGTTACGCGTCCCTGTGCTGTTGCGCCGGCAGCAATACCGGCGGCTATATCCATTTGCGACAAAACCCACCCGCCGAAAATATCACCACTGGGATTTGTATCGGAAGGCATAGCCAGTGTGCGGAGAGTCAATTCTCCCTTGGGCTGATCGGACATAAGATAATCTCCTTGTCTAGAATCAAGTCCCCTAAACCAATGGAAAGTGTAAACAACTAATTTTTAATTCAGCGCCGAAATGTAGTGTATATTTTGCAATGCTCTCGGCATAGTTCAGCACATTTAGACACCGTAGCGAATGGAAAAGAGCTTACGCAGTGGGAGGGGCAAACTTAGTTAGGTCAATACCTTCCACGGCTGCCTGATATTCATCGATATTTGGGGTTCTGCCCAAAATAGTCGAGAGCACTACCACTGGGGTTGAAGCAAGGAGAGACTCTCCTTTCTTTTCCTCTGAGTCAGCCACCACACGCCCTTGGAAAAGTCGGGTAGACGTTGCCATGACCGTATCGCCTTTTGCTGCTTTTTCCTGATTTCCCATGCAGAGGTTGCAGCCCGGACGTTCTAAATAAAGGATATTTTCATACTCCTTTCGAGCTTCAGTCTTTGGAGCTGCATCATTGAATACAAACCCGGCATATTTTTGTAGAATATCCCAATCGCCTTCAGCCTTAAGTTCATCAACAATGTTGTAAGTTGGCGGAGCAACAACTAGGGGGGCTTTGAATTCAACCTTCCCGTTTGCTTTTTCAATATTCCTAAACATCTGAGCAATAATATTCATGTCGCCCTTATGGACCATGCAAGAGCCAACAAAACCAAGGTCCACCTGCTTTGTGCCTTGGTAGTAAGAGATGGGCCTGATTGTGTCATGGGTATATCGCTTGGCTATATCAATGTTGTCGACGTCTGGGTCAGCGATCATCGGTTCATTAATCGCGTCAAGGTCTACAACGACCTCGGCGAAATATTTGGCATTATTGTCGGGCTTTAATGCAGGCTCTTTTCCTGATTTGATGCCTTCGATCCGCTCATCTGCTTTATCTATGAGGCGTTGC
>Ga0181584_10001763_pt1 | contig 16462 bp, 10 predicted proteins | sample 071ome_30_FD_132462 | JGI IMG/M metagenome (GOLD analysis project Ga0181584, IMG submission 132462) | Coastal salt marsh microbial communities from the Groves Creek Marsh, Skidaway Island, Georgia - 071406AT metaG (megahit assembly) | ecosystem: Environmental > Aquatic > Marine > Intertidal... | reverse complement strand
GAGAACGCGTGTGAGTGAGTGAGTGAGTGAGTGAGTGAGTGAGACCGCCAAGGGGGCGAGCGCGTCCTGAACGTCTGGTCGAGGTCGATACTCACCCCGACCGCCGAACGATCCGTGGGGAATGCGCGTTGGTTCGCCGGATGAAGCGATGCCAGTTTTGGGGCGGGTTGGCGCCGTACAGGCGCGCACCGACGCCGCGTGCGGTGTGTGTGGCATACTAAATGAAGTAAAGATTCGATAATGCGCATGAGCGTTACGGGTCTCGAGGAGGACACCCCCAACAGGCAACTCGGAAAAGGGCCAGAGCGAGTTGAGCGAGTTGAGTCGAGCCGATTCATCGATCCTCGTCTTGAATCGCGCCTTCCTCCTGCCCGTCCTCCTGCCCGTCCTCCTGCCCGTCCTCCTCCGCTTCCTCCCCCGCTTCCTTCCCTCCCTCCCCTCCGCAGTGAACACGCCACGCGTCGGTCACCAGCGCCTCGTCAAACTCGAGAAACTCGACGTCTTCGGTGTCCTCGATCAGCTCGACCACCGCTGCCCCGGACAGACTCGTGTCGAACTTCCGCGTGGCAAAGAGCCCGCCGAGCTTCCTGAGCGCCACCCTCCGGAGCCTCTCCACGTGCTCCGCGTGCATCCTCCGCGCAGTCTCCTCGTCCGCCAACATCCGCTTTTGCGGATCGGCACGCAGGGAACCCACCACCTCGTCCCACGACCCCGGCACCCGCACTACCTCGGCCAGCAGGGCGGCATAGTGTGCGACCTGCTCTTCGCGGGAATGATACTGCTGCCTCCGCTCCGCGGCTTGCTTCTCCCGCTGGTGCGCCCGCTCGCCCGCCTTCCGCTTCTGCTGGGCGACTCGCAGCTTCCCGCAGTGGTCATCGAACAGCCGCCGCATATCCCCTTCGCCCAGCCCCCCGGCGGCGTCCCCATACCTCGAGTCGTTCTTCAAACGACCCAACGACGCGGCCCACGGCGCCGCATGGTCCTTCACCACATCCTGCAGCAGCGCGTTGAACGCCGCCGAGGGCCTGTCCTTGGCCTTGATGTTATTTTTATTCTTTACGCCGTTGCCGGCGCCGTCCTGAGTGCTTCCACCACCGACGACCCCCTTGCTGGCACAAAACACCTCGAACACCGCCCGCCGTTTCCGAGGATCCATCGCAATCCACCGCGCGTCCCCGCCAACCTTCTTCTCGACCGTCTCGTACCTCGAGAACTGATGCACACCGTGCTCCCGCAACAACTCCCGATACGACGCATCGACATTAACAACGGCGTCGTTGTCGTTCTTCTCACCATTATCTTCCTCCCCCAGGATCTCGTCCTCGTCAAACTCCACGTCGAAATCCTCCACCTCGAGACCATCCGCGATCGCGACCCTCTCCTTCTTCTCCTTCTTCTTCTTCTTCTCCTTCTTCTTCTTCCCAGCCGACGCGTCTTTCTTCTTCGCCCGCAGCTCCTCCGCCAACAGCGCCTCATACTCTGGCGCAAGCACCGCGCCATTCGCCTTGGCCCGCCTCATCGCAGCCATCATCTTCGCGTCCACGACAACGGCCGGCTTTTGCCGCTTGACCCCCCGACGATCCTTCCTCTCGTCGTTGGCGGCGTCCGCCCCCGCAGCCACATCCCTCCCGCCCTCCTTCGCCAGCTTCACCGCATCTGGTATCTCCCACACGGCCTCCTTCCCGTCATACCAGTACACATGCCCGGTGTCAGTCGTCACCTCCTGCCACGGCGTGCCAGCGATGGGCTTTGTCGCAACCGGTTTCATCGAGTGGCCGAGTCTTCGTCTCGCTCGCTCGTCGTCAGCGCTCGTCTGCCGGTCCTTCTCCGTGCTCCGGTCGTCCTGCAGCCCCTCTGCCCGTCAGGTCTCCGTGTACAGTGGCTATCAAGGGCACCCGAAATGGAGTAAAACATGAACGAGTCGGAAGCGCCGCAATTCATTTTCGTTATTCGGCACTGCGTCATTCCCCGGCACCCGACGACACGTAGATACCATGGCGACCCTGGCTGAGCAGCATACGGTACGTTCGTGGCCTTTTTATCCTGCCGAATCGCGGCCGCCCAGAAGGCCGATTTCCTCTCTTCGTCTCTACGCACTCACTCGCCTGTCTGCGACGCCGACCGCCGCGTAGGTTATCGAGGAGGTGAACGACGAGGTCTCCGATGGGGAGGGTACGAGATCGACAACGCCGTCGGTTCTTCACGTCTCACTCACTCACCGACTCGCTCGTACTCGTTCGTAGTCGAGGAGAACACCGGACGCGTTGCGTCGCGTCAGGAGCGTAAGGCGCGCGCGGTGATGGATAAGATTGCGGGTCTGGAGCGCGTGCACGAGTTTGCGTCCGTTCGCATGGTGCGCCAGGGGGCGGTCTTCACGGTGGACGACCCGGTGGTGTACAAGGCCAAGGGGACGGACACGTACGTGGTGTTTGGGCCGTATGGTACGCCGGATTACATGGATATGGCGCGTCAGCAGCTGGCGACGTTCCAGGGAATGGCCGGGTCGAGTGGGGCTGAGGGGGTTTCTGGGGTGGACACGAGCGTGCCTGGGGGGTCGGGTGCGGCGAAGGACGCCGTGGAGGAGGTCGAGGATGATGCGGATCTCGTGGACGAGACGGGGCTGGAGGCGAAGGATATCGAGCTGGTGATGACCCAAGCGGCAGTTTCGAGGAGCAAAGCAGTGACGGCGCTCAAGGCGGCCGACGGGGACATTGTCTCGGCCATCATGGAACTCACGTGTTAAATGACTCAAACTCAATCAAACTCGCACATCTCGCACATGTCGCACATCTCGACACTGTTACTCGATGGTCCACTCGCTGATGTGGTTGATGGCGGGCAGGATGGGCCCGTACTCGTGGCCGTTGCACGAGTACATGCTGCTCGGGACGTAGGTGTTTGCCTCTAGTCGGTCCTTGACGTCCCTATAGAGGTCGGCCAGTTGGTCCCAGAGTCCGGTGGTGTGCGTGACCTTCCAGGTCCTGGCCCGCGGGTGGGGGCTGTGGACGACAAACGCGCCCGGGTGAACGATAAACTGCAGGCCGAGGTTGGACAGGTGCAGCAGATGTACCACCTTGTTCTTGCGGTATCCCACGAACCGTTCGTCTGTCCATGGTACGTACTTTCTTGCGACGAGCACGTAGGGCTCGAATCCCTCCTCGTATCGGATCCTGTACGGGTGCGCCGCGGTGAGCCACTTGCGGAAGTCCGTCGCGCGGTGGCCTGCCTTGTAGCGGTCCGTGTGGAAGGGCTTGATCCGTCCGTCCCAGAACATCATCGCTGCCGTGTCCTTGCCACCCAGCACGGCCTCCCTCGCTACCTCGACGCCGACGTCTCCAGAGTCTCCCGTCTCGTACGCAGGGAGCACGATGGCCTGTCCCCCGTTGACGGCCTTGAGGAGCGACTCGTACTTGGTGGATGACTGCATGAGCTCCGAGAGCTCCGTTGCAGGCCAGAAATCCACGTCGAGGAGGAGGATGACGTCGGTTCGTGCGTTGGCGATGGCGCGGTTGCGCATTGAGTTGACGGGATAGAGGGCGGAGAGCCAGACGCTCTCGACCGTCTGGCTGACCAGCTGGAGGTCCAGCTTGCACATGGACTTGGCCTCGGTGACGCGATGGAACTCTTCGAATTTCTCGCGAATGTGCTCCATCGGGGTCAGGTGCGGGTCTTGGTTGCTGTTGAGCTCCACGGTGACGGCCTTGCCGTCCACCAGGGCGATATAGACCGCCGCGGAGATGACGCCGCTCCAAACCGCGCACTGGCCCTCGAGCATGTACAGGCGCTCAAACGAGAGCTGGGTGACCAGCGTGACGTCCGTCGCTTCGCGGGCCTTTTTCGTGTCGATACGGTGTTCAATCTTGAGCTGCGGGAGGTCGTCCAGCGCTGGCGTGTCTTTCGAGTTGCCCGTCCACTTTTCGGGACAGAAGTACAGGTCGTCGGTGGTCGACGTGGGGTCCTTGAACGGGTTCTGGGCAATGTTGGAGAGGGTCGGGGAGGAGGTGGTGGGGGAGGAGGTATGGGTATCGGGATCGTCGCTCGGCGCAGACCGGGCGGTGGTTGGGGTCTGCGTGCCCTGTGTTGTGTGCATGTTGGGAGCCGTCTGTGCGGAACCCCCGTCCCGTTCGTCCATCGAGGCCGTCGGCCTCGCCAGAAACCAGAGGCAGAGGACAGACAGCAGCAGGAGGACGAACGGCGATCGTGTCAACTGGGACGATGGCCCCGACCCTCTGGACCGTCTCGACGGCCTTGTCCGTCTGGATCGTGTCGTTGCCGCCTCCATTGTGGTCGTACGCGGAAAATCCTGTGCGTATGAGTCCAACGGTCGGTTGTCGAGTGAGTGGGAGACAACAGTACAGACAACGAGTGCGTGGGAGAAACCAGCAGAGGACCGGCAGGACCAGCCTGGTCCTGGCGTATAGCTGGGAGACCAGACGACCAGCAGCCCTCATACACGCTGTCAACCGTCTTCGGACGTCGGAACTGCCCCCGTTCGCGACAGTTCACGGCTTTTCGGGCGGAATGGAACAAGACAGCTGCTTGGTCGGGACAACTGGATCTCACGCTCTCACGCCCCAAAAGAGACGTTTCCAGACCAGAAACCGCCATTCTAGCGATCCTCTTGATCAATGATTGCGATTTAATGCTCGAACGTACCGGAAAGTCTCTCGAAACGCCCCAAATTCGACCGATTGTGCCGATTATAATTCCGCTCGGGAGGACGCACGCGTTCTTGCGCTCGTTCCACGAAGCGTGGGTCTTTGTTCGTCAAAGGCGATCCGTGGGTCGAGTCGATCGTGTTACGTCGGACGTGAAGTAGAATGGTGAGGAATGACGACTCTGTCGAGTCGAGTCGAGTCGAGTCCGTAGGAGAGCCGTTGGCTGCGTCTCGAGTCTCATCTCTCTAGTACACCTCGCCATCCTCGTCTCGTCAGACCAGCTGGACAGAGTCCAACACCGCAAAGCCTGCCGCGACGCCACCCTCAGCGCTGACTTCTGGCTTTGTCCGCACGAGCATACCCGCCTCCTCGTTCATCGTCACCTCCTCGCCGATCCGCAGCAGCACCCCGTAAATCCCGAGCTCGCTCAGCGTCTCCAACGCCTCGTACTTCCCCCGCCGCACCAACACAGACGTATTCGACGGCGGCAGGATCTTCTGCATGAGCACCAGGTCAGACACGTCCTTCGTCCCGTCCACGAGCGTGTCGCGGAGCTCCGTGCCGTACATGTTGTTCCCGCCCCCCTCACGCTGGGGCTTGAGCACGAACGCATCCGGATCTTCGATGGCGTCCCGCACCGCCTGCTGAGCGCTTGTATCTGTGTCCAACTCGTCCAGCCCCCACAACCCAGCGAAGCACTGCCGCATCAGCGCCGCCGCCTCTGCCGACTCGCTGAAGCGCTCGACCACGCCCGGCTTGGCCAGGTCCTGCTGAACCTTCTTGCTGCCGGCCAGCTGCATCGCGACCGTGGGGCACTTTGTCGCGTTCGAGCGCTCGACCAGCCGCCTGGCGTCCCACTCCGCATCCCCGTGGTAGTCGCTCGGGGTGTACCCCGCCCTGAAATAGACCAAGCCCACGACGCGGCCGCCGATCCACAGGTCCCCGCTCGCGGCGTCCACCGCTCCCTCCTCCTGGATCTCACGCAACGTCTTCCGCACCGTCCGCACCGCGTATCGGTCCCACAGCTGAAACTGGAGCCATTGCTGGTCGAAGGAGTTCTGCTCTTCTGGCTGCACGACCATCACCATCGTCCTGTCTGCGTGTCCGTGGGCCTCGACCCCCGCCGCGAGCCCGTCCACCAGGACCTTCATGCTCGTATTCACCGGCAATACCTGTTCAATCGTGGCACGGTCCACGCCAGCCTTCCCGAGGATGAACCGGTGCAGACCCCCCACGAGCGTGCTCAGGCACCCGAACGAGCTCGCTATCGTGTTCAGCTCCACCTGCAGCATCGTCGACGTCGGTGCATGGAGCATATAGTCGCTCCGCGTCAGCACCAAAGAACGCTCTGGAAAGTTCGTTCCGTCCCTCTGGCGGCGCTCCATCTCCTCCTTGTAGACCTCCATCAGCCTGCCGGTGAACTCAGCGTCACCCCGTGCGGCGGCCTCCAGCACCGAGGTGAGGTATCCCTCATCCCGCGCGACCCGATCGATCATCACGTTGAAAGGCCTGCTCGCGGCGACGGCTCGCTCGAACGCTCGTCGCGGGAACGGGACCGGCGTCAGCGCAAACGGCGCGTGCACGAGCGCGCACGGGTCCGCCGGGTTCTGCGCCCCGTACACGAGCCCGTGCTGCGCGCACCATGCCATCGCGTCCTGGACGAGCTCCGCAGACGGGTCGACGACGAGTCCCGACGTGCGACTCCCGTTGCTGTTTCGGAGCACCATTCGTCGTTTCGACGGGAGTTGGAGGAGGTGGGCGGGCCTGTTGGTGCGCGCCACGTCGCTCCGCGTCCTGGACCTGGACGCGACGAGTATGGTGTCGTTGGCTCTAGCCAGCGGACAATGCGCGTGCAACCGAGGCATCCGAGAATATGCTTTGAGGGGTCGTGTCGCGTGTTCATAAGTCAACTCAACTCCATGTCCGGCGCTCCCGCTCTGGATCCGGGCCAGGCAGGCCAGGTATGGCGTCAAAACGCGATACAAGACTTTGAGGAGAAGCTACGGGCGCTGGGGATCGACGAGAACGCGCGAGACGGGCTCCCGGACGGGCTCGCCACGCTGATCAGGGACGAGCTCGCCAAAATCGCGTCGCTGTCGGCCGAGCTTGACGAGCTGTACGCGCGACAGGAGAGCGGCGAGGATGCGAGGGTCGTGAAAGCGTGGTGGCACGACGGAGAGTACGACGCGGATCGGGCCGACGCGTGGAACGACGAGGGGCTGGCGGCTTGCCGGGGTGGCTCGTCGGGAAACGGGAGCGACGCCGGGAACGGGAGCGACGACGCCAAGTACGGTCGGGCGTTTGATTGTTTTACGGAGGCGATTCGGTTGCATCCGCAGAGTGCGGTGTACCACTGCAATCGAGCGTTGGCCGCGCTCAAGTTGAGGCGGTATCCTGTGGCGCTGGAGGACGCCCAGAACGCCATGTCGCGGCGTGCAAAGTACGTCGCGGCGTACGTGCGGGCCGGGAAGGCGTGTGTGGGGATGGGCGACTTGGCGAAGGCGCGTTCGTACTTCGAGGAGGCGCGGGGCCTGGAGGCAGGGTGTAAGGGGGCGGCAAACGGGTTGCTGGAGGTGGAGCGGTCGGAGTCCGAGCGCCGGGAGTTGTCGAAGGAGAATGCTCGTGCGTTTGCCGTTGTGAGGCGGCGGTTGCCCTTGGCGGTGGAGGAGATGGTCGGGGTGCGCGAGGATGCGGCAATGCGGTTGGTTGCGAGCGAGGACATGCTGCGGGCCAACGCGGGGTGGTGGGACAGGGTGGCGGGGGCCGTGTATGACAAGGCCGAGTGTTTGATTCTGTTGGGGAGGTATTCGGAGGCGCTCAGTTTCCTGGATCGCTATGGTGACGACGTGGGACTGCGCGCGTGCGGCGACCGTGGTGACGGCGGGGTCTGCGGGGACGGGAGACTCCCAGAGGAGCGGTACCTGCGGGCCGAGGCGTTGTGGCGGCGGGGCGACTTGGACGCGGCACTGGAGGTGCTCACGCACCCATCGATGACCGACGGCAGCGTAGAGAAGTATGGCGATCTACTGCGTACCGTCAACGGGTACCGGGACGCCGTCGCGCGGGTGCGAGGGTCGCTTGCGGACGAGATGGCCTCCGAGGCCGTCTACGCGTCGGACGACCTGCTGGAGCGGGATGGCCTCGCGAGGATGGGATCCGTGTGTGCGGGGCTGGTGGCTGTCGTCTTGAGGCTGAGGGCGAGGGGGTATTGCCAACAGGGGCGATGGGTGCAGGCGCAGGCGGATCTCGAGAGTTGTCTGGAGCTGGACGCGGAAAATGTCGAGGCGATGCGCTCGCGGGCAGACGTGCTCCGCCAGCGTGGGATGTACACAGAGTACTTTTTGGCCCTGCAGTCGTTGAAGCAGGTGGCTCCCGGCATGCCGGGGCTGGCCCAGCTGATCATGGACGCCGCACGACTGGCGAGCGCCGATCGGGGCGTGGGGGGTTCGGGCGTCGCAGGGAGCGCTCGAAGCGGTGGAGGAGTCCCGCTGGCGTCCGGTTCTGTGGCATCGTTTGACGTGTTGGGCGTGGCGCGGGGCGCGACCGTCGAGGACGCCCGGCGGGCGTACTTGAAGCTGGCGGCGAGGTGGCACCCGGACAAGTGGCAAGGGAAGCCTGCGGCGGAGATCGAGGCAGCCGAGGCGCACTTCAAGGCCGTCAAGGCGGCGTACGAGGACCTCGCCGGGGTGAATTGATCACAACGGCGACGCGTCGCCGAAGTACGAGTAAACTGTTGTTAAAAATAGTCATGGGTGGGATGAGTTATGCCGTCGAGGCCTCGATGGCAAGCGGTACGTGTTCACAGGATCGTGTGTGAGCCTCGCGGCAAACAGGGGATGTGTCGTCGATTTCGAGAAAATCGGCCATGTGGCCGATTTTGAGGTGCACCTCGTCGACGCTGGCTTGCACCCGTCCGTGCTCGGCGCGCGTAATCCAACATTGAGACCGAATCAGCGCGTCTCGCGCGATGCGAATCGCGGCCGACGCCGGTTTCGACGACGAACACACTCACGGCAATCCCAAGCCTTCGCTCACTCCTTCGCTCGCTCCTTCGCTCACTCCTTCGCTTTCCCCTCCCCACGACCCCTTCGCTTTCAGCCATGGCCAACGCCGAGAAGGCCGACTCGGTGCTGCTCCCGAGGCCGGACAACGCCGCGCCGTCAGCCGCCGACGTCCATGCCTTGCTCGACGGGGACGGCGACGGGTGTGTGACCGAGGCCGAGCTCCGTGCCGCCGCCGAGGCGCGCGGCATCGAGCTGCCGGAGGAGCAGGTGCAGGCGTTCATGGCGCTCGAGGCCGAAGGGGAATGCGTGGGCCTGGAGGCGTTCTTGAACAGCGTTGACGGAAGCGTCGAGGGGATTGTGGAGGAGAATCCGGGGGTGAATGTGATTGATTGGTCGAAATATGTCTATGATGGCCAGGACTACCCTAACTGAAGGGTATCCCATCCTGCGATGGGTGCAGATTTCCTCTTTTTCCATCGATGGAGCCAGATATCTGGCCAGCTGCGTCCTCGCGCCGAGCCCGAAATTGCCGATAAAAGCGGCTAAGGCATGGACCTTCGTGCAGGAACTGTGTAAGAGTTGCACCCACCCACCCGCCACGACCCCTCCTCTCAGGATACGTATCCGACAAAAGAAAGTTCAGCCTCGCCAGGGGTCCCTGCAGCGGTGGGTATTGAACTCGACCGACGTGCGCTCGCTCGCTCCCAACGCCCAGACTCAACTCTCTCACTCACTCGCGCTCCGCGCTCGTTGATTCGTTCGCCAGGTCGATCCCGAGGACAAGCCGACCATCGACCTGTTCAAACAGGTCCTCAGCGTCGAGGGCGTCCAGGTGGGTGTCGACCACCCGCTCACTCGCTTTTGTCGTGTTCACGATGGTTCATGAACCATTGGTCGAATATGCCTTCAAAATTCAGAATTCTAGTCACGCACGTTCCTATGACCCAAACGATGCCTGCGGAGGAGCTGGCGGCCCCTCCTCGTCCTCAAGCGGTCGTGAAGGAGGATTTGGGGAACTCGGCTAAATTACCGAATTCTCGCATCCCCGCTGCGCCGGTCAAGCCCAGTGCCCGCCTCGTTATCAAAGAGATGGTTCTCGAGAACTTCAAGTCGTACGCTGGCGCCCAACGCATCGGTCCCTTTCACAAGGTACGTACGGCCGATCTCGTCTCTCGGTCGTTGGCCAGCGGTTACAGATCGGGCCACCACCGCGGCTGCCGTCGCTCGCCCCGCCGTTGCCGCACGCTCACGCCCACCCGCATCCGCACCTTGCAGAGCTTCTCGTCGGTGGTCGGGCCGAACGGGTCGGGCAAGTCGAACGTGATTGACGCCATGCTCTTCGTGTTTGGCAAGCGCGCAAAGCAGCTTCGGCTCTCAAAGGTCTCGGAGTTGATCCACAACTCGACGCACCACAGGAACCTCGAGTCGGCGCGCGTCTCGGTCTACTTCCACGAGATTGTCGACACGTCGGACGACGAGAACGGGTACGAAGTCGTCGCGGGCTCTGACTTTGTCGTGTCGAGGACGGCAAACCGGTCCAACAAATCGGACTACTTTATCGACGACAGGAAGTCCAACTTCAAGGAGGTGACCGACCTGCTGAAGGGCAAGGGCATCGACCTGGACAACAACAGGTTCTTGATCCTGCAGGGCGAGGTCGAGCAGATCTCGATGATGAAGCCCAAGGGGCAGACCGAGCACGAGACTGGGCTGCTCGAGTACCTGGAGGATATCATCGGGACGGACAAGTATATCGAGCAGATTGATGAGACGGGCAAAGCGCTGGAAGGGCTCCAGGACCAGCGCCAGGCCATGGTGAACAGGTTGAAGATCGCCGAGCGCGAGCGGAACGGGCTCGAGCCAGCAAAGAAGGCGGCCGAGGCGTACCTGGCCAAGGAGATCGCGTGCGTGGAGGCCAAGCGGCTGCTCTCGAGTATCTACATCGAGCGTATCCAGGAGAATATGGACAAGATCGGGTCCAACGTGGAGACGCTGGAGGGCAAGTTGAAGGAGGAGGGCGACAAGTGCGCGGCGTTCTCTGAGATGCTGAGCAAGTACGAGAAGCGGTACGACGAAGGCAACGCGGACCTCGAGGGGCTGAAGAAGACCATGGGGGCCGCGACGGCCGAGTTCAAGGAGTTCGAACGGAAGGACATCACGTACAGGGAGGACATCAAGCACCTGAAGGCCAAGCTGGCCAAGGAGCAGGGCAAGGCGGAGAAGGACGCGAAGAAGGCCGACGGGATGGCGGTGGACATCAAGAAGATCGAGCTCGAGGTGCCCAACCTGGAGAAGCGGGCGTCGGAGGCGGCGGCCAATGTGAAGCCGGCGGAGGACGAGATGGAGAGGATGATCCTCGGGACGAGCGGGGAGCGCGAGGCGCTGCTGGGCGAGCTGCGGGCGGCGAGAGCCGAGCTAGCGCCGTGGGAGAAGCAGACGATCGACGTGAAGAGTCGCATCGAGGTGTCGCAGTCGGAGATTGACATGCTGGCCAAGTCGAGCAAGGCCGCTGGGGAGCGGTACGAGGAGGCGCGAGCGTCGTTCGAGAGGGCCAAGGAGACCGCGGCGCGCAAGGTGGGCGAGGTGAAGGATATGGAGAAACGGGTGGAGGAACTCAAGGTGGCGATGGAGGCTGCCGTTGCCGAGGAGGCCGCGGCGATCGCGGACGCCCGGCAGACGGAGGCGTCGGCGAGGGAGCTCCGCGGCAAGGTCGAGCAGAAGAAGTCCGACGCCTCGCAGCGGGCCTCTCACAATGCTGCGATGACCGCATTGGCAAAAGCGCGTGACACAAACGCAATTCCTGGCATTCGGGGCAGACTCGGGGACCTGGGCGCCATTGACGCGGCGTACGACGTGGCGGTGTCGACGGCGTGCCCGCCTCTGGACTACATCGTCGTCGACACCACGTCTGCGGCGCAGCGCTGCGTCGAGCTGCTGCGCAGCAATAGCCTGGGCGTGGCGACGTTCCTGATCCTCGAGAAGCAGACGCACCTGAAGAAGTTCCTGGCCGAGCCAGTCGACGCGCTGCAGACGCCCGAGGGCGTGCAGCGGCTGTTCGACCTGATCAAATGCGACAGCGCCGAGATCAAACTGGCCTTCTACTTCGCGCTTCGGGATACGCTTGTCGCAGACGACCTGGACCAGGCGTCCAGGATCGCCTACTCGGGCAGCAAGCGCTTCCGTCGCGTCGTCACCCTCAAGGGCGAGATGATCAACGAGAACGGAACCATGTCCGGAGGCGGCGCCAAGCCCCGCGGCGGGCGCATGTGCCTCGGAACCAAACCTGTGGTCACTAGCACGGTCGACCAGCTGAAGGCCGCGGACGAGGCGGCCAGCGCGGAGGAGGAGCTCAGGGAGCTCACGAGGAGGGTGGCCGAGGCCCGCTCCCGCGTGGCCGAGGCCACGGCCGGCGTCAAGGCGGCCAGGAAGGAGTTGAAGCAGCTTGAGACGGCAATTGTGAAGTCTAAAATGGACGTCGAGTCGTCCAAGACGTTCGCCGACGAGCTCGAGCTGAGGTTGCCGGAGCTCAAGGCGGCGACGGCCGTGTCGGCCGAGGACGCCGACCGCACGAGGACCCTGGCCGAGTCGATCGAAGGGGACAAGAAGGAGCTAGCGGAGCTCGAGACGAAGAGTCGTACGATCCGCGACCAGGTCGCCAAGCTCGAGGAGGACATCGAGAACGTCGGCGGCGCAGCGCTCAAGAAGCAGCGCGAGCTGGTCGCTTCGCTCCAGGCGGGCGTCGCGGCCGCCGAAGCCGACGTGGCGAAGAAGGTCGCCCAGATCAAGAACTCCGAGAAGCAGATTGCCAAGCTGCAGAAGGACGCCAAGAAGGCCGAGGCCGACGCCGTCAAGCTCCAGACCCAGCACGACGAGACCATGTCGCAGTTCAAGGCCTTGGAGGAGCAGGCGTTCAAGGTCGTCGAGCTGATGAACGCCACCCAGAAAGAGCTCGACGAGAAGGTGGCTGAAGTGGAAGATCTCAAGAGGGAGTTTGACGCCAAGCAGAAGGAGGTGTCGGTGATCCGGCAGGTGGAGGTCGACATCGCCGCCGAGCTCGAGCAGCAGAGGGCGTCGCTGGCCGAAGAGGCGGGCAAAATGAAGCATTGGACTCGCGAAGAGGCGTCTATGGCTGCCAGATTGGTGGATCTGGCGGGCGGCGCTGGCGTCGCGACTGGCGACGAGTTGGACGATGCCGACGTGGACGCCGACGAGGACGTCGATCCTGCTGCCAAAAAGACGTCAGCCGCCGCGAGGAACGCGGAGGAAGTGCAGTACAGGATCACGGTGCTCGAAGAGGAGATGGACCGCATGGACGTCAACCCCGACGCGATCGAGGCCTGGAACAGGGCCGACGGCGACTGCACGGAGCGGGCGGCGGAGCTCGACAAGGCGACGGTAGAAAGGGACGCCGTGCGCGCGACCTACGACGAGCTCCGCAAGAGGCGCCTGGACGAGTTCATGAGTGGGTTCAACATAATCTCTCTCAAGCTGAAGGAGATGTACCAGATGATCACCATGGGCGGAGACGCCGAGCTAGAGCTCGTCGACTCGCTCGATCCCTTCAGCGAGGGCATCCTGTTCTCCGTCCGGCCGGCCAAGAAGAGCTGGAAGAACATCGCCAACTTGAGTGGCGGGGAGAAGACGCTCTCGTCCCTGTCGCTCGTGTTTGCGCTGCACCACTTCAAGCCCACGCCGCTCTACGTCATGGACGAGATCGACGCGGCGCTCGACTTCAAGAACGTGAGCATTGTCGGAAACTACATCCGCGAACGGACAAAGAACGCGCAGTTCGTCATCATCTCCCTCCGGAACAACATGTTTGAGCTCGCCGACCGCCTCGTCGGGATCTACAAGACGGAGAACGCCACGAAGTCGATCCCGATCAATCCGAGGACGTTCACTGTTGGCGCAGTGTGCTAGCGAGAATAGTAGCATATACACAAGTATAAAATTACCTCCACACGTTCAGAACCCCATCGGCGCTTGACGTCGCCAGGAGTGGCGGACCCGAGCTTGTGCCTCGGACGAGCCGGAGGGCGGTGACGGTGTCCCGATGGGACACGTCTGCGTCGCTCGATATCAGTGCCGACACGTTCTTTCCGTGCGGCATCCTGGGGTTCCAGAGGGAGATGCTCCGATTGCTTCCACCCGACAGCACCGAGACGCGTCCGGGGTCGTCCTCGCCGGCAACGACTGCGATTCCGCGGATGGTCGTTCGCTTGATCGAAAGCGATCTTAGCTCTAATGCCCCCATCTGTCGTGCCAACCCGACCGGATCCTCGGCCGGCCTCGACATGTCCATCACCGAGGACTTGCACGCCCCCAGGTGGTCTGCAGAGCCCGCCCGGCCCATGGCCAGGACGCACGCGCCCGTCGCCAAGTCCCATCCCGAGATCTCTTCCGACCCGCATGCCACGACGGCTACTGGACCGACGGACGCCGGCAGGTTGCCGCCGAGCCGAGACCCGTCGACGAGCTCGACGGCCTCGATCGGTGCCGCCGCGGGGTTCTTCCACGTGGCGACTGGAAGCATGAAGCGCGTGTCCCACACGGTCAGACAGCTCCGACTGGTGCCCGACACGAAGTACGGCGTCGGCATCATCGCCGACGACTCGGAGGCCCAACTCCCGGCGGCCGCCTCGGTCCCGATGCGCGTCGGGACGCCCAGCGACGGCTCGACGCGGACGTTCCACGCGATTCCATCGGGCAGCCTCGGATCGATTCCGGAAATAGAATGCGCTGCATTGCTCGCGATGCACACCTTCCCGCATGATCCCAGGCGGACGTCGAGGATTGCCGCGCCGTCGGCGAGTCGCCAGGAAGCGGCCGGGGCGGCCTCTCGTTCCACGCTCCACGCGTCGAGGACCCCGTCCGACCGCGCGGCCAAGAAAGACGACGACGGCGATGCCGAGGAGAACGCCGCGGGCGCGGCTGTGCAGCAAACATACTCCGACCCGCGACCGTCACAATGATCGCCACGATTGCGGAACGTCGCGCGGGCCCGAAAGGTGATGTCGCGCTCCAGTTTCCGCGAATCCCACAGCTTGCAGGTGCCGTCCATGGAAGACGTTGCGAAGACTGTCGATTGAGACCCGATGGTTCCCGATATGCCCGTGATCGACTTGGCGTGGGCGGGAATGCGGGCGACGAGCGTCCCCTTGGGCGCGGTTGGGCCGGCAGGCTTGGGGCGTGCCGCCTTGACCGGGCTGCTGCTCGCCGACCTGGAACCCGACCTGACGTGTCCCAGTCCCACACGGGTTGCACCGTCGGACGTCAATGCGAACGTCGCGGAGGATGAGAGGGAAGAGAAAGAAGGAACGTCCAGCGTACCGCCGAGCGTCCCGTCCCGCTTCTGGCGGCGGAACGAGGGTGACATGAGCAGCGTCGGGCTCGCGAGGGCCGAGGCGTTGGTGTTGTTCATCAGGTGCTCGAGGGCGCTATCGCCATCCACGTCGACCGAGTAGCAGGCAAGACCGGCTGGCGCGACGAACGACCCGTCATCGTCTTCGTCGAGATTGGCAGCGGTCGGGTCGATGGCGATGGCGAGCCGCAGTCTGGCGTTCTGTTTCACTTGAGACGCGCCGCCCGTCGCCATGTGGAGCGTCGCCGCTGCCATCTCGGGACCCAGGAACTCGGACGCCGCCCGGTCCAGGTCTCGAACTTTGCTCCGTACAACTTGCGAAGAGCGACGGGCGCAGCCGCACACGCGTCGGTGGACCCGCACGACGTCTTTCGGGGCCAGAAGCCCACGCTCGACCATATGCATGAGCAAGTCGATCCCGGAGACGGTCGACGCCACATCCGGCCCCGAAACCAGCCGGTCGACGAACGGCAGCACGAACGGCACCGCGTCGAGACCCATCTGCGCGACGATGGCGTCCAGCGACCTGTACATCGCGGCACGCACCTCGCCCTGCCGCGCGTTGAACAGCGTCAGAAGGGCAGGGAGAAGCCCCTCCCGGGTCACGTCGGGGCCCAGCCCACATGCAACATCCTCTAAATGCTCCAAAAGGGCCATCTTGGGCAGAGACGACGCGTCCACGAGGATGTCGTGGACGCCCCGCTCCACGCCGACGCGGAGAATCTCTGTACGGCGGTCGGGGTCTTCTTCTTCGCGGCTTTCGCGGCGTTCCTCACGACCCGTGCCCTCGACGAGGACCTTGCCGATGGAGGCCGCGTACGCGCTACGGACGGCCGCGTCGGCGTCGTTCGGGACCAGCGAGAGGGAGGGCATGACGTAGTCGGCGATGATGCCGAGGTCGGATCCGGACTGACGCAGGATATCGGGCAGCGACGCGATGGCGAAACACCTGACGCGCGGCTGTTCGCCCGGGTTGTCCACTTGCTTGTCTGTGGCGGCGGCGACAAAGTGCGGCAGGATCACGCTACGGGTGATCATCTCCTCGCCGACGAGGGCCGACAGCTTCAGCAGCCGGTCGAGCAGCAGGAGCCTGGAGCGAGACGGCGATTCGGCCGTGGTTGTGGCGGCGGCGGCGGCAGTGGACGGCCGACTCAGCGGGGCCAGCACGACGACGAGCACTTGCGCGAGGAACCTCGAGATGCCGGACGGAGATGGAGGGGGCGATTGTCTCGTCGGTGCCGGCGTCGTTCTTCTAGAGCCCGCGTCTGTCGTGGTGGTGTTCGTGGTGGTGTTCGTGGTGGTGTTCGTGGTGGTGTTTGTGGTGGTGTTCGTGGTGGTGTTTGTGGTGGTGTTTGTGGTGGTGTTTGTGGTGGTGTTCGTGGTGGTCGAGGTGGCATGATGATCTCGCATGATCTCACCGACTCGGGCAGTCAGACGCT
>Ga0181584_10001741_pt1 | contig 16579 bp, 11 predicted proteins | sample 071ome_30_FD_132462 | JGI IMG/M metagenome (GOLD analysis project Ga0181584, IMG submission 132462) | Coastal salt marsh microbial communities from the Groves Creek Marsh, Skidaway Island, Georgia - 071406AT metaG (megahit assembly) | ecosystem: Environmental > Aquatic > Marine > Intertidal... | reverse complement strand
TGGTTGTTGGTCAACTTATACTCACTCATACTACCTAGTGGCTGATACGCTGTACCATAAGGAGTACCGCTTGTTCTGTGGTAGTCATAGCGGTCAACCCCAAAACGTCCTCTTAGATAGAAAATATCGTTAAGGTCAAATCGCATGTCTGCTGATCCAATAAAGCGTTCTTTTACTGAATTGTCAAAGTACTGATAGGCAGCAAACCAAGGGTTTTGAGAATAGGTATTGTCACTGGTACGGAATTCGGTGCCGTCTTCGTTAGTTCCTAATCCTCCAGCACCTAGCATGTCATTAACATCAATTGAAGGCGCAAACAAACGGATACCAAAGTTGGCGTTACCTGGAGAGTCCGAAAGTCTTGGCGCTCCAACTGCATCGTCATTAACGTATTTTACGTTTAATGTAGCCGTTAATTTTTTGTATTTCTGCGTGGTATTAAGACCAAGAGAATTACGCTTCAATGTTGAGTTTGGAATGATATCCACGTTGCTCAAATTGGTAAAAGAAAGACGTGTATTAGAATTTTTACTAGCAGAGTTGATCGCTATCGTATTGATATAGGTTTCTCCAGTGCTATAAAATTTTCTCAAGTTATTTCCTTTGTACGAGTACGGTCTAGAAACACCGTCCCACTGCTCAACGCTAGCACCATTCATACGTGGTCCCCAGTTGGCATAGGTATCGATATTGTCTGAAGAAGTAGAATAATCACGACCTTGACCATAGGTGGTTTGTGGATCATAAGGATCATTTCTAATGTCATCAAACTGCGCAGAACTGCTGATCTCGACACTCATCCCTTCTCCAGCTCCTGCACCAGACTTGGTGGTAATGATGATAACACCATTAGAAGCTCGAGATCCATAAAGCGCTGCAGCTGCACCCCCTTTAAGGACAGAGATCGACTCTACTTCGTCTGGGTTAAGTGCAGAAATACCGTCCCCGGCATCAGCACCTCCCCAAACCCCAGCAGAACCTAAGTTGGAGTTGTTGATGGTAATACCATCCACTACGTAGAGCGGCTGGTTATTACCGGTCAAGGAACTGTTACCACGGATGATCACCCGGCTAGAACCCTTGGCTCCTGCCGCATTTCCGGTGATTTGAACCCCAGCAATTTTTCCTTGCAACGAGTTAATTGCGTTGGTTGTTTTGTTGGCACTTACTTCGGTTCCTTCAACCTGGGTAACAGAATAACCCAGTGCCTTGACGTTACGTTTTACCCCAAGGGATGTAACGATAACCTCATCAAGACTGTTGTCCGGTTCCAAAGAGATGTTAATTACCGAGTCACTCGACACAGAGACACTCTGTGAAGCATAACCGACAAAACTGATCACTAAGGTATCTCCAACATTGGCATCAATGCTAAAGTTACCATCAAAATCAGTCGAAACACCATTGCTTGTACCTTCTACTAGAACAGTTGCGCCTGGAAGGGGCATACCGTTCTCATCGGATACAGTACCGGTAATGGTTTGTGCCTGCGCTAGCGTGGCAAACAAACCAAACAGCACCGTAAAAAAAAGATGTTTTGGTTTCATTAATGTTTAAGTTTTAATGGTTTAATTATAGTGAAGTTAATAAACTTTAACATAATATTCACAAATCCTTTTCCTTTTTTCTAAAGAATCTGCAAAAAAAAATCAGTTAATGAGTACTTCATCCGCAAACACCCAAGAAGGAAGACCGGCAGCATGGTGCCAATAGGGTGCTGTTGCTGGGTTTTGACCCACTACTTTTACATAACGGGCTTGCTGTTCTACATTTTTTATAGCAAAAATCTGGTGGTCATTTATTTTGCTATCGGGCTGCAACGGCGCTTGGTTGGCTATTGCGGGCAGAGCTAGCCAGTTGACACCATCTTGAGAAACCGAAAATTGTACCTGTGTCGGAAAAAATACGATGTGATTGGTCACCTGCAAAAAAGCAATTTCTAATTGATGAATCTCCATAACCGTCTCCAAGTCAATGACCGCTTCTAGATTGTTACCTTCAAAGCCCAACCAATTTGCATAAAAACTGCTGCCTCCAAAAGCGCCATCGGTCAGTGTTTGTGGATTTTCATCCGCATACTTTTTGGGTTGGGTCAACAATTGTACCCGACTACCTTTTGCCCGATTGGGGGTCTGCATGCGTGTGAGCATGTTTCTATAGTCGGTCAGATATTGCGCTACGGTAAAACGGGTTTCGTTCATCGCCGTAATGTTTCTTTGTGCGGTTACGGTTTCAAATCGGTTGAGCACATCCAAAACACGTGGATTGACCGTCTGGTCGGTGCGCATCTCAAATCCTTCTAGCCCCTTTCGATAGGCTTCTAGCATGGCATAGTCTATGGACAATTGGGCTTCTGCCAATCGGGCCTCCAAGGCTGGTTGTCCTGCAACGGCCTGTGCGCCTTGCTCAAACAAAGCATGATACTTGTTTAACTGTTGCGCACTCAAGAAACTGTCAAAACCTTGCGATGGATCGCCATAGAGAAACAAAAAAAACGGTTGAGCATCAGCCATAGCTTCCGAAATTTCAGTAATGTACTGCAATACATAAGGGCCTGCGGCACCATAATATCCATTGGTAAAGTCTGCTAATAAAAGGTCCAAATCCTGGTTGGGATTCCACAAAAGTTGCGCCGTAATATAGGCGCGCAAGGCAAAAAGCTCGCTGGGCTGGTTGCTGTGTTGCTCAAAAATCCAACGGGCATTATTGGCAACAAACAATTCGATATTGGGCTGTAGGGTTTGCCAATTGGGAAATGGCGCCAAAAAATTGGTAAACTGTGTGGTATAATCCCATATACGGATGTTGTCTGTCAGGGCAGACCATCCGGCCAAATCTTGTGCAAAAGCAGCACAACCCTCCGCAATGGGGACACTGCGGTCGCACTCAATAGAACAGAGGGTGATCAATACATTTTCTGCAGGGCGATTTGTTGGTGGTTTTCGGGTATACTGATAGGCCAAAGTTGATATGGTTTTGTCAGGATAACCGGCGGCTATTCTGTTTACAAAATCAATCATACTCCCGGCAGGGCTTCCGGTTTCTTGGTGAATTTTTTCACAAGCCTCACATTGACAATATTGTGTATTGTCGTCTTGACTTACCGAAAGGACTTTATAATCGGGATAACGCTCAAACAATATTTTTACCGCATCATTGACAATATCAAAAACATCGGGGTTGGTCAGGCACAATTGGGTGGGCAATCGTTTTCCGTTGCGTAGCGCATAATATTCGGGGTGGTCTTGATAATATTTTTCATGGGGCATAAACCTATGAAAGGTATGTACACGTGCCTCAGGCACATAGTCCGGAAAAGCAACGGGGGTTACACGTAGCTTTTCTGCAAATTCTGGATGGTCATAAAAGAGTCGGGCATGTACGGTTCTTGTAGTCACTTGTGGCGTGTGTGCCAATACCACTCCTTGGGGCAACAAAACCGATTGTTGTTGGGGTACTATTGTCGTTTGCGGATCGTACCAACGCACACCTAGAGATTGTTCTAAGAAAGCATAGACCCCATTGGTTAGCATCTTCTCAGAATTGGCCGTAAAGATCAGGTCGCCCTCCCGCCAATAGACTTTTGTAAAATCGGTTGTGTTGGGATCGATTTCAAATCGGATTTTGGGCCCGGTGTCCCCTTCCGATACTGCCGCCAAACGCACCCCTGTTGCTTGTTCCAAATAAACACTTAGGGTATCCGAGATGCTTTTATGATCTTCGGTTTGTAAAATTCCAAAAGTACTTTTACCCTTTTGTATCAAGGGTATCGAATTGGAAGAACAAGCGATGCAGATCGCTGTCAAAAGAACATAAAAGATTGTGTGTTTCATATTACCAAAATAAAATTTCATCAACAAACAACCAAGAATCCTCTCCTGCGGCAGGATGCCATTGGGGCAATTTTTTGATGTTTTCTACGATCACTTTTAGCTCGGTATGCTGTTGCAATTTGACCGGGACGGTAAAACTCTTTTTGGTGGTTTCTGTGGGGATTTCTGTGGGGCGGTATTCGTAGCGTCCCAATTCTGTAAAAGTACCCGATCCTTTTCGGCCCAATACACGAACACGTTTTGGGTAGATGATCCACCCACCAATAGATTCCATACAACTCACCGTGATGTTATTGATGGTTTCATGAGCGGCGACTTGGGTAGTAAATGCCAAATCGTTTCCAGAAAAGCCCAACCACTTGCCGTCGGCGAAGTTGGTAGAACCCTCTTCAAAATCAAACAATTTGTGTACACCAGAATACCGATTGGACGGGCGGGTTTCCATGGTGTAGTCAGCGATGGTTTTATTGACTTTAAAAAATTGTTCTTCAAAAACCGGACTGGGCAACCACCCCGATTTAAAGACGCGCGCTTTGAGCGTAAGGCTCTTATTGATGACTATGGCATCTTGATATAGTGTGGAGGTCGAATCCGGATCACTGCCATCTAGGGTATAGCGTATCGTATTGCCTTTTACTTTATCATAAAAAGAAACAAGCTGCTCGGTTTCAAATAGTGTTTTTTCGGTATCCAACATCGGAGGTTTTAGACGTTGGGGCTCAGAAAAGCCTTCAAAAACGCCAAAAACCAATTTGATTGGTGTTTTTTCTTGGAGTGTACTTTCTTCTTGACGTGTCACTTGTGTGTTCCAAGCATAAAGCTGTTCTAATTGGGGGTGTTCGGACAAAAGTGAAATGCCCGATGCTGTGATCGAAGTGCCGGCAAGATTTAAAGAACGTAAGGGCAGCTCCATCAATTTTTGAAGCTGTTCGTCCGAGGTATTGGTGTTGTCGAGTCGCAATTTTTGTAACTGCTTAAATTGGGGCAATTTGTCCCACAAAAGGGGGGCAATTGTCGTGTTGGCCAATTCGAGTTCTACAAGCTGATCCGCTACATCAACCAGAGCACCAATAGCCTTTGGATCAAGTTCCTTTTTTTCAAATTTGACTTGGATAAAAGGGGTATTAGCCAAAAAACTGCTTACCCGAAAGCCATTTTCTTGAAGTGCCAATACATCGTCTGACGATAGCGGAGGTACGTCTGGTAGGGGTTTGGGTAAAAAAACATCCATGGCTTCTTGTACTGTTTCGGGCAGTTGTGCGTATGCTACCGTATGGTCAAACGATGCGCCGGAAGCGATCCAGTGGCTCAGCAGTTCAATTTCGGTGGGGGTCAATTGAGGGCGCCCTTGGGGCGGCATATGCAGATCGTCTTCAAGTGGAAGATTGGCATAACGAATCAATCTACTTTCTGCAACATTACCAATTTCATAGGGCATGCCACGCTCGCCGCCTTCTAAAAGGGCTTGTGGAAGGTGCATAGCCAAACCGCCCTTTCGCTTCGAATAATTGTGGCAGCTTACACATTTGCTGTCGAAGATTTTTGCAACCGCCTGGCTATAAAGCTGTATCGAGTCAAGGTTGACCGCTACTTCTACAGGGGCGGGTTCCGGAAAATCGAGATACCCCTCTCCATGCGTAATGGTTCCTCCAAAATGACCAGTTAGCCCAATAGCAACCAGTACTGTAAAAAATATTGGTGCAAATACTTTTTGAAAAACAACCCGCTCCAATAGATACCACAAGAGTCCTATTCCAAAGGTTGATGCCCATCCTAAAATCAAATGGTTTTGAACAGAAGCCTCATCATAACCGCCTGATTGGTACAATAAGTAGCCCAGTAGGCAAGAAATTAGTGCACCAAAAAAGCTGAATATCAATCCGATTTTGATGGTCCCTGTAGCGGGATTTTGGTCTCTGAGGGCTAGAAGTACCAAAACAAAAGTAAATACCATGGCACCTATTGGAAGGTGAAGCACGACGGGATGAAACTTTCCTAAATAATCTAACCACGGTGTCATAGTGTTGTTTTTAAATTAATAAATTATCAATTCGTCCAAAAATAACCAGGCAGGCTGCCCGGCTCCTTGGTGCTGTTCTGGAAGCAGTGCAGGCTCAAACTGAAGGGTAAATATTTGTGCCTGAATTCCTAAAGGTACCGATATAAAGTGGTGCGAAGGTCCTTGTGTTTGCCAAGGTAGTTCTAGCATAAATTCTTTCTGAATTGGTGCACCATTGTCCGAAGTTGCAGTGAGTTGCATTTTTGCCTTCGGAAAAATCCAAGCTCCTGCATCGGCCAATACACCCAATACCATGGAGTCGATTGCTTTGGCGTGCGCCATTTCGACAGAGACAACAAAAGGACGGTTAGCGCCCGTCCATCCTGCCGATTGAAAGGATGGCCCTGCGCTTTTTCCATCAGTCAAAACGGCACTTCCACCCTTAAAATATTCAGGCTCTGGTTGCGTCTCCCAAGTGAGACTCGATATCAGCTGCCCCTCAGGCAGCAACTGAAGTTCTATTGTTGTACTGGGTTGTAACGGCGGCCGAAGCGAACGGATCTGGTATTTACCCGATAGCTCCAAATCTAGTGATGCTCCAGATGCCATAGTCAAGCGACCTCCGGTCGATTGATGTACGACTTCCAATGTTGCTTCTGGGTCAAGATTGGGGGCAGTCAATTTATTCACTCCATTTGAATAAATTGTCGAAGTTTCTACGACAGGAGTTGAAAGTTGAACCGCATCAGGTTTTAGATAGATCGTTTCTTGAGCGCAGCCAACAAACAACAGAACACCAAAATACAAACCCCTCCAAATCATACACGTACTAATTTTATCGGGTAGGTGTTTCCAGAATTCCATTGCGCTACATATAGATTTTCGTCTCGATCCACACAAACATCATGTGGATATTGAAACACCCGCATGGTTTGATGGTATAAAAAATCAGCTTTATTTTCAGAGTCAAAGGTTGCTCCAGGGCAAGAAACCACCTGATCATTTTGATCCATAATAAGAACAAATCCAGAGTCTGCATTGCCCACGCCTTTGGATTTTAAGACACTAAAATAGCATTGTTCATTGTGTATGACCGGTCTGCAAATGTAGGCACCGGGCAAACTGATGGTTTCGAGGTGTTTGCCCTCTAGGCTAAACCGTTTTACCGCTTGTTGTTCTCTAGCAGTTATCAAAAGTGTGGGAGAATCTTTTTTTCGATCATCGATACAGATTCCGTGTGCGTTTTGAAAAAGATGAGCCTCGGTTCCATAACCTCCAAATACATTCAACAATTGCCCATTTGGATCATAATGAAGGATGTGTTGTGCTCCATAACCGTCCGCGATATATATACTTCCGTCCGATGCAATTGCAGTTTCTGTTGGCTTAAAATTAGTAGGATCCTTATACGCCAAAACATCTTGAGGTGCATCTATGGTAAGCAAAAGCTGACCGTCTAAGGTCATTTTAAAAACTTGATGCCTTTCATAATCGGTGATCCATAATACTTCTGAACCATTTTCATCAAAAAGGGTCAATCCATGTGCTCCAGGAAATACGGTACCCCATGCGTTTTTGATTTTTCCATCCAACGAGTAGACCAATATATTGTTTCGGGTATGATTGGTCAGAAGATACAAGTCGCCGTTCTGAGTTTGAACCATTTCATGGCAGTCTTGTACTGGAAATTTTGAAGCATCTTGTTTTCCCCAATCGGGTATTATGCGATAACGATATTCGCCATGTCCAATTATTAAGGGATCATCATTGCCGCAGGACCAAAATACACTTGGAGCAAAAGCTGATGCTCCTAGGGCCAAACTCCTATTCAAAAAATCACGTCGCGTGGTCATTGATTAAGATAATATAGAGTGAACCACATTTCCGGCTACGTCAGTCAGTCGAAAACGTCTTCCTTGATACTTATAGGTCATTTTGGTATGATCGATTCCAAATTGATTGAGAATCGTGGCTTGTAGATCATGAACATGCATAGGGTCTTTGACCACATTGTAGCCAAAGTCATCTGTTTCACCATAAGTAAAACCTGGTTTTATACCACCGCCAGCCATAAAAATAGAGAATGACCTTGGGTGGTGATCCCTTCCATAATTGGTATCGGTAAGAACGCCTTGACTATAATTAGTTCTCCCAAATTCTCCACCCCAAACCACCAATGTGTCTTCAAGCAACCCACGTTGTTTTAAGTCCATTATAAGTGCTGCAGAGGCTTGGTCAACATCTTTGGCCTGCTTTGCAATTTGAGTAGGAAGATTGTCGTGCTGATCCCAACCCATATGATAGAGCTGCACAAATCGTACATCGCGCTCTACCAAACGGCGCGCTAAGATGCAATTGGCAGCAAATGTCCCTGGCGTTAAGGCATCAGGCCCATACATTTGAAAAACATGATCGGGCTCATCTTCGATATTCATAACATCGGTAACCGAGGTTTGCATGCGGTAAGCCATTTCGTATTGCGCAATTCGATTGGCAACTTCTGGGTCACCAAAAAATTGTTGTTGTTGTTCGTTCATGGCGGCTAAATAATCGAGCATTTGACGGCGCTCTGCACGGGTTACCCCATCAGGGTTTTTGAGGTACAACACGGGGTCTTTTCCGGAGCGAAATTGAACACCCTGATGCAACGAACTCAAAAATCCATTGCCCCATAATCGAGAATATAATGGCTGACCATTGGGTCGACCGCTACCTCGTGAAAGCATCACAATAAAGGCCGGTAAATTGTCGTTGAGACTTCCCAACCCATAACTCATCCAAGAACCAAAACTTGGTCGGCCAGATTGCTGCGAACCCGTTTGAAAAAAAGTGATGGCAGGATCATGATTGATGGCTTCGGTATGCATGGATTTGACAAAACATAGCTCATCGGCAATTTTTGCTGTATAGGGCATCAAGTCGCTAATCCATGCCCGAGACTCACCATATTGCTTAAAATTATAAATGCTTCCCGTGAGTGGAAATTGATCTTGGCCAGAGGTCATACCTGTAAGTCGTTGCCCGTTTCGAATGGATTCTGGTAAATCCTTCCCTCGCATTTTATTGAGCAAGGGCTTATAATCAAAAAGATCCAATTGAGAAGGACCACCACTTTGAAACAAATAAATAATCCTTTTTGCTTTGGGGGCAAAATGCGGTAGTGGCACAGGACCGGTTTGCAACAGGTCATTGGCAGAAGGTGTTTTGCCAAATCCAAAAGGATCCATAAGACTTCCTAAGGCCAATCCGCCAATTCCCAGACCCATTTTTTGTAAAAAATGTCTTCTGTTTTGATTTAAAAAATGCTGATGTAATGGATCCATATACTAGCTTTTTTGAGTGGTTTCGTCAAGATTATAAATCAGTAGGGCTAGATCGATGTAGGGATTTTGAGCATCCGATTCCTTGTTTTCAATGATTTGATCAAAATAGGTTTCTAACAACTCCCGTTCTTTGGCACTGGGCATGCGAAGCGTAATTGATCTAAAAAGATGTTGAATTTTTTGTGAATCATTATCCAATCCCGCATCATTAATTCTTTGGGCTAAGGCCTCGGCAGCATTATAAAACTGGGGGTCGTTTAACAGTACCAAAGACTGTAAAGGGGTACTGGTTTTTTGACGTTCTACGGTACAAAAATCTCTCGTAGACGCATCAAAAGTAATCATGTTGGGTGGAGGTACGGTTCGCTTCCAAAATGTGTATAGGCTTCGTCGATAACGATTAACTCCGCCATCGGGCTGGTATTGGGTTAATCCTTGTCCAGAGGTAGTTTCTTCCCATAGCCCTTCGGGTTGGTGGGGTTTTACACTGGGACCGCCAATGGTAGAGTTTAATAAGCCACTGGTTGCCAGTGCATTGTCACGAACCATTTCGGCAGGTAGTTTTTGTCTTGGATAAAAAGCCAAATATGCGTTTACTGGATCGCGTTGGACCGCTTCAAAATTGGTTTTACTCGACTGTCTATAGGTGGACGAAGTCACCAGCCTCTTGACAAATGCCTTGATGTCCCACTGGTCTTCAACCCTAAAGGTTACTGCGAGCCAGTCGAGTAACTCAGGATGGGTAGGACGAGCTCCTTGATTGCCAAAATCATCAGGTGTTGAGACGATGCCTCGACCAAAAAACTGTTGCCAAAAACGATTGACCACTACACGAGTGGTGAGGGGGTTTTTTTCGTCAAAAAACCATTGCGCTAACCCCAAACGGTTGGATGGGTATTGATCGCCAAATGCTAAAATACTATTTGGTGTAGCCGGATCTACCTGTTGATCTGGAGCGTCATAGACCCCTCTTTTTAGGGTATATGTTTTTCTAAGGTTGGCCACTTCTTCCATCACCATCAATTCTACCGATGGTATACTATCGGGCAGGTGCATAAACGGCAACTCATTTTCTACTACTTTGTGGTCAATTTTAATAAACGGTGCTGGAGTTTCGCCATATTCTATCCGTCCCTTTTCGTCAACATTATTAAAAAATCCATAGAGACTAAAAAAATCTTTTTGAGAAACTGCATCGTATTTATGATCGTGGCACCGGGCACATTCTACAGTAATTCCCATAAGTGCTTTTGATGTGGTGATGGCGCGATCCGCAACATATTCTACGCGGTATTCTTCATCGATCACACCCCCCTCTTGAGTGATTTTGTGATTGCGATTAAATCCTGTGGCTACGATTTGTTCTAAAGTTGGTGCATCCAAAAGATCCCCTGCCAATTGCCATGTGATAAATTGATCATAGGGCATGTTGCGATTAAACGCACTGATGACCCAGTCTCTCCACGGCCACATGACCCGTTCTAGGTCATCTTGATAACCATGAGTGTCCGCATACCGCGCGACATCGAGCCAAACGGAAGCCATTCGTTCTCCAAATTGAGGTTGTGCCATCAGATGATCGACCATTTTTTCGTAGGCATCTTCTGAGGTATCGTTTAAAAACTGGTCCATCAATTCAATAGATGGTGGCAAACCAATAAGATCAAAAGATAAGCGTCTTAAAATAATTTCCTTTTCAGCAAGAGGTGCAGGTTGCAACCCCATTGTATTTAGTTTTGCTGCGATAAAATGATCGATAGGATTCTTTATCCAATTGTTGTTTTTAGCATCGGGTGGCGTGGGCTTTTTGGGAGTTTGGTAGGCCCAATGCCCTTCCCACGGCGCCCCCTGCTCGATCCACTTTTGAAGAATTTGTTTTTGTCTATCAGTCAAAAACAAATTAGAATCTGGTGGAGGCATCTGAGTTTTGGGATCGGTACTGTTGATATGAAAAATCAGAGCACTCCCCTGTGGATCTCCTTTTTTGATGATGGGTAACTCGGATAGATTTTTTGCAAAACCAAAGGCTCCAGCTTCCGTATCGAGTCTGAGATTTGCTTGCAGTGCTTCTTGGTCGGGGCCGTGGCAGGCATAGCACTTGTCTGACAATATGGGTTTGACGTCAAAATTGTAGTTAACAACCGCGGGTATTCCCGATGGTGCTGATTCTGCTATCGTGGTGTTAAATTGTTCGACGCTTGGAGCTTGTGTAATTTTATAGATCCAAACAATTAGAAAAGGGACTATGAAAAAAGCACTTGTTCTAAGCAACTTTTTAGCATTACTTTTTTCCATTACAGTGTGTTTAGGTTAATAAATTTCCCTCATCATCCCATACAGCCGTGTCATTTCGTTTTGATTGATCGATAAATTTGGGCATCCAATCCGCGTCATATTCCATTCCATGATCTGCCAATACATCTTCAGGAACTCCGTCCCACACATTGGGTTGATTGCCTTGGTATCCCAACTCTTTGATTCCAACCTCTGAGGTAAAATAGCCGGTCATAACCAAATTGCGCATCAAAGAAAAGAATTGTACTTCTTGCTTTTGTACTTTGGTATTTGGATCGGGATAAGCAATTTGATCAAGAACTTCTTTTTGTTCGTCTTCAGAACAGTTTACAAAGGTTTTTTGATAGGCATTATTACAATGGTTATCGAGCCACATGATGCCTCCACGAATTGGTGTTTGCATGGAAGGAAAATCCTTAACCATAAACTCAATAAATTCGGGCACTCCTGCTTGTTCAATTGTACCTTCCTCTGTTGGGGGAAGAATCAATTGTGCCAGGGTGGTAATCGTTTGCATTTCGTGACTTATAAAAAACTGCTCTGCAAGCAGTTTTTCATTGATCGCGGCCTCTTTGGGGGTTCTACCGTATTGGTGTTTCCATATCTTATCAACCACTACTTCTTCGGGGGCACCGGCACAACTTTCGATGACAAGTGATCCTGCCATAGAACCCAAAACAATGGATCGTATACTTTCTCTTCTGTTCATGGCTAAATATTTTGTTTTTTAAGTTCTTCTATTATGTATTCTGAGGTTCTCCAAGAGAGGGCCAAGATGGTCCAAGTAGGGTTTTTGTCTGCTTGTGAAACAAAGGGTCCCGCATCGACAACAAAAACATTGTCAACGTCATGCAAACGTTCAAATTCGTTTACCACGGAGTTTTTGGGGTCGCTTCCCATACGAGTAGTACCTACTTCGTGAATAATAGCACCGGGGTTGTGCAGTCCATAGTTTTTGTCTGCTCCAGGTTTTTCGCCTAATGCAATGCCCCCCATATTATGAATAATTTCTTCAAAGGTGTCGTGCATGTGTTTGGCTTGCTTACGCTCGGCATCGGTCCATTTGTAATTGAATCGCAAAACTGGGATTCCAAATTCGTCAACGGTCGTCAGATCGATTTCACAATAATTTTCTTTACGCGCGATCGATTCTCCACGTCCCGACATCCCCATGGTTGCACCATAGAATTTTTTGACGTCATCACGCAATCCGTTGCCATAACCTCCGACTTTGAGTCCAAGATGTTCATTGAGTGCGTTTGGATTGAAGCCAAAGCCATAACCCGGCATCGACAATCCTCCCCAAACTTCAATGTGGTAGCCTCTTGGGAAATCGAGTTTTTTGTTGTCTAACCACCAAGGAGAGTAGAGGTGCATTCCTCCTACGCCATCTTCATTATAGCGTTTTCGGTTCATCATTTCGGGCACAAAAGCCATACGATCCGCACCGGTAGAATCATGAAGATATTTTCCTACCAAATCACTGCTGTTTCCAAGACCGTTTGGATGTTGCTTACTTTTTGAGTTGAGTAGGATTCGTGCGGTACTACACGCAGAAGCGGCCAATACAACAATACGTCCTTTGAGTTTATATTCTTGACGATCTTCTTTGTTGATGTAAGAAACTCCGGTAGCGCGTCCTTCATCATTGACGGTTACTTCTCGTACCATACAGTTAACGAAAAGATCTACTTGTCCTCTGGATTTTTGCGCTGGGAATATCAGACATGATCCCGCAGAAAAATCTGCATATACTTGACACGACCGATTACATTGATTGCAATAAAAGCATACGCCACGTTGATCATTGATGCGTTTTGTAACAATAGACAAGCGAGAGGGCATCACTTTAACGTTTGATTTCTCAGCTCCTTTTTTATAATACAACTCATGCAAACGGGGTTTTGGTGGGGGTAAGAAAAATCCATCAGGCTCATTGTAGATGTTTTCTTTTGTTCCAAAAACACCAATCAGCTTGTCCACTTTATCATAATAGGGCTTGATGTCTTCATAACCGATGGGCCAGTTTTCTCCGATACCGTCTCGATCTTTACTTTTAAAATCTCGAGGTCCAAATCGTAACGAAATGCGGCCCCAGTGGTTTGTACGACCACCAAGCATACGAGAACGAAACCAGTCAAACTTGGTGTCTCCCACATGGTTGTAGGGTTCACCATCTAACTGCCAACCGCCATAGGCCATGTCCATTTCACCAAAATGTCTTTGTGAGGTGCTTGCGCCACGTCTAGGTGATTGGTGGGGCCATTTGAGTTGGGTTTGTTGTTCTGGATTTGCGGGATCAAAAAAGGGTCCTGCTTCAACAACGGCAACGCTTAGACCCGCTTCTGCAAGTATTTTTGTTGCCATTCCTCCTCCTGCTCCAGATCCTACAATAACAACATCGTACTTTTTATCGTTTTCTATTATTTGCATGCTAGTTTAAATATATTTTGAAATAAAATTTAATTTAAAAATTATTTTGTAAAAAAAACATCCCCAGGGGGTATTATTCTAAAATTTTAATCTCAAGGTTTTTCCACCTTACCTGTTTTCCTATTTGAGTCGAATCTTCAATACTGTGAACCTGAAGGGCAATAAACCCTGAGGCTTCCATCGTATCCTTTATTTGTGCTGCAGCCACCCCATTGATCCAGGTGGAAATATTTGGCCCCTGAGCTCGCACCCTGAAGTGATTCCATTGGTTGGGTACAAAAGCCTTACGTGCAGCTGGATTTTCTGCAAGTGAAGCAAGCCAACCACGTTTTCCTTCTTCATAAATACCGGCGCTCCAAGAACGGGGACTTGGGTCAATTTCGATTTGATACCCATGAACGATTCCATTCAGATATTCGGGTCGGGTATGGCTCCTAATTTGAACTCCCGAATTGATGTTGTCATCAATCAACACCTCGTATTGTAGCTCAAAATTGGCATAGGATTTTGTGGTTGCCAAAAAGCTATTGGGCGCGTTCGGCACACAGGTGCCTATGACCGTATTGCCTTCAAATTCATAACTAGCGCTACCTCCATACTGTACCCAATCATTGTGGGGATTATCGGTCGCAATCAGCGGGGTCCATTCTTGATTTTGACAAGCAAAAAACAAAAGTGATGCTGCTATAACAAAACTTCTCATAACAGCGCTTTTAGTTGTGGAATTCCATAGGGACTTCTGTATAACTTTGATCGTTTGAGATTGGCCTCATCGTCTCCGAGAAAAACTTCGTCTTGTGGATTCCAACTCAATGGCCTATTGAGTTCATAAGCAATGTTTGCAATATGGCATATTGAAGCGGATCGGTGTCCGATTTCTGCATCACATACGGGTAACGTATTTTGCTTTATGGCATCTATCCAATCTTGTTGATGATGCTCGGATTTGTAAAGATGGGTTTCACTTTTTCCGATGGTCGCCGAAACTATGTTTGCTGGATTGCTATCCAAAAACTCGCGACTTACTGTGAGTACGCCCTTTTCGCCCTCAAAACGTACGGCATTGCCTCTACAAAAATCTTCATGAACTACTTCTACTCCGTCGGCATATACCATTGATAGTCCACGAACCGCATTGGGCTCCCTCGGCGGTGTAAAGGTTACTGGCCCCGTATTGTCTGTCCCTAACGCCCATTGTACTATATCAAACATGTGGGCACCCCAGTCTGCAATAATTCCGCCTCCAAATTCTTTAAACCAACGCCATCTCGGGAAAAAATCGGCCTCAACGATGGTTTCATGATAGGGTCGCATTTGTGCAGGCCCTACCCAGCGATCCCAGTCAATATGATCTGGGGTGGGTTGATAGGGTAGCTTGCATTCAGAATACGGATTACCTACCGAAACAGTTACCTTTTTTACCTTGCCTAAATAGCCGTTTCGTATCAATTCGCACGCTTTTCTAAATTGCTCTATAGAACGTTGATGACTCCCCGTCTGCAATATTTTTTGATGTTTTCGAGCAGCATTGACCATGGCTCGACCCTCAAGTATGGTATGTGACAATGGCTTTTCACAATACACATGTTTTCCTGCTGCCATTGCATCTATAGCGGGTTTGGCATGCCAGTGGTCTGGGGTACCTATGACTACTGCGTCAATGTCATCTCGTGCAATCAAATCTTGATAATCGAGATATTGCGCCAGATCTTTCGCCGTTTTTGGTTGGTTGTTTTTTGCTGTTGCCGTTAGATAGCTTTCAATAAAAGCATCCATTTTTTTGGTATTGACATCACATGCAGCAATGACTTGAGTGTCTTTGAGGCCCACAAATATGGAAGACAGACCACGAGCTTGTGTACCCGCGCCGATAACACCAATGTTTATACGATCACTGGGAGCAATAAACCCCTGCCCCAATACATGTCGAGGGACAATACTAATCCCTCCTGATGCCAAAAGAGCATTTTTTAGAAAGGTACGTCTTGAGTTTGATTTTTTATAGTTCATTATCTAGTTGGTTTGTTTATTGTGTAATTATCTACCAACAAGTTAAACAAATATTGTTTGATTTTGAAAAATTAAAAATTGGTGCGTTCTTTGTCATAAAAAAAATGCTATGAAATACGGCTACCTATTGTTTGGCCTATTGTTAAGTTGTCAAACTGAAAAAGAATATCAAGGGGAGTATACCGAATTTGAGAATGTAAATTATGTTACTTTGACTAACGAAACTACTGATGGGGGAAGTCAAATAGGATATTTAAAAAGTGGTTTTTTAGAATCCAATGCCGTATTTTGCTTTTGCGACATCAATTGTTCGAGGACATTAATTTCGGTGTCTGAACTTCAATTTAATGAAGGGACATCAGATTTTAGGTACAAAGAAAATCTGTCCGATGCATGGGTTGTAAAAAGCTCCAAGGACTGGTGTACAAAACACGACTAGCGTAGATTTAAAAACGGTTGCTTTTCCCGTTCAAAATCAATTAACCATCAGGATTTTAATCCATGAATTTTAGTCCAAAAAAGATGTTTGATTAATTCCTTTTTTTTTGTATTTTGATAAGGAAATAATTAGTATTTTTGAACATTATACATTCATCAAAATGAACAATTTATATAAAAGACTTTTAATATTATCTATACTGGTTTGCGCTTCAACTGTTATGGGTCAAACTGCAGAAAATCCTTGG
>Ga0181584_10001728_pt1 | contig 16659 bp, 13 predicted proteins | sample 071ome_30_FD_132462 | JGI IMG/M metagenome (GOLD analysis project Ga0181584, IMG submission 132462) | Coastal salt marsh microbial communities from the Groves Creek Marsh, Skidaway Island, Georgia - 071406AT metaG (megahit assembly) | ecosystem: Environmental > Aquatic > Marine > Intertidal... | reverse complement strand
CCTCACTCCACTCCCACTGACGCCCCCGCATCCCCCGCCCCCCCGCCCCCCGCACGACCACTCCGAAATCCACCATCTTCTCCGCCCGCGCCGCCTCCAACCCCGCCATCACCGACGCCGCAGACACAGACCCCCCCTCCCGCAACCGCCGCAGACACATCAACTCGTCCAGAAAACTGTCCCCGTCGTTTTCGTCGTTCTCGTCCTGGCCTCCGAACAACACGGCCAACACGGCCGCCACGCCAGGCTCGTACGCTCCCCCGACCACCCCGCTCCCACCGAGAGCATCCACCAACCGCCGCAGCCCCCCGTCTTCAATCAACCCGACCGTCTCGTCCGCCCCCCCGACCAACCGTCCCCCCACGAACACCTGCGGCACCGTCCCGAGACCCGTCTCCCGCTTCAACGCCACCAACGCAGACGGCGGCTTGGCCGACATATCCACGACGGCATAGTCAAAACCACCGGTCGTAAGCGCGTCCTTCACCCGCTTGCAGTGCGGGCAGCCCGACGTGGTCGCCACAAGAAGGGAAGGTACAGTGGCCAGTTTGGGTGTCGGGGAGCTCATCATCGTCGTGGGACCTCTCGCGCTCGTTCTCGCACCCGAGCGTCCCGCGTCGATCCAGTCCACTCGACGTCGACGACGACCACGTACGATCAGTCCGATGGAGTTCGACCGCACCGACCGAGAAGAACTCGGCGACATTCGGAGGGAATTCTTGTGGCCGTTTACTGACTCGGTGATTTTCATGAAAACGCACTCCATTCTGATCCACCTGTCAATCCCACCGTGTGTGACGTCTGACGGTCCTGTGCAATCATCACCTCTGCCTCCTACCTACCAACGAACGACGAACGAATCGGCGGCCTGGCTGGGTCAAATTCGTGTTCATGGCGACTCAGAAATTAGCCTCTGTGGCCGCGCAGGCCCGTAAACTCATCGATCCGCTGTACGCGACGTTGAGGAGGGAGACCATATCCTCGTATGAGCAGATGATGGCTGCGAACAAGCAGTACGTCGTGACGGACCCTGTAGCAGCGGAGCGGCTCGCGAAATCATGGTTCTACACCAAGCTGAGTCAGATACCGGCCGGGATCAAGACGAGTGAGGCAGAGTTGGGGGTGCTCAAGGGGAAGCTGAGGTCGTGGAAGGAGCTGAGTGCGCAGGAGATGGGCGTGCTCTGTTTGTTTGGCGCGGAGCTGTTCTGTTGGGCGTCGATCGGGGAGATTATCGGTCGTGGCGGCAGCATCACGGGGGATGATATTTAGGGTTGTAAGTTTGATGGGAGAGGGCGGGAGAGAGCGGGAGAGAGCGGGAGAGAGCCGGAGAGGGGGGGGCGAAGATCGGTGGGGACATGCCTTCTGTGCTGACTGATCAGGCCTGACCGTTCCACCGTTCCACCGTTCCACCCGAGTTCGGACAGGCACAGTGGAATACAATGCACAATGGATCACGGCCGCCATGTTCATGTACAGAATAACGCCTTGCCGTCCGTTACGGGCGTTGCGCCGCGCACGGGTCCAAGAACCGCTGAATTGCCACGTGTTCGTCGCACTTTGACGAAACCTTCGCGCACTTCCACTGCTGCTGCTCACGCAGCAGCACCGTCTTGTCGACGACGAAACCCGGCCTCTCCCACGGATACACCCGTGCTCCTCCACGAACAGCCAGCGGTCGGCCGGCGCTCGGGTCGGCGCCTGTTCTTGGCGACGGCGATGGCCGCGGCGGCGTGGGGCTCGAGCCTGCTGAGCTCTCGGATGACCGCGATGGCGCCGGTCGGCGCAAGCCCGGCCGGGTGGGATACGATGGTGGTTGCCGTGCCGAGCGTTGCCGCCGACAGTCATGTGTTGAAGGCCACGTGGGGGGAAGTGCTCCCGCACATCGCAGAGCGGCTGCGGTGGCAGGATCCAGAGCTCGGGATTGCGGTCGTCGATCTGTCGACCGGCCAAGGCATGGAACGGTTGGCGGACGCCAAGGTGGTGTACGCGATGAACGTTGTGGACGAGGGACAGGTGAATGCACTGGTGGACTCGTCGGCGTCGGCGGCGTCGTTCGTGGCGATCAACAGCTCTGCGATACTCGAGTCTCGCAACAGGGTATTGCACCATGACGGGCCGTCTGCTGGTTTCCTGTCCTTTCTCAAGCCGTTGTTTCGGGACGCGTTTGGCGACGGTGGCAAGTCGGAGAGCGTGCTGTCGACGATGCGGGAGCTTTACTCTAGACGGTCGGCGGACGATCTGTTGTATTCGTGGGTCGTTGATCTATCGTTATTGATCCCGATCGCCATCACTCGCGCTCACTCGCGCTCACTCGCGTTCCCGTCGTTCCCGTCGTTCTCAGGTTCCTGGTCTACTTCAATGCCGCGTCGAGGCCCGTCACCAGCATCATCAACTCGACGAAGCGGAGCGACGCCGGGCTGAAGGAGGCTATGTGCATGGTGAAGAACTGCGGGAAGGAGATTCTGGACTGCGTCACGGACGATTCCTGCAGCAAAGGGCTGAACTGCCTGAACACGTGCGCGTTCAACGACCAGGTCTGCTCGTACCTCTGCATCAGTTCGTACGAGAGCGAGCAGTTCCAGAAATTCAGTCTATGCATCCTCCAGAAGCACAACTGCTTAGGGTTGAGCGCAAGCATCCCCGAGAACCCGAAACCGCGTGCCATGAAGACGTTCCGGGGTGCCCCGATGACGCACGATCTGGCCGAACAGCTGTTCCTCGGGTGGTTGGATCCCTCGCTCAACGGAAATCCCAGAGGTCGCCTCGGCAATCTCGGCAATCTCGGCAATCTCGTCAAGAAGGAGGACATGGAGAACTTTAGCTGGCGGGTGTTTGCCGGCCAGAACGCCGCCTTCGATCGTTTCCCGTGCCAGTATCAGCTCTTTTATCCCGGCCGGAGAGCGAAGAACTCGTTCTGGTACAGGCCCGTCTTCAAAGTGGACACGCTCGATGGGAAGACCGTGTGGCGGGAGCGTTTGTATCGCGTCCGGCGGCAACCCGTCGACTACCGTAGCGATGGACTCCCCGTGTTCAGGTTCTCCGTCCTAGACAACGGCGTGACGAGTCTCGAGGACTGGACGGTGCTGGCGTGTGACGAGGCCGAACTAGAATGGTGCGTTTTCGCCTACGCAGGTGCCGCCAGCCGGGCGGGCATGAGCTATTCGGGCGCCATCCTCGCGAGCCGGGACGGCAACTGGCCGACGGACAAGGGCGCGCTGGGAACGATCCGAGACGCGCTCGAACAGAGCTCCATCAAGATGTGGGAACTGTACGACGTCGACAACACCAAGTGCTCCGACTTCAACCCAGACGTCACGGCGCTGCCCCTCGTGTAAGATCAACGATACGGTACCATCAAAGCTTTGACGACCGTGTCCTCGGAGCAGCGCCAATCGCGTCGACGAGCGCAGCGGCCGAAGCACGCGCGCTGTCAAAGGGCGCGGCGCCGTCGACGCAGAACATGTCGCCACAGACGCCAACCCCGAGGCGTTCGTCGTACAGAAACCGCTCGCCTTCGATTGCATTCACCGGAAGCGCACGACCCCAGCGATGCGACCAGCTCATTTCGATTTCGATACCCGCGTCGACGAGCGTCCCGTCGAGCATCGCGGCGACAGCTCGGCGGTATGCCGGCGTCTGCGGCGTGACGAGACCGCGACGATCGGCCATCGGCAGCTCGTGCAGTATCCGCGCCGTCATCTCCGGCGACGTGTATCCGCAAAAGTACGAACCCCCCGGTTCCCGCCGCAGCTTGAGCATCGAAAACGCCCCCGCGGGAGCGTGCAGATCGCCGGCAGGAGCATCACGCAGCAGCGCGAGGTAGGCAAACATGGGGCGATACGACACGCCCTGCAGTCTATCGGCCATGGCAGTCCCGCGCAGCAAGCCCGTTGCCGCAGTCCAGTCTGCGATTACTACCTGATCGACCACCGTAGCTTCCTCTTGCCTCGTCTTGGTCGACGACGTCGACGGCGACGACGATCGCTCGAACATGACCCGCCAACGCTCTTCGGGCGTCCGCTGCAGACCCACCACGTTGCATCTCGCATGCACATCCACCCCGTCGGGGAGCTCAAACAGCTCGACTGGCGACGGCGTCGATTCGGCCACCACGACGTCGTCGACGTCGACGTCGACGGACCCTCGGCCGAGCAGCGCCATCGCCTCCCGGCGCGAGCTGCCTTCCAGGGGTCGCGCACCGCTTGGCAACCGCGACCCATCGGGGTACAGGCCGATGCCCTGGTAGCCATAGTGCCACGTGAAAGACGAAGACGAAGACGAAGACGAAGAGGGCTCGCCGTCGTCCACCCGTCGTTCGTTCGCTCGACCTCCGAGTCTATTCCCCCGGTCGAACAGCAACACCGTCGACGACCGATTCGCCAGGCCGAGGAGGCGGGACGCTGTGATCCCGGCAATGCCGCCACCGATGACTGCTGTCGTACACGTATAGGACGGCATCGGGGTCCCGAAAGTCTGCGGAAAATTACTGGGCGACAGACGAGACGCAGATTCATCTCCGCAAATTGATCCCAGTCGATCAGGGTGCGTCGATTCGTCGATTCGTCGATTCGTCGATTCTTACACACGGGATACGCACACAAGGAAGACATGGGCAGGAAACGAAAGACCGAGGAGGAAGAAACGGGCGAAGGCAAAGCGTCGTCTGCATGCCCACGGCCCCAGGAGACAACAGCTCGCAGTCTGTTTGCGGCCGACTCGAAGTACCACTTGACAGACTACGCACACACGAAAGCGGTTCCAACGCTTCCCAAGGCCGCATCAAAGTCCGCCGCGGCGAAACCCCAACGCCGACCTGACACCGCCGCGGCTTCGCCGTCGGAGGACGGCGACAGTGATGGCGACGGCGACACACCCGCGCCGGCAAAGAGGGAGAAGAAGAGGGAGAAAAAGAACAAGGACACGTCCGACCTGTTGCGAGAGCTGAAAGACGAGGCGCTGGACCGGACGATTTTCGTCGGCAACCTGGCCGAAACCACCACCAAGAAGCACCTGAAAAAGCGGTTCAGACCCTACGGCGACATTGAATCGATCCGGTTCCGCTCCCAAATCCTGAAGAAAGACTCCCGAGTCCCGAGGCGGGTCGCGGCGGCTGCAGGCACCGTGGACGAGGAGCGCGGCTCGCACCACGCCTACATCGTCTTCCAAGACGCCGCGTCCGTCTCCAAAGCCCTCCAAGAGAACATGAAAGTCCTGGACGACCGCCACATTCGGGTAGACCGCGCGGCGGTGAACAACATGCGCGTCAAGCTGCTCGGCGCGAAGAAGGGCGCTCGCGCCGCGGCAGAACTCGTCGGGTCGTCCCACCAGGTCCAGTACGACGTCACAAAGACAGCGTTCGTGGGGAACCTCCCCCTGCAGATCGAAGACGAAGAGCTCATACGGTTCTTCATCGCCGGCCTCGGCGCGGGCAGCGAGAGCCTCATCCAGGCCGCGAGGGTGGTCAGAGATCCCAAGACGAGCGTGGGCAAAGGCATCGCGTTTGTTCTCTTCAAGAGCCGCAGCGCTCGAAAGCAGGCCCTCGGTCTCAACGGAAAGACCCTGCTCGGCAGAAAACTGAGGATATCCGAGGCACAGGCGGACGGCAGCTCGGAGGGCGCGCAATACAAGCGCCAAGGAAAGGGCGCCGCCGACAAGGACAAGAGCTGGCAGGGCGCAACCAGCAGCAAGAGCGGCCGCGTCCGTGGCGGCGTCGCCAAGAAAAGTTCAGGAAACGCTATCGGTGCCTACGCCAACACGCTCAAGAAGGCCTCAAAGCGCCCCCAGATGCCGAAACGCACCGGCAAGCGCCCCGCCGTCGCTGCCCGCAAGGCGGCCGCCAAAGCCGCGAAAAGCTGATAAAACTTGATTGGAGCTCAAGTTGATGACTCGATGACTCGATGACTCGATGACTCGATGAATCAAATACCCTGGTCCTTCAGATAATCCGCGAGCTTCTCCACCACCAGACTACACTCCCCGGTCGCCACCTCGCTCCCGTGCATGCCAATCACCAGCCCAGACACGGTCTTCTTGATCACCACCCCCGCCGGCCCGTTCTTGCCCCGAATCACCCCCTCCTCCACGTCGCTCGCAATCAACATATATTTGTTCCCCCCGATCGTCACCCCCTTCTCGCCGAGCAGCGAGATGTCCCCGTACCCCTTGAGAATGTTCCCAACCTCCTCGTCGCTCAGCCCCGGAAACGACGCCGACTGCGCCCACACGCCACCGTCCAGTCCGCAGATCGCCGCGTGGTCCAACGTCCGCCCAGAGGGCAGCGGCATCATAAGCTGCTGATCGATGTATGCCTGCGTGGAGGGAGCGGGAGAATAGGGTGGAGGGATCAGTGAGCGAGCAGTTGGATCGCCGTGCGTGTCGTTCCTCATCCCTCGCTCGTCCCTCGTCGCTCGTCGCTCGTCGCGCGCGTCGCTCGCAGGTCGTAGGTCGTACAGACGCGTGGGGAGCGCGCTGGCAGCGAGCGAGGGACTCGAGCACGACGACGGACCTGCCAAGACATGACGAAACAAAAATTCTCAACTTCGTGACGGTCACGTACTCGCTCAGCTTCACCCGGCGCGTATCCTCGTCTGTGGACAGTACGGAGGATACGAGCAGCGCGCGCGGAGCTCGAAGTACACAGAGAAGGCGGGCGCGGAAGGTTTTTCGAACGGGTCGAATCCGGCGACCGGCGAGCACCGCAACGGGAGACGAGACGAGAGCACCTGCCGTCGTCGGCGTAAATCGGCCGGATGCCGCCGAACGAAGCGGCGACGACGTCGTCGTCGTCGGGCGCCCTGAGTATCGAAGAGTCGACGGATCGGATACGGGCAGTCCTGGCGAGTATCGCTGGCGTAGAACGTGAGTTGGAAGCGTGCGCGGCTGGAGGCTCCAGCCTCGAGGACAAGACGCGGCGCGTGGGCCAACTCAAAGGCGCATTGAACGAGTACATCAACACGCTGAAGTCTCTGCACGGAGACATGGTACACGGTGGCATTGTCAAGGACCCCAAGGGGCTGGGTGGGAGCGGGAGCGGGGCGTCGGCGTCGGCCCCGGACGGTGCGCACGTCGAGGTCCCTGTCGAAGTCATCGAGTACCTTGACCAGGGCAAGAACCCTGACGACGCTTTGCGGCTCGTATTCTGGTCGGTGCTGAAACGTGGCCAGGACGTCAAGGGCAAGGAGCAAGCTCTACAGACATTCTACGCGGCGGCGAGCGCGAGCGCGGCAGACCAGTCGTCTTGATACGTATGTGATATGTGTGTGATGTTATCAATGGGCGGCAGGTAAAACATTCGGAATCCCGACACTCCCGTCGTCGATGCTGTGGCTTTATGCGGCTGGCGGCTGGTGAGGGTTGCGTGGAAAGTGAGATGTGAGAATCTTGTAGACCCGGGCGGGCACTGAGCAGCCCGATCGGGTGCTGAAGGTCTGGTTCATGTGGCTGTGCGCGAAAGGACGTAGAGTGTGGTTTGCTCTATTCCTATTAGACACAGCCGTGGCGGTGATGGTGGCGGTGGCCTGCGGTGGCCAGCGGTGGCGGCGGCGGTGTTTGGGGTTGGGGTTTGGAGCAAGCTCCACCTCGAGGTGGGCCCGCGCGTTGCACCTCCCGGATCAACTCGCTGCCGAGGCCGTCGTTCGTGTTCGTGTTCGTGTTCCTTGCCATGACGCATGCTGGTGGCTTGTCGGCGATGACTGCACGCACCGTTCGGGACTAGATGATGGATTCACGGGACAGGTTTAGATATGTATGGTGTCGTGTCCTCTCTCTCTGAGGTGCGTCCGACAAGACAAAAACGAAAGAGAAATGGCCGTAGTGAAAGGCCCAGTGTCACGCGACCCTGGACCGTGAAGCACCCCATCAAGGTAACTACTAGAACTACAGTATTCAAATTTTTGACCTTGAGCTCCGTGCATTCCCTATGTTCCGAACGCCCTGTCGCCGGCGTCGCCGCATCCGGGCACGATGTACCCCCTCTCGTCCAGCTCGGCGTCAATCATCCCGGTGTACACCCGCAGCCCCGGGAACGCATCATTCAACCGCTGCAGCGCAGGAGGCGCTGCAAAAGTCGCCATAATACGGATATTACTGGGATCGGCCCCCCGCCCCACCAAATCCTGCACCGTCTGCAGCATCGTCCCGCCCGTCGCCAGCATCAGATCCGATACCACGATCTGACTCTCCTTGTCCAGTCGCGACGGCAGCTTGTTCAAATAACATGTACTCTCCAGTGTCGTTTCGTCCCGCGCGTACCCCACGTGGTACGTCACGCTGCTCGGCACGAGCGTCTGCGACCCCTCCAGCAGCACCAGTCCCGCGCGCAGCACGGGCACAAAGACGATCGGCTTGGTCGGATCGACGAACGTGGCATCCGCGAGATGCCCCGTCGGCGTCATCACCTGTCCGTCCATGGTCGGCAGCCACTCGCGGGTGAGCTCGTACAGGAGAATCTTCCCGAGTTCTTGTGCGGCAGAGCGAAACACCGGGGTCGGGGTCTCTGCGGAGCGCAGGACGGCGATCCAGTGCTTGACGAGCGGATGAGGAGGAACAAAGACCAGCATCTGCTGCGGTGCCGCGTTGGTGACGACCAGCCGGGCCCTGTGGGGGGGTCTCGCCCGTGGGGGGAAGGAGCGCGGACTGGATGATGGAACGCTGCGAGACGCGGCAGCGGCGAGACGCGGCCGCGACGACGGCAATGCGCCGGCGGACAGCATGATGCGGGTGTCATGACGTGTCGGTTGCGGCTGCGTGTGTACACGTGGTCGGTCGGCGATGGATTCGGTGGTCAAAGGCTTTGTCAAAGTTTTTTCTACCAGATGGACTCGGACATCGAGTCGTTGGAGCGTCGGAACGACGCGTCGATCGCGGCGTTGGAGTCCAAGACGTCGCTGTTGAGAGGGATAACGGCGGGTATACACGGGGAAGTGCGGCAACAGAATGATTTGCTGGAGGAGTTGAAGCGAGGAATTCAGGGGGTGCAGGTGGGGCTGGGTGGGACGGTGGTGAAAATAAAGCGGGTTGTGGAGGGTCCCCGGGGGGCGCAGTATGTGTATGGGATGGTCGGCGGGGTGGTGCTGCTGGTTACGTTTTGGAAATACGTGCTTTAGCGGGTGTGACGGCGGACGTGCGACCCGGCGGCCTCGTCGTGAGGTCTCTGGTGGCCGCGTTGGTGGCCGCGCGTCGTCGAGCGTTTGACTTCCAGATGTTCTGCATCTTGTGGAACATGGCGACTGGGTCGGATTTCTTCGGAAATTTGTTGTCGGTTTCGCGTTTGCTCTGCCGGGCGTCTCTCTCCCTGCGGGGGGTCGTCTTTGTCGGTTGCTGCTGCTGATCGTGCTCGTGGTTTTCTCGATGTTGCTGTAGGGCAAAGGCAGCGACTATGTGGGGCGGTGGTTTGATTGCCAGTGGGAAGCTGTTGGTGGAGATGTACCTCGTGATGGCGGCTTCGAGGGTCTGGATGTCCCGTTCGAGGCGGTCGACGCGGGCATCTGCGGTCGTCGTCGCCGCGGCCGTGTGCTTCGGCTGTGTGCTTCGGTGGTCTTCGAGGATGTTGTTGTCGGGATGTTGATTTCGAGCGAGACCAGTCTCGCTGGCGGTTTGGTTTTCCTCGACGCCCAGGGCGTCCTCGTCGCCGTCGTTCTCGTGGATGGTCTCGGCCATGGCACTCTCCGCGATAAAGTCTAGAAACGCCTCGACTTTTTTCGAGGAGAGTTTGTAGCCGGTGTTCCAGAGCTTGGCCCGGAGGCGCTGGACCGTGTCGGTCGTCGGGTTCGTGGCGTGGTCGCCGGACGACGCCATGGAGCGAGCGCTGTTACTCGGTTACTCGGTTCGAATGAATATGTATGAAACGGATGAACACGGACTAACACGGACTTACACTTAAGATGAGGCGTATCGCGAACGAAGATGGGGTCACCGACAGTGGCGAGTCCTTGGCGGCCAGGGCCGTGCCTCGAGTTGACCGAGTCGTCGCGAATCGCGAATCGCGAGTCGCTGTCACGTCTCCGTCGCTCGCCCACATTCTAGTCCACCAACACGACCGAATCCAAGCCGGGGAACGGCTGTGTCTTGTGCACCACCAGCACTTTGAGCTTGTGGCTGATGTACCCCTTGACGTACTTGCGCACAATCAGGTTGGCGATGATGCACTCAATCTCGCTCATATCCAGATTCACGCCGGCGATCTTGAGCGCCCGCTCGTACAACACCAACGGAATCTGTGCCGCCTTGGCCGGCTCCGCCTGCGCATGCACGAAGTACACCTGCTTGAGCAACCGCCGATACACGCTCGCCTGCAGCTTTTCGAGCAGCAGATACGTCCCGTCCTTCACCAACCGATTCCGCTGATCCTGCATCACGCTATAGAAAGCTCCCACGTTGCCGCTCCGCAGCGACTCGGCGATCGGGAGGTAGGGTCCCAGCACCGCGCCGTACTCCCTGGCGAGCGACCCCGACGGCAGCCGGCCCAGCAGCAGCCCCACGGGAATCAGATACTTGAGGATCAGCGCGATGTTTTTCTTCGCCGACGCGTGGCAGTGCGTCAGCGCGTAGGTCAACGCCTCCTGCGCCTCCTCGTAGTTCTCGTCAAACACCGCCAGCCGCCCCTCGTAGAATTTGTACGTAACCTTCTGGGAGGTCGGAAACTGCGGACGGGGGAACGGGAAGAACGAACGGCGGAGGGCGTGAGACGTGGAGCGTGAGGGACGCAGCGTGCCGAGACCGCACGCGTCAGACAGCGACGACAGCCACGACAGCGTCGGACGACGACGTACCGATTCAAAGCTCTGGAACTGCCGGCTCTCCACCGTCCGGATCAAGTTCTTGCACAGCCGCAGCGTGTTGAGCCGGAAATATATTTTGAAGCTGACGTTGACGATATCCAACGCCGCCAGCTTCTTCCCCGGGTTGTTCGGCGCCTGCAACGACACGCTGAAGAACTTGCGCAGCTGGTCCCCACAGTCCACCAGCTTTGTTCCCTTCTTCCCCCGGCCACGCTCCTCCGCATCCGCCCGCCCCGCTATATAATACAGCGTATGCACCACAGAACGCATCGGTTCTACCAACCAGTCGCCCTCATCCTCCCGGAAAATCTTCAGGAAGGGCGTCAGCGAGGCCAGCAGCGCGTCGTACGGCGGCGGCTTTTTCGTCGGCGTGAACGCGACGAGGTAGTTCGAGACAAAGTCGACCCAGTCGCCAGCGGCAGGGTGATTGGACAGCTCGTGGGACAGCACCCGGGAGACGGCCTGGAACGAGACCGCGTTCGGGTTCCAGCTGCCGTTGGTCGCAGCCTGCGAGAGGATGTGGGAATGCGCTAATTGTTGCCCCAGAGGGACGCCTTGCTGGTTCGCGATCGCCCGCGCGATCGACGACACGATGTGGTCCATCGCAGAGGGTGGGCAGTGGAACGGGTGCTTGACTCTGTCGCGTCTCCTGCTGGTTGCACAGACCCGGAAACGGTTTAGTTTCAAATATTTTCAGCGCGCTCGCTGCGCGGTCATCGCATGCTCGCTGTCGACGAGCACGCATCTGCCCGTCAAGAACGCTTGGAGCGCTTGGAGCGCTTGGAGCAAGAGGACCTCGAGGACCCAGAGACGAAGAGGATGCCTCCACCAAGAGCAACAAGCGCGCAACGAGAACAAGGTCGTCGTCGGACGCTCGCCCTGTCGGCCTATGCCGCCTTCGTCCTCGTCTGTTTTGCCGTCCTCTTGCGCCACGGCCTTCGGTTGTCGGACGAGTATGCGATCGTCGAGCCGGGCGTCCCGGGCCTCCCGGGCCTGCGCCGGGGGTACCTGCCGTTCGGGGTGCCCCCGTCGCGGCGGCGCCTCGTGGACCTCAGCGACGTGCAGTGGCGAGGCTTCCGGGAGAGTATGGTGCCGCTGACGATTGTCTTCGGGGTTTTTGCTGGCGTGTCGAGGCTGATCGCGTCGAGCAGCGGCGGTAATAATAATAACAACAGCAAGAAGGCAGCCGCAGAGGCGAACTATGCACATCGCGTGCGATGGATCGTCGTGTCGGGTGTCGGGTTTCTGCTGTATCTCCACGGTCGCTGTGCGCTGTATGTCTACGGACTGGTGTCGGCGAGCTGGGTGCTGACGCGCTGGGTGAGACGGACGGGGTGGCCGTCGTGGGCAAAGACGGCGGCGGTGTGGGCGTGGCACGTGGGTGTGTTGATGGTGGTCAAGGAGAGTGACGGGTTTCTTACGATCGAACGCGGGGGCGGGGTCGCGGGGCGGGTTCTCCGGGGGCTGGGCGTGCTGGGACTGGGGCGGGGCGTGTTTCGATGGGAGATTTGCTACAACATGACCATGCTGCGTTTGGTCTCGCAGAGCTTGGATATTTTATGGGAGGATGCGTCTGGGATGCCCACGGCGGCGGGGTCGTACTGGGTGGCGGTTGCGCACGCGGTGTACCCGCCGCTGTACTTGGCCGGGCCGATCGTGACATATACGGACTTTGCTGGACAGATTTCGTCGTCTCCCGGCACGGTTGATACGGATGCGGATAGCTACACGGATACGGGTGACGCGCCCGCGCCCGCGCCCGAGCGCGCTCGACGGAAACAGACGCGGTGGCGCGAGCTGCGTGTCTACGGGCTGCGCACGGCGCTCGACGTGGCGGTCATCGAGCTCATGTCGCACTACCTGTACTTCAACTCGATCGCGACGAACAATGTTTTGACCGCGAATACGAATACGCGCGCTCGGAACGTGTCGGCGCTCGACGTGGCGACGTGCGGGTGGTGGGCGTTGGCGTTCACGTGGCTCAAGTTTTGCGTCATCTGGCGGTTTTTCAGGTTGGCGGCGCTGCTGGAGGGCATCACCCCGCCGGAGAATATGCGCAAGTGTTTCGCGATGAACTACGATGTGCAGGGATTTTGGAAGAATTGGCACGCGAGCTTCAACCGCTGGCTGGTCAAGTACATGTACATCCCGGCGGGCGCACGGGGGGGCACGGCGCAGCTGCTGATGGTGTGGCCGATCTTCGTGTTCGTGGCGTTGTGGCACGACGTCGAGATCAGACTGCTGGGATGGGCCGGACTGATGATCCTCGCATTCATGCCTGAGCTGCTCGTGAAACGGGAGTTTGCAAGGTCGAGGTGGGACTGGGTTCGCCGGGACCACCCGACGGCGTTGTGGGTGGCCAAAGCGCTGGCCGCGACGGTGACAATCAGCAGTTTGATGGTGGGGAATATGGTCGGGTTTGTGGTGGGGCTGGACGGGGCTGGGGCGTTCTTGCGACAGTTGTCGGGGTCGGGGTCGTTGGTGGCGGCGAGCCTCGTCTCGTTCTTCTGTGCGGCCAGCATTATGCTGGAGACCGAGGACTGGTTGTATGCAAAATAAGTTGAATTTTTGATGATCATGAATGAAAGCTGGTCTCATGAGGTCGTGACATGGATGGTGACGGCGCCTTCCCCGGTGCTCGCCTTGCCGGGGACCTCGTGCTGCCGAATCGCGATGTCTTCGCAGGCACCTGCATCCTCATCTCCACCATCATCGACCTCCTCCTGCTCCTCCTCCTTCTGGTTCGCATCCTCCTTCTCGTTCGCCTCCTCGTCGACCTCCTCCGCCAAAGGCACGCTGGCCGTCCCGACTCTCTCTCTCTCTGACGACCTGGCCGTCACCAAGCTCGCCTCTTTCACTGCTTCGAGGTGCATCAAAAGCGCCTGGACGTGCGCATCTCGCCCCTTGAGCTTCCCTTGCATCTCCATCACCTCGAACTCCTTCTCCGCCAGCGCGACCTTGGTCTCGGCCAGCTGCTCGATGAGCGCGTCGATACCGAGCAGCGTCGCACTCGACTTGTCCGTCTCTTGGATCGTCATCGCCAGCTCCTGTTTCATCATCGTCATCAATTGCTGCTCTGCCGTCTCCAATCGCTTCATCAGAATGTCCTTGGCCCGCTTCAGGTTGTCAATCTCGATGCCACGCTGCAACGCGACGCTCGCCTCTGAGAACGCCCGCGCCCGCGCCTCCTCGCACTGGCGCGTGACCCGCCGGAGTTTCGATTCGATCGACCGACTCGAGCTCCCACCATTCTCCGCGTATGACATGGTCGACGTCGTCGACACGGTCATCGACGGAGACTCGGCGTGCTTTGCGGCGCCCTCGACCTCATCGACCTCCCCTACCTCTTCGGATACGCCGCTCGACTCGTGAGTATATGTCGGCGTCACGCACTGCGAACTGGTCGACTCGTCCGCCGAGATGGCACCGTCGCCGACGTCGCCGTCCACCGGGTCGAGCCGCACATTGAGCGTCAGGCGCCCGCTTGGCTTGAGCATGACGACCACTTCCTCCTCGACGCTCGCGTCCCTGTCGCGAGTGTCTTCCTGTGTATCATCATGCTTACCGCAAACGTCCGTCGCATACTTGCCGAGGTCGATGTAGCCCGCACCGACCGTGGTCCCGTAGTCGGTCGGGAGCCCGTCGGCGCCGACCGTCACCTTTTGCACGAAGAGCTTCACGTACTTCTTCTCGTTCTCCGCCAGCCGGCACGTCTGCGCCGAGATGCTATCCCAGTATACAGCGCCGTCCGGGAAGACCTCGGCCGGCTCCGACAAGAAGAACTTCTTGCCTCTCGACCAGAAGAACGAGAGAAAGGCAGAGCTCCCGCTGACCTGTTCGATGCCCTCCGCACCGATCGCCGTGAGCGTCACCGAAACCGTCTTGCCCGTGCTCGACATGTGATATATACCGATGTGTGCTAGCCAAGGCCGTCGAGCCGTGGGTCAGAACCGAAGAAACGGGGAGGATCTGGACGGATGATGAATTCCTAACGAATTCACAACCGATCTTCAGCTGTCGGCGAATTTCGCTTCACCGAGGGTGAATCTCCGCGGTGTCGTGTTTCGTGACGCCACTTCGTCACGAGCGGGGCAATGCACGATTTTTTTCCGGGTCGAGAAGGCGTGCTTCCCCTACGTGGAGACCGGTACTGGTGGGGGGGTTCAGCCGGGCCACCATCATCATTTTGTCGAACGACTCACATTTCGACAAACTCAAGCAATGACATGTCAAGTCCATCAGACTAGTATTCAAAGCTTTGACGGACGTACCAGCGAAAGGCTACAACTCGTCGACCAGACTCAGCACCCTGGGCGTGAGCGTCTCGCGTTGGCTGATCAACAGGGCGACCTCTTCGTCGTTCTCCCCCTCCCTGTCCTCCTCTTCGTCCACCTCCGCATGCGAATAGAGGGAGTGGAGGAAGACATGGAAGTCATCCGGCGTCGAGGGCACAAACCGAAGGCTACCCCGATCCCGCAAGTCCTGCAACAGCGGATACAACGCCGCCCCACAGACGCTCGCCACGACGACCCACAGGACCACGCCCCATCTCCCCCGTACCACGGGAAGCACCACCATCACGAGCAGCAACACGGTCGCCGGCGCGACCATCACCACGCACCCGACCGTACCGAGCGGCACACGGAACGGTCGCTTCAGGTCTGGAAAATCGTACCGGAGCTTGATAAAGCTCGCAAACACGAGCATCTCCGCCAAGCAGTACAGCAAATTCAGCATCTCCACAATCAACAGGAAATCCAAGCTCCCGATGATCACAATACCGATGCTGGAAAAGACGATGGCCAGCGTCGGCGTCCCGTGCTCGGACCGCTTTGAAAACGCCTCTGGAAGAAACCCCCGCTCCGCCATCCCCAGCAGCTGATACGAGTCTGTCGTCATCTCTGCCTCGAACTGCCCAAGCTGCGACACGGCCGCTGCCAGCACCACCGACCACGCCAACATCGGGCCGCCCACGCCCCTCGCGACCGTCGCGAAGAAACCCAGCTTCCACTCGTCGTCGCCCCCCGCCGACCCCCCAACGACCCCGATTCCCACCAGCAGCGGCAGCAGATAACTCAATATCACCAACACGACCGCAAACCCGAGCGCCCTCGGAAACGTCCTGGACGGCCTCTTCACCTCCCCGGCCAGCGTCGACACGGTGTCCCAGTAGTTGGTGCTCCAGAACAACACATTCATGAAACTCAGCCAATCCACCTCCCCCAGCGGCTTGACCTCGAACCAATTCGCCGGATCCACCTTGCCCCGCGCCAGCGCAACGACGACCATGACCAGGAACGGCGCCAGCGTCACCACCGTCATGCCCACCGCCGCCTGCCCCACCACATGCAAACCCCGATAATTCAAGTACGTCAGCGACACGTTCGTCGCGAAGATCATACCCGACCGAACCAGCCACCCCGACCCTCCGAACAACCACGGCGCCACCTGCTCCAGGTACGTGAAGAAGATGACAGGGTACAACGCGTTGTCCGTCACGCCGCTCAACCACTTGAAAAAACCCTCCATAAACCCCCACCGCGGCCCGAACGCCGCGGTGACCCACGCCACGAAGCCTGCATTTTCAGGAAACGCGGTCGACAGCTCGGCGGTTATGAGCGCCTCGGGGATGCTCCAGATGACGGGAAGGATGATAAAGCCGAGGATGGTGAAGAAGGCGCCCGCGGACGAGACTGCGTCTTCGACGCCGAACGGACCTCCGCTGACGTCGTAGAAGATGAGCGCGACGAGGGGGACCAGGGTCAGGGTGCGGGCGTTCGAGTGCAGGGCGACCAGCGGCGTGCCCGGGAGCGTATGCTGACAGAGAGGGAGGGGAATGAATGAAGCGTGAGTGCGGGGTGCGGGGTGCGGGGTGCGGGGT
>Ga0181584_10001718_pt1 | contig 16704 bp, 7 predicted proteins | sample 071ome_30_FD_132462 | JGI IMG/M metagenome (GOLD analysis project Ga0181584, IMG submission 132462) | Coastal salt marsh microbial communities from the Groves Creek Marsh, Skidaway Island, Georgia - 071406AT metaG (megahit assembly) | ecosystem: Environmental > Aquatic > Marine > Intertidal zone... | reverse complement strand
CGACACCCCTTGCTTGGAATCGGGAAATAGGCGTCGCTACACGTACATATAGAACACGGTATCCATTAAATTGACTAAGGGGGATGCTGGGTTCGCCCACGTGGGTTCTCCAGCGGATGTGAGCCCCTGCCTGGCTTCCCCGTGGCACGACGTTTTGCCGGCGAAGCTACGTTCTCGATACTCGATAACAATCCCCGCGCTCCCCTGACACGCTTCTTTCGATTTGTCTGTATGCTGCAGGCTGGTGAAGGCACTACGGTTGGCCCTCGGGAGCCTGCTGTCGTCCCCCATCGACGACAGCAGTGTCGAGCTCGCCTTTCTCAACGGTCGGGTGTCCCTCTCGAACCTCAACCTGGTGAGCACCTGACGCTACAATGCCGCTCATAGCGCCCCGACTACGTCCATTCGTGCCATTGTCGCTGTACGCGTAGTGTATCTTGACGGGTCGAACACTATCTGCGTGTCGAGAGGGGTTTTCTCCACTCGTCCAAAAGCACGCACCCTGGTGTCTCTCCGGGTTTAGGCGAATCGACGATGGCAGGAGATGCCGTCGCGCCCGTCTCTGCGGGCCGCTGAAGCGCACTTGCCATGACTGCGGGGTCGACTGGGCTCCTCGCCGCAGGACTGCCGCCGGATCGAGTCGCTCCTGGACAACAGCCTCAGCATCACCGAGGGGAGGGTGGGCAGGCTCGAGGTCCTCATCCCCAGCCTCCTGGACTGGGCTTCACCCATCACTGTTGTCGTCTCTGGGGTTCGGGTGGCTGTCGGCCCGCGGCAATCGCGCGAGAACCCCGACGGGGCCGCTGACGAAGGAGCAGCCAGGCGGGAAGGGGGCACTTGGGGATGGCGGTTCCTGGGTGGCGCTGCGTCGCGGGTCGCGTCTGCGATCGGGGGCTCTGTGACGCCTCGACTACAGGCCATCCTGGGGGCACTCGCCTCACGCCTCGTTCTGAGGCTCGAAGACACCAACGTGACGGCCTTCTCCATGCCAGCGAGTGGGTCAGTGCCTGCTGTGACGGTCTGCGCTGGGGAAGTTGCGCTCGATGTGGTCACCGAAGAGGAGCGCGTCGCCGAGTCAGCCGATTTTCATGAGCGCGCGATCGCGTGGATCTCTGCACGACGGCTCTCGGTGAAGGGTCTGGCTGCTTTCGCAGAGAGGTACGAGAGCAGAGAGGTGGGACGTGCCAAGCCGACCACCCGTGAGGGCCAGGTCAGCTCAGGGGCAGGACCATGCCCCGTGGGCAACGGCGACGCCTCGGGGTTAGGAGTGCCAGTCGAGTCTAGGATCGGCGTCGACGACGTCAGTGACGCCGGGAGCGTCGTTTCGGCTGCCTCGTCCATGCCCGAGGAGGACGACAGCAACCAGCACGACAAGGTGGACGTGGTACCGGAATGCCTCACCTGTCTTCCTTTCTTGGACGGGGCAACGCACCGCCTACGGAAAGAGCGGTGGAGCCCGGGGCAGTCAGAGGGGGGAGTCGACCTGCAAGCTTGTCTGAGGCGCAGGACTGAGTTGACAGGCTCCAGCATGGCACTGCAGGCGTCTCTCGAGTCAGCTATTGTATGCTGTTCTGCGAGTGCACTCGACATCATGGGGGTCGTCTTGTCTGCGTTTCGGCCAGCTGGCTCCTCAAGCTCGCAGGCTCCGCAAGTCACGGCTTCGGCGACGGAGCGGAGTACGATGTCGGCGACCAGCCAGACCCCCCAAGAACTCTCTCAGAGTACACGGAGCACTGGCAGCAGTTCGCTTGTCCACTCCACTGCCGACGCGTGGAGCAAGAGAGCAGCGTTTGCTGCCGGCGTTCCAGCCAGAGTGGTGGAGCTGACGGACGCTTGGGGGAACCTTGTAATGTCGGAGCGCGAGCGGAGTCTGTTGCCATGGCAGGCAGCTGTTTCCGAGGGGGCTCATGAGCACCTCCTTGCCATCGCAAGAGGTCTCCCGAGCGAAGAGGACGCGTTGGAGCGCTTCCTGGAGTCGGCGGAGACAGCCGGAGTACCAGAGAGCGTGGCCGCTGGTGATGCGGGCTCCACGCCAAGCCCAGCACAGGCTGAGCCTCACGCTACGTCTGTCGAGATCACCTTCGCAAAAGTGGTCGTGCTGGCCCTGGATGGTGCTCTGGGGAGCTGCGTAGCAAACAAGGCAGTAATGTTCGATGCCGTGGACGCCACTGTGAGAGCCTCGCGCGACGCTGACGGCTCCGCATTCGTTTCCCTTCGAGTCGGGATGGTCGGAGCGGAGGCACTCGAGGTCGTCACAAAGGACCCTAAAGGCTTTGGGGAAACGGGTGTCGCAGACATGCAAACCTTGTTGGCAACCTCGGGGGCCCCTGCGATGACGGTCCTTCGCCAGCGGGCCATCGCGCCAGAACGTGCCTTTCTTTTCTTCGACCCGGCCGGCCGCGCCGATTCGTCCAACGGAGTTCATCGCCTTCAGTCGTTCCCAGTGCTCAGCATCCTTGGCACTGCAGTGGGGACAGCAGACGATTCGCGGGGAGCGCCGCCGTCCGTGTCGTGCACACTTGCGGCGGGGCAGAACACCGCGGCCGTCAACCTAGGGGCCGGAAAGGCATTTGTGTGGCTCAGCGCGACTGGTATCAGCATTGTACACGATACTGTCTCTGTCCTGTCAAGTATACTCCCAACGACCAGTGACTCAGCGGCACAAGATTTGAGTCCCACAAGCCAGCCTGCAACTACTTGGCAAGTGGAGGCTGCGATGACCAGCATCAGCACTGTGATGTCCTCGCCCGAAGCACCAACGAATATCGGGCTGCACCTCGACCTGTGGCAACCAGTTCCGGCGACCGACAGACACTCGGATGCTGAGGACGGGGTGCTTCCGTTCTTCACACTTTGTGCAGGCGCTGGTGTTCGCAACGACGTAAACGCTGGAGTCGCGCGGGCACTTGTTGTTCTGATCGGCAACAGATCGGGCGTCTCGAGAACTGGTGTCGTCCTCTTTGACACGGCGGTTACATCGAGCGCGAGTGAAGATGACTCCATTTTCCCCTGTTCAATGTCAGTGAGGCAGCAATCGACAACGTCAGGAGAGGACAGCGGACGAGGGGCCTTCGATGTTGACACTGCCCTCATGGAGGCTTGGGAGGCGCTCGGTCGGGCAAAGGCGCAGGAAGCCGGCGACGAGGTCGGATGTGGCATTCCGATGGAGCACCGCAGTAATGTCACTGGCACACCCACGAGGGCCTCCTCTGATCCCGAGTGCCCTAGGAAACAGTCGCCTGTGCAAGAGGAAGAGGAGTGGCTCTTGCACCACATGACGGTGGAGAAGGCGCGTCTTTTCGTGGACATCGCGCTTCCCCGCGTGTTCCTCCATGTTAACCACCAGGCTGTGCTCGACATTGGCGCACTTCTCAAGGACATTACCGATCCTGTTCCGAAACCGAGGAATGAGACCGTTTCTACCCAAGGGGAGCACCCTGTCCAGGAGGACATCCGGACGACGAAGATGCGGAAGAAGGCCGACGCGGGCATGGTGGTCCTGTCGTTGTCAATTGCCGAAGTCGTCGCCGAGGTGACCAGCCAGCAATCTCTGTCCATTCCAGCCCAGCTCAGCCATCACAGGTATCAGCTCCCTCAGCGGCGCCACAACTCTTCGTTCCGCCTCTTGGCCGGACAGGTTGCCGTCACCAGCGTCTCGGCCCTTGCCGGGCACCCCCTGTGCTCGGGGCTCGGGGTGTCAGCCGCGGCAGTTTGCGTCCAAGAGCTCGCGTCGGAGACTCCAACGTTCCCACTGGCTTGCCTAGGCCGCACTGAGCTCATTCCGTCAGGATTCGGGCACGAGGAGTGGCCTGGTGCATTCGACGGCTCCCCGTCGCTTCATCAGCCGGGTCTGGAGGTGTGGTCGATATTGACCGCAAGGCAGGGGGGTGTTGATGAAGGCCAGTCACTGTCGCCGACTGGCCCTTCTTGCTCCCCAGGGAAGCGCACAGCCAAGGGAGTCGATCTGGCTCTCTCGATGCATCTTGGGAGGGTCCTCGAGGAGCGCACTCATCCCATCTGGGAAGGGGACGACGACTCCGAGTATGATCCGGTATCGGGGACCGCCGCGCGAATGGGAGCGTCCATGGTCCTGACGTCGCGTCGCGGTGATGCCAGTGCCATGACTAGTTCCCTCGCAATGGCGGGCAGTGGGCTCTGGGGAGCAGTTGCGGGGCGTAGAGTGCAAGGGAACCAGATGAGCGCCTCAATGCTGTTGAGGCGCGGTGTCTCTGCGGAGCGCGACTTGTCTGCGGGATGGCAAGACCTTGGAGACGCCGGGAAGGCCATCCCGTTTGGCATCGACAGCCAGTGGATGCTCAAGAGTGCAGTGGCCGTCAAGCTTGGGAACTCAACGCTGACGACTGACGTCGGGCGATTCTCGTTCGACTACGTCGATGTCCTCATGGACACGCTGAAGATCCCACTCCCTATTGCTCCCTCGGTCAGGCCCGACGACAAGACGCTGCTGGTACGGGCGCTGCCACTCAACATCAGGCTACGCCCAGCACAAGGGTGCGTGGCCGGTGCTGCAGTCAGTGTGAAGGACGCCGCGTACACATCGGTTTCCACCGATACCCATCACATCGTCGCCCGGGGCATACAGGCGCACCTAGTCGAACTGTCGGCGAGTGAAGGGATGCGGGTAGTGTCTCCGTCGAGGGTGGTGGCGAGTGATGAGTGTATCGTCGTCACCATTTGCTCCCGGGGTGAGCACGCGACGACACGGACGGTTCATCTGTCTCAGCCTTCGTGGCAACAGCCTGTTTGGGAAGTGCTCGTGAGCAACGCCCACCTCGCGATCGCCGCGACTCCGGAGGACCTATCTCTGTTGGCCAAGCTCGTCAGTGAGATCAAGGAGGCGCCCTCAAGGAGGGGGTACGAAGACAAGACGACCGAGGAAGCCGCCGCGAACTTGATTGGCGACATGCTCCTTGACCCGGATTCGGACCTCAGGAGCGACTGTGGCAACCGCTTCCGGGCATCTTGCCTCTCCGACCTCGTGCAAGAGAAAGTCCTGGCTGCAATGGCAGGCACAGTCGAGAGGGGGCAACAGACGGCATCGTCTGTTGTCCTGGGTGCATACCCAGGCACCGCCCCTGCGCATGCAGGGAATTTGCAGGCCACTCGCATGACGCTTCGGGAGGGCAACCGGAAGGACTCCCCGAGGAAGGGGCTGGCCGACACCGACGAGCATGACGGGGATGGGTGGGAGGTGCTGGGGAGGGGCGCGGAAGACAGGCAAGCTGCCCGGAGCCTATCAGGTCAGGACAAGGAGAGAAGGGACGAACACTACATGGAGGACGCCGCTCGGGCAGCGCTAATGATGCGAGTTAGAGCGGACACCGACCTGCTGGAAATGGGGGCCAGGGTCAAGGGCCAAATTTGCGTGCACGATGTCTCCCTGTCCATCAGCGTCGTTGGTGACCGGGCCGCAGATGAGGGAGAGGTCGATGAGGATGGCGTCATCTTGTTGGAAGGCGGCGAGATCGAGCTCTCCATCTCTGATTTTTCCGTCACCCATGCACTGTATGTGGAAGGCACAGGCGTGGTGTCGCGAACTGTGGTGACAGTCGGTGACCTCCTCCTCCTGGACCAGAACGTTGCACCCACCTCTGACTGGCACCGCATCGTCGGGACCCTGTCCACGGCTGACCGTCCGAGGAGGGACGGCGATCCGTTCCTCAAGCTCCTCGTGACGAGCGTTGGGCCTGGAGCTGCAGAGAGAGAGCTAAGCTGCCAGGTGCGACTCCACCCACTTCGCGTCATGGTTGACCAACACGTCGTCATGTTCTGCCAGCGACTCGTGGGCTCCTTGACTGGCGGTCGAGCTGCCGCTGTCGACCCAGATGGTATCATCGAGGCGAACGCCAGCGGGTCTGATTCTAGCAACGGCGCCTCGCGGGGGGACCACCTGGAAGCTGACACGGCAGGGGACGATGGTCCGGCCAGTCCCTGTGCGTCGCCCAACGGCTCGCAGATGTCTGGCGCCGTGAGCAGCCTCTTCAAGAGGGCCTGGGAGGGCGGGGACGGAGTGAGAGAAATGAGCGACCTGGGGTCGAGGGACGAGGTGCCCCCCGGGCTCGAAGAGGCTCTCGTCAGCGGCAGCGGGTCCGGGGAGATCGGGTGGGACGATGGCGACATCCGGGAGATGCTGCAGGATGCGAGCACAGCACTCTCCCAAGCGGAGCCCCACAGGACAGGGATTTTTGTTCAGCGCCTGGTGATTGCCGGCAGCGCCGTCTGCGTCGATTACCGACCGCGCAAGGTGGACGTGAGGAGCCTGGGCCGGGGCAAGTGGGCAGAGCTGATCAACGCAATTCCTGTCACCGAGTGTAGCCTGGAGCTCAAGGCGTGCGAGCTGACGGGGGTATACACGGGGCAGGTGGGAGCGGAGGTGGGTGCAAGGTGGGCAAGGGACATTGCGTTGCACCAGAGTCACCGCATCCTGCAGGGTCTACCTGCCCTGCGCAGCGTCGGAAGGATCGGAAACGCAGCACGACAGGCGGTCGAGCGCCCTCTCAAGACGCTTTTCGGCCCGGGCGAGGACGGCAGCCTCGCCGCAGGTGACGGGGGGAAAGTGAACGAGTGGGACCTGCTGGGGGACGTGGAGGAGGAGGGCCTGGTGAACCACATTGGCAGCGTGCTCTCTGCGACATCCCCTGAGCCGAAGCACCGGGCAGAGCTGCTGGACGACTGGATGGGGGAGGTGGAGAGTGAGGACGAGGAGAAGGGGTCAGCAGCCAGGCGCGACCAGGGGTGGCTAGGGAGACGCCTCGGGAAGGCGTCGCGAGAGATGGCCCGGGGGCTGAAGCACCTGGGCAAGTCCGTGGCAAGCGAGGTGCTGTCTGTGGGGGTGGGGCTCAGCGAGGGCGCCGAGTTCCTCCTGTCCGCCGGCCATCCGCAGACGCAGAGCGGCGGGATCGGCCCAGCGAACGCGAGGGAGGGGGTGCGCACTGCTCTCCGCGACCTGAAGGGGAATCTCGCAGCGAGGCGGGACGCCATCGCGGCGGGGGTGCGTGTTCGTCCGGGGGAGGGGGCCCTGGTGGCCGCCACGCAGGTGGCGGGGAGCACGGCGGCCCAGCTCGCGGGAGGTGCCCGCGACACGGTGTCTGCGGCGCGGACAGCGATGCGGGGGCTGCGGAGGGGGCTGGAGCCGAGGCGGAGGCCCCGGGGCTGGAAGCGGCGCGCTAGTGTGGACAAGTAGGGGGCCTGACCACTAGCGCATTCAACCCCTCTCAGGCGACGACCTTGCGGCTGCGCGTGAAGAGAGTGTCGACGACGCGCCCGAGGGACGTGAAGATGTCGAGGCTACCCTGCAGGACAGAGTCGTCGCCCGCCTCCTCGAAGATCTCGAGGCACCCAGCCCCCTGGTCCAGAGTGGCCCTCACCCGCTTGTCTAGGATCATCTGTGCCAGCTTCTGCTGCACCTTCTCCACGGGGAGCTTGATCTGCTTGGCCACGTGCGACACCTCGACGTTCGTGTAGGGCTCGATGATCTTTAGGAGGTTCTCCTCAAGGAGCTTGTTCCACAGGTCGTCCAGGTGGTGGCTGATGAGCAGGTCCTCCTTGAGTTCATGGGGGTGCGCGTCCAGGGCCCGCTGGAAAAGCTCCAGGCTCCGCTCCTGGCTCGCCTTGGCCACCTCCCGCATGGCCTCAATGGGCGGGCCGGCCCACTTGAGCCCCCCCTTTGAGGCGATCAGCCCCGGCACCTCCTCAGCATCCCCGTCCATGATCTTCGAGAGCAGCATGTACTTGAGCGCCGCCACGGTCCGCTTGTCCTCGAGGCTCGACAGAGCCTCGAAGGCCTCGTAGAAGTACGAGCAGGCCGTCGCGTAGTCGTGGTCCTCGGCGTGCAGCGTCCCCGACTGCATGTCGATGTCGGCCTGCACCAGGGGCGGCACGTAAACACTGTTGGCGGCCGTCCGCGCGGCCGTGAGGGCGGCGCGGGCCTTGGGGAAGTTCTTGAGCTCGTGGTGGCACCGCGACTCGATGAGGTGGATGTCCACGAGGAGCAGCTTGTCGTCCAGACGCTTCACCTCGCGCAGGAGTCCCGCAATGAGGGGCAGGGCCTGATTGTACTCGTGCGTGTCGACGTAGAGTGAGGCCAGGCGGATCTCGATGCGCTGCCGCAGGAAGGTCCGTTTCTCCGCCCGGCACCACTCCACCTGCTCCGTGCACAGCTGCAGCTGCATGTCCGTCGTCCCCGGCACCTGGGCGATGGCGTCCAGGAGCACACGCACCAACTGCGGGGGTGGGGGAGGGGTCCCCGTTCGGCTGCGCAATCACTTCGGGGAGGTGTCCTCCGCCCGTATACCGTTCCTGGTGACAAAAAAACACGTGCGGACCGCGGGAGCGAGGCCGGGACAGGCTGCGGGGTCGCGGATCTGATCGTCCTGGCCGCGGGCAGGACTCGCGGGGCGAGGATGGGATGTTGGGAGTGCGCACCTTGGCTGTCTTCGCCTTGGGCAAGGTCCCGAAGAGAGGCCTAAGCTCTGTGAGCATATCCTTGATCCTCTTCGCCTCCCCCTCCTTCGCGTAGAGAGACGCCAGCTCCGCAATCGCGTCCTCCTTCTCCTTGACCTCCTCTACCCCTCCCTGCGATGCCGGTGGAGGAGCGTGCGTGGAATAAACATCCTACTCGCGAGCACGCCACGGTGTTCGTCCATCTACCTGTCCTCCGGGATTGGAATCCGCAGCATTCCATCGCTGTCGGCGAGGTGCACGCGCAGAACCCTTCATCTCAACTTCGAAGCGGGGGCGGTCGCGACTACCATCCTGCGCGTGACGCGACGCATCTTACCTCGAAGATGATACTCCGCAGCCTCTCTTCGCCTTCGAGCCCCATTGCCATGTCCCCCATCTTGTCCGCGAGGAAGGCTCCGGCCATATCACAAACTCCCCCGAGCGCTTTCGACCAACTACTCGACCCCGCAAGCGCTGGCGTCTGGAATGTTCTCACGAGCTGATTCACTCCCGGCGTCTGGCGCGCGTGTGGGTGGCGAGGGGGTCAACAAAGGCGCTGCCGGAGAAGCCCAACGGCCCGCGGCGCTACTCAGGCCCCTGGGGGCGCCCCCACGCCCGTTCCTACAGCGATGAGTTGGGTCCCCCGGGCCGGCAAGGACTATAAATGCAGCGCGCTCCAGTAACTGCGCGGGACTCCGCCTTCGTTCTCCGCCCGTTGGCACCGATTCTGCGGCGATAGGCTTGGTGATCCCGTGCGGCGAAGCGGTCTCCTTCCTGCTCGCTCCCTTGCCCCCCGCACGTCCACTCAAAGGCACCCGGGGGGGAGGATGCCCGCCCGCCCGCCAGGGGGCGGGGGTGCGCAAGTACCTTCGCTAGACAATGGTGAGGGCGTCCACTTCGCCTGTGCTCAAGCGCAAGTCGTGCGCCGGCCAGGCCGGAGATTCAACAAGCTGAACAAAAAACAGTTTGGCCCCGCTGCGCTTCTGTTGTCGCGTTTCCCCCCCAGGGATGGGACCTCGCTCCTTTTCATGGCGCATGCTTCAAATCGCCGCAATCCATCCCCCCGCATCGATCCTTGGAAGGGCCCTGGCTGGCCCGCGACCCGGCCAAGCCGACCCCCAAGCCCCCCCTCTCCCACGCAGCTGGCAGCACATCAGGGAGTGTCAAGGCGAGCACGTTCGTGGTGCCGTCGCTCGTCGCAAGGCGGTCGCAGCACGCGAGTGCTAGGAGCTCGCGGAACGAGGACGCGGGCGACACCCATCCCCCCGCCCACCGCGTGTCGGGCCGCAGCGTGAGCGACAGCGGCTCTCCGCTGGGCGGCCGGCCGAGCTCCCCGCTGGGGGTCACGACGGAGTCCCTGAAGGAGCTGCTCGCTTCTTCTAGCCTGGGCCTCTCTGGCCAGATGCCCCCCGGCGAGACCCCGAGCACGGAGCCCTCGACGTCGGCCTCCAAGAAGCCCGCGGCCCCCAAGGCGGCCAAGCCGGCCCCACGGGGCTCCCGGTCCCTCCGGAACCTCAGCCCGAAGATCGACTACGGCATGGGCCACACGGAACGGATCTCCCTGAGCGGCAACGACCGCCTGCCCCCGCCTTCGGCCCACAGCCCGCTTGCCTCGGACCCCTCGGCCATCACTGGGATGAATGCGTCCGACCTGGACGTGACGGCGATGGGGGGCTCCCCCGAGGTGGAGAGCCGGGCGCCGAACGGGCGGGGCCAGGGGCCCTCGGGCGAGGGAGCGAGGTGGGTGGACAAGCTGCGGGCCGAGATGGGCGACGAGGAGCTGGCCGCCAAACTAAAGGCCCTCCGGGCGGTTGGGGGAGAGGTCGCCCTCACCCCCTCGGTGCGCACCAGCGACAGCGGCAGCGAGGCAGACGACGGGGCCCCGCGGCAGGAGCGCGTGATGGTGACGGTGCGCGTGAGACCGTCGAGCGACACCCTGAAGGAGAAGGGCGGGGCGGTGACCATTCTGGAGGGGGGCAAGGTCATGCGGGTGAACCGGTACCTGTCTCTCAAGAGCAACATCCGGTACTCGGACCTCGCCTTCGACAAGCTTCTGGGGTCCCAGGCGACGCAGGAGGACGTGTACAACGCCGCGGCGAGGCGGGTGGTGGAGGACGTGGTGAAGGGGTACAACGGCACCATCATGGCGTACGGCCAGACGGGGGCTGGCAAGACCTACACGGTGGGCAACATGCTGTCTACCTCGGGGATCATCCCCCGGGCGACGTCGGAGCTGTTCCAGATCCGCGATAGCGACGTCGACCACGAGTACACCTTCTACATGAGCTACGTGCAGATCTACTGCGAGCAGGTGCAGGACCTCCTGAACCCCAGGAGCGCCAACCTGCAGCTCCGTGAGGACGAGAACGGGCTCGTGGTGCTGGCAGGGGTGCAAGAGGTGGAGGTTCGGAGCATCGACGAGAGCATGAAGGTGCTCCAGGTCGGGGAGCGCAACCGCGCGTACGCCTTCACGAAGCTCAACGCCCACAGCTCGCGGTCCCACGCCGTTGTCATCGTGACGGTCGAGAAGCGGCCTGCCCGGGAGGGAGGGGAGGGCGACCCGGCCACCCACGACGTTCGGACGATGAAGGTGGGCAAGCTTTACCTGGTGGATCTCGCGGGGTCGGAGCGTCTGAAGAAGTCGGCGTCGGAGGGGAAGCGCCAGGACGAGGCCAAGGCGATCAACCGGTCGCTGACGACCCTGGGCATGTGCATCAATGCCATGGCCCAGAACAACCCCAGTGTGTACGTTCCCTTCCGCGACTCCAAGCTTACCAGACTACTGCAGGAGTCTCTCGGGGGCAACGCAAAGACGTCCCTGATCGTCTGCGTCCCGGACGCGGCCGAACACATCGAGGAGACGATGAGCAGCCTGCAGTTCGGCCAGCGCGCCATGTCTGTCATGACCAAGGCGCGCGTCAACGAGGTCATGGACCCCATGCAGTTCGTCGGGGAGCTGGAGGAGCGCATCAACCGGGCCGAGACCGCGCGAGAGATGATGCAGAAGGCCCTCTTCTCCAAGCAGGAGCAGCTGGAGGCCCTGCGAGCCACCGTCGAGTCGGAGCACTCGAACCAGAAGCAGAAGATGCAGCTCATGGTGTCCAAGTTCAAGCAAATGCGGGAGAAACTGCACGAGGAGCACCGGGCCAGGAAGGAGGCGCAGGTGGCGGCGGAGAGGCTCCTGGGGCAGGTGACGGGGCTGGAGGCGTCGCTGCAGGAGCTGCGCGAGAACGGGGAGGCGCTCGAGCGGACGGCGGGGGAGGCCCGGGTGGAGCGGGACGAGGCGCGGCGGGAGAGGGACGAGCTGCGGGAGCAGCTGGACGAGGTGACGCGCAAGTTCGCGGCGGGGGAGGATCTGACCGCCAACCTGGAGAAGGACGTGGACCTCCAGCGGCAGTCGGCCAAGCAGACCGCGGATGAGCTCCACCGGAAGGACAACGCGCTCTCCGAGGCCCAGCGGCGGATCGAGGAACTGCTGGAGGCCAACCGCGTCCTGCGCAAGGTCAACGCGGAGCTCGAGGAGCAGGTGCAGGAGGGCGACGCCGAGGCAACGCGCCTCCAGGAGGACCTGTCGGGAGCCGAGTCCCTGGCGGCCCGCCGTGGGGACGACATCTCAAAGCTCCACGCAAAGATCCGGCAGTGGCAGGAGGCCGACGCGGACCGGCTGCGGAGGGGGCGGGCCGCGCGAAAGATCCAGCGGGCGTGGTCGCGGTTCCGCCTCCGGAAGCTGGTGTCGACGATCGCCGAGTCCCAGCGGGCGGCGCGGGAGAAGGAGCGGGAGATCCGGGACAAGGACAAGCTGGTGCACCGGGCCCGGGCCCGGAACCGCGAGTTCCTCCTCTGGGCGGGAGCGGGGCTGGTGCAAAAGTCCCTGCATATGGTTTCGGAGGCCGCGGAGGCCGCGTGCAACATGATGCTGCTCCCGGAGAAGGACCTGCGGAAGCACCTGCAACTCAAGGAGAAACAGCTCAACGCTTTCGCCATGGGGAAGGGCGGTGCGGCGGGGGCCGGGCTTGGGCCGTCGCACCAGCTGCTCATGACCCCCGGCCCCCACCGTGGGGCGCAGGAAAGCCTGGACGGGCGATCCAACTCGTACGGCGGGCACCATGTGGGGTACCGCGCCTCGCTCAGCGCCAACGGGTCCCCCGAGCGCCTGAGCGGCAGCACGCAGGAGCTCTCCCACGTTGGGACGCCGTCGCAAACGCGTCTGCTGAAGACCCGGACACCAATGAAGGGGTTGGGCGCCATCAGGGACATGTTCCGCACGCTCTCGGCAACTCCCTCTCGCCGGGAGGGCAGCGAGCCAGGGAACCACCCCTCGTACGGCTACGGTGGGGAGGGGCAGCACAGGAGGGCGCAGACACGGATGGCGGATGGGGCGCAGGTGCTCCGCCCGCCCGGGTTCTAGAGGCGGTCTTGGGCTCCGGGGAGCAGTTTGAAGCGCTACGTGCGGTACTTTTTCGGCTTCTGGAACACCTCGTCAGTGCCGGCCGGCCCGCGCTTCCTGGCGGCCATGGGGATCCCGAGACTGGCGTTCCGGAGGTCCGGCGCGCCCACGGTATCCCCGCCGCCCGCCCCCCCGTGGCGGGGCTTCCTGAGCGCCCCGCTCGTGTCCTCGGCCGAGAGGTGGGTCCACTTGGTCCGGGAGCGCTTCCCGAAGTCGTTGGCGCGGATTTGCAGCACCGACGGGAGGCTGGCCTTGTCAACCCCCCGGTCCCCACCCACTGCCTCGGAGAAGTCGCGCTCGTGGAGGATGTCGAAGGTTCCCGTGGTGCCCGTCTGGTCGTCCGCGTCCGTCATGAAGAAGGCCCCCTTGTGGTAGTACTTCTGCATGAACTTCATGCTCGCCCTCTTCTTCTCCCCCTCGGCCCCCTCCTCCCGCTGACGCTCCCTCAGGGCCTCGAGGCGCTCCTCCTCCGTCATGTTCCTCAGCCGCTCGGCCTCCTCGGCCTTGCGCCTCTCCTCCTCCCTCTCGGCGTGCCACCGCCGGATCCTGCCCAGCTCCCTGCCCCGCCACGCCTCGAACTCGGCCTCGTCGTCGTCGTCGTCGTCCGTGTCGACCGACTCGAGGAGCATCGTCTCGTCGTCCCGCGCGTTGGCCTGCTCCTCCTCCAGGTGGATGGCCTCCGCCACCAGCTCCTTCGTCTGCTTCCTCCGCTCCTCCAGCCGCGCCTCCTCCAGCTCCGCGGCCCTCCTCTCGGCCTCCTCCAGCGCCGCCTTCTCCCGGGCCGTGTCCCGCTGCCCCCTCGGCACGAACACGGGTCGCGCCAGGCGCCCCGCCTGCTCCTCGCTGTCCTCCTCCTCGCTGTCCGTCTCGTACTCTGAGCTCGACTCCTCCTCCTCCGCCCCCGGCGCGGCCTTGGCCGCCGCTTCCTCCGCCTCCCTCTGCGCCTGCCTGGCCCGGATGGCGGCGCGCCGCCGCTCCAGCGCGTCCTCGTCCTCGCTCCCCTCGGGCTCCTCGCTCACCGCCCGCCGCTGCCGGCCCCGCTCCTCCTCCTCCTCCCGGACGCCCCGGTGCTGAGCGCGCGCCGCGGCCAGGTCCTCCGGGGCCCGCTGGAGCCGCGCGAGCCGAGGATCGCTCTTCCGGGCGACCACGACCGGCGCCTGCACCTCGGACCGCACCACCTCCTCCCCCTCCTCCCCCCGCCGCGGCTCCTCTGGGACGGCGGGGGCAGGCTTCGCGGAGAACCGGCTCTTCTTCCCCGTCCCCCGGTCCTTGTCCAGCCACTGGGGTGCACGGCCTGCGGGTGAAGCGGATGGCCCGTGGGAGCGCTGGCGAGGCGGGGCCTACGCGGGGCCGGGGGAGGGGGGAAAGGGGGGGAGGGCACGAAGCTACAGTCGTGGTACCGCGCATTGCATGCCTCTCGATGCCCCGCTACATCGTTTTTGTGGCATCTGAGAGCATTGGCTCACCTGGCCAGTACCGCTGAACGGTGGCGGCCTGCACGCGCCCCCTGTTCGCCTCCTTTTCAGAGTCGATGGGCTTGGCGACCCGACTGCCGTGTCCGCTCATGGTTGGACTCCCTCCTCACAAACAGCGCTGCAGTCCGGGGATATATGGCGTATTGACGCGTCAGCAGCTCGAAACAGGGGGTACCGGCGCCGAGAAGGCTGGGAGAGCTCTGACGAGGGGGCGGAGGGGCTCCTGGACGGTCAATGGTGCGAGGACCTATGTGCGAAGACGTCGGGGGCAGTGCCCGTGCGAATCTGCGCCGGGGTGATAGCGGCGCCCTATAGAGTGGCAGGTAGAGTCCCAGGCGTCGCGATGCAACGAGGTCCGGGCGCACCGGGCGCCATGTCTGACAACACCGGCGCCTCAGTCACCAGCCCGGCGGGAGGCCGGGCCTGTCAGGCCGGAAGGTGGCGCCAAGTGGTCCCGGCGCACGGGTGTGGCACGTTTAACTGCCCCGTCATCGCCTCCGTCCCGCACCCAGGCTCGCGTTTCAGACCGGGTCTTGCTCCGCTTTTCCCAGGTGCCGACGCAGCAGCGCCGTCCGGTCCCCGAAGGCGCGCGGCATGCCCTCATCCCCAGGGGGCCTGCCCGCCCCGGCGCGGTTGTTGCGCATGTCGACCGCTGGGTTAAGGGACCCCATGAATCCCCTCACGGCGAGGGTCATCGTCCTCGCGAGCCGCCATCGCCGGCGCGCCTCATCCCCAGGCGCCTCTCGCAACCCGCTCTGGCTCCGCCGCGATACCCTCTCGGAAATTCTCTCCGTGTCCAACCCCCCCCCCTCGCCCATCGGGAGCACCCTCCGGCTCCGGGAGCTCGCCCCTCCCACCCCGGACAAGCGCACACCGCCCGGGTCGGCGACACTCCCCGCAAGCCCCATTGCAGCGCTGCTCTCACCGATGGGGGACGCACCCCCAGGCGGGAAGCTCGCAGGGCTTCGCGACGCTTGATCGTGCAGCTGCCCGCTGGAGACCACCCGGCGCGGGATGGGAATGGCAGCTGGGGCGCGCCTCTCTCCTCTGTGCACACCGGGCTGCTCGTCAGCGCGCCGCTGTTCCCATGCCGACCTGGCCTCCTCCATGTACCTGCTGTCAGGCACGCAGGGCCTCAGTCCTGCGGTCTTACGGCACAAACATGCCCGCTCAAAAAGAACCCGTTCCCGTACGGCGGCAAGCTCGGGCGGACGAGGGGGGCGGCCGACACGGGGTGGAAGGGGTTGGGGCAGCCTCCTGCCCAGCGACCGGGCTCCCGCCTTTGACAGTGAAGCGGGGCGGGGTGCTGACGCTCGCGGGCCTTCTGGCCCTCTCCACAACGCGACGGATCACCATGCCTATTCAGCGCGCGCGCCTATGGGAAGGAACACTTTTTAGGGCAGCACGTGGAACAACTCCCCGTTGACCCACCTACGCAAGGACTTGTTGCGCTCTTCTCACGCCGCTGCAAGGGAGGCGCCGAGGAGTGCGGCAATTTCGAGGAGGAGAAGGATCATGAGGATGGCGACGGGACAGCGGAGGCCACGCTAGCGACAGCTCAGATGAGGGCCCGGTATGTCAGTGCCAGGAGTGGTGCGTTGCGAGCCAGCGCACCGTGCCGGGCAGTCGGGCCGACTCGCTGCGCATGACTGTGTGGCACACCCTGTCGGGCCGCGATCGCGGTCTCCGCTCCGATCCCAACCGAGTCGAGAGGAGCACCTTCAATTTATTCATTTCACCACACATTGACACTAGTTTGCGAGCGCGCCCAGCCCGAGCGCCCCCACGCCCAGCCCTGCGAGTCCCATGAGCGCTGGCGCCACGACCTCGGACGCGACCTCCCGCCAGGAGGCCACCAGTGGCCTCCGCGGCGGCGCCGGATCCTCCGCGCGCCCAGGTGCCTCCCCCAGAAGGGGCTCGCCGAGCTCGCTCTCGCGGGACGACCCCTGCGTCGAGCTCCACGGGGAAGCCGCACCGTCCTCCGTCTTCTCCTCGATCGGCACGAACACCCGCCCCCGCGCCAGGCTGAAGGCCCGGAGGGGCTCTCGCACAAGGCTGGCGGGCTGGCGGGGATCCCGCGCCAGGGTAATGCTGCGGAGGGGCTGCCGCACCAAGCTCAAGGCGCGGAGGGGCGCGCGCGGCAGGGTCATGGCGCGGAGGGGCTCCACACTGCGCAGGCGGCTCGCGGCGACCCAATCGGGGACCCGGGCGAGCTCCGAGGCGCAGGAGCAGCCGAGGGTCGCGTCGTCGCACAGCTTCCCGTCCACGTACCCCACGCACGAGCACACAGGGCACACGGACGGGTGCGTCTTGTCGCGG
>Ga0181584_10001710_pt1 | contig 16739 bp, 14 predicted proteins | sample 071ome_30_FD_132462 | JGI IMG/M metagenome (GOLD analysis project Ga0181584, IMG submission 132462) | Coastal salt marsh microbial communities from the Groves Creek Marsh, Skidaway Island, Georgia - 071406AT metaG (megahit assembly) | ecosystem: Environmental > Aquatic > Marine > Intertidal... | reverse complement strand
GGAGAAGGAGAAGGAGAAGGAGAGGGAGGGCCTGGTTCGGTGTTTGGTGAAGCGTCGCTGTATAGTACGACGCAGGACGGGGTTGAGCGGGTGTTTGTGCGGCATCCGCTGTTGGACATGCACCGGGTCGTCACGCGGCAGGATTTGAAGAACGAACATCCGTCGTTTACGTACGTAGATGCGGACGGCGGGGTGTATGATTGCCGGAATATGGCGGTGCGGTATGATATCATGGCGTGGGGGGCATTGATGGCGGCGGCACAGCTCGGAGGGAACCCGTCGTCGCGGTCGTCGTCGTCCTCCTCGTTATCATCGTTGTCGTCCTCTTCAAGACACGACAAGGTCGTGTTTGTGCTGAACGATTGGCCGACGGCGCTGGTGTTGGTGCGGCTGCGGCAAATCATGGCCAAGGCGGCAGGCGCACCAGACACCCTGACGAGTGCGGAGCGGCAGATTGCGGACGGGCTGGGCCAGGTGGACGTGAACACGGTATTTTGCATCCACAATCTGGCTTATCAGGGCGTGTTTTCGGCGGAGGCGGTGGGAAGGGATCTGGGGCTGGGGGCGGCGGCCATGGTGCCGCTGTTGACCAGGGTGCCGTGGGAGCAGGTGGTTTCGGCCGGGTCGGCAGGGTCGTTTGAGGCGTTTGAGGCGTTCAAGGCGTTTGAATCGTTGGAACTCGAAGCGGAAGACGAGGTGAACTTTCTGCGTGGGGCGCTGCTGCTGGCGGACCGGGTGCTGACGGTGAGTCCGCACTACGCGGTGGAGATTGCCTCGGAAAACGACGATTTCAGCTGTGGGATGGGGGAGATTCTGCGGCATAAGCAGGTCCAAGGCATCATGAACGGGATCGATGTGGACGAGTGGGACCCGGAGACGGACGCCCTCCTGCCGGACGACTGCCGGTACAACGCGTACACCGTGTTCCGAGGGAAAAACTCCATGAAGCGGCGTCTGCAGGCGCGGTTGGGGCTCGAGGTGGATGATTCGGTACTGTTCGTGTTCATCGGACGACTTACGGAGCAAAAAGGGGTCGATACGCTGCTCCGTGCGGCGACGCGGCTGCTTCCCAAGAAGCCGGCCCCGGGGCCCGTCGAGCTGGCTGGCGGCGGTGCAGACGGCGCGGCCGGAGCGACTGGAGCGAATGAAACGACCGACGTGACTGCAGCTGTTGGTCGCCTGTCCATCAAGACGACGACGCCCTCCAGGAACAAGTCGAAGAGGAAATTCAAGCCGAAGATGAGCCCGGTGGCGCCCCAACCGACGTCCACCATCCAGTTGGCCGTCCTCGGGACGGGAGACCAGTGGCTCGAGCAGGCTGTGTCAAGCTTGGAGCTGAACTTTCCGGGGACGGCGACGGGCGTCTGCGAGTTCTCGGAGGAGCTCGCCCACTGGATGCTGGCCGCCGCCGACTACTGCCTGATCCCGTCCAAGTTTGAGCCGTGCGGGCTGATCGCCCAATGCGCGGCGCGGTACGGCGCAGTGCCCATCATGACTGCAACTGGGGGTCTGAAGAACCTGGGAGACGCCGGCGTGGGCATCCTGTTGCCGCGGTCCGAGACGGTCCAGGAGAGCGTGGACGACCTCGTCGCCGCCATGAAGGCAGCCGTCGACGAGCACGGGTCCGACAGCCACTGCAACCAGAGGGCCCTCGGCATGAAGTACGACTTCTCGTGGAACGTCCATGCCCGTGAGTGGCAAGCGCTCCTCTTGGAAGGCGACGTGGCGCGACGTGACGCGACGTGATGCGATTTGACGTGGTATTACCATGTTAAACGTGAAAACATGACGAGAACACGATGACGAAAATCCAATCAATCACCCCCGCTCAGAGGCCGACATCGGCAGGGCCGACATGTCGATGCTCGGCCCCTCTCGCGCCATCATCATCCCCTTCTTCAATCGCTCACCGCGCCCACCGTCGGATCGATTCATCTTTCGGAAGACGTCGCTGGTCTCGATCGCTACCCAGTCCTCATCTACCGCCTTTTTAGCCGCCGTCGCCTTCTGGATCAGCTGCATCAGCTTGCGCATCGTCATCCCGTTGACCTCGTCGAGCGCAACATCAAAGTGCACGACATTCTCCTCGTCGTCGATACGCACGGCCCCGGTCACGCTCTCCAACGCGGAGAACCTCATGACGACGGCGTCCAGCTCGGCCTCCGAGGCCACCCCCAGGGCCCTCATGAGCACGTCCTTGGGCATCGTCGTGTACGTTTTCAGGAACCGTATGAGCGTCGCGGTGTGATAGAGGTCCGCGGCGATGATCGCAATCAGCGCCTCGTTGCCGTCCTCCTTCCACGTCGCCTCCTTCTCCACGATATACTCGTGCAGCGCGTGCGCCGACGCATGCACGCCCGAGCCGGCCGCCGAAGGCGTCGTCCCCAGGTCGAAACGCAGCGTCTCGGCCTGACGGACCAGGCCCTGATACTCGGGAATCTCCTGCGAGAACGTCTTACGCACGACGTTGGACACGTACATCGGAAGGTCGTCCAGCTTGCCCCACTTGATGAGCGACCCGAGCACGTACTTCTTCGCCGCCGCGGTGGCCAGCGGATGAGACGCGTAGAGCGGCATCGATAAGGCCCCCTTGAGCATGTTCAGTCCCTCCTCGTATCTCTTCAGAGAGAGCAGCGCGTCACCGCAGTGCAAGAAGCACGCCAACACGTCATTCAGCTTGGTCCCAAACCGCTCTGGCTCATACAGCGACGGCATCGGCCCCATCAGACCCACAGCCTTCGCGTAGCATTTGGTCGCCACGCAAAGCTCGATCAGCACCGCGTGCAGCGGCGTGATCCGCTGCACATCTCCCTGCGTCAGGCACTCGAGCCCCGAGCACAGCGGCAGGATGCTCGCTTTCGCCTCGTCCACGCGAGGCGACTGGACGGCGTTCGCCGCAGCAATGGCCTGTCTCGCGAGAGAGACGCAGAGCGAGCACAGCTTCTTCGACCACACGGGGCACGTGCACATGTAATCCGACGGCCTGGCGGCCGCGAGAAAGCCGGACGCCAGCCTCGCCAGCTCTGCGGCCAGCGGCGACCACGGCCCATCCCGCATATTCTTCCTCGATGAGACACTTTCGAGAACGCACAAAAATCCGATCTGATGATCGCGTGCATCCAACTCTATCTGGGCGCACGACAGGAGCTCGTCCGGCGACGAGCCCTCCAGGGTCTGCCTGGCGTCCTTGCTCGTGAGCACCTCGGACATCTGGTGGCCTGATGCTGCCTTGTACTGCTCGGGCACCGACATGATCGCGGCCAGGACGGCCGAGAAGTCCGTCGAGTCTGCCATCGTCCGGACGTGGAATCGATTCGATCGGGCTTCCCAAGGCGCCCTTTCAGCGATTCGGTGGACACGACCCGCGTGGGTATAAACACGGCGATTCGTTCGTGAGCCTGTCGTGCACCCAACCACGCGGTGCGCTGAACGGAGACGAGCGATTTTGTGTTTCGATTCCCGCGGCTTTGATCGTTTGAACGATCAAAAACCCTCGATGCATTTCGCGCAATGACGAGGGAGACAGGCGTGCGTTTGAGCCGCGCTGAGACCGTCCTGTCGGCGCTGGCGGTCGCCATGGGTCTGCTGGCCGTGTTCTGGCCGTCCATCGAGCGGTACCTGATCCGAGCCGGGTCGGGTCTGAAGGCCTGCCCGTACCTTGCGGGTGCAGGGAACCAAGGGAGTCCGCCAGGGAGTCCGCATCACGGCAGTGCCAGTGGCAGTGGCAGGTTCGTCATCTTCGAGAATGCGTTCGTGCTGATGTCCGGGGAGGACGGGCGGGGCGTCGAGCGATCGTTCATCGTCGACACAGAGACGGGTCGGTTTGCCTCGCGCGACATGCTGCCCGCTGATGGCGTTCGAAGAGAGGACCTCGAGGGTGCCATCGTCACGCCTGGATTTGTGGACCCGCACGTGCACTTCATTTCGACGGGCCTGGCGTTGCTGGGGGCTGTCATCGACGTGCGTGACGTGGAGAAAGGGGCCGACGCGCTGCGTCAGCGGATCGCGTCTGCTGTGCAAAAGCAGCCGACTGATTGGGCGGTGGCGTACGGCTATCTCCACGAGTTTGGAGACTCGAGCTGGCTGGACGACGTGCCCGTTCCGACGGTTGTTTTCCGGTTTGACAGCCACCAGCTCTTGGCAAATAGACGGGCGCTGCAGCTTGCAAGTATCTCGGCCGATACTGCGTCTCCAGAGGGTGGGTCCATACGGAGAGACGCGTCCGGCGCACCGACAGGCGTGCTGTGCGACGCGGCAATGGGCCTCCTCACCGCGGTGATCCCCTCCCCGTCGAGCGAGCTGCTGTGGGACGCGTATCTGGCCGCCGAGCGGTACGCGTTGCAAAAGGGCGTGACAAGGGTGGGAGACATGGGTCGCGTGTCGTTCGACGACGACTTTGCGTCGTTCGACGACCTGACGGACTGTTTGATTCCAGGGGCCGACGGGATGCGGGTGCGGGTGGACGCGTTTGTCAGTCTCAAAGCGCACGTGGCGCTGAAACAGCTGATAGACGCGTTGGGGACGACACGGTTTGGTGGGGACGGGAAGCTCCGTGTCGGCGGGGTGAAGGACTTCTACGATGGCTCCCTCAGCAGCAGGACGGCCCTGTTCACGCGACCGTATAAAGACGGCGACGGTGACGGTGCCGGTATTCGGCTCGTGGACCCGATCTCCTGGGAGGAGATGATTCGCGCCGCGGACTCCATGGGTCTGACTGTCGCAACGCACGCGATCGGCAGCTTAGCCGTCGACGAAGTGCTCTCGGCGTACGAGCGACTGCCGCGGAGGGATGATGATGCGCACATGCGGCATCGCATCGAGCACGCGCAGCACGTCAGCTCAATCGACACCATCCGGCGGATGGCCGCTGTCGGGCTCGCGGGGGTGACCCCGAATCCTCAACATGTGCGTGGCGATCGGGATGTGATTCCTTTGCGACTCCATGACGAGGACGCCAGGTATTCGTATCCGCTCGAAGAGTTCCGACGGGCGAATGTGAATTTCGGGCTGGCCAGTGACGCGCCGGTTGTGCCACTCGATCCGCTTGGCGCGGTCGCCGCAGCGATGGACGAGCGGAATCGGTTCGCGCTCGGCGCGTGGGACGCACTGTTCGGCATCACGCGGGGCGCGCATCTCCTATCCCTCGACGGCTCGAGCGAGCGGCTGGGGTTCATCGACGACGGCTTTATCGCCGACTTTGTCGTTCACGACGCCGAATGCGATGCGTCTTGCACCTTTGACGCGGCCGTCGAGCGGCTGATCGAAACGCGCGATCGCGGGGGGGTCAAGCAGGTGTATGTTGGAGGAAAACACGTCGCCGGAAGGAATAACATTCTGTGACGAGCCAATTCAGGATTGCCCCAGCTGATTGTTCTGAGCTGGAGTTGCCCATGTTGATCGCGACAAGTACTATTCCACTGATGAAAGGCAAGCAAGAGCAGTCATCGGCACCGCTTGCGCTCTGCGGCGACGTGCTTGAAGAGCTTCCCTTCGTTCCGCGACTCCCACCACGCGTCGATAAACGGCTCACAAACCATCAATCCGACGAAAAACACCCCACCGAGCACGATGAGGCCCCCATTCTGCCAGCTGTTGCGCGCAACGTTCGAGAACGACTGCTTGGCGCTCGCCGTCGCGGTGGCCCTGTACCGACCCTGCCCCATATCGGCGCGGTAGTAGGCAGAAGATGTGTGCGAGTATTGCTGCTGGCTACGAGTGGCAGTCGCAGACGACGAGGCCGCCCCCCGAGTGGTGAGTCGCTCGTACGCCTCGACGACCGACGCGTACTCGGCTGCCTTGGCGGCCTGGACAGCCGGAGGTGCCGTCGCAACGATGTCCGGATGGCATTCGAGCGCACGTCGACGGAAGGCTGCCTTTATCTCGGCCGTGGACGCGCCAGGCGCCACGCCGAGCAGTCCAAAGGGATCCGACACCTTCTCTTGGGTGGACGAAGAACAGTGATGCGGCGTACGGTCGTGCCCGCTTCGCGCCCTATGGCTGCATGGCGGTATATAGTTTCAAAATTATGCCGCACGGTGTATGGAACGGTCCAACTTTGCGATGATTGATCTTTCCTGGTTACCCATCAGAATTTGAGGCTCGTTTGTCGGCCTGCTCGAGAAGCGCGACGACCTCGGGCCGCCCCACGCCGACCATCGACATCCCGCTCCGTTGCCTGGCCACCCGCTCGAGCGCCGTCAGCCCGTCGCAATCCCGTATGCTCACGTCTGCACCCGCGTCCAGCAGCAACCGAACCACAGCCGCGTGCCCCGCGACCGCCGCTCGATGCAGGGCCGTCGACCCCATCTCGGTCGTCTGCCTGTCCACGTTCGCCCCCCGACGAAGCAGGAGCTTGACGGCACCCACGTGTCCCGCACGAGACGCGTATATGAGAGGCGAGTACCCCGACGAGGTCGCGGGATGCAGTTCGCACCGGGTGGCTGGCCTTCGACCGTCCTCGTGGAGCTGCTCTGGGTGCCTGGCGTACACGCGAGCGCGAATGGGCCAGTCAGCGAGTGGGTCAGTGCGCGTACGTCGTTGCCTCCTCCCTCGAGTTCGAGTTCAGGTTCACGCACCGATCGAGAATGGCTTCTAACTTCTCGACGTCGCCGACCAAGGCCGCGTTGCAGGCCGACCGTTGAAACTCGACCTCGTCCAAGTCTTGACCGGCCGCGCCGTGGTCGGCCTGGTGACAGCGGCAGGACGCCGAGTGCTGGGGGTGGGTTTGTGAGCTCATTCTCGTGGTCGATTCGGTTCGCGGAAGGGTTTCGGTCCCGCGTTCCGTGTGGACGTCGGGCTCCCCGCTCCGCTCGTATCTATCGGTCCTCCGCGCCTTTCGCTGGCCGAGCTACGCCGCGCCGGGTGGAGCTGGGCGACAGCCTCCGAAAAAATACTGTGGGGAGCGTGCTCGAGTCCAACACAGATCGAATTGTGACTCTAGACTTACGATACACACGGTATAGACACACCATGGTACGTTTGAGAGCCTATGTGACGGGCAACGAGGCCATTCCGTCCGAATGCCAGGAGGCCAGGCGGATTGCGGCTTGAGGAGTCCGAAATTCAGAGAGCCCAACGCTGCCGCGTGTGGCTGGTCCGACGGGTCATATACGGTGTTCTATTGCCCGTTGTGGGTGTGGGACAGCGGCAGGTGCTCCCCGTGGACCAGACGCGCGGCGAGCCACCGCCGAATTAACGTTGCCCGAATTCACGCCGGATTTCCTCCTCTTGGCTCGTCCGCATCGAGTCGTCCCGGCTGCGACTTGCAAGTATGATGTACACGCACGGTGTACACGCTTGCCGTAGATGGCCGGGGACGAACGACCTCGCCTCCACACTCACGCCTTCTCGTTTCCTCTTCCAGGATTCCCAAATCAAGCTGGCGATCGTCATGAAGGTGATCGGTCGCACCGGATCTCGTGGACAGGTGACACAGGTGAGGGTCAAGTTCCTGGACGACCAGAACCGCCTGATCATGCGGAATGTCAAGGGCCCGGTCAGGGAGGGAGATATCCTCACCCTGATGGAGTCCGAGCGCGAGGCCCGCAGGCTGCGCTAAGGGCGCTGTCTCGACTATTTATTGATCAAAGTAAAACATATAGATTGAAATTCATTCTCTCTTTCCCGTCAGGAACGGCTCCTTCGAGAAATCTGCCGGCACGCTCTCGCTGGTGAAGTAATCCTGGCGAACTTCGTCTGCGCTCACGAACCGCACGAGGCCGCTGTACTTTTTCAGCCACGGCTTCATCACCTCCCAGCCTGCGGTTGCAAACGAACGAACCAGAGCAAAGCGCGAGTGAGAGACTGAAGAATATGCAGAGCGCTCGCCCACACCCGTCGAGTCGAGTTCAGTACCCACCCGGCTTGAAGATCCACGGCGCGTCGACGAAGAGCACCTGACCCAGACGTTTCGGATAATACGTAAAGAAAATGTCGACCATGAATCGAACAAAGCCCTGCGAGTCGAGGCACCGTACATTCGCGAGTGAGTCACGCGGCCGACAAGAATACCCCTGCAGTCTGGGGTGGATCCATCACCTCAGCCCTGAAGTGTCCAACTCTCGGACAAAATCAACCACGCACCATATCCGCGTTCTTGTTCTTGAAGCCGCGCAGGTCGAAAATACCCAGCACCGTATCCTGCCCCTCGGGCAGCCGCTCCAGCGCCCGCTCCAGCGTAAACACACACAGCCGCTGCGACTCCACCAGCGGCGCAGCATCCTTCACATGCTTCGAAGCCCGCACCACAATCACCGGACGACCAAACACGTCGTTCTGTGTATGCAGATACGCTTTCCCCGTCGCCGCCTCCTTCGCCACGTCCGTCGTCGTGATGCTGTCCGCCCCGAACTCCCGTCGCCACTCCAGCATCGTCTCCAGCTTCTGCTTCGCAGCATCCACGTCAAGTTTCCGATCCAGCAAAAACCAACGGAGCTGCTCGTCCGTCACCTCGTCGTTGTACGTGGACGAATCGAAGGCGTTCCGCAGAGACTCCAAGGCGGACACCTGTTCCGGCGCGCCCGTCCACTGCATGATCGACAGACTCTTGTCAATCTCGACCGACGAAGAAGTCTTCGCGGCCAGCGTGCGAGGCACCGCGACGCGAGGCGGGCACATGCGATGGGAGATGTGGGAGCCCTCTGGCGCGCGCCCACGCCTCGATGCGACGCATCGCGTGGTATACGACATCTCGTATATGTCCTACGAGCACAATGTGGGTCGCGTGGCAAGCAAATTAGCGAAAAACAGGGTGCCCTGTTATGATCCGCGGGATGGGGAAAAAGGGATGGGGAGCGATCGCTCGCGAGTCCCGTTTTATACCCAATCAACCATCACCACCCACCACCCACCGCCCACCGCCCACCGCCCACCACCCACGAGACGTCCTCATGGCTGTGCACGCGTCGCGACGCCCTGGGGCGTCTCCAATTCGGTCGATTCGGAGCAGTCGAGCCTTCATTACGCCGAGTTTCAACTCGGTCGCGGTCGCACAACTCGGACGCTCCCTCACACACACACGACGACAATGCACGCAACTTCGCGCGTCGTCGCTCACGTCTGTGATCGAGCAGCTGTGCCAAGGCCAGGACCTGTCAGAGGACCTCGCCAAATCCACGCTGATCGACCTGGTGCAGAACGCCAGTTCCCCCGAACAGATGGCCGCGTTCGTCGTCCTGCTCCGTGCCAAAGGCGAGACACCGGCGGAGATCGCGGGAATGGCCAAGGCGATGGACGAGATGTCGGTCAGGGTCGACACGCCGTACGACGTGGGTACTTGATCGGAAATCGCGCTCGCTCGTTCGCGTCCAGACTCGACTCGGCTCACTCGCGCGACGCTGCGCTTTGCTCGTTCTCCAGGTGCTGGACATTGTTGGGACCGGCGGGGACGGGATCGGGTCGGTGAACATCTCGACGGGGGCGACGGTGGTGGCTGCAGCGGCGGGGGCCAGGGTTGCCAAGCACGGGTCGCGCAGCGTGTCGTCGCTGTGCGGGTCGGGGGACGTGGTCGAGGCGTTTGGAGTGGAGCTCGAGCTGGGACCAAAGGGGATTGCCAAGTGCGTCGAGGATGCCAACATCGGGTTTATGTTTGCGCCGACGTTCCATCCGGCGATGAAGGTCGTCCGGCCCGTGCGAAAGTCGCTCGGGGTGCGGACGGCGTTCAACATGCTCGGGCCGCTGCTGAACCCCGCGCACGCCAAGTACGCGCTGATCGGGGTGTATAGTACGGATATTTCAAAGCTGATGGCGGACGCGGCGAGTCTGATGGGTATCGAAAAGACGCTGGTGGTGCACAGCATGGGGCTGGACGAGCTGACGCCGATGGGCCCGGCGAGTATCTACGAGGCGAGCGACGGACAGGTCAAGCGGTACGAGATTGATCCGTTAGACCTGGGGATTCCGAGGTGCGCTGTGGAGGATTTGGCCGGCGGGGACGCGACGTTGAACGCGAGGATCCTGGGTGACGTGTTTGGCGGGGAGCGGAACGCCGTCGCAGACGCGCTGAATTTGAACGCCGGGGTGGCGCTGGCGGCGGCGAAGGTGGCGAGCGACGTGAAGGAGGGCGTGATGATGGCGCAGGAGGCGCAGCGGAGCGGACGGGCCGGTGAGACGCTGAGGAAGTGGGTCGCGGTGTCGAAGGAGGCCAAGGCCTTGGACTAATTCTTCAGTGAATCTTTTGTGAGCGACCGACGGACCGAACTCGCGAGCACGCGCGAAGCAGATAGACAGAAAGAGAGAAAGAGAGAAAGAGAGATAGAGAGGATGGGACAACGGGGCGAAGCGCCCGGTGCAGAACCGAGCGAACAACAACCGGACGATTCCCGGGTGCGGTTTGCGGGGGGCGATGGCGACGACGGCCCGTCGACGACGCCCATGTCGACGACGGCCCGCAAGGCCAGCATGGGCGCCCGCCTGAAGGAGTTGCGGTTCCAGTCGCAGGTGGGTATTGCTCTCTCGCTGCCCAGCTGCCCAGCTGCCCAGCTCGCCTTCCACGGCCCCTTCTCACTCGCCACGCGCTCGCTCGTTCGCAGGTCAACCTGGACGACTTCGATCAAGATGACAAGGTCGTTCGTCAGCTGTCTCGGGAGGTGGACGACCTGATCCAGTCGGTGGGTATATTTGAACTCGAGACTGGGCGGGAGCTCGAAATCTGATACGTAACAGTCTCGCTCGCTCACGCTCACGCTCGTTCGCCAGGCGACAAACGACGCGAGCACGTCCACGCACGACATCATCAGGGACGTGTTCGATATCAGCTCCACGCTGAACGACGCGGCGTCTGCGCTGGTAGACGACTCGTTCCTACGGTGTTTCAAGTCGGCCATCGACGAGCCGTGGAACTGGAACTTCTACCTGTTTCCGCTCTGGCTGGTCGGCGTCGTCGTGCGAAACTTGATTCTGTTTCCGCTGCGGCTGGCGACGCTGCTGTTGGTGCGTGTTGATGATGAATCCACCAAGACCGGCAAGCGACGTGCGTGTGGGCCGGGTTGGACGCCACGGGGGGAGCGGAGCGACGGCGACCCGGCGTTTACCCCCTCTCCCCTAGGGCGTCTCCCACGCATGCGCCTACGCACGCACACACGCTCTCACTTGCGCACGCTCTCACTCGTGTACTCGCGCACTCGCGCACGTACGTACATATGTACAGGGATTCCTCATATTTTTCATCATATTTCACGTGTCGGGGCTCGTCTTTCGGAGAGGGGACCGGCGGGCGAAGGCGGAGCGGGCCGCGGTGCACTTCTTGGCGCAGGTGTTCATCGTGTCGTGGACGGGCGTCGTGCGCTACCACGGGCCGCGACCTGTGCCGCAAGCGGGGCGCGTCTGGGTCGCGAATCACTCGAGCATGATCGACTACGCAGTGTTGTCGGCTCTGACGCCGTTCGCGGCCATCATGCAGCTGCACAAGGGTTGGGTGGGCGTGATGCAGAAGCGGTACCTGTCCGCGCTCGGATGCCTCTGGTTCAACCGGACCGAGACCAAGGACCGGGCCCTGGTGTCGCAGAAGATGAAGGCGCACATCATGTCCGAGGGTCGGACGCCGCTGTTGATCTTCCCCGAGGGAACATGCGTGAACAACGAGTACAGTGTGATGTTCAAGCGGGGCGCATTTGACCTGGACGCGACGGTGTGTCCGATCGCGATCAAGTACAACAAGATCTTTGTCGACGCGTTCTGGAACTCCAAGCGGCAGAGCTTCTCGCAGCACCTGTTCAAGATCATGCGGTCGTGGGCTTTAGTGGCAGACGTGTGGTTCTTGGAGCCCCAGCAGCGGAGAGAGGGGGAGACGTCGACGGAGTTCGCGAGCCGCGTGCAGAAGATGATCGCCGACAAGGCCGGGCTGAAGATTGCGCCGTGGGACGGGTACCTCAAGTACTACAATTTGGCCGAGAAGTACCCTGACATGGTGGAGAACCAGCGGAAGACGTACGCGGAGAAGCTCAAGAAATGGACTTGAGGTGTTTGTAACGGTTACACGTCTCCGAACTTGGCGTCGCACGTGGTGCACGTCTTGGTCTGGGCGCAAAAGACAGACAGGCATACGCTGCACACGTACCCAGTATCGATGAGCTTCTGATGACAGAAGCAACTCGCTCGGAAGTCGACGCTTCCCGTCGACGGGTACCTGGCGAACGGGCGAAGCACGAGTGAGAGTGAGTGAGCGTCAGAGAAGGTGGCCGACCGTCGACCGTCGACCGTCGGACGGGGCCGATACCCAATACCCACCTGAGGTACTCCCGGGAGGATGCGTCCGCCACGAAGGCCGTCATGAGGTACTCGAGCAGCGCTTCGGGATTCGTCGGTTTGAGGTAGAATCCCGACGTCAGCAGGCACCCTTGCCGGAACAGCGCCTCTGTCGACGCGTGCGAGTCCAGGTCGCAGCAGTCGACGACAATCTTGTCCCGCTGTGCCACGAAAAACCCGTTCATGAACGGGAGGTACTTGGACGTCGAGGGATCCGAGCTGCTCACGATGGCCAGTATCCGAGTTGGGACGGCGTCCCCTCGCTGTTTGACAAAGTCCTCGTCGGCTTGCCGCCTGGCGATGTATTTCTTCACGTGGCAAAGCACCTGCAAGAAGGCGCTCGCCCATGCGATACTTTTATCTCCTGTAGCGTTTTCATTATCATCTGCATCCGCAGTTGCATCGGCATGGCCATCGCGATCACCAGCCACGCACCGCTGCACGGCGCTCACCACCTCGGACACGATCTGGTCGTCCGAGTGCGGCCGCTCCTCGAGTCTCGAGCTGGACCCTAGGAGCGTGGCACCGGACGGTCCGACGAGGAAAACGGCCACCTCGACGCCGTCCCTCTGTAGCATGAGCGCCCGCAGGAAGACGCATATCTACATCGGTCGCGGTCGCGGTGGGTGGGTGGGTGGGTGAGACGAGACGCGATTTCAAACTCGAATCCAAGACAGGAAACGTACGTGCTGGACGTACTTGCCCAGAGAGAGGCCACCGAGATGCCTCTTGTGCTCACCAATCCACGCGTGGACGTCGAACAACACCGAAATCATTTTACAAGCAGCAACATGTCCTTGAGTCGCCCTTCGTAGTCTCGCATGAACGCGCGCACGTCGCAGATGCTCGAATCGTTCACGCGCTGCCGGAGGCCACGGCGCAAGCGCCGCAAGCCGGCTACGTCCTCCGACGCCTTGACCGCCTTGGCCACGTAGTCCCGGCGGTCTTCGGCGATCCAGTCGTCGCAGCGCAGTCCGACGTTTGTGACGAGAGATACGCCGACATTGTGCGCATGTCCGTTTCCCCGCATCGTCAGACACGGTACCCCCATGTACAGGGCCTCCATCGTCGTGGTCGTCCCGGCGTAGGGGAACGGGTCCAGGCAGACGTCCAGCATGGCGTACTGCTGGAGGTGCGACTCCGTCTTAGGAGCGAGTGGCAGCAGGTCGACTCGGGAACGGTGCACGCCGAGCCGCTCAAACTCCAGCCAGAACTTTTGCTTGATGAGATCCGACGCGAACGGTTTGTTCTTGAGGACGAGCCTGGCGCTTGGCACCGCCTTGAGGATCTCGGCCCACGTCTCGAGCACCGCGGGCGTCTGCTTGGCAAGCGCGTTGAACGAGCCAAACGTGATGTATCCGTTGGCATCCGCGGGCAGCGGAGCCACCTCGGGGGCCTCGGGGCACGGCGTGTAGCACAGGAAGCACTTGTTCAGGCGGATGAGCTGCTCCGAGAACGCCTGTGTCGTGGCAAGGGGATCGCACAGCGCGTCCGTGATTCGGTAGTCGACGGCGTTGAGGCCCGTTGTGTTTGGATACCCGATCCATGTCACTTGAACGGGTGCCGGGCGCATCGCAAATGTTCCCAGCCGGTTGTTGGCCGTGTGTCCGGTGAGGTCGATCAGGATGTCGATCTCGTCCTCGCGGACCAGCTCGGCCAGCTGGCGCTCCGTGAGCTCGGTCACATCCTTCCAGTGGCCACCGGCAGCCTGGACCTCGCGGCGGAGGCGTGCCGTCTTGGCGTCGGGGCTCACGCACACAGAGTACACGGTCACCTCGAAGGCGGACGCGTCGTGCGACGTGATGGGCGCCTCTGCAAAATAGGACACCGAATGCACAAAGAGATCCGGCGACACGTATCCCACGCGGATCCTCTCGTTCTCATTCTCATTCTCGTTCTCGTTCTCGCCGTCGCCGTCGCCCTTTCCGAGGCGGCGGCGTACAGGAACGGCCTCCATGACCTCATGCTCGTGCGCCTCCTGGAACGCTCGTCCCCACGCCATGTGCGCGTCACAGATGACCGCTTCGTTGCCGTCGTAGATATAGTTGAGTCCCAGCAGCAAGTTCTGTCCGGCGTTTCGGTGCCCAACGAGGTCTCGCCTGAAGCCGCCCCCGCTGCCCCCCTCGCCGTCATCCGCCGTTGAAGCCAGCTCGACGCACTTCATATAGCTCTCGAGTGCCTCTTTCGCCTCTCCGACATCCCGCTGCAGCACGCCGAGGTTGTTCCACGCCTCTGCAAACCCCGGGTCGGCGACGATGGCCGCCCGCAACATGTCGAGCGCCTCTGGCGCGCGCCCCTGCTGCGTGTACATCACGGCCAGATTGTTGAGCGCCTGTGGAAAATCGGGTTGCGCCCGAATGGCCCTCTCGTAGCACTGCAATGCCAGCCCCATCAGCCCCTTGCCGCGGTACAGCACGCCCAGATTGTTATGCGCCGCCGCGCACCCCGGGCCCTCCTTGATCGTCGACCGGTACGCAAAAATCGCCTTATCCACTTCCCCCAGCTCGGCATACACCACTCCGAGATTGTACAACGCCTCGACACACCCGGGACTCAACGCAACCGCCCGCTCGTACAGCCTCACCGCCCGGTCCACGTCTCTCTCGTGCACCTTGACGTGCGTCCCATGCACGTTGAGCGCCAGCGCCAAATGCTTCGCCACCATGTCTACCAGCCCATCGCCACCCCCGTCGAGAGAAGCAACCACGACGTCTCCCACGACGTCTCCCGCCGCCGCCCCCCGTCCACCCGCACCCCCCCCGGCCTGCACCGCACTCGCAAAAACGTACGCCTTCTCGTACGCCTCAATCGCCTCCTCCACCCTCCCTTCATGCTGCAAAACAACCCCCATATTGCAAAGCGCCTCCACATACCCCGGATGCACCTCGACCGCCCGCCGGTACAGCTCCAGCGCCCCCCGCACGTCCCCCGCCTCGAACGCCGCAACCCCCATATTATACAACGCCGGCGCATACTCCGGACACACCTCCAACGCCTTGACATACTTCCGTTCCCACGAGTCACCACCAGCGACCTTTTCCGCCGTCCCGGCCTCAACCAGGATGCCCGCGTAGGCGCTCCGCACCGTCCCAGCCGTGTCCTCGTCACACCCTTGCCCAATACGAACCGCCCGATACGCCCGCTCAATCGTCTCCAGCGCCACCTCAAACTCCCCCATACCCTTCTTCACCTCTGCAAGCGTCGTCAACGAGCGCACATGCCCGGGGTCGACCGACAACGCCCGCTGCAACAACCCCAGGCTCGCGCCCCCCTGCCCCGGAACCTCCAGGCAGCACAGCGCTTTCAGAAACAACCCATCCGGATGGCTCCCCAACAACGAATCCGCCGAAACCAACACCCGAAGACATTCGTCCACTCGCTTCTGCGCGTACAGCGACTCGGCCACCCGCAGCAACGGCGACGGCGACGACGACGACGACGAGGAAGAGAAGGAGGAGGAGGAGGGCGGCGGGACCCTCGACGACGACGTGCTCGCGTACTGCCTGTCGTCCCTGTCCGATCCCTCGGAGACAGCTGCGGACGACCAGAACAGGTTTGTAGCGTTCGAGGTCGAAATCGAGTTCGAAATCGAGGATCCTCCTCCGCCGCCTCCACACTGCTGCGCGCGTCCGCCGTCGTGCGCGTCCAGCGTGAGCTTTGACATGGCCAGTCGCCCCTTGTCCAGCGTCGCGTCGCCACCACCGACGCCCTCCATTGTGTCCGTCTCGGTCGTTCGAATTCAAAGCGAATGTGGCGGGGGCCACCTATACGATTTCATCCATTCGCCTGTCCGCAGGTGGAATCGAGTGTACGGCTGCCACACATCCTCCTCCCTCAACGTACGCTCGGGGGCGACCTACCGACGTACCGACCGGCGCAGATTCCGAGTTGCATCCGTTTGCATCCAGTCGTCCCACGCAGAAACCGGTTTTTCTCGTCGTCCAGAGACGTCGAGCAGGAGGAGCATGGCGGCGGCGAAGAAAAAGTCGTTCAAGGAGGAGATGGAGGAGCTGCTGGCGTTCAAGGCGGCGCCGGCGTCGCTCGACCCGGAGGGGTGGGGGAGCGAGGGGGCGAGGCTCGATTCGTCGGACGACGAGCTGTACGAGGCGGGGAGGAAGGGGCGGGAGGTGTCTCGGATGCGGGGTGGGATTGATATGGGGGATGATAAGGCGTACGTCGGGAGGCGGGCGAGCAGGGAAGCGTTCTTTCGAGCGGAGCAGGGACGTGGTGACGGGGGCGACGAGCGGAGGAGCGATACGGGTACGGATACTGATACTGATACGGACGGAGATCGACACGACGAGGGCGATGGGTTGAGCGACGATTCTATGGAGGACACCAAAGATCAGGGCGTGTACAGCGGCGGCGAGGACGACGAGGACGACCGCGACGACGACGGCGACGACGGCGACGACGACCGCGACGACGACGGCGACGAGCTGTCGGTGTTGGAGCGGGAGATGTTGGAGGCGGAACGGGCGGAGGCGCAGGCGGTG
>Ga0181584_10001697_pt1 | contig 16807 bp, 10 predicted proteins | sample 071ome_30_FD_132462 | JGI IMG/M metagenome (GOLD analysis project Ga0181584, IMG submission 132462) | Coastal salt marsh microbial communities from the Groves Creek Marsh, Skidaway Island, Georgia - 071406AT metaG (megahit assembly) | ecosystem: Environmental > Aquatic > Marine > Intertidal... | reverse complement strand
TCTCTCACGATTCACGGTTGCTAAGTTTAGAACAGTTGGCGACCTGTATGAGTTTTCAGGCTCTGGTAACAGACAACGTGAAGCTGTCAGAATACCGAAGACACTCAAGGTCAGAGAAGTTACCAAACAAGTCTCGTCATGAGTTCCAGTATGCATCGATAGTCACCGCAATGGAATGTTTCGGACTTCTTGGTGAAGGTGAGAGTACTGGCAGTGGTAGTAGCTTTGTCTACGTCGAATTTGGCGCTGGTCGTGGCTATCTTTCTCATTTTATCGCGGAAATGTGTCCTAGTGCTGATTTAGTTCTCATAGATCATACAGCCTATCGATTTAAGGCTGAACGATCATTGAAAGGGCGTTTGAACTGCTCTGTGAACCGACTCACGATAGATATCAAAGACATCGTGCTGTACCAAGTACCAGAGTTACAGAATAGAAATGTTATAGGGTTTGGGAAACACTTGTGCGGGTCAGCGACCGACATGGCGCTGCGCGCATGTTTTGAACCCTGCATTCGAAGTAGTTTGAAAGTGTGCGGGTTCGCAGTTGCAACGTGCTGTCATCACCGCTGCACGTGGGAGACATACGTTAACCAAACATTTTTATCCGACTTAGGCTTCGGTCGAACTGAATTCCCCCATCTTACTAGGATTTCTAGCTGGGCAACACTCGACAAAAACGCGCGCGCGAGTGAAGAAGTCCGTGCGCGCGGTAGCAAGCAAGAAAAGATAGCCCTGGGTCGATTGGCAAAACGTATTTTAGACTCAGGAAGGCTCCAGTGGTGTGCAAGCAAGGGGTTTAAAGCAAAGATGGTTACATATATTGGTGAGCATATATCACCTGAAAATGTTCTCTTACTAGTGAAAGGTCAATGAACCCTAATGTGTAGTTCAAACATGTGCTTCGGTACTTCTGACTCACTTGTCGCTGCTGAATTCGGCATCAATGACGTCATCGGATGAGCTTGTGGTGTTTGACGGGTTTTGCGTAGATTCGCTTCCTTGATACATCGCCTGGCCAAGGGCCATCACTTCTTGCTGCAGAGATTCTTGAGCTGCTTTCATTTTTTCGACGTCATCAGCAGCAAGGGCAGCTTTGAGTTCTTCGACTTTTTCCTTTACCTTATCTGCGACATCGGCTGGAACCTTGTCACCAAGTTCCTTGAGTTGCTTCTCCGTTTGATAAACCATAGAGTCCGCACTATTCTTGACCTCAACTGCCTCGCGTCGTTTAGTATCTTCTGCTGCGAAAGACTCAGCCTCAGCAACCATTCTGTCAACCTCGTCTGAAGAAAGAGTGGATGCTCCTGTGATTTTGATATCTTGCTTCTTACCAGTGCCCTTGTCGCATGCTTCAACTGAAAGGATGCCATTTGCATCGATGTCGAACTTGACCTCAATCTGAGGAACGCCGCGAGGTGCTGATGGGATACCATCGAGACGGAACGTACCAAGGCTCTTGTTATCTTTCACGAACTCTCTCTCACCTTGTAGCACATTGATTTCTACGCTTGTCTGGCCATCTGCTGCGGTCGAAAAAACCTCAGACTTTGAGGTTGGTAGGGTAGTGTTGCGTGGAATGAGCTTCGTCATGACACCACCCAGTGTTTCGAGACCAAGTGAGAGCGGCGTAACATCGAGGAGAACAATGTCGGACACTTCACCTGCAAGCACACCAGCTTGAACAGCAGCGCCTAGTGCGACAACCTCGTCCGGATTGACGCTCATATTCGGCTCTTTATTTGTGAGACTTCTCACTAACTCGCGTACTGCAGGTATCCTGGTGGAACCTCCAACTAAAATTACCTCATCAACTTCGGCGAGGCTGAGCTTTGCATCTTTTAGTGACTGTTCTACCGGCAAACGGCAGCGAGATATCAGATCCTCGCAAAGCTGCTCAAATTTGGCGCGACTCAGTGTTGTGTCGATATGCTTTGGTCCGTCAGAGGTGGCCGTGATGAAAGGAAGAGAAATGTTCGCTGACGTCGTGGAAGAAAGATCCATTTTTGCTTTTTCAGCTGCCTCGGTCAAGCGTTGAAGCGCTTGTTTGTCTGCAAGTAGATCAATTCCTTCCGACGACTTGAAATCGTCGGCAAGCCAGTCCACGATTCGTTTGTCGAAATCATCACCTCCGAGATGAGTGTCACCTGACGTCGAAAGTACTTCAAAAACTCCATCACCTACTTCCAGAATCGAAACGTCGAAGGTGCCACCACCAAGGTCGAAAATCAGAATGGTTTCGTTTGATTTTCGATCGAATCCGTAAGCCAGAGATGCCGCGGTAGGCTCGTTGATAATTCTCAAAACCTCAACTCCAGCAATTTGACCAGCATCCTTCGTTGCTTGACGTTGGCTATCATTGAAGTAAGCTGGGACGGTGATCACTGCCTTCGTCACACTGTCACCAAGAAAGGTCGTTGCATCATCACATAGCTTGCGCAAGACTTGTGCTGATATCTCTTCTGCGGCAAACTGTTTACCAAGCGCGGGACAATCGATCTTCACGGATCCCGCCGTATTTATAACAGAGTAAGAAATTTCCTTGGCCTCATTATCCACTTCGGCGAACTTCCTCCCAATGAAGCGTTTGACAGAAGAGAACGTGTTGGATGGATTCACGACACCTTGGCGCTTTGCAATTTGTCCAACAAGGCGCTCGCCATTTTTAGTGTAGGCAACAACTGAAGGAGTTGTCCGCCCACCTTCGGAATTAGTCACGATTGTGGGATTACCACCCTCCATAGCTGCCACCTGCCGGCGGAAAGAGAAGGGATCCGTGTATCAGTCAGGGAGTCGCGTTCAACGAAGAATTGGATCCTCTAGTTCGTAAAAAACGAAGACGAATAATTGCACTTACCGCTGAGTTTGTGGTGCCTAGATCAATTCCGACGACCTTTTCAGCGCGCACACACAAACGTGCCGCTCGCTGCTTCGCGAAGGGCTGCTTGGCAACAAGACGTTGTCCACCAACGAAGGCCCTCGCGTGCAGCGATGGCGCACGGTTGCTACGTTTTTCATACGCGCGTGGAATATTTTTCGAAGCAAGTGTTGACATCATCGCGTTCCGTCGACGCGGGGTACGAACTGCAGGGCGGCGCTCGGCATCTTCTCGAAACTTCTCTTTTGCAACCCTTGGCGGCGGCACCGCTTTTATGTCGATGGTAAACGCGTCGCTATGTTCATATTCTTTGACAAATGTATTTTATGAAACATTTTATATTTTGCGCCGATTTGTGAGACATCTGCTCTGGCAATTCGCATAGTATCCTATTGACGAATCGACCGTTTCCTGTAAGTACGAGAGTAAATATTTAACTCTTCACACCGACTCCATCCACATATTAAACTCTGATGAAAAGCATGTTCTTCCCATACATCATATATATCATACCGCCTTGAGCCGAAGAGTTGGCACGTGCTTAGGTTTGCTCGAAGCGCAGGACAGCGCCACAGGGTGGGCACAGCGACTCGACGACCCCTCCCGCGCTTCCAATGTTGAATCAAAATTGTGTGTTGGCGTGCTCGAGTGCCCTTTCACCATTTTGTGAAGGGACACGTGGAGTTGCACAAACGAGGGTGCTCACCGCGAAGCGCCGAAGTCGCGGTAATGTGCTTCGCCAGAAACCTACTCGAAACAGTGCGAATGAAGAAAACAGAGACAGAAAATCAACAAATTCCTCGATATCATTTAAACTAGTTCGCCGCTGTGCGCTAGCTTACGCTGGGGTAGGTGCCGTCGCATTCGTCACAAGATCTCTGAGCCCGGAGCTTGGTTTCGGTGATGGCGGAGGTGGCGGCGGCGGCTTCGATGCAGGTGGAAACTTTTGGGGAGGAGATGGGCATCAGCACTTTTTCTGGCGCACTTTACCGGCGTACGCGCGCGATGATGACGCTCGAAGTCACGAAGCCAACCGAGAAGGCATGAAAGACCCCGAGGGTGGTAGAAGTACCTTGAAGAGGGACGATCGTGACAGCTCCAAGCACGACTTCGACGCCGCCGCCGACGCCGCCACCGACGACGACGACGACGACGACGACGACGACGACGACGACGACGAGTATTACGATGACATCGATCATGAAGGCGACATGTACGAGGAACGCGATGCTGAAGACGATGATGCTGTGGGGCAACTAGGAAAACCTGGCAAAGTGAAGAAATCAAAGAGTAAAGATAGCTTTACTTGTGAGTCGGTCCTAGCCACCAACCTCCCAACTGGACCCGGAATTCCTACAAAGGTAAGAAAATAACATGTGCTTTATTTCTATTTTCTGACGACTTTTTTGCCACCAGTCGGAATTATTCCAAGGACTGAACGCCCGTCGGGGCGCTGAACTGTCTAAGAAAGATTTATCAGACGACCTGGACCAACTTCTGAATACAGGTCTATTTGCGAATGTTGATGCAAATGTTACGCCGAAGAAGGACGGATATGCGGTTGAGTTCGTATTCCGAGAAAAAATATGGCCGAGAGTGCAAACGTTTCGTGTAGCAGGTGCAACTGCACTGCCAAAGCACGTCGAGTTGCAAGTTCTCGAGGCAGCACAAAAAAGTCAAAATTGTACCGTTCGAGTACTTGCAACAGCCAAGAATATCGTTGAAAGTTATTACACAAGTAAAGGTCTGACATTTGGCACAATTTCGCACTTTGATGGCATGGAGAACGGTGAGGTGATAGCACACATAGTGGAAGGTGAAATTTCAAGAGTGCAAACCGTCTATCTAGATGAAAATATGCAAGTTACTACTGGCAACCGCGGTTTCACACATCCTCGCGTGATACAACGAGAACACAGCTTCAAAGTCGGAAAGCTTTACAATGTGGAAGACGCTAAGACGGCATTGCGTGATATTTTTCTGCTTCAGCTTTTTGACAATGTGCAAGTTGTTCCGAGGCCTGACGAGAAGGATCCTACAAAGGTCCAAGTCGATATCATGTTAAGGGAGAGACCAGTTAGAACAGCTGAATCAGAGTTAGAGTGGAGTATCGCTCCAGGTGAGCAGGGGCGTCCCGACCTAGTGTCAGCACGTCCAGGGGGGTCTGTGTTCGTAGAGCAGAGAAATCTTGATGGCTGGGGCCGGCAATTATTTGGGTCAGTGTCCACAGCAAACTTCTTCCAACCGCAGGATGACCTTGGATTCAAGCTAGAATACATTCATCCCTATTGTTTTGGAGACGGCGATGAACTTAAATCATCGTTCAAGACGGCTGTTTTCAACACGCGCAAGCTTTCTCCAACATTCACCGGTGGCCCACTCATGGATGAAGTACCTGGAGTTTGGATTGACCGAGCTGGTCTCAAGGCGACGCTCAGCCAGCACTTCACGCGGCAATCTCATTCAAGCACAAGCTTAGTATTAGAGGAGATTACATCACGGGATGACTCTGGTGCGATATGTGCTCATGGTGCCAAGCAGTTGTCGAATGGTTCTCTTGCTGCAGATGGACCACGAACTACTCATTCTGAGTCTGGAACAGATAGAGTCCTCCTTCTGCAGAACAATAACACTCGCGATACGACGAAATTTGTAAACGGCACCCAAGTTGGAGCTCGAGATATTTTTCAATTCGATCAGTCGGTCGGTTTGAGCACTGGGTTGTCTATTTTCAATCGGTTGACAGCCGAGGTGACAAGATTTGTTCAGCTTCTCTCTGAAAATAAACAAACAATGCTCCCGCCACCAATTTTAGTCATGCACTCTAAAATTGGTCACATAATTGGTAACTGTAGCGCATATGATGCGTACACACTTGGTGGTCCACATTCCTGTCGGGGCTACAATGTTGGAGAGCTAGGTGTATCACGCTCTGTTCTCGAGTCTGCAATCGAACTCCGTGTGCCAGTACCGTATCTAAACACTCACGGATTTCTGTTTTGGGAAAATTGCTCAGACTTGAATTCAAGTGCGAAAGTAATGGGTAATCCAACCGAGTACTACCGGCGAGCTGGGAGAGGTACGAGCTTCGGTTGTGGTCTGAAACTGGGACCAGTTCGCGCCGAGTGGTGCGCTGATGGTAATCAAGGCAGTGGTTCCACCTATATCCGGTTTGGTGAACGATTTTAATTGCTGATATAATGATCTTGAGCTCGTAGAAGATGTAATTATCAATAATTACTGATATCAAAACGTTTGCAACACGCTCTATTTGTGTAAAGTATTAACTGCAACAGAGGTTAGGGGGAACTGCATGGCGTCAGACTCCGCCAGGGCGTGCGTCTGTTGTGGCAGGGAGTCCAACGTTGGCACGAGAGATAAAAAACTGAATGACATTCGTGAAAAATCAGACGTTGAGGCCATTCCGTTTAGCGACAAACGAAGAACGGACGGGTCGAGCGCTTTTTCGAGACCTTCGGCTCACGAAAGTTCTACGAACTCGTTCGTCAACCGTGTGTCAACTTACGAGTGCCCCATTCGAACCATCAGTCATCAAACGTATCGCACAGCAGTTGCGCAACCGTGAGATTAGTGCCGTCGATTTATCCGTCACCTACTTGCAACAAATTAAGCGAACGAACAAAGAACTCAACAGCTTTGTATCTTTAAATGAAGAAGCCGTTCTTGAGCGAGCACAACGGATCGACGAAGAGCTTGATCAAGGCATCGACAGGGGTATACTTGCTGGTATACCGATAGCTGTAAAAGATAATATTTGCACAGAGGACTTCACAACCACGGCCGGGTCTAGGACTCTACTAGGTTATCAATCACCATATGATGCAACAATAGTCTGTTCGTTGCGACGTGCTGGCGCTATAATAATTGGGAAGACGAATATGGATGAGTTTGGTATGGGTAGCACATCTGAAAGTTCTTATTATGATGTCACGCGTAACCCATGGGACCAGTCACGAGTTCCCGGTGGTTCTTCTGGTGGCTCGGCTGTGGCGGTCGCCTCACAGCAATGCGTTGCCTCAATCGGTTCAGATACAGGCGGATCGGTTAGGCAGCCGGCTTCTCATTGTGGTGTAGTAGGATTAAAACCAACTTATGGTTATCTTTCAAGACATGGTCTGCTATCATATGCTTCATCCTTTGACTGCATTGGGACCTTAACTTCAAGCGTTGCTGACTGCAAAATTTTACTACAATCACTTACACAGGCTGGGGAAAAAAATGACATGACACATCTGGGTCTGCCACTGTGTTGTGAAAATGAGTCACAATATGATTCCGTCAATAGAACTCTTCATGGATTTCGCATTGGGGTCATAAGTCAGTCTATTGAGTGTGGAGTGGATGATGACGTGCTTCATAGTTTTGCAGAATCAGTGGAGCTCATGCGTGCTCTCGGTGCTGAAGTTGAAATTATTTCTTGTGACACGTTTGCAACAGGTCTGCCTGCATATTATGTTTTGGCTGTGTCTGAGGCCAGTAGCAACTTGGCGCGCTATGATGGTGTTCAGGAAGGAACTTCTGCCGAAACCACGAGCTCAACGCCAACGTTCCGCGCTCAGTTCATGGGCAGCGAAGTAAAAAGAAGAATATTGATGGGTACATATACGCTATCAGCAGGATATGCCGATGCGTACTACGAACGTGCATGCGAGGTTCGTGAGCTAGTGTCTGCAGAGTTAAACTCAAAATTGTTGCTTTACGACGCTTTGCTCACTCCTGTGTCAACATCTATAGCTCCCAAGTTGAATACATCGCTCGATAATCCGCTAAAAATGTACACCGGGGATGCAATGACTGTAAACGTAAACCTCAGTGGTCTACCTGCACTGGTTGTGCGAGGTAAAAATGTTAGCAGTGGTGGTGTGAGTTTACCAGTAGGATTACAACTCATTGGGAGAGCATTTGACGAAATCAAGTTGCTAACCATAGGAACCATTTACGAACGCGCGTCATATGAAAAATTTGAATTGCAGCAGTTCGCAGCGAAAATGTAACTTTTTGTGTGACAAGTTTCTATGGCACACTCGGCGGCTCTAGTTTAGTTGAATGGAAAGTTGTGTCATAAACCTTTATCTCAAGTTACAAATAACTCCTCTAGAGTTTTCCTGATATCATCCTCTGTAAAGTCTTCTCGAAGACAGAGGATATCTTTCACATCACTTGATGGCAAGTCTAACGTTAATCCAGTAGACTCCTCCAAGTAGTCGGACAGTTCTGTCAACTTTTCCAAGCTCAAAAGACGGCACGCGCTAACGAGGCGTGAGAACTCTGCTCGAGCGAACGGCTGACTTAGGATTGATAAACCCGAAACAAATGTTCGAATCTGTCGTTCAAAAACAAGCGCTCCAAGTTGGTTGAATCGTAAGTAGTTGAACATTATCATCTCTAAAAGCAGCGCTAAACGCTTGACAAGCAACTGAAGCAATTTAGGCATGAAAATATCTGAAGAGCCAGTATGTCTATCTTTTATACTTTTATGGAACAATTGGCACATGTATAACGCTGGCTCTACCCAACTTTCAGTGGTATCTGTTTGCTCAAACTGCTCACTGGATAAACAGTATTGAGCCAAAGAAACTCCGTTCAAAACATGTTTCATCACACCAAGCCAATCTTGAACCACCATTCCCAATATCTCTGTGGATATCTTAACAAACGAGGTAGTTATCGTTTCTAGATCGTGCAAGCTTTGTTGTAGAATTACTTCACCATCGACGTTCATAACAAGGTCGTCGTGCGTTTGAGACTGCACTTCCGCGAGAAGTGAAGTACAGAATGAGGCCATCGTTTCAACCAGCTGTACGGTTGTGATGCGCGGAGATATATTTATTTCATCAATCAAGCTGTCCACGGCATGGACGTTGATCAGAATTTTCTCTCCCAACTCTTGTAGTCTCACCGCAGACGTAACACCCGAGCCGAGCTTGGTGTTTCGTTCGACGTTGTTTACTATATCACACAAAATCATTGAAGCTTCTTTCAAAACGGTACCGATTGCATATCGTGACATCAACGTATATGATCTTTGCACACTACGACGTAAAACAAAGCAAACATCGTGAAAGTCACGCATCTTGAGTTCAGGAAGTTTCGAACTAGAATTTACTGCATGCGCGCAGTAGGCGCGCATGAGTCGAGTTTCTACTTCTGCATATGCAACAAGCAATCTCTTATATCCGTCTCTGTAGATGATGTGGGCAGCGTCAGCTTCATACAGCAACTGATGAGTTACTTCACTCCAGAAAACACTACTTGCCCGAGCCACAAATACAAGTATTCTTACGTGTTCCTCATCCGTTCTGTCAGCTTCATGTCTACTCGAGAAAGTCTCCAATATTGTGCTCGTCAATTCTCCTACTGAATTGAGTGCCCGCTGAACAAAAGTCTGCATGGAAGTATCATCAAAACATGTCTTCATGCTTTGGTAGCAAGAAGTAAGCGTGGGAAGCGCCAAACTGAATAATTTGTGCAGCTGCTTCCCGCTGTCGTGTACCCCTACAGTATTTGCCATTTCGTCAGTTAAATATAGGTGAATATAATCTGACATAAAGTCGATGCCCTCTCGTGAGGCTCCAAGCACGGGAAGAGTATTTACTACGTCACAGAGTAAAAGTGTGTCGTGCCTCTTCTTAAGCTCCTCGAGTGCGATTCTCACTTGGTTGAGTGTACACAATCTGAGTCTTTCGCATTTCGATAAAATGAATTCGCCAGTGCACTCTTTTCCTCTTCTTTGTAAGACGTTGCAGCATCTCAATGCCTCAACGGCAACGTGTTCATACTGTGCACTTGACAAGGCAACTCGTAACGCTTGTTCGTGTTGTCTGAAGTCTGAAAGTAAACGCAGTGCGAAAAAAGTATTCGACAGATTCCTGAGAGTATCACCAAGAGCCACAACTCTTGTACCGTTTACATCTTGAAGTGTTGACGTTGCGTCTCTGCCAGTCGTCACACGCGCAAGCTTCAACCACTTTGCCTCTCGCGTTTCGTGGAAGCAACTCATTGCTTAACTGCACTGTCTACCGATCAGTGTGTAGCACTATCAGTTCAACTCGACCGTTCCAGATACCACTAAGGGCAAGAGAACTTTCCATTTTGTTGGCCGATCACGTGCCGAGCTGCGGGAGTAGTAAGCTCAAATACAAAAATCTCATGAAGAAAAAACGTTTGAAAGTTTACTTATTGTAGACAACACTAAACTATGAGAATCATCCGACCAGTTCCGATGTTGAGAGATTTTGTGAGGGAGTTGTTATGCATGATTTATCATCTAAGGCCGACATTTTGTCGAAATTTCGACCGCGTTGCCTGCTGTTTCCCGGACCTGTTCTTCACAAGTCGGATGTTCCGCAATCAGTACGACCAGGTAGCCAAAACGTCAACTTTGAACTGAAATAACTGACCTCTTGCGCTAGGACGTTTTAAGCTGGAGTCCTCACGGACGCTTGCATCAAGTTGAGTGTAAGTTACTTCAAGTTAATCGCTGAAGAACGAACTAAGTCAACTCTCGGCGTAGACGCGATCGAGGCTGTATCTCAAGGGAGTACTGTCGTAGGCTGCAAGGTACGTTCATAACTGCGATATACATGTTTTCGTAAACTTTTCGAATGCAGGGAGCTGACAGCGTTGTCATTGCAGCCTTGAAGCGCAGTCCTTCTCAGCTTGCTGCAACACACGAGAAAATTTTTCCGGTCAGCTCGTGTGCGGGGGTAGCGGTTTCTGGACTGGTATCTGATGGCCAGCAAGTCATCTCGATGCTTCGAAATGTAGCGATAAACTCTTCTTTTGTATACGACAGCGAGGCGAGTGTGTCCAAGCTTTGTGGTGCGGTGGTGAAAAAACTTCAGGTATGGCAGAAATTGGTGCATGATAACGTTTACAACTCTAGTAGGCCTGTACGCAACACGCATCTCGACGCCCTTACGGTATCGGTATATTGTTGGCGGGTGTAGACGAGACTGGGCTACATCTATTCCAAGTTTTACCTACAGGTGATTCACATGAGTGTGAGGGAGTTGGAATAGGTGAAGTGAGAGACATTTCTTCTCTGCTAGACTGAAAACATCTGTAGGGAGTAGATCGCAAGCTGCGCGGACTTACCTAGAAAGGCTTGATCTATCGCAAATAACGTCAGAAGAGGTAAAACGACTTGTTCTCACGCCGACTTAGTCTTGAAACCGTCAGTAGCTCATTAAACACAGTCTCAAGGCGCTACAAGAAGCGTGCCCGGATGGTCAGTTCACTGCTGCACTCTGTAGTGTTGGAGTTGTGCACGATGATGAGTTCAAGATATTGACCGGTGCAGAGATCGAAAACTACTTGCAAAATGTTTGAATGTTTCGCGCGGTTCTATTCGCTAGATGGGCCATCAGACCACGATATTATTGCTTGCTCACAAGTACGGCGTCTGCTTCATTACCCTGAGCAGAACTCTGACTCTCCCAACTTTGTAGCAACCTGCAAAATTGTTTCGAAATTTGATATCACATACTAGTACTATCACTTAGTAATAATCGAAACTAATTAGATTTGAATACGATCGCCGTGCTAAAGTTCCACTCGCGTGATTTCGTAAGGAACTCGTCGTGTACAGAAGGTGACCAGCTGTCGTCACCTCCAACACCCATATGGAATGCATCTAAATGAACGTGTGTATAACCAGAGTCCTGCAGTTCATTCGTATGCTGCGCGCGGTGCAATGAATCAATGTCAAAATTTGATGCGGAAAATTGGTTGAAGAACTTAGGAGTTTCTGCATGAAATTGGACACAGCGTCCTACGTCGTCTTCTAAACACACCCATTTCACGTCGGCTCTCCCGCCATTTTCACCAGGAACAACGTATGGTGTATGTAAAGCGTCGACGGTGGACGAATATCGCCCAAAAAGTGCGCTAGCCTTTCGATCCTGGTAGCACTCATGTGGTCCACGACCGAGCCACTCTACTTTTTTAAGTCGTGCATCACACTTCAAAGCAAGACCTATACGGGGTATTTCAGGTACAGCGCGCAAAAAGTTCACTTTCACATCCAGTGCCATTGTGTCTACTGCACTGAACGTGTATATCATCCGGACTTCTACTAAAGGCTTTAACCTGCCGTTTGTGTTTTTCGGTACCAGGGAGAAATTGCTGATGACACGACAGTAACCGGCTTCTCTTTCGAATGAAAAATGTGGTGATAGAGTTTCAAGCTGATCGAAACCAATATCAATCCATCTTTCGGCGAAAGAAAGTGCGCCTCCACCTCGATCATTATCTGTACAGGCACGCCAAAAACATGGTTCTATCGTACCATGGATAAATGGCACCTGATGAAAACTCATGCTGTGAACACGACCTGCAAGCTCTCCTTGAGTACTGAAGCGGCAGTCCAATGCGCCATTCGTAACCGTTATGAATTGTTCCTCTTGAAACATGCGCAGATCATAACCTGTGTCACCTAGAATGATATAATCATTCAAACAAAAGAACTTTGGAAACACAAGTTGTGATTTTGCCAGTTCAAATCCTGCTACACACCACTTCGTATCATGTTTTGTGCGTGTTATGAAGTTGATAAGTGCGACAGATTTTAACGCATCTCGTCTGTCGCATGTACCTAGCTGCAAAAGTTCTGCCAGGTCGAATTGACGACTTTCTCCTGGAGGGACACTAAGATGTACTGGTAACTGAAACAACTCTGTGCCGTCATAAGTGTACGCACACAGAGTAGTTTCCAAGTCAGTAAATGATAGAAAGTGATACCAGTTGCTGACTTTTACAGTTTCATACTGACCAGGCATAAGCCATGTAATAGTAATCGGTTGTTGTAAAAATTTAGCTTCATACATAGCAGGATGTACTTGTCTATCTGGGAAAGTCAGACCATTGATGCAGAACTGTTTGTCATTCGGAATATCTCCGAAGTCGCCGCCATATGCCCAGAATTTTGTGCCGTTATCATCATACTTTAACATTCCTTGGTCTATGAGATCCCAAATAAATCCACCCTGTAAACGGTTTGCTTTGCGGAAATGTTTCCAGTACTTGTCAAGTCCTCCATTGCTATTTCCCATAGCGTGTGAATACTCGCAGAGAATCAACGGTCGACTTTCCTCATTTACCTTCAACAGCTCATAACACACTTCAATCCTAGCATACATTGGGCACACTATGTCGGTGCAAGTAGAACGTGCACCTCCACCTTCATACATGACAGGTCTGCTCTTGTCTTTCTGTTTTATCCATGTTACCATATCTTGATGGCTTTGCCCTAGACCAGATTCATTTCCAAGGGACCACATGATGACGCTAGCATGATTGAAATCGCGTTTCACCATGCGAGTGAATCGTGAAAGGAAAGCATTCCTCCAAACACGCAGATCTGATAAAAGACCAGTAGAATGCAATAATGATTGGAACCCGTGTGTCTCTATGTTTGCTTCATCGACCACAAACATACCGTACTCGTCACATAAGTCATAAAAACGTGGATGGTTTGGATAATGGGCAGCCCGAACTGCATTAAAGTTGTTTTGTTTCATCAAACATATGTCCTTTACCATCAGCTCCTCAGAAATGTATTTTCCATTCTCTGGGCAATGTTCATGTCTATTGACACCCTGAATGATTATTGGGATGCCATTTACCGTTAATAGACCGTTGCATATTTTTACAGTTCTGAATCCAACTCGGCACGCTTCACAGTCCAGCTCTTCCCCTTCTTTGGTCATCAAACAAATAATAGCAGTGTATAAAATAGGAGTTTCTGCCGACCACAGTTTTGGGCACAATATATCACAGTTTACAGTACTACTGTATTCGTATTCGCAATGTGATGCCTCATTCCCGTAGTCACTCAGCCTTTCCTCAACTGGGTTTTCATTTATTTTCGATGTCGTTTTGCAGACGGTCACACCTCTATTGTCAAGAAGAAGGAGTTGCATATCACCAAGTACAGCTTTCAGATTCTTTCTTTTAGAATTCAATTTGATTTCAACTGATAAAGATGCAGAGTTTGTAGTGATGTTTGAGGTGACCACGCGATAATCGGAGATAAAGTGTGCTGGTTTTGAATAAATTCGAACATCGCGGTAGACACCGCTCAACCACCACTGGTCTTGATCTTCAAGATAACTCCCACTTGACCATCGCATAACTTGCAGTGCTAGCACGTTTATTCCACTCTTGATCGAAGTTGTGATTTCGAACTCAGCTGGAAGACGGCTATCGACGGAGTAGCCAATGAAATTCCCATTGAGCCAACAGTGAAAAGCAGAATCCACACCATCGAAGTTTATGAAAACTCTTCGATCAGACAACCATTTCTCTGAATATTGAAAAGCAATCCTGTAGCATCCAGTAGGATTAGAATGAGTCCTGTTTGTGTTTTTGATTTGACTACATGAACCCATAATCTCTGACGCTGAAGATCGACGCGCTCTTGGAAGGTGGACTGGGAAAGGGTATTGAAAATTTGTGTAAATGGGTTGATCGTAACCCTTGCATTGCCAATTTGAAGGGACCTCAATATCATCCCAGTTCTCATCTACGAAATCAGTACCTTGGAAGTTTTGCGGCACCATGTCCGGTTCAGGTACCAGACAAAATTTCCAACTACCGTTGAGCACTAAACTATTTTCAAGTGAAGACAGCTCAGCCAGTGTTCCACCGCATTCCCAAAATCTCAGTGCCTCCTCGGATGAATAGAAAGCATATAGCGGGCAGTGCCCAGCTCTACGAAACGACTTAGAATATTTGTAAAACACACGAACAGATGTTGCGTACCTTTTATTTCTACCAGTAAGTTCTGGTAGCTCCCAGTCTGGTGTGAACCCGCTGTTCGTGCGCAACTATGAGCTTCATGTTAACAGAAAATTGATGGACCCGTAAGTGCGAATGTATCTTACCAGAACGTGGATCTTTTGCCAAATAATTTGTAGTTTCCATATCGTGTCGTGTATCCAATTTGTGAACGCGATTATGGCTGCAGCTCCATGCAGTCTCCAGCACCAACAATTGAATAGGAACAGCAGGTGACTGCTACCGAATACGTTGAGTAAGTGATATGTGAATTTTCGGAGCATGTAGGACGCCGCTACTGTTTCAAAGCTCTCATATATCGCGCGCCTAACCAATCACCAAAGTAAAGAGCAACACGTCCTCCAGCGGTCTCTTTCAAGACGAGACGACATAGGTTTCAGCTGTTACGGAATGTAATGGAATTCAATTTCAATTCAATTCTCCTCGTATCGGGGCCGAATTTATCCGATACATCGTATTGTACAGTATAATTTAACGTGATTTAATTGTCCCATACTATCGATGGAAAAGTAACTAACTGTAAGTAATTAGTCACAAGTACTCTAGTACTTGTACTCTACAGTACTTAGTACTATAAAGATAATTATCTTTGAATTGGAAAATCCGGAAGACCGAGAGTTCCACAGGCAGACAGGGGAGTTGGGAACAACTGTACACTAGCACGCGCTCGGGTCGAGGTGGAGAGTTCCAAGGAAACGTATGCTCGCAAGCATGAATGCCAGTAATCTCGTCACACGGGAAGTATGGGCAGACAACTTGGAGGAAGAGATGGGTATTATTAGGGAGGTGATAACACAGTATCCGTACGTTGCCATGGACACGGAGTTCCCCGGAGTGGTAAGTGGTAACTTGTAGTTATATGTATGGTTATCTGACTTCCATTTAGGTAGCTCGCCCTGTTGGTTCTTTCAAAGATCAGTCGGAATTCCACTATCATACACTGCGTTGTAACGTGGACATGCTGAAACTAATTCAACTGGGCTTGACGTTCACCGATGCGAAAGGCAACTTACCCTGTGTAAGTGGCCAGTTTTGCATCTGGCAGTTCAATTTTAAGGAGTTCAATTTGAAGGAGGACATGTATGCACGTGATTCAATAGAACTATTGAAACAGAGTGGCATCGACTTTGCCGCACTTGAACTCAATGGAATTGATGTGAGACGTTTCGGTGAGCTTCTCATGGTGAGTGATGTGGTGTTGAACAGCGACGTGAAGTGGATCACGTTTCACAGTGGTTACGATTTTGGATATTTATTGAAACTTTTGACTTGCAAGGAACTACCTCAAACGGAAACTGAGTTCTTTGACATTTTGTCCGAGTATTTCCCACAAGTTTACGACATGAAGCTGATGATGAAAAGACTAGGTAATATCCATGGTGGTCTGAACAAGCTTGCTGATTTGCTTCAAGTGGAACGAATCGGCCCCCAGCATCAGGCGGGTAGTGACAGTCTGTTAACTGCATTCACATTTTTAAAACTCTGCAGTTCAAGTCTCTGTAATGAGGGCATTGAGCGCTTTAAGGGTATCCTGTACGGACTTGGCCGAGAGGGTTCAGACTCATCTGAACACGAATGAAGTTTTGAAGGTTCAAGGACGACCTCTGATATACCTTGCGTGAAGTGTGCTGCAAGTGTACGTGTCTAAAACATTTTAGAACGATCTCGTGCACCTCGTGCACTACTTTTCGGACGAGACACTCAGGACGCCACCGTCCCTGAGTGAAGATGCAGTTCCGGTTGGGGCGCTTCACCGCTTATGGTTTTGAGACGGATGTGGGCAAGTCGACCTTTTACGCCATCCATAACGGTCTCGAGCAGTACAAGGAGCGGAAGGCGATGCGGCGAACTTTAGAGGACGTGTATTACAGCGCACACAGACGCCGATGTTTTGGATCAAGTTGGTCGTCGCGTAAGGTATTAAGTTGGCGCGGGCGCACGCTGTGTTTTATTAAGATATGGGACACTGCGCGCGCATAGACCGATCCGGACCGAGCGCGATAGGAGACATCGAAATTAAAACCTCAGAATAGAAGTTGTCGTCATAATTTTCATGCGCTATCCTTGTGTCTCAGAGTTCGTCGTGCTCATCGACCGTCTCGGAGTCGTC
>Ga0181584_10001696_pt1 | contig 16807 bp, 11 predicted proteins | sample 071ome_30_FD_132462 | JGI IMG/M metagenome (GOLD analysis project Ga0181584, IMG submission 132462) | Coastal salt marsh microbial communities from the Groves Creek Marsh, Skidaway Island, Georgia - 071406AT metaG (megahit assembly) | ecosystem: Environmental > Aquatic > Marine > Intertidal... | reverse complement strand
TAGCTGTTCTTTAACCCCTTGAGTTCGAGGTCGCTGTTGATGCGCACAATCTCCTGGACGAGCTCGCATCGCAGCGGCCGATCGGCCACCGCGAGCGTCTTGACAGAGCCGGCCAGAAGCCTGATCGACCGGTCGGACAGCGCACACCCGCTGACGTTGAGAAGTCGGAGCCCCGACATCCGCATCAAAGACGGACACGCGTCGTCCGCGATGCGCCTCCCGTGCGCCAGCGACAGCATCGAGAGCCGCTTCAGCGTGGACAGGCGCTCGACCCCCCTCGCCGTCATCTCTCCGCCGCCCAGGTCCAGATGCCGCAACGAACCCATCTTTCCCAGGAACGTACAGTGCGTGTCGGAAATCCGACAGCCGCTCATGTCGAGCCGCCGCAGCCTCGGCAGCTTGACCAGCAGCCGCACCGCCTCGGACGACACCGTGTCCGTCGTGCTCATCGACAGCTCACGCAGCCCCCCGATCTTCGACAGGTACCGCATCCCAATATCGTTGACCATGGGCGTGAACGAAACGTCCAGCCGCCGAAGCCCGTCCAAATCGCTCAAAGCCTCCGCAACGTCGTTCCCAGCGGCCGTATCGGCAATGCAGACGTCCTCCAACCGCAGACAGACCCGTAGCTCCACGAGCGCCGTCTCGACATTGCAGGATTCCAAGTCCACCCTCCGCAAGTTCTTCAAGTACGGAAGACACCTGGCCAACCCGCTATCCGTGATGGACGTGAAACTCGCTTCCAACACCTCGAGCACCGACGAGCGCGCCGGCGAAACCAACGCCACCAAGGTCGCATTCCCCACCAACGCCGTCCTCGACACGTCCAACGCCCGCAGCCGCGGCATTCCGCGCACCGCGTGCGCCACACTCCAGTCCACCGCCCGCACCCCGGCAGCCTTGAACTCGACCAGGTTCTCCAGCGCCGCCAGCTGCGCAATCCCACTGTCCGAGATCCCCGTGTACGACACGTCCAAATACTCCAGCCCCAGCAACCCGGCGATCGCAATCGCGTCCACGTTCTTCACCGACCGACACGACGCCAGCGACAGCGACCTCAACGTCCCATCCACACCTCCGCCCAACAGCACGCCCACGCGCCGCAGTCCCAGACACCCATGAAAGTCCAAACACGCCAACGACGACGACGCGATACGACGATTCGTGCTCGAAGACACGTGCCCGTTCCAGCTCGTCCCGCCGACCTCACCTCGCACCTCACGCACCTCGCGCACCCGGCGACACCCGACCACCCGCACCTCCTGCAGGCCCGGCAGCCCCTCCAGCAGCCGACACACGCCCACCTCCGTCACATCCGTACAGTGCAACAGGTGCACCACACGCAACCTCCGGCACCCCAACGCGTACTTGATCAGAAACGCATCGTCGTACGCACACCGAGCGCAAAACGAAACTTGCCGCGACGCCACCACCAACCGCTCCAGCGTCCCTTTCGGAAACAACACATCGAGCGAGCCAGCAGACACGTCGTCACCCAACACCAGCGCGTAGAACGACGACCCCGCCAACCACTCCAGCGCCCTCGAGCACACCGGGCCACCGACCGCAGCCCGCAACACGTCCACCACCAACTGAACGAGCTCCGGCGGCAGCTGCCTGCCAGAGCTTGTTATTGTATCTCTCTGTTCGCCCTCCCCCATCAGAAGCGTACTGACGACCTCCAACACGCAACGCTCCAATAACGACCCCCTCCCGACCCCCTCCCAGTACATGCCGTGCTCCCGCCGAACGCCCTCCAAGCGCGCTTCCGACACGAGCCCGGCACAGTCCGTGCCCCGCTTCACCTTCACGCTGGCATCCCGCTTGAGCGTCTGGTAGAATGCCTTTGTCGCCACGTCTGGCGGCGGCCACGCCGGCGTGGTCAAGAGCTGACCCATGCTGACCGTTGCGTGTGGCTGGCCGTGGGTGTCGTCACGGGGCTGTGGGCGACATGCCGTTCATCAAGTCTTCCGGGCGGGACGACTCGTGCCAAACCGAGCCCGCCGCGTTCTAATTAATGCCGTATATGATCAATGTAGGGTCTGGGCCGTGACGCTGGCATGCGAAACGGAAGATTCAGAGATGTCTCTATCCCAGGTTCCCCCCAGGCCAGATCAGTTCGACGCGGTCTGACCGACTGCGTGTCTGGCCCCGAGCCAGATTTTATCGAATTGTCTAGGTCATACGTGCTCTATGGGACTACAGAGGCAGTGTAGACCAGAGGAGCAACGCTCACAGACCCGCCTTCACGCCTCATTTGGCTTTGACCAAAATTAATTCCCACCACACGTCTAGAACGAGAACGAGAACGAGAACGAGAACAGAGTACTGACAGACGAACAGAACAGCAGACGTGATATATAGAGCAGGTAGGGACTAGGGACCGACGATGGCGTGGGCTGCGGTTTGCTCGGGCAATTCTTTCGAGACGTGTTCGGACACGTGGCTGCGAACGGACACGTCGTTTGTCAAGTGTAGACTCGGTCGTCGTGCGGTCGGCGTGCGTGCATCCAAGGCGACCGGCCCTGGGGACGTCTACGCAGCGGTGGTCACCGCACGCACGACCTTGACAGACGTGCAGACGACGTCCGACGCCGCACCCGGTGTCTCGGTGGCTCCCACGCCGCATACAACAAACTACGAGCATCACGGGAAGTGGAACGTGCGGTGGTTTTCAAAGGCGGTCGAGGACATTGTTCGGCGGCTGGACGGGACGCCGGCGTCGGACCAGTTTACGCAGGTGGTCAAGGTGGCCGGTGGGGACGAGGCGGTGATCTTGGTGAAGAAGATTGTGAGTCGGATGGACCTGGATGCGCATCATATAAGCGTGGCGGGAGGGGCCGGGAACGGGAATGGGAACGGGAGAAGGGAGAATAAGAATGGGTTGCTGGCGTTGGCCATGGCGAGCGTGGATGAAATGCAGAAGGAACCTCTGGAGATGTCGAATCCGGAGCAGGTGCAGGTCGAGCAGGTGTGTCAAGAGCTGTTGTATGCGAGTCAGTCGAGGCTGTTGGTGAATTCGGGGCGGGTGGGTGACTGTTGTGACGTCGAGGAAGGCGTGGTGTCGTTGGATTTGTCCGACGTTGAAGAGGTTGTGGATATCGGCGGCTCGCCGCCGACTTTGACGTCGTCGTCGTCTCGGAGGTCTTCTCGGTCGTTTCACGGGTTCTGGGGGGTCGTGGTGCAGACAAAGGCGCGGTCGAGCGTGGAGGGGTGTTACTTGCTCAAGGCCGGGTGCTCTGTGGTCGCGCGGGGCTGCTCGTGTACGCATTTCACGCTGACGCGGGTGGAGGAGCCGAGCGTCGGGGTGGGGTTGACGGGGGCGCACTCGGATGGTGCCGGAGGGGAGTACGTGCCGCCGGTCGCCGATCAGTTTGTGGAGAGCTGGCGGACGAGGCGGAGTGGGTTTGACGTGTAGTTGAATGGCGGGTGGTGAACGAATCTTTCAGTGTCGTGATTTTGCACGTAACGAATGTCGGTAGATATATATCAGCGAGTATACAATTAATTAAACTTTGCTGCGCTTGCGCTGGGCGCGCCGCGCGCTCGCCGCCCCGTCGGCACCCTCGCCCCCGCCCACCATCGCCGACGCGACCGATAGGCTCTGGGAGCCCTCCCGCCGCACTACCGAGTCCGTGCTCGCCCCGCCGATGATATCCTCGATCGAGGTCGCGTTCGACAACGGGGTCGTCGCCGGCCGATACGGCGACTTGACAGCCGCCGCTGCCGCCGCCTTCTCCTCGCCACCGCCGGCACACCCGACGAACTCGGCCACCCGGCTCACCGTCTCCTTCGCCGCCTCGAATTCCACGACCGGCCACGGATAATCGTCCCCGAGCTCGATCCCAGCATCCTCCAACACATCCTCGGGCGCCTTCCACGGGCAGTGCACGTACGCCATCGGCAGCCTCGCGAGGGCCGGAACCCATCGCCGCACGTACATCCCCTTGGGGTCGTACTTCTGCACCTCCTCCTCCAAATCCATCACCATCGAAAACTCGTGGCCGTCCGTCAGACACCCCGCACAGTACTGCCACCCGAGCGTATCGCACTCCAGGTCTGCGTCCAGCAGCGCATCCCAGAAATGCTTCAGCCCCCACTGCCACGGCAGCATCAGGTACTTGACCAGGAACGACGCACACACCACCCGACACCGGTTATGCATCCACCCAGTCGACCACAGCTCACGCATGGCCGCGTCCACGATGGGATAGCCCGTGTTCCCCGTGCGCCACGCCTTGAACAGCCGCTGATCGTAGCGCCACGGGACCGCCCGGAGATGCTCCAGCATCGCCCGCTCGTGCGTGAACGGAAAGTGAAAGGACAGGTACCGCGAGTACTCGCGATACCCCAGCTGCTTGCGGAAGGCTTCGGCGTGGCGCGCACGATCATCCCCCGCCGAGCTCGACCGGCGCTGTGGCCGTTCGGAGTCCGAGGAAACCGACGACAGCGACGACTCCCACCGCGTCACCACCTCGTACACCTCGCGAACGCCAATCTCCCCGTAGTGAAGATACGGCGACAGCTTCGACGTGCTCTTCCGATCCGTCTTGGCCTTATCATTGCTGAACAGCCGCAGCTTGTCCTCCACAAACCCTCCCAACACTGCCATCCCCCCCTCCCTCCCCGGCCTCCAATGCACCTCCAACTGCGCGTTACTCGCCGCCTCCTGCCGACTGAGAACCCCCACGTCCTCCAACACCTCCCGATAACACCCACGCACGTACGTCGACATCATAGCCGGAACACGCGACGCCGCGCCTCCACCTCCGCCTCCGCCTTGGTTCGCGTTCCCGTTGCTGACAACGCCACCGGTGAGATCGACCCCCGGCGCCGGCTTGCCCACCGCCCCCAACCGCTCGACGTCCCCCCAGGCCTCCCAGAAACTCTCAAACGTCGAATACGGCGCCTCTTCCCCCTCTTCTACACGCACCACGCTCCACGGCTCCCGCAGCGTGTCACAGTTGAAACTCTGGCAGACGACGCCGTGCCGCCGCAGCTGCGTCTTGACCTCGTTATCCCGCACCATCGAAATCGGATCGTACAAATGGTTGAAAAACACGCCGTCCGCCTGCAGATCGTCCACCAACCCCAAAAGCAACGGCGACGACTCTGCAGAACGAAAGAAAAACAGCTCGGAACCGGCCGCACGAACGTCGGTCTGCAACGAGCCGAGCGCGCGCTCCAACCACCACCTCGAACACCGACCGGGCTGGAACTGACCCTCTTCCTCCGGCGCATAGATGTACACCGGAATGATCTCCTCCGCCAGCATGCTCGCGGCGAGCAGCGCGGGGTTATCCTGCAGCCGGAGGTCCCGTCGGAACCAGACGATCAGGCGCGCGTACTGTCGGGCGTGTCGACTGTTCAGCTGCGAGAATTTGGGCTCGGAGAGCAGCGAGTTGAGCTGGTCGGCGATGGCGGGACCCTGATGGCCGTCGTCGTCGACGAGGGCACGGTTCGCGGCGCGATACGCGGCCAAATTGGTATCTTCATCGGGCGTTTCGGTCTTCTCCGGCCACGCAGTCCCCTGAACGCTCTCCCCCGACGACGAATGAATCATAGTGTATTCGGGTCGAACGTCCGTGTGCGGAGCGATGTTTGAGGAGGACAAGAACAACGCGGGATGATTCGGAGGAATCAACGGCACGAGATATGTCGCGCTGGCTCTCCCACGCGCTCGCGGGTTTGTCCCTATATGCACCCAATCGCACCGCTGAGTTCTGGTACAAGGCAGTTGTTGTGGACTCGTCGAGAAGAAAAAGTTCTCTCAGTCGAGGGAGAGACTCTCTCTGAGAGAAGCCCGGGCCGTCTATAACTCTTTCTACCTAACCGTCTATACGTATAAAACACTCAGTGTTGAGGTCAGTGACTCACAAGACATAAACACACGCCACCCTGCCGTGGATCCCTTCGTAGACCCCGCCACCGCGCCAACACGCTCGGTCAAAACCGCACACACAATGTCAGCACCCTCCGCAGCCGCCCCACCTCCCAACCCTTCGGAACCCAACGCCATGCCCACCATGCGCCTAGAACACCAGGAGTCCATCAACCGGTTCTCCCGACTCAACACAGAAAAGAAGCAGCTGGAGCAGCGGAAGCGGGCGCTCGAGCGTACGGTCGAGGACGTGGAGGAGGCCGGGAACGAGGTCATGCTGACGGACGAGGAGACGGTGCCGTACCTCGTCGGGGAGTGTTTCGTGCGATTGCCCGCGGAAGAGGTGGAAGGGCGGCTGGAGCGGCAGTTGGAGGCGAAGAAGGAGGCGCTCGAGGCGGTGCTCGGGAGGCTCGGGGAGGTGCAAGGGGAGATGGCGGTGCTGAAGAGTGAGTTGTACGGGACGTTCGGGAACGCATTGTATCTGGAGGAGGAGTGATGTGATTATTCATCCATGTGCGTGGAATCCCACCTGCCGTCGTCGGCTCTCTCTCTGTCTCTTCTCTCTCTCTCTGCCGTCCTGGAAAGGACTCTCTCCTCGAGTCAGATTTTTGAACTTGTCATCCTTGACACACATGGCTGCAGCCGCTGGTACGCATGTACCTCCTTCTGGTCAGAAGAGGCGGAAGGAAAAGCAGAAGAAAGCAGACGATTCGGCACATGCACAAATGACGGATGCAACAACTCGTTCGAAACCTTCCTCTTCCGCCCTGTTCGTCCCGTTCAGGGCCCTTGGCCTGATCAGTGACGGGGTGGAGTTTGCTCTGCAGCGGCGGGGGAAGGAGACCTTTCTGGTGACGAGCGTGGGGACGAGTTGGCAGGTACGTTTTCTGATTCTCTTCACTTGCCTCCCGTCCCGCTGTGTTCATTCAACTCACCCCTCCTCGGCTTCCTCGCCGGCTCAGATTTACAACGCGGCGTCGCTTCGCCTGCGGTTGATCGGACCGGACGTCACTCGGGTGCTTCCCTCTCGACACGCTCGACCGGACGCGTCGGCGTCCGTCGACGACGCGCGGATCGCGGCGCTGGCGTGTGCCGGGGACCTGACGTTCGCTGCCGTCGGAGACTGCGTGGTGGAGTGTCGGCGGGTGCATCGGACGGGCGTGTATCGGGTGTCGTCGAACTCGACGTCGTCAGCGTCGTCGGTTTTGACGCAGCTCTTGGTGTTGGGCGGTGGGTACTGACCTCGCCGGCACGCGCTCGCACGCCTCGACTCGACTCGCTCGCTCACTCGCACTCCGCGATACGCGTTCTTCCGCTCGCCAGGGTTCTTGATCGGATTGAACTCGCTCGGCGTCTACGTGTGGGAGGTCGGGAGCTACGGGTTGCCGACGCGCGTGCTCATGCACCAGTCCTCCCCCTCGTCCTCGTCCTCGTCCTTGTCGTCGTCGTCGTTCCACCCGACGTGCATGGCGCATCCGCAGACTTACCTGAACAAAATCCTGGTGGGTTCGTCGGATGGGCGGATACGGGTGCTGAACATCAACACCGGCAAGGTGATTTACGAGTTTGCCTCGCTGGAGTCTTCGGTGGAGACGATCGTGGCGTCGCCGGCGGTGGACGTGGTCGCTGTCGGGCTGTTGGACGGGCGGGTGGTGCTGCGGGATGTCCGGCAGGACGTGACAATGCTGTCGTTGAAGAATGCTTCGGGGGCGGGGGCGAAAGCCCAGTCGTTCCTGTCCAAGTCGCTGGATGAGATGCGGTATCGGTCGATGGAGAGCTCGTGTTCGGCAGTGGCGTTTGACGGGTACGCCGGGGGCAAGCTGCTGGCGACGGGCGGCACGGCGGGGGTGATCTCGGTCTGGAACTTGGAGACGCAGACGGTGCATGCGATCATTCGGGATGCGCACGACGGGGGCGTGACGCACATGGAGTTTCTGCAGGGTCAGCCGGTGTTGGTGAGCTCGGGGGAGGACAACTCGGTCAAGGAGTGGGTGTTTGATGGGGCGGACGGGCAGCCGAGGCTGTTGCGGTATCGGAGCGGGCACGCGGCGCCGCCGACGATCGTTCGGCATTACGCGGACAGCACGCGGCTGCTGTCCGGGGGGCAGGATAGGGCGTTCCGGTACTTTTCTACGGTGCAGGATGCGCAGAGCAGGGAGATGAGCCAGGGGCACGTGGTGCGGCGGGCGAAGAAGCTCAAGGTGAGCGAGCAGGAGCTCAAGCTGGGGAGGATCACCGCGTTGGACGCGTGTGACGTGCGGGAGCGGGACTGGTCGAATGTGATCACGGCGCACGAGCAGGACGCGGTGGCGTACGTTTGGCGGATTCAGCGGTTTGCGCGCGGGGAGTTTGCGCTGGCGCCGCCGACGGGGTCGGCGCGGGGATCGGAGAACCAGGCGCTGCCGGTGTCGAGCGTGTGCCTGAGTCGATGCGGGAACTTTGGGTTTGTGGGGTCGGAGGGGGGTCGGATCGACCGGTACAACATGCAGTCGGGGCTGCATCGGGGGGCGTATACGACGCCAGAGGGGTTTTCGGCGCATTCCGGGGCGGTGACGGGGCTCGCAGCGGACGCGTGCAATAAGTATCTGGTGTCGGGCGGGCTCGATGGGATGCTCAAGTGTTGGGAGCTCAAGACGCGGGCGATGCGGGGGGAGATGGACCTCGGGAGTAAGATTGGGCGCATCGCGTTCCACCCGACGACCTGTCTGGTTGCGGTGGCATGCGACGACGGGATCATTCGGTTGTGTGACGTGGAGGCGAGCACGATCGTACGGCGGTTCATGGGGCACACGGATCGGATCACGGATCTGCAGTTCAGCGCCGACTGTCGGTGGCTGCTGAGCAGCGGGATGGACAGCACCCTCCGCATTTGGGACGTGCCAGGTACGTGTCGCGTCTGTTGGCGGTTGTTGACGGTTGTTGACGGTTGTTGACGGTTATTGCGCTGTTTGCCTCGTTGCCTCGTTGTTTGCTTTCGATGATCGGCCAGAGAGCGTGGCGATGATGGTTGTCTCGTTCGTCGTAACGCGGTCTACCAAACCACAAAGCTTGACGACAAGCATATATATCACCACCCATAAACTGAGCTTCTCTCTCTGGTTCTGACGCTCCACATGCGGTATCCTCGGTACCCTCGGTACCCACGGTATCTCGGGGTTGCGATGATGCTCAACCAATAATACACGTTAGACTACGGATCGGCCTAACAACCCGACATGAGTCCAATCTACCCATATCTGAGCACCCGAGCGTGGCAGTTCGTTCCAGATTGACGGCGTGGAGTACGGACCCACGCTCACACGCAATTCGCCCAACCGATCTACAACGGCAGGGTCGACCGTCCTGCAGGTCCTCCAGATGGAGTCGCCCATCACGTCGCTGAGCCTGGCGCCCGCCATGGACGTGCTGGTTACCACCCACGTCGAGAAGCGCGGCATCTACGCATGGGCGAACGAGCTCATTTTCGGGGCCCTGGACTCGATCACCGCGTCTGGAAAGCCGATCGTCGCCAGGATGCCCGTCTCCTCCTCCGAACTGAAGCGTATCGCGGCGGGTGACGCGGGTGGGGTGGGTACGGCGGATGGGACGGATACGGCGGATGGGGCGGGTGGCAGGAGGAAGGGCCGGCGTGCCATGCTCGTGCACACCGGGACGGAGGACCCCGCTGGTGATCGGAATGCGGACGACAGCGACAGCGACAGCGACGACGAGCTCGCAGACGCAGACGAAGACAACGACAACGACGAGGACGGCGCGTCCCTGACAGCGAGCGCCTTGCGCTCGCTGTCGTCCTCCGACAGCGACCTCACCGACGCCAGCGACGTCAGCGGCCTGCTCCCGCCACCGACCACGTCAACGCGCGATCAGCAAGTGCTCTCGGGCAAGGCGCCCGTTGCACCGTCGATGATCACGATGTCGATGCTCCCTCGCTCGCAATGGCTCAACATGATCCACATCGATAGCATCAAGACCAGGAACAAGCCGATCGAGCCCCCGAAGAAGCCCGAAGCGGCACCATTCTTCCTCCCCACGGCCGCAAGCGTCAACGCCGGACGCGACCCCGTCTTCATGTCCGAAGAGGACCAGGCGCGGGTCCGCAAGGCGGCCGCGGCCGCCTGGGGCGACGACGACGACGACGACGACGTTGACGACGACGCGGACGACGTTGACGACAAACGCAACAACGCCGCGACGCGCGTCCGAACGCGCGCCATCAACGGCAAGCACCTCGACCGCTCGACCTCGCCCGATTCCCTCCCCTCCCTGCTCGACGCGTACACGGCCAACAAGACGTGGCGACCGGCGCTCGCCTACCTCAAGTCCATCCCCCCGTCCAAACTCGACGTCCAGCTCCGCAGCCTGGACGAGTTTGAGTTTGACGTTGGTACCCACCCCGACGACCGGGCCGACCAGGCGGCCCGCCCGCCCTCTCACCACCGCCTCCTGACCTTCATGCGGTTCCTCTGCGACGCCATCTCCTCCTCCACGGACTTTGAGTTTCTGCAGGCCCTCCTGCGCGCCTTCATCCTGATCCACGGCGCCGAGATCGCCAAGCACAAGGACCTCAAGGACGTCGCGGAGATCATCGCCCAGAAGACCGCATCCAGCTGGAAGCGAATCAGAGTCAAACTCCACAGGACCCAGTGCATCGTCGGCATCCTCCAAAACAACCACTAAAACTAATTAACATACAATACGACGGGAAACGACGATACCCTGTCAATACAGCCCTTTCGCCGCCTTCTTCTTCGCCGCCCGCCGCCCACCCTTGCTCAGCTTGGTCGACGTCCGTTCCGCCACCGCCAGCGCCCGCTCCTTCCCCTTCAGTTTCCTCCGCTGCTGCTTCCCCGTCCGCTGACCTCGCTTATGAAGCTTCTGCGGCTTAATCTGCGAGCGAGCGAGCGAGCAAGCAGGCGTGTTTGTGTTGATACGGTGAGCGCGGGGGGTGCCTCGAGTTGATGCGTCTCGCAAGAAAAAACCCTCACCCGTGCCGCTTCGCCGTCTACGGCCATCGACGTCGCCTTGGGTTGTTTCCGTGATGTATCGGAATCATGGTCTATACAGGAAGTGCCCCCCTGGGGGGCGGGAGGGTCGATATCCATTCAGTTTCGAGAATCAAAGCGGGGAGATGCATATGCATGACGTCCCCCGACGCACGACTCACGCCCGCATTTCCAGTTCGATTTGACGGCGGCGATGACGACGATGACGACGATGATGAAAGAATGAATCGGGGTCCAGACACCGAACCTCGAGATGACCGTCCACCGTCCACCGTTCACCGTCCACCGTCCACCGCGATTGCCACGTGGCCTCTGGAAGGCCCCACTTGGGCCGGTCGAACAACCGCGTGGGAGTCAATTCGATCCGTTTCACACGCCCACGCGCAGTCTGGTCTCGTACTCCATAACAACGTATTGGGTGGAGGCGCGAACGACAGGCGACGCCGGGATCGATATATATCGAGGGCGGTTTCTACGACCGTTCCCAGCTTCTCCCGGCTTCATTGACCGAATCCGGTCGGTCACTGCCACGAGCGAACGCGTCTTGGGACAAACCGTTGCGTGTATATACTGTTTCAACACTTCTATCTCTCTATCGGCGGCCATTTCCGAGGGAGCGAGCGAGACGGACGGATCCATGGATCACCACGACGACAAGCCGCGAAGCGAGCGCCAGGCGGACACATCAGCCGACAAGTTGAGGCAGACACACGCTGGACCCATTGATATCGCGGCCGATAGCTGCGTGTCCCATCGGGTGGACGTGGGAGGCAAGGGAGCGACTGCGGCGGCCGCGGCGACTGCGGCGCAGAGCATGAACGAACCGAGAGAGACCCATCAGAACAGGAATGCAGCGATGGCAGCCACGGCGCCGTACTACCAAGGCACCCATCAGTACGCGGCAGCGGGCGAGTGGCAGCACGCGTATTCGCCGCCGGGGTATACGATGCCAATGAACGCCATGAACCCGATGAATCCGTACATGCCGATGATGTATATGCCGTTGCCGCACATTGCGCCGCGGCTGGCGCCGCCCTTTATCGAGAAGGCCAAGAGCGGCAGTCGCGGGAGCAGTAGGTCGCCCAAGGGGGCCGAAGACGGCCGTCGGCGGTCTGACGATACGAGCGGTACAAGCAGCAGGGAAAGGGAGAAGAAGAAGGAGGAGGAGGGCAGCATGAAGACAAAGACAAAGACAAAGACGACGGAGCAGAAGGTGTGTGCGTTCTTTGTGCAGCACGGATCCTGCGCGTTTGGGTCCAAGTGCAAGTTTTCCCACCCGATCGAGCTTGCCCCGGTGGTCGAGTATAACACCGTGGGCTTGCCGAGGCGGTACGGGCAGCCTGCGTGTCGCTACTACGTGCACACGGGTCGGTGCAGCTACGGGTACACGTGCAAGTACGATCACCCGGAACGGTAGTGTGGGTATAGGTGGGTATAGGGTGATCACCCTCTCATGAGAGGATGCCCCTTCAAGTTGTTTTTTTGGATCTCGTGCAAGACGCAGCAAGCAAGCAAGTCGGGGCTCGCTCGTGCGGTATTATACGCGAACGTTTAATACCTTTCGCGACGCGCCATGGGGGGCGCGCACGGGGACGGGACGTGCACGGCGACCGGAGAGCACGTTCAACTTCAACTCCCGGTCTTTGATCTCACCCCGTACCTGGCGGGCGACGGTGAGGGTGACGGTCGACCCGCAGCCCAGCCAGGCCAGTCAGCTGGCCAGTCAGCTGGCCAGTCAGTCCAGCTGTGTCGGGAGGTCGCCGCGTGCTTCAAGCACACGGGGGCGCTCGTGGTCCGGGATCCGCGGGTGGACTCTCGTCACAATGCGAGGTTTCTCGACGTCATGGAGGCGTATTTTAGCCAGCCGGTCGAGCAGAAAATGAAAGACGCGCGGCCGCACCTGCATTACCAGGTGGGGATCACGCCCGAGGGGATCGAGCGGCCTCGCTGTCTGAACGATCCGGCGATTCGGGGGATCATCTCGGCGCTTGGCGAGGACGACGGCGGGCGGAACGCGCCCCGGCCGCCGCACGGTCCGGATCCAAAGTGGCGGTACTTTTGGCGGCTCGGCGAACGGCCCACGCGGACACGGTTCCAGGAACTCAACGCGGTGCGTAGAGTCCAAGACACGACGCGACACTCGCCGCGCGCTCGCCTCGTCTGCTCGAGACTCACTACTACTCGTTTGCTGCTGACCGGATAGGATCCGGTCGTGCCCGAGGGGCGGGCGTTTGCTGGATGGGAGGAGACGATGGACACCTGGGGCCATTTGATGCTGGGAACGATCACGACGGTGAGCGAGATGGTGGCGCTGGGGCTCGGGCTGGAGCGGGAGACGTTCACGCAGCGGATGCAGTTCGGGCCGCACCTCCTCGCGCCGACAGGTACCGACTTGGACAAGCATGGTGCCGAGGGAACGGTGTTTGCGGGATTCCACAACGACTTGAACTTTCTGACCGTGCACGGCAAGTCGCGGTTCCCGGGGCTGTTCATCTGGCTCCGGGACGGGACCAAGGTGCCCGTGCGGATCCCAGAGGGGTGTCTGCTGTTGCAAGCAGGGAAACAGATGGTGCGTATCGGTTTTGGAATTGAATAGAACTGAATTGAATTGGAGGCGGGGAGGAAGCGGGGAGGAAGGCGCCCGCGCGTTTTCGTCGTCCACGCTCGTCGTGTCGTTGTGTCGTTCGCTCACGTGGCTCGGTTCTCCTCCCCCCCTCTCAGGAATGGCTGACCGGGGGTGCCATCCAGGCGGGCTACCACGAGGTCGTTTGCACCAGAGAGACGGTCGAGGCGCGGGACGCCGCGCGGGCGGCGGGGCGCTCGACCTGGCGAGTGAGCTCGACGGTGTTCAGCCAGCTTGCGAGCGACGAGTTGTTGCGGGTGCTCGATGGGTTTGCGGAGGAGAACGCGGCCGGGGACGCCGAGGAGAAGTACCCGGCGATGCCCGTCGGCCAGTTTGTCGAATCCGAGTTGCGATTCATCAACCTTGCCACCACCGCGAGCGAGCCGGTAGACGACCGAGGTCAGGAGACGTAGTACGAAGTATAACGGAGGGGGGAGGGGGAGGGGGGAGGTGAAAAAAAGGGCGAGTTGGGGTTGTGGAGGTGGGGTAGGGAACCGTGGGTAGGTAGAGGGGTAGGGGGGGCACAGCGCGGGGGGCGGACCTATCGACAGCCTCGGTGGTGGTGGCGAGGTCATGGACCTGGCCCCCTTCTCTACTACTCTACTACTATTTCTCGTACTAACGTCTCTGGCGACACGCATCAAGTCGCGCCGCGCGTCAACCGCATACGCACGTCTTGTCTCTCGTCTCTCGTCTCTGGTCGCGTCTGCACCGGGCATCGTTGAATTGACCGACTCGCTACAAGCGTATGTAGCCCTGATCAAGCCCCCGAGTCTCCGTAGCGTTATCAAGTTTACGAGTTTCGATGATTGCCGTCGCCGATCGCGGTCTTCTCGAGGTACGTGGCCTGCATTGGAATCCCATAAAAACGCAAATTGGGCGATCCGGATCTTCTCCGTCTCAGAGCATGGACCGGGCCGATGGCGGTGCATACAGTCACATCGTGTCACTATGTGCGCATGTGTGACCGCAAACCTGCCGTGCAAGCCCCGTTATCGTCGTTTGGTGACGGGGGCTAGTTCGAATCTCCGTGATCTCCGGGCCGCTCTCTTACCCCCTTTCGTTTTTCCTCCTTCTCCGCGACAGGACCCGGTGGCCGCCTTCCGTGGGCTGATACACGACATCACTCTGGACCGGGAAGTGTGCATGGAGGACGTGGACGGATGTGACGGTGTGGGGTGCCTGCTGCGCGTCTTGGCGGCGAGACACGGAGACGGAGACGGGGTGGATGCCGAGCCGTCCACCGCGTCCGAGCGGAGCCTCGATAACAAAAACAACAACAACAACAACAACAACAACAACTGCAAGGAGCTCCAACACGTCCAGCTCCAGGAGCAGCAGGCCGTGCTCATGGCGCTGGACGTGTTGAAGCGCCTGACGCGGAGGTTCGGGTTGGACCTCGTGGATCGCGTGTTGGAGAGAGACGGGCCCGCGGTCGTCGGGTCGCTGCTGGCGCTCGGGGTCGAGCAAGCGGCGAGAGACCGGGACGTCGATGATACCGGATCTCAGGAGATTGTCTCCCGGGCGCTGTTGCTGCTGTGCCGCTGGGCGGCGTTGTCTCCGACGAGACTCGCTGTCGGGGCGTTCGATGCCTTTTGGAGCGTGCTGACTGACGAACATGCTTGCACGTATACGTCTCGGCACGTGGCCTACGCCTTTTGCGGCGTGTGCGTGCTGAGCGTCGGCGACGTCGACCCGCTGATGCGGCTGTGCCTGGCGTCTGCGGACAACATGCGCGCCGTGTGTCGCGGGCTGGAGGCATATATCCGTCGATTCCCGTACGACAGGATGCCCAGGATGGTGATGGAGGCGATGGTCGCCCGGGATGACGTCGGCGTGACGCGACGAGCGACCGAGGTCCCGGGCGGGATCGGCCTGCTGCGGATGTGCGGCCGCGCGGCTGGAGCCGCCATCCTGCGAGATGGTGTCCACGTGGATCGTGTCGACGGGGAGCTGGCCGAGTTCGTGGTGACCTCTGTCGGTGCCGAGGCCGTGTTTGGTGGTGGTGGTGGTGGTGATGGGGATGAGCGTGCGGGCGGCACGCGGAAGCAGCTCGTGTGCGCGCTTCTTCAGGATGCGATGTTTGGTGGCGTAGACGGCGACGGCGACGGCGACGGGGATGACGAGCAGGGGGATGCAATGGGAAGGACGTCTCCCTGTCCTTCTCCTTCTTCTCCCCCTCTCTCTCCCCCTTTGCACAAGGAGTCGAGCATGGAGAGCATCGTTCTGGACACGCTGTGGGAGGGCAGAGGCATGGAAGGCAAGAACCGACAGACGGGCGCATCGAGCGTCGAGCGGGTTCGGGAGACGGCTTTCACAACGACGACGACGACGAGCGTCGTTGCAGCGGGTGGCGACGATTGCCCAAGCTCCCCGTTTGCCGCCGCGCATGCCCAACGGGGGTCGACGAACGGCGCATCGATGCACACCCCGGCCCGTCCGGACCGCCGGGCATGTCCTCCATCAGAGTCGAAGAAGAAACGGGGGTTGCAGATGATCATCGACGCGTGCAGCGATAGGACGGCGCGTGTATCCCATACGGGTGGGAAGCGTGCGAGAACAGAGGAACGGACGTCGGGAGCGTCGGGAGCTTCCAGCCTCCCGACGCTGACCGTGCGCATCGGTTCGACCTCTGCGACCCTCCCCCGGCACGTCGTCGACCGCGTCGGCGTCTTCTCGCTCTTCTCCAGGAGCGAGACGATGGAAGATACGGTCGACGATACGATGGACGAGACGCTCGACCTGCCGGCCAGCCTGCCCACCGTCCCCGACGAGGGCCGGTTTGCCCGAGCCTGCACCGCGGTCCTCGATCAACTCGCTGGACGCGCTGGACTCTTTGGAGATGAAGACCACCTGCTGGACTGCTGGATCGTGGCCGACTACCTGAACGTGCAGTCAGACGCGCTCCATGCCGCCCTCTACCGCGCCTCGAGTCCCGCCGGCATCGCCTGGATCCTCGACCGCTTCCCGCACCTGGCCCCCGTCGTGGCCAGGTGCGCCTGGAGGGCCATGGTCGACGACGACGGCTGCGATGGGACCAGCGTCCGTCGTCTGACGGCGAGCGAGCGCTGGGGGCGAGCGTCTGCGGAAGGGCGACGGATGATCGTCGAAGGCGTCTACCAGGAGATTTGTACTGCGTTGATCTCTTGGTAACTCTCTCTCTCTCTCTCTCTCTCTCTCTCTCTCTCTCTCTCTCTCTTTCTCTCTCTCTCTTGATCTCTCTCTCTCTTGATCTCTCTCTCTTGATCTCTTGATCTCTCTCTTGATCTCTCTCTTGATCTCTCTCTTGATCTCTCTCTT
>Ga0181584_10001683_pt1 | contig 16865 bp, 7 predicted proteins | sample 071ome_30_FD_132462 | JGI IMG/M metagenome (GOLD analysis project Ga0181584, IMG submission 132462) | Coastal salt marsh microbial communities from the Groves Creek Marsh, Skidaway Island, Georgia - 071406AT metaG (megahit assembly) | ecosystem: Environmental > Aquatic > Marine > Intertidal zone... | reverse complement strand
GATCAGAGCGATCAAAGCAAGTCCGGAGATCACTTCAGCAAGAAGCGGGGCCTGTTGCCAGGGAATCCCGGTCCCTGCGAAACGAAACCCGGCCCACATAAAGACAAACGAGGTGATAAAGCACTGAAGCAATACCTCACCGTAACTGTCGAAGGTGACGATTGGTTCTCTCTTACTGGAAGATTCATCGAGCAGTGGTTTTGCACCAGAAACAACGTCGAACAGGTCAAATAGCATGCTTGGGGTCCTTTGGGTGGTATTGGGGGGTTTTAGCTTAGATTCAACACTAACTCCCCCTTCCTGACGGTTTGGGAGGCAATGGCGAGATCTTTGGGATCGGCGAGGATGCACAGGGTTTCTTTGGCTCGGGTGATAGCAGTGTAGAGCAGTTGGCGATTGAACAGGCTGCCTTTGGTATTGGGTGCACTAAGCAAAACGTTTTGAAACTCTGAACCCTGGGATTTGTGAACTGTCATGGCGTAGGCAAACTCGTATCTATTGAGGCTGTGAACCGGGATCAGAGTGAAACCATCCACGTGCAGGCCCACACGCTTTCCTTCCAATGCCAGATACAAATCACCCTTTGAGTTTTCAAAGACAAAACCAGTATCACCGTTGTAGATCAATCGATTGTAGTCGTTACCAAGAAGTATAAGAACTGCGCCCGTATACAGACTGGATCTGTTAAACCTCTTACCCAGTTTCTCCTGAAATTTCTCCTGAAAGATTTCATTGCACTGATTCACACCACCAGCTCCCTGACGTGTGGCACAAAGCACCTGGTACTGCTTCATCTTCTCAAAGCCAAGCTTGAGCTGATCGAGGTTTGGGATTTCTGATTTCTTCAGGGAGAGGCAAAAGTTTAAAAAGCTGTCTTTCCCCTCCAGGTAGGCATGATCACACCAATGGGACAGGCTTTTTTGGATTGTCTTTGGATCAGTGGCTTTGAGGCAATGCACTTTGCCAGCATTAAAATGATCCTTGATGGAGAGACAGCCTTCGATGTCACTGAACCTTGATTCATTAACTGCACTAGCCAGGGCTTGAAGCTCCACATTGCTTCGATAGTTCTGCTTCAAGACAACTGGTTTGGCTTGCTCAAGATTAGCCAAGGCACCAAGGACACCGGAGAAGACTGAACCCACCTCTACAGGAGGAAGTTGATCCATATCCCCTACCAATACAATGCGACAGTTTTCACCAAGGGCATTGCAAAGGTTAAGAAACAATCCAAGATCTATCATAGAGGCTTCATCGATCACGATCATTTCCAGATTAAGAGGTCTAAGAGCGTGATACTTGGGACTAGAGCTTCCCAGACCAATGGCCCGGTGAATAGTGGATGTTTGCAGACTTACCAAGCCTTCATTCACTTGCTCTGCGAAATTGGAGTCCTTTACCAGATCCTTAAGCGACTCTCCCAGCCGAAAAGCAGCTTTTCCAGTGGGTGCCATGACTTTGAGCCTCGCCAGATCCCCACCACTACCCAGATAGTGAGCCACGATATTGGCAATCACTCGCGTCTTTCCCGTTCCAGGGCCTCCACTAACTACTGAGAGCTTGGACTTGGCACTGGCTGCAACTGCAAGCTTTTGTTCCTGATTCAAATTGCTCTCCACTAGAGCTTCATTGAACTCTTGGGTCTCCACAGAGCCATTGAGGATTCTTGAGAGTTCCTTCTCAAGGGATCTTCTGGCCTGGTAGTAGCGGCTGAAAGAAAAACTGGCTTGCTTAGCATCAAAGAGAATCAAGGACTGGTATGGCAGAGTTTCTGGAGAGGAATCGCTGATTTTGGATATGGGAAAATCTGTGGATTCAATCCATGGGTTCAAAATTTCGGATATCAACTCATCTACTGACAGATCAACTTCACCACTTGGAGCATCATTCTCTGATTCAGGTTCCCCTACGATAGCCGGGGAGGTCTGGTCTTGCTTGGCCAAATCAGTATGGTCAGATAACAAGCTATCCAGCTTTGACGCATCCCTATGTGCGAACAACAAGCTCTCAAGCTTCGTTGGCTCTCCATCTTCTGGCTTACCTAGCAAGCTAGCTAGCTCATTGAGCCACTTCATCCAATCAGAAATAGAGATTTCAACCAAACCTTCCTCAAGGCCCTGTTGTAATGCAAAGAGCAAGGTCAGGCAGATCTTTGCTTCATCACTGTTGAAATCCCCTTCGAACAGGTCATAAAAAACGGCCATGGGAAAGTCATAGTCATGCAATCTTTCCAAGGCAATCAGCTTTTGGATCCAGGCAGGTGTGTTTTGTGGTTGATGGAGACTGAGTGTTTTCATTCTGAGTCTCCTGAAACCGGACGCTGCTTTGACGATACTTTAGCCAAAGGACTCTCAGACTTACCAACTGTTGGACTATTACGGTTTGAGCCCTCCGAATCTAGGTTGTTTGAGCCCAACGAGTCATCGTGCTTTGCTTCATCGTCCAGCCCCTCTACTCCATTATAATCCTGTGGGTTCATCACCAAATCCAGGATCTGGGCACGTAGCTGCTCCACACTCTCATGAGGAAAGCAATTACCTGGTAGATGCAAAAAGCCTTCCCCTTTGGACAAGCCACGCAAGTAAAGATAGATCACTCCGCCAAAGTCTTTGTTTTTGCTATAGTCCTTGACGTTCTTCTCTGCCCAGAGCTGAAAAGCCATGTTGTAGATACGAGCTTGCAGGAAATAGTTGGAGTCTTGCATCTTTGCCAAGAGCTTGCCCTGACTGTATCCAGTTTCAATCCAATTGGTCTTCCAGTCCAAAACGTAAAACTTGCCCTCAAACTCAAACAGCAAGTCAATAGAGCCTCGCAAAAACGACTCCAGCTTTTTATGCAGCAGTTCCTGTTCTCCTTTGAGGATCAATCCCCTGGGACGAGCAATCATGGTAAAGGGAACTTCAGGCTGATAGCTATTTATAGACAAGTCACAAAAACGCAATTTGCCACTCGCGTCTGGCAAGCCAAATTCACTAGTCAAAGTGCGATCTATCAAAGCTGAAATCTGGGGAACAAAGCCTGCATCAATTCCATAAAGACCACAAAACTTCTCAACTACTTCATTGTAATCTTTAGTAGCAATCTTCTCTTCAAAATCCTTGTGGTTTTGCTTATTCATCAACAGCATCGCCTCCAAAGAATCATGAACCACATTACCCAAGTCAGCTCCAGCCACCGGTAACTCCGAGTCCTCCAACCTAAGCCTTTGCAAATTCCCAGGCTCATCATCGCGACCTACTGATTCCACACTTTGCACAAAGCCTTTCGCCCTTTCTTGTACACGATTTAAGGAACGAGAGATTTTTGAAAAAGACTGCAAGGAAATCTGGATTTGCTCATGATTTACAATCAAGCCCTCTTCAAACTCCATTCCCTCCTCTTGCAAATCCTGTGCAACGTAATTGAGTTCAATCTGACGGTCTTCCTTATCAGACAGGATCAACTCTGTTGGGAATTCAGACTTCAAACAATCAGGACTGGCTTCAGTTTGCCCATGACTGGATCTGAAAAAACAGCTGCGAAGCATGGGACCCATCCACTTATCCAAAGCCAAATGGTGACTGTGAGGTTTGTACCCACCCTCTTCAAGTGCGTGAACCGTAACTGGAAGATAAAGCTTCAAAGAAGCACGAGTCATAGCAACGTAAAACAAACGCCTCTCTTCACAAGCCTCTTCAAACTTCTGAGCTTTATCCAAATCCTTGTTCGTGGAAAGAGCTCGATAAACCTTTCCATCCTCAAAGACATGACCACTTCTGAAGGTATCCGTGTTGTTGCCCTTGGTAAAACCGCCAGCCACAAAAACAACGGGGAACTCCAGCCCTTTGGAAGTATGCATGGTCATAATCTGCACTCTGGAGTCTTGTGATCCAATGGCAAAGGTATCGAGTTCTGGGGGTAGATCTCTGTCCTTGGAGCGAAGGGCTTTTAAGGTTTCAATTAAAGCCATACCATCCAGATTTCTGGCGATGGCTTCTCTTTGCAAAGAATCAAATATCTGTTGGTAAACAGACAAGGCAGCACCCAGCTCTTGCGTACTTTCACTACTACACAAATTTTTGGATAACCAGGTTTGAGAGATCATGGCGTTGAATAGTCTGGCCCATTGTCTTCGAATCAGGGCTTGCTTCCAGGAAGCCAGGAGCTTTTCAAACTCAAGACCGAAGTCGCATTGATCGAGTCGTGCCTCCTGTGAGTACTTCACTCCAAAAAAAGATGTGAGCAGTGCCTTCTTTCGATACTCCACATTTCCGGGATCTGAGGCCAGCATCAACAGAAGCAAAATATGCAGCGATTCTTTCGATTCAAAGAGCTTACTTTTCTTGTAGATACTGACAGGGACAGATCTCTTTTTAAGTTCCCTCTCCAGAAGAATGGCTTCCTTGTTTGAACGAGTCAGACAGCAAATATCACCAGGTTTGAGGGACTTCTTTTCCCCGGACTTATCATGATATTGAGGCTTTCTGTTTAAGATCTTACAAACCTCAATGGCGGTCTGCTCAAAATAGCCTTCCTTAAAGTCAGCCCCTGATTTGGAATCGAGAATATGTAGGAAACCAATGGATTCTTCATTGTCTTTTGAATCTACCCAGCAAACCTTCGAAGCTGCTTCCACGGGAGTGTATTCGATCTCTTCTTCCACATAAGTTCTGTGCCCGGCGACTTCTTCAGGCACCTCGGACACAGGTGCAAACCAGGGAATTGTATTCTGGCTATCAAAGAGTACATTCAAGCTATTCACCAAGGCTGAGCTAGATCGCCAGTTTTGATGCATTTGATAGATCTGGCAGTCTGCAGGGTGGTCTTGAAAATAATGACGAGCCTCCAGATAGGTGCTTAAATCTCCGCCTCGGAAACGATAGATCGCCTGCTTCGGGTCACCCACCACATAGACTTTGTTGCCGTAGTGCATTCCATAGCCTTGCATAAAGACCGACTTGAGAATGCTCCACTGCATCTCGTCCGTATCCTGAAACTCATCGACCATCACAAACTTGAAGCGCTGAGCCAGAGTCTTGGCTAAAAGCCCCTTGGGGTCGTCATGAATGACCTTCCACAAAGAATAAATCATGTCATCGTAGCTCTGATAGCCCTTATCCAGCTTGAGCTCTCTGGCTTTCTTTTGAATGGACTCAATTAGAAAGGAGCTGAACATGGCTTTGAATTTTGACAAAGCAGCGGCATCCTCCATGTCCAGATCTCGCAGCTGAGAGTGCCAGTCAGAACCGGCTTGTGCCTTTGGAAGAACAAGAAAGCTCTCGTTATACATCTTCAAGAGCTTGCCAAAGTCCTCCTCAAATCGTGATGTGAAATCAAGCGCCTTGAGTAGCTTGGAATATTGCTCCCCGAAGGTCTGAACCAGCTCCCGAGAAAAGAGCTCATGAAAAACTGCCTTGTAGATTTTTGAGTCATCCACCAACTCCATTTCCATAGCGCATTGATTTTCAAAGGCAAACTCATTGCTCACTTGCTGACAAAAACCATGTAATGTCTGAATTTGCAATTGATCCCCTGCCAGCCAGCACTCTTTGTAGCGCCTGGCTAACTCAAGCTCCCCTTTCTCACTTTGCTCAAGGTAAGCTGAGTAAAGGCTTGAGCGAATTCTTGCTTTGAGCTCTCCAGTGGCCTTCTCTGTAAAAGTCATCACCAAGAGCTCCTGAACCTTGATCTCGGTTTCACGAATCAAACGAAGAATGAAGTTCTCGAGGGTGTAGGTTTTACCTGTCCCGGCAGAAGCTTCCAAAAAGCCATGTTTGTTCAGATCGATTTGCTCAAATAAAGGGGCAGAATTGGAATCACTCATTTTTTCTTCTTCTCCCTCGGCTTTTTCTTCTCACCCAGCACCATGTATCTACCCAGAAGATAGTGATCCTGAATTGCTTGAACCAAATCATGGGCATCTACATCATCAAGCCCTGGAACAATCAGACTTTCTACATCTCCTTGACTAAAATTGTGATAATCTCCGGGATCCTCACTGCTCAGGATCTGGGCCATCCAGGCTTGCTTTACAGACTCTGGCTGATTCACTTCAGTGGCCTTTGCCTTGAACTCTTTGTCCAGGATCTTGCCATCAATCAACAAATCCAAAGGAATGTAAACAGGAGTCTCTTGTCTTAGAAGTGCTCCAACCACTCTAAACAGAACCTCAGCAAACCCCTCTTTAGCGGCCTCATCCATAGCCATCATTTCATATTTCTTACTCTTCTTGGGATCTTTGGTGATGGCATGGAGATAATAGCTAGAGTAATCTGACTCAAAATAATCAAAAAAGGACAGAAACAGGCTAGCACGGACAAGATGTTTGGGTTTCACCTCCCCGCTACTCAAAAAACAGAAGTTATGCAGAGAGTTGTTTTGGTCAATATAGATCCAGTCCAGAGACCCACTGAAATGAATCGTATCCATCGAACGGGAATCAGAGTCTATTGATTTGGCTGAATCTGAAGGTGCCTCTTGTCCAGCTATTTCGCCTTGAGAAAACGTCAAACTCCAGTCACGATTCAAGTTCCAAACAAAGGGACGCAGCTCAGGGTTTCTGATTTCCAAACTGGACTCGTTCACATTGATAGCCCGGTAGATTTGAGGAACACCTTCTACAACCTTTACGGGATGTTCTTCTAATGTCTGAGCCACGGACTGCAAAGCGATTTTGAATGGTTCTTCAAGGGCAGCGAAACTTTGATCTGCGAAATCTTGAGGTGGTAACTCACCAAGCTTTTGTTTGTATTGAAAGTACTCTTTGATTCTCTCTAGTGAGCGCTCAATACCAAGGGAGCCAAAATCAAGCCAAGCATCCAAGCCACTGTCTTGACCGTGAAGCAGTAAATTCTCCAGAGCATAATTGATAGCCTCTTTGAAGATCAGAAACTTATCGAGGTTGTTCAAGCTTAAAGGCTTTCCCGGCTCCTGAAAATCTGATTCCAAACTATCAGAGTCATCCCTGAGACCATGCCTAATCTTTGCGTGAACCTTGAGTGGATTCTTGATGTATTGCTCCAAAGTTGAGAGATCCAGCTCTGTGCTTTGCTCCATTTCATCAGGCAGTAAATCTGATTCAATCTCCTCAGGCTCGATAACTTCCTTATTCAGACTCACAGGGTTCTTGCGAATTGCTACTTCATATTTGCCCATGGGCTTTAGCAGAATGCTTTGATCAAATGTCTTTGCTTGATGCAAAGGCACTTCCAAACAAGGATAAGCCAGATTTTTTCCGTCAAAAGAGAGAATCCTTTGAATCTCGCTGATGAGTTCAAACAAGACTGAGCTTGGATTCACTTCCCGATCTTTCACCAAATCACGATTGGCATAACTCAGAGTTAACTTCTCTCTGGCACTACACAGTGTTTCCAGTAGCAAGTAGCGATTTCTCTCGGGAGTGCTAAACTCTCCTCTTAGTCTTGTTTTCTTGCGAAGGTCGAGTGAGGAGTCCAGACGTTTTCCCGGAAAGGAGTCTTCATCGAGTCCGGGAATGTAAATGTGTTTGAACGGGATGGGACGCAAAGGCTGCAAAGCCGCTATGGTGACGCCATCCGCAAGAAAGGAGCCCTTTCCCCCATGGATTCCCTTGAGAATCTCTTTGCAGTAGTTGGCGATCCAGGTAAAGCTCAGCTCTTTCTCTTCAAACAGCTCCAATTCCTCAAGGCTTCTTAAAAACCCGCTCTTCACCTTGGCTTCACCCCGCAAAAACTCGGGAATGCTCAAAAGTTCATGACTTATCTTGCCTAAAAGCTCTCTCCACCTGGACTGGCTTTGATTGGAGTTCAGCTCTTTAGCCAAACTCAAAATGGAGGCAATCACATTGGAGAACTTCATCAACAAGGGCTGATCGGCCCCTTGTAGACTGGAACTAGGGATCAGCTCAGTTCTATCCAAACTTAGAACGCTCTCCACCCTGAGATCCTGAGGAAGAAGTAAACCCAAACGTAGACGCTTGAGAGCTATTTCCCAAGAGTGAATTGTGGGAGCTTCTGTTAAACCTTCAAAAATCTGAAGTGTTTGAATCCATCCCAGCCAAACATCGAGTTCTTCCTGAGTGATTTGAAAACTATCCATCAGACAAGGATTGGACAGTAAGGAGAACATGCTCTCCCGACTTGCTCCTTCCTGACTTACCCTAAACAAAGCCAAAACAGCCTGGGCAAAGTGGGAGTCGGTGCTGGCACTCACATCCACAAGATTGAACGGGATGGGCTGCTTAAACTCGCCTTCGAGTTGCAAATCACGCTCAAAAACATCAAGGATTGCTGTTCTGTAGGATTCTAAATTGGGAATCAAAACTGCGATATCACAAGGAGAAAGGTCAGGATTTTGAGCCAGATCATGAGAAATCTGATCATAAATAAATTCAAGTTCACGCTTTTTTGAGGGAGCACAAAAGACATTGAGACTATCCTCGTTTTTCAGTAGATCAGGAAAGTAATCGGGCTCGGTGCTTTGAAGCATGATTCTTTGAAGACTGGCAAGCAAAGTGTCTTTCTGTGGCGAGTGAAACAAGTTCTCGAAATTGTAGTTGGTGAGAGTACAAAGCATCTGAACTGATTCAACTCCGGGCTTGCCCCAATGCTCTAAGAGAGGGTTAAGCTCGGTGTAGGGATAATTGATGGTTTCAACTTCCTCTTCAATCTGGAACTGATAGGCAAAAATCCTGGCTTTGGTAGACCTTGAACTGCGATTTGCATCTTCCCAATACTCGGCACTTGGATTGAGATGTAACAAATGCACGGGCCTTTGTTTCGCGATTCGCTCGAGTGTGTGCATGTGAAGCGTAGATACCTGCCCAAAACCAAAGCAATACAAGGGCTGAGACTCCGTTGCTAAATTGCCAGCTTTGGATAGCATCTCGTTTAAATCAAAAAGCGAATAGAGTTCAAACTTTGTGCTACTCTCAAGACAGGCCTGATAGAGTTTATAACTAGAGGCTTCTTCTTGATCTGTGAAACTGAGATTGGGATTCGCTCGCCAGTTCTCCACCATCTCCAAACGATGGTATTCGTAATCTTCAAAAACTTGTGCCATGGCTCCAGCAAGATCCCAGGCTCGGCTTTCCCTCAAAGTTGATTTAGATTCGCCGCTGGTCAGGTATCCCTGGTAAAACTCTATCTCTTCGTTTTCTTGCAATATGGAAGAGAGTAAAAGCCTTCTTCTGTGTTTATTAAGATTTTTGCAGCTACTCGGAAGTTGTAAGAGCCTTTGAATAGCACTCCATAGACCCGACTCCAAAAAGCTGTAGGTGACGTTGAATTCCACACCGTTGATTCGAGCCAACTCCATTTGAAGCCAAAGAGTGAGGTTCATGTTGGGTACCAGAACTTCATTGGGACTAAAACTGGCACCAGAATGTTGAGAATGAGCACTCATGAGATCCGCCAAACGCCTGGCCAATTCCTCCAGATGATTGGAGAAATGCAAGGTCACGCGGTTTTCAAAGAAACTCTCCTTTATCTGAAAAATGCTGTCTTCGCCCATGGGTTTTATTGTCTCCAAATTTACCTTGTCTATGCAACCAAGAAATTCAAACAAAACATCTAAGTTACCGTAGTGTTTTGAAGTATCCACCTATGCCATCACATTTCTGACTTACTGCAATGGTTTTTCCATCGTTCTTACACCCCTGAAAAGTACATACCTTATTCAGATAATGCTGCCACAATCAAAATAATATGGGTCAAAGGCCGGCACCACCGTAAAAATGCCATAACAGCGGCTCCAGCCATCGCAATCATGTATCCAACAAAAATAAATCCAAATAGTAGTTCAATCATAATTAACCTCCCATTTATTAGCCTGATGATGCAATTGCAGGATTTGGAAAAATAAAATTAATTTTCCAAAAATCTGCCGGCCTACCCCAAAGGCTAGATGGAGGTAACACAATGAATGATCAAAACCTAGTTGAAGTGATTTATAGAAATGATGACTTTCGCAAAGGCTGCTTTTTTCCACCTGCATGCGCACACTATCGTGCTGTTGATAATCCGGAGCAAATTTTTGAAGGTGAGGTCTTTTTGGAAGTGAAAGAGTGTTTGGACAAGCCGGACCAATTTAACGCATACTTTGTTGCAGCCAAGGTTAATTAGCATACTCGTCTAAAAATGACTAGAAGGAAGGATAAACAGAGAATATGACAGTTCGAATTCTACACACATCTGATTGGCATTTGGGTAAACGATTAGGGGACTTTTCTAGGGATCCTGAGCAGATTGAGTTTCTCAATTGGCTCACTGAGACAATCATTAATGAAGAAATTGATGTACTAGTTGTAGCTGGTGACATTTTTGATATCAAGAATCCAGGTCCGGCAAGCCGGGCTGTCTACTATCGTTTTCTCAGTCAATTGTCCAAAACAAAAGTTCAACACACCGTTATAGTTGGTGGCAATCACGATTCTGCCAGCGTACTCGATGCTCCATCAGAGATACTGCAGGCTCTTCATATTTCTGTTGTTGGTGGTGCCACTGACAATGTCGAAGATGAAGTACTCACCATCAGGAATAGAAACAATGATCCTATTCTGGTTGTTGGAGCAGTGCCTTTTCTCAGAGATGCTGATATTCGCAGCGGGGCAAGCCTCACAGATGAGGACTCTATCAGCAGGGAACTCGTAGAGGGAATCAACAGACACTACTCCCAAATTATTGATCACGGTAGAAACCTCGCAGATCAATACAAAATTCCCTTCATGCTAACGGGCCACCTCTTCTGTCTGGGAAGTACCCTGACTGAATCCACTCGTAATATCCATATAGGAAATCTGGGTGCGGTACCATTGGAGGTATTTCAGCCCGAGCGCATAGAATATGCAGCACTGGGACACCTCCATCGCATTCAGAAAGTGGGAGGCTCTGATAAAGTTCGGTATTCAGGTTCACCACTGCCTTTCTCCTTTAGTGAAAGCAACAGGAAGTCTGTCATCAAAGCTGAACTTGATTATGAAAACCTGCGTACTACGCAAGAAATTGAGATTCCTGAATTTTCTCTTCTGGAGACCATCCAGGGAGACCTCAATGAGGTCAAGAGCCAGATTGAAGCAATCAGTCTTCCAGAGAAGGTGCAGAACTTTTATCTGGCGCTTGAGCTCAAGGAAGATCTTGGACAGGAAGCCCTTGAGAGTCTAAGACAATGTGTTGATCAGCATGAGTATCATGAACGGTTGAAACTGGTCAAAATCCAGACCCCTGATCACAGGTTCAAGCATGAAGAACAAGGGGAAGGCTTCACTGAGATAGATATCAGTTATGAATCTATTTTCAAACAATTGATCAAGAGCTTTTCCTGGGAAAGTGAACAGGACCAGATCATGCTTCGCCTGGAGCAGGCTGTAGAAAAGACAAACGGTAAAGGAGAATAGGCGATGAAGATACTCAAGCTTTCACTAAAGGGATTGAATTCACTGGCAGATCAGGTTGACATTGACTTTGAGAATGATCAGGTACTTTCCACCAACGGACTCTTTGCAATCACCGGGCCCACGGGATCTGGAAAAAGTACGATCCTGGATGCTGTATCTCTGGCTCTTTATGGGCAAACACCTCGCCTCAAAAGTGGAACCGAAATAAAATCAATTCTCACAAATGGTCAAAAGGATGGATATTCATCACTGACTTTTGAAGCCAATGGTATGAGGTACAAGGCAGACTGGAGCATTTACCGCTCCAGTCGCAAACCTTACAACATTCAGGACCCCAGGAGCTACCTCAGCCGATTTACTGGCGGGGACTGGGAGATCATTGCAGAAAATTCTACAGACAAAAAAACACTTATTCCGGAGATTGTCGGGTTAAACTACGACGAGTTTACCAGGGCAATTTTACTGGCTCAGGGTAATTTCGCCGGCTTTTTGAACGCATCCACCAAAGTCCGGGCCGACATCCTTGAAAAGTTGACGGATACCAGGCATTTCAAGGAGCTTTCCATCTCGATTTATAAACTTACCAAAGATTCGGAGCAACGCTTTCAGGATAAGAACAAGGAGTTGGAGCTGTTGAATCCGTTGACTCAGGATGAGGTTAAGGATCTGCAGGAGCAACTCAAATCAGTTCAGGAAAGTGAGAAGGAATTAAGTCAAAAGATCAAAGATATTGAGAAAGATCTGGAACTCTATCAGAAGATTTCGAACCAGGAGAGTGCAATTACCGAAGCCCGGGGGGAGCTGGAAGAGTCAAAAAAAGCTGCATCTGAGATAAATGACGACCGCCTGAGGCTAAAGAAATCCGAAAGCCTGACAACAGTACGCGAGCACATAAGTTCATTGGAGCAATTCCAGGAAAGCATGAATGAAAACGCGGAGAAAAAGGCTGACCTGCAAGCATCTTTGCTCACTCTTGAGGAGAGCCACAAAATGCAACTTGCCCAAAAAGGCTTACTTGAAACCCAAAGAAGTGAGCGCCAAAGTCAGTTAAATAGTGATACAGGACTCTTTAACGACAAATACCAGCCATTGAAAATCAAAATTGCCGACTTCGAAAACACTTTAAAGGAGAAGTCTTCGAGTCTTGGTAATGTCGAAGAGCACTTCAAATCTGCACAAAAGGAAAAGAAGAAAGCTGAATCCAGAGCGTCCCAGCTGGTTCAGGAGCAAAAGCAATTAAATGATTACCTCAACAAGTGGAGCAAGCTGGAAGGATTCGAACTCCATCAATTGGAAGAGCTCATTCAAGACCACTCGAAAAGTCTGCAAGATTTTGATACAACGTCAAAAACTTATACAGATCTGTGTCAGAATCAGGATGAATCACAAAAGAAGCTAAAAGATCTGGAAGAGGAGCTGAGGAAAGATTCAGAGCAACTACAAACCATGAAGAAGGGTTTTGCTACTATCACAAAAAAGCTTCAATCCAGACTCAACATCAATGAGCAGGATCAGGAACTCACACTATCCTTTCTACATAAACTGGACGCTCACCTTACAAAGGTTGTCGATGCCAACAAAAGTCATTTTGATTTAAGTGAGAAGCAAAAAACCGCCAAGGCAAAAGCTAAAGAAGCATCACAAAATCTTAAAGAGGCTGAAGCCGCGGCTGAAAATATAAAAAGTCAGTTTACATCACAAAGCAACTTGCTGGAGGAACGCCAAAAGCTCGAAAATGAAAGGAAACTGCAAGCTACGCTTGAAGAGCATCGCGCAAAGCTAAAGGACGGTGAAACCTGTCCTTTGTGTGGAAGTCGTGAGCACTCTCTTGATAATTTACACTCTCAGGAGAGCAATGATCTCGATGAATTGAGGTCTCAGGTTCAGTCACTTTCGGATTCCCTGGAAAAACAAAACACAGCAGTTCAAGCTGCAGGAGTTGAGCATTCAAATGCAGTGGAAAAGATCAGCAGTCTCGCTGATGACATAAAAGAATGTTCAGATTTGCTTGACGGTCTATCTGCTGCTTCACTTCTTAAGTCAGAGCTCTACAAAGCTGCCTTTTTGCATACTGATCTGAGCGAATTCAAAACTGAGCTGGAAGAAGCATCACGACAACGAAACGAATTGGACAAACTTGACCTGAAGTTAATTCAACTGGATTCCAGATTCCAGACTGCCAGAAGCAGTCAAAAAAACTCAGAACTTCAGATTAAAAACGCTAAAGACAAGCGCGATGAATTATCAGAAAAGCTGAATACTCTGAAGTCGAAGATCACCAGCCAGCTGAACAGGCTGGACATTCAGATTCCAGAGAGCTTTGATCAGACCCTGATTAAGTCAGCGAATGAAAGAGTATTGGAGTTTTCAAACAAGCGCAAGCGATCCAAAGAGATTGTACAGGAGATTCAGGAACACAATTCAAGCCTTCTTAAAATCCAGGATGAGTTTACCAAAGCCAAAGCTGAGCTGGATCTCTTAAAGACCAGTATTGTGACTTTAAAACAGGAAATCGAACAGTCAAAAACCAGTATCAAGGAAGTCTTTGATGGTGACCTTGCGGCCCATCTGAAAGAGCTGAGAAACAAACTGGATGAAATGGACGGAGATATTAAAGAAATTCATACTGCAATCACCAGCTGCGAAGCAAATCAAAAGTCTACCAAGAAGTTGATTCAGAATCTTGACTCTACTTTCAAAGAACTTGAAATAAAATACGGAGAGGCGCTTAAAGACTGCCTTGAGAAGGCATCTGGTGTTGATTCTAAGTTAAAAGATCTGGAATCTGTTCAAAGACAGCTGTTGCCGTTAACAGAAGAACAAAAAATTCGATCGATGCTCATTGATGTTGATAAGGCAGTTGATACGGCAACTACGGTCCTGCAGGAGCGAAACAAACTGCTTGATGAGCTTATGAAAAACAAGCCTGATTTGAACAAGGAAGAACTGCAGGAGCATTTGATACCTCTAAGAGAAGAAGCGGGAGAAAAAAAGGACAAGCTTTTTACTCTCAGGCATCAGTTGGAAAGCCAAAGGGAAAAAGAAGCCGCACAGGGCCCCTTATTGAATGAACTTGAGGTTCGTCGAAAGGACTACGAAATCTGGAGCAAGATTAACAGCAAACTGGGTTCGGCTGACGGAGCAAAATTTCGCGAAATCATCCAGGGGCTCATGTTCAGGAACCTGATTCACTTTGCCAACTTGCAACTAAAAGACCTTAGCGGTCGCTATCGCCTTGTTCAAAACAGCAAGGAGGCTATGGATATTGATGTAATTGACAGCTATCTTGCCAACTCGGTACGAAGCACCGCCACACTGTCGGGTGGTGAAACCTTTCTCGTTTCACTGGCACTCGCCCTGTCACTGAGCAAAATGGCCAGCAAGAAAATTACCATCAAGTCTCTTTTCATGGATGAAGGATTTGGAACCCTTGATGATGAGACACTGGCAATCGCACTCGGAGCCCTGGACAGTTTACAGGCAAAGGGCAGCAGCATCGGAGTAATCTCGCATGTGAAGGAGCTTAAAGACGCAATCCCGGCCCAGATTCAGGTCTCCAAAAAGGGTGGTGGCCTTAGTAGTGTCAGGATTGTTGGGTAAAGATTAAAAATTAACTTCCCAAAATCTCCCGTCAAACCCCAATAGATATCAAAGGTATTGTTTTACAAGGGAAGTTCTGATGTCTATTCGATTGATTCAATTGGCTTTTTTGTCTGCGCTGCACATTTCACTGACTGTTGATTATCTTGCCAGTGCGGTATTGAATGAGGCTGAGTTGTCTGCAACATCTCCTGCTGCTGTGCAAATCCACTCTCAAAATACCCTGTACAGTAAGCAAGCCGAATCCAATTATTCCTCAAACACAGAGATAAGGGGCACAGAGCTCTCTTTATCACTGGATGCAAAGTCACAGGAACTGCAAAGAGCCAGATCAGCGCTGGAAAAATTACGGTTGGAATTTGATAAAGAAATTCCGATGGAGGACTTCTACAGGGATCTGAGGGACAAGAGGCTTCAGGCGATAATAGACGAGTTTTTAAAAGATGCTGAAAAAAACGCTGATTCATGGCTTGATCATGAACTTGCCCTTTATTCTGGCTGGACAAAAGAAAGCCAGACAGAATTGTTGCAGAAATTACTCATGGATTCCTCCAGTACAGAGCTGCTGAACAAGGCCAATCGCTCTATTCAAAAGGAAGTAGAGACGGCTTCACAAAATTTCCTCTCACTTCTTGAAGAACAGTCCAGAGAAATGTTTGAGCAGGCCTATGTCGCTTATGATCAAGACCTTGTGAAGAGTGCACAAGAGAGTTTTGGGTGGCTCAGACCAGTACAGGCTGATTCTAACAGTATCACGCAGGCTGGTGTAGATGGATTAGAACCTTCCATCAAGCACAGTGCTATCGCAATCACTGCAGTGGCTTTCTTTCGATCAAAGCTCTATCGCAACCTGGCAACCAAACTAATCTCTAATGCAGCTCTTCGTTCCCTGGCAACTCCAGGTGAAGCCGTGGGGCCCATTGGATTGGGTCTTGAAGTCACGTTTATAACCATCGGTGGGTTCATGGATGGTTACAAGATGCGTCAATCGGTTAGAGACAGTATTAAGAAAGCCTATCTGGAATCTGTGCTTGAGTATATAAGAAGCCGTTACATGGAACCTCAGCAACAGTTCTGGAGCAATCTGCAAGACAGTTCTCTTCTGGCAGTCAAACAATGGAGATCCGATCTACTCGAAAGACTTCATCGTGTAGAAGAAAAGAGGTTCTATCACTCTCTCTCACCGGGCTATCAGGACTTCAAGCAGGAAGCTAAAGGAATCGCGATTACCATCAGGGTTCTGGACCAGCTGTCCCATGTCTTTGGAATGAACGCCCAGGAAGTACCCATATTTATCAAGCGACGATTTATCCTTGACCTGGGGCAGGAAATGGCACGCTCACTCTTTGTAAGGCACGGGATACGCCTGCTTGAAGCCTGGCAGCTTGATCCCGTTTCATGGGATCAGTTTGTACATCTGATTGATTTCAACCCTGACTTGATTCAATACATCCTGAACTTTCCTCAAAAGGACCTGAAATTGAAACGTCTGACCAGGACTGCTTTGAAGTATCCTCTGAATACTGCAGAAATGATTCAGTTCATCATTGAGCTTGAGAGCCACGGATATTCACTGTCTTCAGTAAACCTGAGTCATAGAGAAGTTTACCTGCTTTACGGCATCAAGAGCGATTTCTTCAGATTGAACAAACTGACTCCGCACCTTGCCAAAGCATTGTTACAGCTCCTGGCCGACAGTCAGGCTACCGGTTTTGCACGAGTACTTGATTTTGAAGGACTGGACCTGGATTTTAAAGTTGATGGTTGCATCAAACTTGGTGTGAAAGAGTTCATCAGAGTGTTTGAAACTGTTGGTTACAAGAGGTTTCTGGATCTTCGGGACGCAATGAATTTTCAAGCACTTGATGCCAGATTAAAATCAAACGGTGCAGCCTTTCTTGAACTTTTCCTGGAT
>Ga0181584_10001664_pt1 | contig 16960 bp, 13 predicted proteins | sample 071ome_30_FD_132462 | JGI IMG/M metagenome (GOLD analysis project Ga0181584, IMG submission 132462) | Coastal salt marsh microbial communities from the Groves Creek Marsh, Skidaway Island, Georgia - 071406AT metaG (megahit assembly) | ecosystem: Environmental > Aquatic > Marine > Intertidal... | reverse complement strand
GGCAACGCGGCGGAATGGGTCGGGGGTTGCGGGCGGGGGGGGGGGGCGGGCGGGGGGGGGGGAGGGGGGGGGGGGGGGGGGGGGGGGGTTCGGGGCGGGGAGGTGCAGACGCCGCCGCCGCCGACGATGAGTCTGTTTGATACGGGGGCGTTTCAGAAGAGTGCTGGGATGGAGCAGCGGGCGGGCGTGCGGGAAGGGCAGAGGGAGAAGGAGAGGGAGAGGGAGAGGAAGGATTCGCCTGCCCTGGCGCCGGCGTCGACGTCTGTGATGTATTCTGTGGAGGACTACGAGTCGAGGTGGGTTCAGGTGTATGGGTTCAACGGGGGGGATCTGCCGTTGGTGCTGCGGGAGTTTTCAAAGTGCGGGGAGATTGTGGATTTCGGGCATGCGAGTGACGGTCCGTATGTGAATTGGGTGTACATTGGGTTTGATAGCAAGTTTGGGGCGCAGCGGGCGTTGCTGCGGTCGGGGAGTCAGTTGTCGCCGACGTGCATGGTGGGGGTGAAGGAGGTGGACGAGGGCAAGGGGAAGGTGCTGGGTGGGGTAGGGGATCGGCGGGCGTTGGTGAAGGAGATGGTGCGGGGGGAGAGCAAGGCGAAGGAGGCGCAGCGGAGGAGGAAGAAGGCGATTGCGGCGGGCGGGGAGGAGGGGGTGCGGGAGGTGGGGGAGGCCGGGCTGTGGGAGAAGTTTAACGAGTTTGTGCTGGGGATATAGGGTAAGGGTAAGGTTTATCAGAAGGAGTGTACTATGTTTGCAAAGGGGGGAAGGCACGAACGCTCCCGACAAGCACAGTACAACCAATCACATCATCCAGTCGTCCCCGGCATTCATACGCCGGCATACTTACCCTCTCGACGATACCTTCACCGCGTCGAGTCACCTCCGGCGACACAGACGAGGCAGAAAGCTGTTGCATTCGAATTCGAATGCGGTTGAAACAGTCCTCCCTTCGCCTCATTTCCCAACGTTTGTGCAGGATGGTGACAGGGTTGACGAGTCCACTGCGACGACTGCCCGCGGCCCAACCCGTCCGCGGCGGCGCCAGCGTTCACCACTTCCGTTTCAATTCCCGGGGACTCGTCCACCAGACTGCCGTTGGACCCAAGACGTCGCCACCGACCCTGTCGTTCGCGTCTCGGAGCGTCCATGCGTCTGCAGTGGCGGAGGACTCGTCCACGTACGACTCGTCCCAGATCCAAGTCCTGCAGGGGCTGGACCCCGTGCGGAAAAGGCCGGGCATGTACATCGGCTCGACCGGACAGCGGGGCCTGCACCATCTCATCTACGAGATTCTGGACAATTCCATCGACGAGATTCAAGGAGGGTTCGCCACGCATGTGTATGTGGATATGGACTTGGAGAGCAACGTGATCACGGTACAGGACAACGGACGGGGGATCCCGACCGACTTGCACCCGGTCACCGGCAAGTCGGCGTTGGAGACGGTGCTGACGGTGTTGCACGCCGGTGGAAAGTTTGGGGGAGATGACAGTGGGTATAGCGTGAGTGGAGGGCTGCACGGGGTGGGTGTGAGCGTGGTGAACGCGCTGAGCGAGCGGATGAAGGTGGAAGTGTGGCGGGACGGGAAGCGGTACGAGCAGCGGTTCGCGCGCGGCGAGGCCGTGAGCGCTTTAGAGGTTGAGGACGCCGGGGAGACGGAGGAGAATGGCGCGAGCGGTGCGGACGTCGAGACGGCGCCCTCGCCGTCGTCGGGCACGAGGGTGTCGTTCCTGTACGACAAGGAGATTTTCTCCAAGAGCGCCACGTTTGATCCGGATACGATCCGGGGGCGGTTACGGGAGCTGGCGTTCTTGAACCGCGAAGCGACGATCTACTTCCGGGCGCGGGGCGGCGAGGAGGAAAAGAAGAAGAAGAAGAAGCCGGTCGTGGACGACAGCGCGGCCGAGGACGACGCAGCTTCTCCGTCGTCGTCGCCCGTTTCGTCCTCTGCGTCGTCTGCGTCATCATCGTCGTCGTCGTCGTCGTCGTCATCGTCGTCGTACGAGACGTTGCATTACTCTGGAGGCCTGTCGGAGTACGTCGCGCATATCAACCGGGACCGTATCCCGAGCCACAGTCCCATCTTTTTCTCGAAGACGGTGGATAACGTGACGGTGGACGTGTCGCTGCAGTGGTGCTCGGATGCCTTCTCAGACACGCTCATCGGGTTTGTCAACTCCATCAAGACGATCGACGGCGGGACGCATATGGACGGCTTCAAGGCCGCTTTGACGAGGACCGTCAATTCGCTTGGAAGGAAGAGCAAGGCCCTGAAGGACGCCGACCCGAACCTCTCGGGCGACCACATCCGGGAGGGCCTCGGCGCCGTGGTGAGCGTCAAGGTGCCGGCGCCCGAGTTCGAGGGGCAGACCAAGACGCGGTTGGGAAACCCGGAGGTGCGGAAGATCGTGGACGGCGTGGTGAGCTCGGCCATCACAGAGGCGCTCGAGCAGGACCCAAAGATCCTGGGCGTCGTGCTGAGCAAGGCGATGCAGGCGTACAGGGCCGCAGAGGCCGCAAAGAAGGCCCGAGACTTGGTTCGACGCAAGTCCGCGCTGACCAAGACCACACTCCCCGGAAAGCTGGCCGACTGCTCGTCCACCGACCGCGACCAGTGCGAAATCTTCCTCGTGGAGGGCGACTCGGCTGGCGGTTCGGCAAAGCAGGCGCGCGACCGCCGCTTCCAGGCTATCCTCCCCCTTCGCGGCAAGATCCTCAACGCGGAGCGCAACGACGACGCAAAGCTGTATAAGAACAACGAAATTTCGAGCCTCATCGTCGGCCTGGGACTAGGGCTCAAGGGCGAGGACCTCGCCCAGCTCCGCTACGGCAAGATCATCATCCTCACCGACGCCGACGTCGACGGTGCCCACATCCGGACCCTGCTCCTGACGTTCCTCTTCCGGTACCAGCGCCGGCTGTTCGAGGACGGCCACGTCTACGTCGGCTGCCCGCCCCTGTACCGCCTGGAGGTGGGCGGCGGGGGAAAAAAGACGACGAGGTACTTGGTGTCCGACGACGAGCTCGCCAAGGCTACCCAGGACCTGGACTCGAGCGCATACACCATCCAGAGATTCAAGGGTCTCGGCGAGATGATGCCAGAGCAGCTCTGGAGCACAACCATGGATCCAGAGACGCGCCTCCTGAAAAAGCTGACGATCGACGACGCCGCAGAGGCCAGCCACATGCTGACGCTGCTCATGGGCGACAAGGTCCAGCCGCGGCGGGAGCTGATCGAGAAGTACGGCAGCGAGTACGAGGCCGACTATTAGGTTGATGGCAGGTGAAGACGCGTCGTACGAACCACGAAGCCCGGGCGTTCAAAGGATCGATCCTTTGAAAGACCCCGAGCCTAAAGTTTACGTGTGAATGAGTGAAACCCGAGGGTTGCAGTTCACCTCACGCGTCAGTATGGTCTCTCGTGTCCGTTACAACAGGGTGAAGGCCCAGAACGCCAAACCCGGCACAAACGCCGAGGAAATTGACATAGACAGCGAATTCGACGAGGAAATCCCCGCCAGAGGTCCCGGAGGGGGGGCCACAATAGACAATGCCCAGGACGTCCATGTGATTGCCAAGACGCTCGAAGGGGGCGTCCAGCCTCGGGTCCAGGCCGTCGCGCAGGCAGCAAAATCAAAGCCACCCCCGCCCCCATCGAACGGGCAAGCGAACGCGCCGTCCGAGTCGTCTTCGTCCGAGTCGTCGTCTTCGGAAGAATCGGAAGACGAAGTCGTCATGGACGTGTCGTCGTACAACGATATGAAAAACCTGGTGGACGAGATGATGGGCCGTGTCGGCAACGCCCACAGCCAAAACGGAAAGGCCGGCAACAACAACGCCAACGGCAGCGCCACGCACCATCCTCAGGCTTATCAGGAGCTATTCGACACGTCAGAGTCGTCCCTCGACGCCCTTCGCGCCTCCCTGAGTTCGTTGACCGTCTCGCCGTCGGAGGAGCTCTGCGAGGCCGGGACGGTGATCACGTGTCTGGAGGGGACGGTGGTGGTCCAGGCGAGTCTTCCTGCGGCGGACGCGTGTCTCGCGGAGGGCAGCATCTTGGTGACGGGGTCCAGGCAGGTCCTGGGTCCGATTGAGGATATTTTCGGGCCGGTGGAGGCACCCATGTACGTGCTGATGGATCCGGCAAAGTTGTACGGGGAAGTCTCCGAAGAAAGCGAGGGTACAGGTGGGGTGCGGGTGCAGGTCGGCGACACGGTGTGGTACGTGGGTTCGTTGGCGACGCGGATCGTGGAGATGGAGCGGCTGAAGGAGGTCGGCATGGGCGAGGAGGTCGAGATTGCGGGCGCTGAAGAGGACGATGACGACGACGAGGCAGACGAGGAGGATGGGGATGGCGAAGATGGCGAAGATGGCGAAGATGGCGAAGATGGCGAAGATGGCGAAGAGGACGTGACGGTGGCACGCCCTGCTGCTGCGCCGGCGCCTCCTGTCGCCCCGCGGCCTGCGCAGCCGCCGAGGACGATTGCAGAGTGGCAGGCGCAGCAGGCGGCCGCGGGTGGTCCGAGTGCAAAGCCCGCCTTCAAGCCGGTTGCTTTCAGTAGGGCTTTCATGAAGTAACGACGTCTCGTTGATGTATAGTACACTCACATGACTGAACACAGACCGGCACACCTCGGCTCGGTGCTCGTCCTTCGCGCCGCGCTCTCCTTGTTCTCGATCTCGTCAATGGTCTCATTCATTGCCACAATATCTCGGGCCAGCTCATCCACCTCGCTCAGCGTTTGGGTGGTGCCTGGGTGGGCCATGGTGCTGCTCTCCACCTCGCTCACCAGCGACGCGCGCTCGCTGCGGTCCGTCCTCAGTTCAAGATACCCCGCCCCGTCGCTACAATCCGACGTCAGAACACTCGCCGCTTCCTGCTGCTCGTGGGTCTCTTCGTCCCCCGCGCCGCCCTCCTCGCCCTCCCCGCCCTTCTTGGCACGCTCTAAACGACGCAGCGAGTCTTTCAGCCGCACGATGACCCACCTGACGTGCTCCTCCATGCTCTCCGCGTCCGAGAACAGGTAATGGTGCCCGCCGTCAAACATCTGGACCTCGAACACCCCATCGCCGCCCTCAACCATCACCTCCCGCCACGCCTCAAGCCTGCCTTCGTCGATCCGCACGTCGTCGCGCCCGCCACTCACGTACACCGACACGCCCTCCAGCTTTGTCGTATTCGGTGTATACGAGTACGTCTCGCTCACCGTAAAGTCCGCCTTCAGAACCGGCCACATCCAGCGCCGCACGCTCGGATGCTCCAACTCCTTATTCACGCCGTACCTACGCTCCTGTCGAACGAAGCACGAACGAAGCGCGCGGCGCGAGTGAGAGAGTCAGGGCGCGCGGCCGGACGGCGGTCGAGATACCAATACCCACCATCGCTTCCCAGAACGCCGCCTCGTCCAGCTCGTGCATTGCCGTCCCGTCGATATCATTATCCACCCCACACAGCGTCGGCGAGCGAATGCCCGAGGCAATCATACAACAGCACGAGAGCGCCTGGTGTCGTAGTTTCCGAAACACTTCGAAGCCGATCCACCCGCCCAGCGAATGGCCGAGCACGCACAGCCTCGGCGGCACAACGGCCGCCGAATCGACGGTCGACGACGAGATCGACGCGACGTATCCCTCGAGCGCCGCTGCAATCTCGCTCGCCAGGTCCTCCATAGTCGTACGCAGCGTCTCCTTCGTACGAAGTCCCCGCCCCGGCAGCTCGATCGGCACCAGGTGGACCGCCCCCGCGATCGGATCGGGATCCTCCAGGAAGGCCGCCTTGAACGCCGCAACCCACCCGTTGTAGACTGTCGCGCCCGTACCCGCCGGACAGTGCAACGCCAGCACGACGGGCGACAAGCTCGAGGCAGCCGTGCTGGTGATGACCGTCGGCCTGAAGAGGTACTTGCTGGTCGTCGGGGGGGTCTGGGTCTGGGTCGGAGCCCACTGCGGCGCGCTTAGCTTCGTGTCCATCTCGGTCCTGCTGCTTTGCTCCTCCTTGTGTTCCGCTCTCTCGCTCTCCGGCTCTCCGCGTGACATCCAGATCGACGTACGGATGGGTAGTGACCACCACCGGAAGATAACGTTATCCAAGACGAAGAAGAAGAGAAAAACAACTCGAACGTTCGGGACCCGCCAAAACAGAAAACAACACCGGACGACGAGCGCCCCGACGACGACCGACGTCTCTCGTGGAGCACCGTCCGTGCCAGTTGAACGTACTGAACGCCGCGGTGGACCGAGGTCTGGGTCGGATTTCGGAACGAACGGAAACCACCGTCGAGGTTGTTGGATCGAGGTCGTTCCCTCTAATCACAGCCCCTCCACCGACGACGACGACGACGACGACGATGAACCCGAACGCGCTTGCCTCGGCCTCGGCCTCGAGGAAGACAGCAAAAAAGCCGATAGGAATCACGACTGTCAACCAGCAGGACGTGCACGCGCTCCTCCCGCGCCTGATGCTTCAGGCGGAGAAGAGTCCGGACTCACTCGAGCGGATGCTGGCGGTGACCCGGCTGTATTTCACGTTTCTGGCGCAGTTGATGAAGCCAGGGAGCAAGTTTGGGGACATTCCGACGGTGGTGCTGGGAGAGCATTATCTGTCTCATCGTAACCTGTCGGGGGAGCTTCACCGGGGGGACAACACACGGTCGTACCTGCAAGAGATCTGTGCGTACGACCCCGTGGAGGCGCCGATTCCGACCGGGTATGCGACGGATACGGCGGGTCACGTGGACGTGGGGACGATGAGCGTGAACTTGGTGCCCAAGGCGAGTGTGAAGAGCGCCAAGGTGGACGGGAGCGTCAAGGTGTACGTAGAGGTGTCGTTCGGCGGAGCGGGCGCGGGAGAGGAACCCTCGCCTTCGGCGTCTGCATCGGCCTCAGCATCGAGGAAAAATTCAGTCTATTACAAGCGGCACGACGAGGAGTACGTGTTCACGGTCCCCAGCCTGCTGCTGACCAACATCAGCAAGCACACGGCGAGCCGCTGCCGGCTGGACCTGGAGGGAAGCTGCAGCATCACGTGTCAGGCGACCGGCCTGGAAACCAGCCTACGCTTCAAGCCGTTCAGGGACGAGTACGTCAAAGGAGAGATCAAGACGCTGCTGGGAGACGGGTCCGTCACGCTGGCCCGCCTCGAGGGAAACTGGGACGACGACGTGTCGGTCAAGAGCACCACCGGCGACGCCTCTGGCGTCGTGTTCAGCGCCAAAGACGATACCCCGGCCGTCGCCGTCCCGCCCACCATCAACCTCTCCGAGCCGGGACCCCGCATCATGCGCAGGCTCTGGGCCGCCATCCTGGAGACGCTGCTCTATGCGAGCGTCTCTGACAGGGAGCGGAAGGGCGGCGAGGCCCACGGCCTCGCCGCGGCACTTAAAGACTCGCTGCTGAAGAAGAGCCTGATGTATTCGATCCCGGATAATCCGCAGGGGAAGAGCGCGCTGGCGGACGGCGCTGGCGGAGACGCCAACGACCCGACCAGCAACTTTGCCGCGGCCCTCGACAAGAGGCCGTTGCCGCCCGTGTGCAAGATCCAGCGGGCTCTCGGGCGCGTGCTGACGTACCAGCTCCAGTACCGGCTCCAGGCGGTGAGCTGGGATGCGCTATATGGCGAGGAGGAAGTGCTCAAGGCGATGAGTGCCAGTGCTCCCCACGGAGGACTTATAACCCAGTTTTAACGACACGAGACTCTCTCTCTCTCTCTCGCACGGCTGCTGTGCGTCATGCAGACCGCACGAGGCCTGCCCCTGCGCACCTCGCGAGGGCAAACAGGAGGAAGGAGGTTTTTTAAATTCAACGACCGAGGATCAGCACGCGTTTGTCGCCCCACGCGCGCGGAGAAGCCCCATGAGCGCATATATGAGGAATATTACAACCCCGAAGAACATGACCCGAACTATCGTCGCAAGGTACGTACGAGTCAGCCAGGCCTTGATCATACGAGACCAGGTTCCGAGAGAGACCGCCCTGACGTTCTACCCCACCCCACCCCACGCACACGCAGGACTACTCCCACGAGTTCTTCGCTGCGGCCCGTCTGGACTTCCTGGCCGAACTGGAGCTGGGCGAGGCGAAGCTCGACCTGGCCAAGCTGGCCCTGCTGGTCGCCGCCGAGGACGACGCCTTGACGTCCAACTCGGCAGTCCCTTTCCCGGTCCTCAGCTACATGAAACGCCTCAGCGCACTGGCGAAAGACTTTGAGGTGGCCCTCGAACTGCACGAGATGACCGACGCCGAGGACGCCGACAAGGTCGACTTTCTGCTCGAGTTTCTATTCGGCGACGAACTTGCCAACACGCCACGGTTCACGACGTTCCAGTCCAGGTTCGAGCGAGGCGATCTCAAGAACACGGTCGTCGACGCCCCCGGCGTGTACGAGTCGCCGCACCCCGCGTACCTCAATTCGTGTCTGACGAGAAAGCAGGGTCTGTCTGCGAACCTGGCCGTTATCGTGTCGGACATACTACGCACATTGGCCAAGCGGGGGGTATTGAGCCACTGGGTCAAGGTGGTGCCGAGCGCCGGCTCATCGGACGGCGTCCCACTGGTCGAGCTCATGATCCGCGGAGAGGGATCCACGATCGACATGAATTCGTGCTCGCTCGACGCCCTCCGGATGATGAATGTCCACCTGAAGCGAAGTTTCTGGCCGTTTCAGTGGGCAAGCAACGACCCCATATCGGGAGGATTCTTGGGGGCTGCCAAGACGTTTTTGGAAGGCGCGGCGAGCGCCGAGAGCGAAGCGATCGCTCGCGCGGCCGTCCACAGGCTCAAGCGGGGAGTCTGGACGAGTCCAGGGGCGGGGGACATTCGTCGAGCCCTGGCCGCCACCGAGCGCCTGGTTCTGCTAACCACCAGCCAGGGGGTATCAAAGCGACACGAAGCGACGGCGCGGCGGGACTATGCCATCCTCCTGCTCCACGTCGGGCGCTTCGAGGAGGCCAAGCGAGAGCTGTTGCGGTACAAGGAGCTCGTGGACATAGAGGGAAACCTGGAATACGCCGTGTATGCCGACAAGCTCATCCACCGCCTGCGGGAGGTGGACCTGAAGAGCGACGCCGTGTTTGGCATCGAGACCGCGCGGCGAAACGCCAAGCGGACCTCGTTGGCGGACGACTCGGAGATTCTCCCGTTGACGTGGTAGACGTCCGCCTGCGTCGCCTCCTGGCCGAAGACCCCGTCAAACAACGTGTAGACTCTGTATGATGTATAGTATCTGAATGTATCGTATCGATGATGCGCCGAGAAACACGACCCCAGGCGGCTCGGTCGGCTCGGTCTGAGGCGGCCGGGGCGCCGTACAAGAATCCAGCGCCGCGGCGGTGGCCGCCTGCATCCAACCCTCATTTCACCACCGGTGCGGCCCACATCAACCCATACATATTTTATATCATAGGGAAACGTATGTACACATCGACGAAGTGAATTGAACGGGGAATTCGCGAGCAGGGACGGAATTCTCTGCCAAATCACGTAATTAATTCCGGCCGCCCTGCGAAGGGCTGCGTCACGAGTTTATACACATATACATACCAGACAGCCAAGAGAAATACATTCATGGGTGACCCGAGCAGAGAGCAGGGCGCTGGCGGGGAGCACGCCGCCGCAATGGAACGCGCTCAGGGTAATGCCACCGCGAGCACGAAGCTGAAGCTGGACCCCGAGGAGCTCCTCCAGCAGCTCTCGCGCACGTTCGCATCGGGGGGCGAGTCGGCCGAGGCCATGTTCGAGGCGATCCAGAAGTACTCCGCCAGTTACCAGGCGGCGAAGGAGGCCGAAGTGGCCGACGCGGCGCAGCACATCAAGCGCGAGGACCCGGTTGGCGACGAGAAGCCCCAGGCCGCAACGAAGATGACGGCATCGGCGTCGCTGTCGCCGCCGCCGACGAGTGGGGAAGAGCAGCGAGAGGACACCGAACAGGGACCACGGCAGCTCCCTGAAGCTGCCATCCAGGCCTTGCTGAACGCCCGATTACAGCAGACGCAGCGGCGATTGCAAGCATGGCAGGATCATTATAAGAGCACTGCGCTTTCAGAGGATCACCAGCAGCCTGCATATCAAGACGGTCACTACCCGCCGCCGCCGCCGCAGATGCAGGCTTTCCATGGGATGCATGGCTTCCCGCCTCCAGGCGGACCGCCGCCCGGATTCGCCAACTTTGCGTACCCCCCGTACCACCAATTCTACCCCAGGTACCCCCACCCGTTGGCCAATACCAGCGGCGGGCAGCCGGAGCAGCCGGAGCAACCCGGGAAACTGGCCGAGTCGGACGTGGACAGTAAGGAAGCTGCGATGTGTCTGCTCGCAATCGAGCGTGGAGAGGAAAAGACGGGGACAATGACAATGACAACGACCGCGACGAGGAACAACAACAGCAACAACAAGTCTCGTGGCCCGTATCTGCTTGCCGGAGGCAAGAAGCGGGGCAGGCCGCCAAAGCATCCTGTCGACGGAAACGCCCCGGAAGAATCTGGAAAGAAGCAGGCACGGGTCAAGTCGTGCGCATACATCGGCGTGCGCAGGAGGAAGTGGGGAACGTACGCGTCGGAGATCCGCAACCCGCTCTCGGGATCGAGGGAGTGGTTGGGAACGTTTGACACGCCCGAAGAGGCGGCAGTGGTGTACGACATCCGCTTGAGGATGATTCGTGGGCCCGATGCTTCTCGGGTGAACTTCCCGCCGCTGAAAACGCACGACGTGATGCTGACCCGGGTCATCAGCCCATACGGGGCGTCCCGGCCCGAGCGCGAGCACGTCTACATTCCGTTCGACTGGATGCACCAAGTCCTGCGCATCAAGGCAGAGCGGGGCATGCTGGATTCCGAAGAGTTGGAGTTGGTCAAGAGCAGCGCAACCCTGGGCCTGGCCTTGCTAGGAAATGTCGACGTCGGAGGCGGCAAGGGTGACGAGAGGCGGGAAGACGGGGTGCAGGAAGGACAAGGGGATCAGGAAGAGCCGGCGCCGGAGGAAGACAAGGAAGAATAGACAGACGACAAGAACTATCACAGTATGATACATGCAACATGATAATCTGCTACCTTGGCGACCGACCCGTGTCACGGCTGCCCTTCGGCTTTTCGGCGATGTACCTACCCTTGCAGCGGTGAGTCCTCTTGAAGTTGCCGACGAGGTTCATATTGGCCCCGAAGGAACAGCTCGGCTCCCTGATGGGTTGATCACCCGACGTTCGTATGTTGAAAAACGTCGTGTAGCCCGCCGAGGGTTTGCCATGGCCTGGGTTGCCCGTCGTGAACGGGGTCGCGCCCTCCCCAAGGTCGATGTTCTCGTACAGCGTCATGTACGGCGCCGAGCGGTGCAAGTCCATGTTGATGTCCTTCCCCTTCCCGTCCCGGAACACGCAAAGCATGGTCGCGCGGACGGAAAGATCGTGCCACCACCTGCGAACGAGCGAAGAGAGTCAGGGCGTGCGAAGAGCGAGCGCGCGTCGGTCGTGATCAATACCCACCGCTCCTGGAGGTCGAAGTCGGAGACGTCCACGTCCGCACTATCGTGGACCCCTGGCGAACGAGCGAAGCGCGTAGCGCAAGTGAGAGAGTCAGGGAGTGCGCACGTCGGTCGAGTTCAATACCCCACCGATCCCGATGTGCCCCATCTTGTGTCTCCCTTTCCACCTGGACGAGGGATGGCTCCGATCCTTCGTCACACGCGCAACGATCCCTTGCACGGTGACAAAGTTCGAGTGCTTCACGACCACGTTCAGGTCGGCATTGACAACCTCGACGTTGCGCACCCACGAGAACGCCGTGTCTTCCAGCACGATGGCGTTGAAACCGTCCTCGTCCAGGTGCTTCTGGCTCCGTTTCCAGTTGAACTCCACCGCAAGGTCTTGGATGCCGGAGTTTTGGACCGTATCCTCGTTGAGGGTGAAGACGACGGGCCGCCACTCGGGCCGCACGTCCACGGGGAGCTCCCTCTCGAGCACGATCGTGTTGCCCCTGACCTCGACCACTCGGGACATCCAATTGACCAGATCCGTCCATCCTCTGAGTTTCTTCGTACACTCATCCCCGCACCGCGATTTCGGATCCTTCGACTCGTACAGATAGCCCACGAGCGACTTCTTCGTCGGTCCGCTGTCGGGGTCCGACATGAGCAGCCGGATGTACTCCCCAGCGATGACGCCACTTGCGTCATCCAATCGGAGCGATCGATATCCAGCCTTGGTCTCCGCCAGCACCTTGCCGACGTAGTTCCGACCAGCTCGTCCTCTGTCGACCTTTGTCGACCTCGTCGGCTTGCCACGAACCTCGAGAAACCCCCTCGACCTCTGCAGCCCGTCGCCCTCGCTCTTGCCAGCCGCGTAGTCGTAGTAAAGGAGAGAATGTGGGATTTTAATGATCGTCTCCCCCTTCCCGGCACCTCTGAGCACAACGTTGTCGCTCGATATCAAGAGCGTTTGTTCGACCAGGGCGGTGCCCGAAGGCACCTCCACCGTGCCACCTCCCCTGGCCCCACAGTCATCGATCGCAGCCTGGATGGCCGCACCGTCGTTTGTCACCCCGTCCATCGTGGCCCCGTACAAGAGCACGTTGCATCGCCTCTCCGGAAGGTAAGCGGACTCCGTTCCGCCGGCCCGAGCACCGGCGTATTTCCAGTCGAGCTTGAAGGCGCCGTTGGAGTTCAACGATGCGCCGCGGCCGACCGCGAGATGACCTACATTCGGTATGTCGTACAAGAGACGGATGGCTCCAGTGAGATACGCACAAGTCGAGGAATGCGGCGAGAGTTGAATGGTGGCAATTTCACGTGGACGTACCAGCGACGAGGACCAGCAGGCTGATGGCACTGCTCCAATCGGTCATCTTGATATGCAAGAATTAGTCTTTGATGATGCGGACGTCGTGGGAAAGAGAGAGACCGAGTGGCGAGGAAGTCGAACGCGGCCTCCTCCGTACCGGATGCCTCCGTGCCATAAGGTCCAACTTCTCGTAGAATGCATCAAGCTTCTCTTGGTATTCCTTCACCGACTGCGTGAGGGCGGCAGTCTGCTCGTATTGGGCTTTGATCGACTCGTATTGGGCTTTGATCGACTCGTATTGGGCTTTGATCGACCTTTCAATCGACCCAAGCATCGTGATCACGTCCCGCAGTGAGATCTCGAGCTGTGTCTCCTGACTGGCGACGACGACAGTTCGCTCACCTCCAGGGGGAGGAGAGTGACTCCAGTGACTCGAGTGACTCGAGTGACTCCAGTGTCCACGCCATCTTCCGGATTTCGATGTCGTGTTCTTTTGATTGCTGATCAGCAATCTTCATGAATTCATGAAGATCAGCAATCTTCGAAGATTCAAAATTGTGCGTACAACCCATAACTGAGAATCATTGACGGTTTTCACCCCCTCATCTCTCGTGGTGTCGATGTATGACACATATATAGGCAACCCACAAGACGGCCGTCTTGTGGGGTGAGCGAGGAGCGAGGAGCGAGGAGCGAGGAGCGAGGAGAGAGAGTCCCCCCAGCAGCAGTGACTATGGGCACGACGACACACCCGACACACCCGACGACGGAGACACCTGTGGCGGTGATCCTCCACGGGTTTCCAGGCACCGGGAAGTCGACGCTGGCCCGTCGTCTCGCGGCGAGCCACACGTCGTGGGTGGTCATCGATAAAGACGACGTCAAAAGTAAGTTGGCCCCGACGATCGACGCCCACGCCCCCCCCCTCTCGGCTGTCTCACTCGTTTCGTTCGCTTCGGTCGTTCACCAGGAGCGCTCATGGTATCCAGGCGCTTTCTCTCCGCTGACGGTATGAAAGCGGCGACACCAGAAAGGTGGGCAGAGACGGTGTTGAGTGAGTTTCACGACAGCGACAGCCAGGACGAAATCGTCCCAAAGTCTCGACACCCTGCGTGCGACCTCGTCGAGGGGGCCATCAGCGAGTTCTTCGAGTCGCGGCGATCGCGAGCGAGGAAGACCACCACCACGGCCCCGATGGTGGAAATCTCGGACGACGAGATCAACGAGCTGTCTTACACGGTCATGATTGCCTTGGCAAAGTTCGTGCTGCTGGATCGTCGGAATCTCATCGTGGACTCGCCCCTGTGTCGAGCCGACGTATTCCAGACGCTCGTCGACGCGTGCACGCCCAAGGACGGTGCGAAGGCGGCCACCACGCTGCCGTCGCCGTCGCCGTCTCCGTCGCACACGGCGATCGTCCATTGCCACTGTAGCGACGATTCCATCTGGGATGCGCGCTTGCGTGACAGGCACAGTCACAGTCACAGTCGCACCGGAGGGCAGACGCTAGTTCGAAAGCCGGCGACGCTTGCAGAAACGCGGGCGCTGTACGACGAGGAGAGAATGAAGGAGATCGCCGACATGTACGAGACGATGCAGTCGCTGGTCGACGCCGGAACGATCAATGAGCTCATCAAGGTCGACGCTGCGAGCGACGTCGAGCAAGATGCGGCGGTGCGCCGGATCCTCGAGTGGGTGGTGGGTGGTGGTGGGGACGACGAGTGACGATAGTATACTTAAACTTAGACAATACCGACACCAAAGCCAACAACGAAAGCTAGCGCTTGATGTACCGGGGACTGACGAATCTGAGCGCCAGGTACGAGAAGAACAAAAAGGCGGCGAAAAACCCGAGCTCGATACCGAACCATCCCCACTTGTTCACGCCGGCCAGGTTGTAGTACTCGAGGATGGTCGTCGGCTCGGGCTCGAAGATGAACACGGGATCGTCCGCCCCGAACTGGTTGACCATCAGGCTCCCCCAGCTGTACCGGAGGAAATCGATGTACCCGTACCACTTCCACCAGACCGGAATATCGGCCCACCGCAGCAGGAATCCCGCGAAAAACAGCAGCGTCACCACGTACGACGGCAGTGCCGCGTTGGCAATGTCCATGTTAGGCGACAACGCCGCCACGCAGTACGCGAGGACGATACCGCACGCCAGCGTCGCGTAGTACACCAACCAGAAGAGCGCCCAGGTTCCCTGCAGCCTGATGGGCCAGAACACCACGTTAGAGAAGACGAGCGAGCTGAACAGCGCCACCCCGAGCTCCTCGATAATCTTGTAGAACAGGTACGTGGCGACCGTGTAGAGCCCGTCGTTCCGCTCCCGAACGAACAGCGGCCGCTCCAGCACAATCGCTGGCACGTAGCTCGCGGCGCCAAACGCCGGCAGCGTGCACCACATGAACAGCACCGCGCCGATGTTGATCAGGTTGTCCGGCTGCAGGTTGTCGCCGATGCTCCAATAGAGCGTGAAGATGATGATCGAGAAGATGAGCTTATCGCCCACCCGCGGTCCGAGAAACTCGGGATTGGTATAGTTCTTCAGCGTGCGGTACTTGAACATCGTCTTCAACGCCCACCACGTCGGCGTCACCGTGTCCCGCGTCACCGCCAGCTCTGCCTTGGTCGCCTCGTCCATAATCAGATGGTAGTCCTCGTTCATCCGCACGACCTCCTTCTCGGCATCTCTTCGATGCTCTGACTTTTCGAACGCGTCGATAAACACCCCCTGGCGGCCCTGCCTGTCCGCCAGCGTCGTCACATCCACGATCCACTCGGCCTCGTTCTCCCCGTCCCGCACGCCCTCCAGCGTCGGCGTCACGCTGTGGAAATACTCTAACGCCTGCTTCCCGTTTGCCCCGAAATAGATCGGACTCCCTCGCAAAAGCAACAGCAGCCGATCGAAGAGCCCAAACGCGTAGGGCGTGGGCGAGTGGATCGTCGCACAGACGGTGATCCCGTAGTTGGCCAGCGACTTGACCACCGAGATGACTTCGTTCGCCGTGAAGCTGTCCAGCCCGCTCGTCGGCTCGTCCAGAAACAGCACGCGCGGATTGGTGATGAGCGCGATCCCGATGTTGACTCGCTTCGCCTGGCCCCCGGAGATTCCCTTGCTCAGCTCGTTCCCTATCAGCACGTCCCTACACACCTCCAACCCTAGCACCTTGATCAGCTCATTCACCGCCAGCGCCTTGACAGTCGCCGCCTCCTTCATCGGACGCTTCAGGTCCGCCGTGTACCGCAGCATCTCCTCCACGGTCAGGATGGGCAGCAGCGTATCGACCTGCTCCACATAGCCCGTAAAACGACGCAGGAACGACTTTGACGCCTTCTGACCACCGTACGTAATCTCACCGCTCGTCGTTCCCACGGTCTTTCTCCCGGCCAGCAGGTCCAACAGTGTCGTCTTCCCAGACCCAGACGGCCCCATCAGGGCCGTCATCTCGCCCTCCTTCAGAAACCCGGTGACGCCTACGAGAGAAAAGGTATTAGGGGGTGGGGTACGTGCGTGGGGGTGATCGAGCAAGGACAGCCGCCGGCGAGGAGAGCGCGCCTCTACGTACCGTTCAACAGGTTGATCCGTTCCTTCTTGTTCTGCGAATTGGTGACCGTATACGTCACGTTCGAAAACCTGCGTGTGTCGTGTGAGCATTCGTGTCGCGTGTCGTGTGAGCACGCGTGTCGCAAACGTCCCCCGTCCCCCGTCGCCCGTCGCCCGTCGCCCCCTCGACCACACGACGTACGTCACTGGCAGCCCCTGCTGCATGAAATTCTCGCTCAGAACCTGCCTGAGCGATCGCGAAGACGCATTCGCCGGCATTTCAACGTCCAGAGAAGCAATCTTCGGGGACTTGCCCCCGCTGTCGCTCGATGTCCGCCCGTCGTCCCGCATTTCGGTGGTGGCTTTGGCGAAATTTGTGTGGCGCATCGCCGGTTGACCCAAAAACATGACGACAATTCTCCTCCGAGGGCTTACCAGGCCGGCGAGGGCACACAATACACGCATCGTGTCCAATGTGGGCGTCTGGTGGCGCGCATTGGCACCAACGCCACCGACGACGACCCGGCATGCCAGCGCGTCCGACCGCTCCTCGCCCCCCCCCTCCCCCTCCTCCCCCTCCTCCCCCTCCCCCTCCTCCTCCCTCAGCGCCGAGGCATCCAACATCCAATACACGATCGAAAACGTCC
>Ga0181584_10001660_pt1 | contig 16990 bp, 10 predicted proteins | sample 071ome_30_FD_132462 | JGI IMG/M metagenome (GOLD analysis project Ga0181584, IMG submission 132462) | Coastal salt marsh microbial communities from the Groves Creek Marsh, Skidaway Island, Georgia - 071406AT metaG (megahit assembly) | ecosystem: Environmental > Aquatic > Marine > Intertidal... | reverse complement strand
CACGGCGGCGATGATGAGCAGGCAGGCGATGCCCAGGGCGATCAGCATGCGCTTCATCATCTTGTTGTCGCGGATGGCGTCGGCCTCGCTCTGGAGGACGTCGATCATCTCGCTGGCGCTGATAACGCCGTCTCCATTGGCGTCAGCGGCGTGGAGGCGGTCCTTGAGCGTGGAGGGGAGGCCCGGGACCGCGAGAAGGGTGGCCACATCGAGCCCCACAGGGGCCTTGTCGTCGGAAGTCGTCGTCGTCGTCATGGTTTCGTTGGCGTCGTCGGTAAGAGGCTGTTGATTGAGCAGGGGTGTCGTCAGCGAGTCGTCGCGGTGCGGGTTTGCGCGCTAAACGCGAGAATTCAGAAAGTGCTCCGAGAGGGATTGAAAGAGGCGAAACCCTGCTCGAAGTGTCCGTTTGACGTCGGTCTCGATATATTGAGTTGATTGTTGAGTTGATTATGTGTCAAAGATGTGATCTTTGTCGTTTGTATTGACGCCGGACCCGCGCTCATGGTGGAGTCAGACACGCGAACTGCAGCTACGTGATGGTGACGTACGTAGCCTGTGTAGGGTATAGGGTATACCTATCACGGTGCGTGGTCGTTCACGCGACCGCCGTGCGGTCGCACGCGCTCCGACCGTTCGCCGCGACCAATGCGGACAGCCTTTTCTCCATCTCGTGCTCGTACCAGTCGTCGCAACCGTTCCCGCCCCAGCACTTGGGGATAACGTCGTCGTCCATCTCCTTGCGGAGCGCGTCGAGGAGCTTGGACGGTTTGACGACAGTGATCTTCTCCGCTGTCGACGGGTCGACCAGTCCCTTGATCATTTTCCACAGCGTGGAGAAGATTGGCGGGGCAATGACGATGGCGCGGGCCATCCGCTCGCAGTAGTGGTTCTCCAACATCTGCATCATCTCGTATCCCAGGTTGACAGCCTCCGAGTCGGCGATTTCGGCCAGCTTGATGCCGCGTAAGTCGTAGATCCGGAGGAACTGGCCCTTCGGGTACGCTGTCGGCTCGACGACCTTGAAGATGTACTCCATGACCAGGATGAACTGCTTTATGATCTGGTCGTTGTGGTCCGGCATGATCCCGGCCGCGCGGAAGTTGCCCACCGCCTTGCCAAAGCCTCCCATGCCCTCGACAAGGATCGGTAAACCATCGCGGGTTCGCCCGATCAACGCGTGCACGTAATGCTTCTTCAACGAGGAGAAGTACGGCAGGTGCTGGTCGTCGAGGATGTTGTCGACGTCGTTCGCCTTGCGCCAACGGGCCGTCTCCTCGAGCCGCGAGAGCGCCCTGGAGACGTCCCCCTTGCACGCTGCGACGTAGCGTTTGAACAGATCGTCGTTGATGGCTGGGGAAATCTCGTTGAGCCTGGCGATGGTCTCTTCCTGCGCCTCGAGCTCGAGCTGATCCATGGACTTGTCCAGGCGGTCGACGATGGACCGGCGGAGGCTGAGGGCGTGCTCGACGGAGAGCGAGCGGGAGAAGGCGGGGTGGTTGTCCGGCACGCTCGGCGTGGGTGCTAAGGGCGTCGCCGGCTGCCGCTCGACGACGGTGCACGAGGAAATGCTCAGGCTGAAGTCTCGCCGCGAGGCAGCGACGGCGACTCGGACCGCGAGGACTGCCGTGAAGGCGAGACAGGGAACGTCGGTGGAGGCGACGGCGACGGCCGCGATGACGACGACGGCCGTGGCCGCCAGCCAGACCCCGAGCGGTCGGCGGCGACGTTCGACTCGAAACTTGACCTCCACGCCAAAGCTGGAAGTCGATGGTGATTGGCCGTCGCCGTCACTATCGCCGTCGCCGTCACCATCGCCGTCGCCGTCACTATCGCCGTCGCCGTCGGGCAACAGTAGGGCGGCGCCCAGCCTCGGCCCGCGCCCGCCGCCGACCATCAAGTCCTCGAGAGCGACCCGGCCGCTGACGATACCCATGGGGCTCTGAGCGAGGAAACCAATCGTGCTGTTTCTCCGAGCAGCCTTGACCGAAATCTCAGTCTGCCGGTCGCCCCGCGCGACCACATGGTCGTCCACGGCGACCTGGAACACGGTCGGCTCCAACGGCTGCAATCTGGTGCCAGGAAACTCGAGGAGATCGAGCGCCCGCTGCAGCTTGGAACGTTGCTTCGACGTGCGCTGCAACACCTGACCAGCCTCCTGCTCAGAGAGGAACACCAGCGTCAACGACGGTCGCTCTGTCACGTCGGCACGGCGGACGACGAGCGTGGCCGGATCACTCCCGGGAGAAATTGTGATCTCGTGCAACAACCGCGTCATCTTCACCTTGAACTTCGTCGAGCCTATGCGTCGTCGGTGCGTGCGTGTGCGTGTGTCTGGGTGAGCGGGAGCGGCAAGGGTCGAACTCGAGTCGAGAACGCACCTTGGCTCTCCAGCAGAATGAAGGACGAGCTGTTCAGCACCAGCACCTCTATCTTTGCCTCGTCCTCTTGCCTCCACGGCAAGCAGAACCGAGCAGAACCCGAAGCCGAACCGGCGTTCGAAGAAGAAACCTTGCAGATGAGCAGCGTTTTCCGCTCCGCCGGCAAGCCCAGCTCCTTGCTGGAGCTGCTCGTCACGTCAATCATAGTATACCGGTACTATATATATATATATATATACGTATCACAGTGAATCAAATGCATGCGTCTTTTTTTGCGTTGTGTCGCCGTTGCGTTGTGTCGCCGCGCACGGGGAAACGCTTGCGCGGACAACCCACCTCGTCGCCTACGCCCAGATGGCGATGACCAAGAGGATCGCCGCGCCGATGTAGAACGCCGCAAAGCAGGCCGCCTGGATGGCGGGCGTGCTCTGCCGCATCCACTTGGCGTGCACCCGCAGGGCGTTCATATGGTCGGCCAGCGCGAGGTAGATGAGCGCGCCTGCCGCAATCGAGTCGAGAATACCTACGGTATACAGCATCGACGGACTGCTCGTGTCCAGCGACTGCCGGACGGCGATTCCCACCGCGATACCGATCGGCGTCGTGATGGAGTAGAAGGAAGCGAAGATCAGCACCATCTTGTTGCCGAGTCCGCTCTCGGCCGTCGCCGATCCGAGGGCGACGCCCTCCAGGAGCTGGTGGAAGATGATGGCAATGAAGAGGGCGACAAACTCGGTGGAACCGGTCAGTCCCAGCGACAGCCCGATGACGAGCGAGTGCACGCCGATCGAGACCTCGCTGATGATCAGGTTGCTCAGCAGCGCAGCCCTCGGCTTGTCCTTGTGGCTGGATCCCAGCAGAACGCGGCTCTTGCAGTCCTCGTCCTTGCACTTGACGTGCGACTTGCAGTTGACGGAGTTCGAGGCACCGATGCTCCTGATCGCCGCGGTGGCCGTCGACGTCGACGTCGACGTCGAGATCGACGTCGCGTCGGCTTCGGCGCCGGCGTCGGCGTCGGCGGCCTCCATCCTGTCCAGCCGGTCCTCCGCGGTGTCGTCCATGACGAGGTTCCCCTCGTTCACGCCCTCGGCTTTCCTGCCGACGGGCTTCATGAAGAGGTAGAGCACGTAGTCGATCGTCTGCAGGATTATTATCGTGAGGCACGCAAACAGGAACGCCCACGGTCCGTACGCGTCGAGCCACGACTCCGGAAGGCAGTTCGACGACAGGTTTTCGTTGGCCGTGTAGAGCATGTGGACAAACGCCGTGGCGAGCATGACGCCCGAGCCCGCAAACGAGCCCAGCCTGATCGACATGACGATGTACGGATGGCGAGAGAGCGACAGGAGGAGAGGGTACGCCGCGCCCATGAACGAGACGATCCAGAGGACAAACACGGAGACGATGGCCAGCGTCAGGTTGTAGGAGTCGTCGTCGTGCTCCTCGCCCTCGTGGTGCTCCTCGCCCTCGTGGTTCTCGGCCTCCTCGCCCAGGAGCGTGCCGTTGCCGGGCAGGTTCGCGGGGACCTCCCGCACACAGTTGGCGCCATGGCCAGCACTGCAAGTGGAGTGACGTGAAGGGGGCGAGTGAGCGGGTGATTCGAGCGTACGTGCTGTTGGGGTCGGCGCCGCGCCGGCGTATGGCTCGTTCATATGGAAACGCGCCGTTGGCGTAAGTAAGTGGCGCGCGGGGCGCCACTTACTTACTACTACGCACGTACGGAGCGGGAAACGTACCTAGCCCATGAACCATTCACTGACGTGACTGCGACGAGCAGAGCCAGGTTCGTAAGTCGACGTAGTAGCATTGTGTATTATGTAGTACGCATTCAGTGCGTGAGAGTGTCGCCACTTCTTGCGGCGTCCAGGTCCTGGAGAACGATGGCGCGCCAAGCACGCGTCAAGCACGCGCCAGGCGAGAGAGGCCTCGTAGAGAGACGCCACCTCGAGCCACTCCGAAGCCACCTCGAAGCCTTGCGTATTGCGTGTTACAGTATAAAACAGTGCGCAGTTTGCCGCCCATTTCCGTAGACAAGTTCGTGTATGTATCGTTTGGGTCCGGTCGGTCGGTCGTCGGTACACGAGCGCCAGCCAGCCACGTCGTCAAAAATTGGTTCAAACCCCGTTTCTCGCCCGATTGCAGGCGAATTCGTTGGCATCGCCGCCCCCTTATCGAAAGGTATCATGCGCGAGACCAGTGTCGCCCATCAGAAGGCCGCCGGGATCGACACCCGGGGGAACCATCCCGGCGCCGGCCTTTGGTGCCACGAACGACGAACGGAAGATGATTGCGTTCGCTGTCGACACCGCCAGGAGCCCCTCTTGCATCTTGATGGACGCGAGGTCCTCCCCGTTCAGCACCAACTCCTGCGCCTTGGCCAACATCTGTTCGTTCATCGCTCTCATACGCTCCATGTGATAGTCCGCGTGCTGCTGGTAGTATTCCTGGAGGTCATCTAGCCCACGTTTCGTCGCTTTCGCGCCCATATGGCCCATATGGCCCATATGGCCGTACGCAGAGTTTGTCGTGGCATCTTTCAACGACGACGGCCTCCAGCCGTGCTTCGCCCCCATCATCCCCGATCCGCCGCCGTTCTTCCCGTCCGCCTCGTTGCTACCCTGCTTTGAAGGACACGCCGACCCGCCGCTGCCCTCCTTCTGCCCGAACATCCCAGCCGCGTCTGGCACGGTGCGCACCGCGTCATTCTCTTCCCCGGACCCCGACAGCGACCGTAGCGATGACCCCGAGCTCACGTACGACGGCAGAATCGCCTCGACGCTGCTCCCGCTCGCGCCGTCCACCCCGTTGGCGCCGTCTGCGTCCTCCAGGGCCTTCCGGGACGGCTTCCGGGAACGCTTTGGCCGCCCCTCGTCGACGTCGACGGGGGGCGGCGGGCTGTGGGCGGCGGCGCTGCCGTCCACGCCGTCGTCCGCGCGTTTCTTCTTACGGGGAGGCATCCGATACCGTGGGTCACGCGGACGCTGGCAGCTTGGGAGGAGGCCCGATGATTCGTTCAGTTCTGGCGTCCGGGACAATGTCGCATCCGCGCTCGTGTCAGTCGTCTTCAATGGTGTATCAATGATGATATGCGCCGGGCGGGTGTGACAGGAGCTGCGGGAACGTTCGATTCAGCGAGAAATTGAACGGTCCAACGTGCGCCTTTCAATGGGCCTCGGACCGAGAACAAACTCGCGATACGATACAATGTTCGCGCGTGAGGTCTTATACAGGTAGTTTATGTGCATTCACGGGATACAACTGAAAATGGTGCGTGGAGGGGAGCAGGAGAGTGCACGTCGAGGTTGCAGATCGGATCCAACGCGAACCTGATACGAACAAGGCGGCCACCGGTTCTCTATCGTCGACTGCGCACCCCGAGACCGACCACGTGCCCCTGCACATCATTCGACCGGGTCGCTCACGTCGAGGGGACGTGCAGAAAGCAGCAGAGCGCATCGTGACGGGGTGTCGCCAGGCCGCAGCTGCCGGTGCTGCCGGTGCCGACGCTGCCGACGCCGCCAACGTCCCGTGCTGCTCGTCGGTACGCTAGACGCGCCGTTGGCCCACGGCAGTCCCCTCGGTCACGCCGCACGCGCCCCATCATGATTGTGGTTGGTCGGCCATTTCTGCTCCTCCTAGATTCTCACATGTGAGAACTCTGTACAGAGACATTCTCTTCTCGACCTTTTGCGAATTCGCGAGGCCTACGCTTCCAATCATCCAATGAGCACGACGGTACCATAGCGCACCGGATCGTTGTTGTTGCAGGCACAGGTGAGCTTCTTCCTCTGGCTGACCGAGAACAACCGGATGAGCAGTCTAGCAGCAGCGTTCCTCGTCGTCGCAGGCACACTCTTCTCTCTCGCGTGGGCGGGCTGGGCGCTGCGGAGACGGCGAGCGCTGGCGCTCACGTCTATGTACGTCCTCGGGTCCGGCGGGCACACGGCCGAGATGCTCCAGCTGCTGCGGGGCATGCTCCCCTCCCGCGATCACTCTGCGTTGAGAGTCTACGTCGTCGCAAAGACCGACGCCCTGTCTGCCAAAAAAGCCGAGGCGTTGGAGGCGACACTGACCGCAGGTGGCGGCGACGGCGACGAAACCAGCGACGAAAACAACGACGACGACGGCGACGAGCCGTTACCGTACAAGATCGAGCTCGTTGACAGGGCGCGAGAGGTTGGCCAGAGCTACCTCACGAGTTTCTTCACGACGCTGCGTTCTTTCCTGACGACGGCGCGGCTCGTGCTGCGGCACCGGCCGGGGATGGTGCTGGTCAACGGGCCAGGGACGTGTCTGCCGATCGTGGTGTGGGCGAGGGTGTTGGTGCCGGGCTCGAGGGTGTACTACGTGGAGAGTATTGCGCGGGTGGACCACCTGTCGCTGACGGGGAAGATTCTGCTCAAGTGCGGGCTGGCCAACGGGGGTTTTTACGTCCAGTGGAGGGCGCTCGCCGAGACGCTGCGGGATCGGGGGCACGTCGACGTGGCATACGCGGGCAGGGTGTATTGATCGTGCGAAAAAAGTGTGTAACAAAACTAGAGGCTCTCACAAATCGCACCAGGCTGCATAATCGAGGACGCTCTGCACCTGGGCGACGCCATCGACGAGCAGGGGGCCGCACAGGTGGCTGGGGCCTTCGAGCTGGAACTTCATGACGAACTTGCGGTCTCCCTTTTCCACCCGCCGGCCCTCGTAGCTCAGGATGTTCTGGTTGTACCGGGAGATGACGTTGGAGATGTCGGCGAGGAGGGACGGGCGGTCGAGGCAGCTGATGGTCACCCAGCACGTTCTGATCCTGGTCTCTTTGCCGGTGCCGACGCCGTTTCCGTTGAATCCCTCGATGCGGTCGATCCGAAGGTCCTCCTCGTCGCTCGAGCCGGAGTGGTCGGAGCTGCCAAAGCCCTTGGGGAGGAGGTCCGCGTTGTCCTTGAGGAACTTGAGGATCTTGTGCCGGGCCGACTTGGTCTGGGCGGCGTCCAGCCACTGCTTGTGCCGCCGGACGATATTGGCGTTGGTCGGGCCGTTGTAGGTGATGACCTCGACCACCTCGGCGTTGCCGAGCCGGTGCTCGGCCGGGACAATCTTGCCGTTGACCCGCGCGGTGACCATGGTGTTGCCGACGTCCGTGTGGATGTGGTAGGCAAAATCGACCACAGACGCGCCCTTGGGCAGGCGCATGACCTGTCCGGAGGGCGTGAAAACGAAGACGCCCTGGCCCAGGAAGTCGTCCGTGACGCAGTCGACAAACTCCTGGGCGGTGAGCGTGTCCACAAACTCCTCCTGCCATTGGCGGATGGAGTTGAGCCAGTTGATCCGACGGGTCAGCGTGGACGCCTCGTTGTTGTTCACCTGCTTTTCGATGGCGATGCCGAACTGCGCCAGCCGCTCCATGTCGTCCGTCTTGATCTGCACCTCGATGGGGAACAGCGTCTGGTTGTAGCTCCGGCTCGTCGTCGGCGACTGCGCGCCGTTCGACGAGGAGGAGGCACTCGACCCGTTTCCGCTGCCGCTGCCGTTCCCGTTGCCATTCCCGTTGCCGTTGACCACCAGACCGGTGGGAATGATGGCCGTGTGCAGGCTCTGGTAGTTGTTGGGCTTCGGGGTGGCGATATAGTCCTTCATCGATCCCGGAACAGGTGCCCAGAACGAATGGATGAGGCCCATCGTGTGGTAGCAGAGCTGCCGCTCGTCCGACGCGTTGGCGGGGTTGAGGATGACCCGCAGCTGCGCAATCTCCGAGACGTCTCGGATCGACCGCCCGCTGTCCTGCAGCTTCTTCCAGATGCTATAGACTGCCTTGCGGGAAATTTCGATCTTGAGACCCTGCAGCAGCCCCGTCAGGTAGACGTCGTTCTCGATCTTCTCCTCGAGCTCCCGCGCGGCGGCCTCGACCGCCGCACGCTGCGTCTCCCAGAGCCTATTGACCGCCTTTTTCGTGATAGCATACTGCTGCGGCATCGCATACTGGAAGCTCAGCTCTTCGAGCTCCTCCTTGATGGTGTACAGCCCCAGCAGCCGGGCCAGCGGCGAGAACACCTGCAGCGTCTCAAGGGCGATCCGCCGCTGCTTGGCCTGCGGCATGCTCGCCATCGTCCGCATGTTGTGCAACCGGTCTGCTAGCTTGACCACAATAATCCGCACCTCCTCCGTCATCGCCAAGAACAAAAACTGCAAATCCTGTGCCTTTTCGTCGTTCGTCGTTCTTGTTCCCGGTCCGTTCAATGGTATCGTTGCTCCTGATCCTGATCCTGCTCCTGCTGGTATCGTCACCTCTCTGCTCGCGTTCTCTTGGGCTCGCTCCGGGTGGTGCGTCGGCAGCTTGCTGAACTTGGTCTCCCCCTCGACAATCTTCATCACCCCCTGCCCAAAGTGGAAGCCGATCTCCTCCAGCCCGACCTGCTCCCCGCAATCCTCCACCGTATCATGGAGCAGCCCGGCCACCAAGGACTCCGTGTCCATCTTCAGCTCGGCCAGAATCCTCGTCACCTCCACCGGGTGCGTGATGAACGGCTCCCCGCTCTTCCTCGACTGGCCCGCGTGCGCGTCATACGCCAGCGTCAGCGCGTCCCGAATCAACGGAATATCCTCGCTGGGAATATAATCCAACATGGGCTCCAGCCGAGCACTCCACAGAAACTCCTCAGTCACGTCGTCCGGCCTCATCCGCTGGTAGAACGAGTAGTCCACCGGCTCGAGCGTATTCTTCAGCAGCTTGAGCTGATGTGGAATGCTCTGGTGCTGCTCTCGGTGGTGCTCCACCGACTGAACGACGACCAGCGAGGGACGGGGACGGGGACGGGGAAGCGAAACCCACCGAACGCCCGTCCTGGCCCGACCCTGCGCTGCCAATGGCCTCGTCGTCGAGCGTGTGGCGCACGCGACAGTCCGGCGATTCGCCCAATTGGAATTGACCACCATAGACGCAGGCAGAGTGCGCGAACCTGCGACAGACCGTCCTCCTCGACGCAACAACGAGGGTTTCATCGTTTCGGTCTCTCAGATTCTAGCGAGCGAATGCCGTTCGATACGGCGTTCGATGTCGAGATTGGCGGCACAGATGAGAGAGATGACAGCTGTGCTATGCGATCTATGTGTGCCTACAGGGCTATGCGCCCCACGAACGGGCGAGACACGGCATCGAACTCGTGAAGCCGATTTGGTCTTTGGCCTCTGTCTTCCGTTCTGTCTTCCGTTCGCCTGTCGTCGCGTGACACACAAACACACGCGCTGTGCTTGGCTCACTCACGTCACGTTTGTCGTCGTGTAGAATACTTTACAAGCGAGAGCCCGCGTCTTTTGCCGAACCTTTCGGAGAGAGAGAAACCTCGCACCCCCTCAGACCTGGACCTTCTCGAACCGATCGGCCTCCTTGCCCACGCTGACGACGACAAAGTCGCCATCGGAGAGCTTGGTGGACGACGGGACCAGTCGGTTGTTGACGTTGACGAGGAACACGCTGTCGTTCTTGACCGACGAGGACTCGGGCCCGTCAGCTTGGCCGGCGGCAAAGACGTCGCCCGCCGTGGTCCCGTTGGCGATGCGGAGGATCTTGCCAGAAGGCCACGCGAGTATCATGATTTCTCTGTCGTCGCTCCGCTGGTCGGCCTCGTCGATGACGTCGCCGCCCCACTCGATCATCGATCGCAGCAGCCGGATGCGGCTGCTCATCGAGTCCCTGTCCTCGGCGTCGTCCTTGTCCTTCTTTTCCATATTTCCCATCGTCGGATCGTCGAGCCTCTCGAGCTGGAGCGGGACGCAGCGCGTCGCGCGGGTCTGGCCAAAGCGGTCAATCTGGTGGTACTTGTTGTCAGAGCACATGGTGAAGAGCTCCAACGTCACGTTCATGTCTCCCTGCGAGCTGGTGAAGTAGCCCTTCTCGACGACGTACGCAAACAGGTTCCTGTAGACCTGCCGGTCGCTGACGAGGGAGCCCGAGGTGAAGGCCTTGTCGGCGTAGGACGACGCGACGAGAAGGCGGTTCCCGTTGTTCTCGACGTCGACGACCACGCCGTCTCGGAGCTTTCCGCCGCTGGAGATGCGCAGGACGGGGTGTCCCGGCCCTATCTCGGCCGCGGTGGCCTCGCCTCCCACGGGTCGCTCCTTGTAGGCCCAGTGCGCGGCCTTGCCGTACTCTGCCTCCTCGTGCATGAGCGACGTGCGGATCTGGACCTCCATGGGGACGCCTCCCGGGCCGATGACTGCCGTGTGCAGGCTCTGGTAGCCGGACGGCTTGGGCACGGTGATGTAGTCGTCCTCCTCGCCCGGCACTCGGCGCCACAGGCGGTGGACGACGGGCAGGACCTTGTAGCATATCTCGATGGCATCCCGTTCCGACGCACCTTTGTCGTCGTCGACGACGACGCGCAGGGCGCGGACGTCGTACACCTCGCTCAGCGGGACGCCCTTCCGGGCCATCTTCTTGAACGAAGAGTACAGGCTCTTGACGCGGCCTTGGACCGTGATCTCGAGGTTTGTTGCCACGCCCTCGGTCACGAGCTCCTGGAGCAGCACCTTGGCACAGCGCTGGAGCACCTCGAGGCCGCGCCGCGCGCTCGGCGTCATGCGGATCTTGTCCATGTTGAAGGTGGACGCGTCAAAGGGCAGCACCGTGTCGATCAGGCTCTTGATCTCGAGCTGCTCTTCGGTGAGGTAGGCCGCGGCCGGGTCGGCGGCGATCCGGGCGGCCTCCTCGTCGTCGTCAAACGCGTCCGAGTACATACCGGAGCGCGCCAGGGGCACATCCAGGCTCCCGAGCCAGGTCGGCCCGTCCAGCGAGTTTCCAAACTGATCGACCCGGTCGATCCGGTCGACTCGGTTGATTCCATCGAACCGGCTCAGCGCCGCGCTCGTGTCCACCACGCTCATCCCGATGCCCCACAGCTCCTCCTGGTCTCCGCGCAGGGCCCCGTAGGTCGACGGCTGCAGCACCGCAAAGCACAGGTCCTCCAGCTCGCTCTTGATGGCAAACATCCCGAGGCGCTCCGCCAACGTGCACCAGATTTTCCGCGTCTCGGTGGCCACCGCCTCCTGCTTGTCCGGCGCGAGCGCGTACACCGTGCGCATGTTGTGCAGCCGGTCGGCCAGCTTGATCACAATCACCAGCGGCTCGGACACCATCGTGACAATCATCGTCCGCAGCTTTTCCGTTTCCCGTCGTTCCATCTCCTTGCTGTTCCTGTCGTCTTTGTCGCCGTGAGCATCGCCGTCGCCGCCCTTGCTGCTCTCCAGCCGCAGCTTGCGCCGTACCAGCTGGTTCGTCGCACTCAGCTGACTCACCTTGGTCACCATCGACATGACATTCTCCCCGAACGCAGTCCCGATCACGTCGGGCTTGAGCCCGCCGTCGTCGATCGCGTCGTGCAACAGCGCCGAGACGATCGCGTCCTCCGCCCGGTCGTCGTCCTCGTTCGGCGACAGCAGCGCCTCCACGATGAGCGCCGTCTCGATACAATGCGTCACGTACGGCTGCATCGTCTTCCGTATCTGCCCCTCGTGCGCCTTTGCCGCCATCTCCAAGGCCCGAAGCACCCGCCGCCGGTCGAAATACTTTGACCGGCTCACGTCGACGCCATACAGCAGCGGGGATGATGTCGCGCTTTCGGGGTCGGATTCAGGACTCGGATTCAAATCCGATCTGGACCTCGGACTTGACGACGAGCTGGCCGTCTCTGCGGCGTGATCGCCTTGGACGCCGACCCGACCGTCAGTCTTGGCTCCCTCATTGTCGATGATCGTCGGCTCTATCTGCGCCCAGATGGACCGCGCCATGACCATCAAGGCACTCCCAGCGGCAACAGCTGCGACCATCCCCGATGCCAGCACCATGCCGTCGTCTCCAGTCACCTGGGTGGCGGGCAGCACTGCGAGTCGTCCCCGTCCCGGTGAGCGTGCGAGAGGGCGACTATCCGCGCCGGTCCGTCGACGAGACTGGGACCCGCCCGCGCTCGCGCCCGGAACCCGGATTCTTCCGAGCGTCGAGGGCATTTTCTTGAGGGCACGCTCTTCTATCTCATGTCGGGCCTTCGCCCGCGGTTCTCGCGGACAGGATTGTGGCTGCCGTTTTACGATTCTACGTCGCACAAGGGGTGTCGTAGGGAACAACACTCGGTGTTAGAAATTTGTCCCGGCAACTTGCCGGAGACCGTCTCCAAGTCGGACTTGCAAGTCTCCGACAATTAAACGCTAAATCGACACACGCGCGCGAGGCTCACGTACGTACCTCTGCTTCAGGGCAAGGCAAGGCGCAGTCGCAGCGCGAGACGGCCACATGAGTTCGAACGAGGAGAGAGAGGGACCGGGCGGTGGTGCCAGCGAGGAGGGGTCCCAACGGGGGCGCAAATACGCGATCACGACGAGCTATCGGGATACGTACGGCGGGAACGCGGGCACCAACAGCTGGAGGAGTGCCTCGTCGAGTCCGGTCAAGGAACCCAGGGTCGAGGTGGCACCCGCGACGGGCGCGACGGGCGCAGCCGGCGACTGGGACACTCTGGCGACGGTTGCGACGACAGAGGTAACGACGACGAAAACAACAGCCACGGTGGCCACCTCCAATCCCATGGAGGACATCGCGATGCTGACGACGGGCCAGGTGCTGCGGCACCGCGACGCCATGGAGTCGCTGGTGGCCTCGCTCAAAGCCAGTCGCGACCGGGCTAATGATGACCGCGGCGATGGGTTGACGACGAGTTCGCTGATTGCGACGAACGGTGGGACGCACTTGATGACCATGAACCTGGTCGAGTCGTCGGATCGGGGCATGCGGGACGTGTGTGCAGAGGGGCTAGTGGAAATGTTTCGGCGGGAGCCCGGTGCGCTGCGGGAGGTGGGGTCTTCGCGGGAGACCGTGAGTAAGCTGCTGGGTGCATCGGTGCGGGAGGTGATGCTGGGCGGGAGTGGAGGGTCGAATGGATCCGAGACCTACCTGGAGCTGTTCAAGGCGTTGGTCGAGTCGCCGAGCGAGCACGTGACCAAGTCGTGCGCGGAGCATAAGATCGTGCACAAGCTCGTGGAGAGGCTGAAGAAGAAGAATAAGGCCCATGGGGGGTCGTCATCGGCGTCGGAGACGGCGCCCGTCCTATCGACGCTGCAGATGTTGCTCGACACGGCCAACGAATACTACGGCTCGTCGTTCGTGTGGAACGGGGCGCTCGAAGTGCTGTTTCCGATGCTTGCCGACGCGGCCGATACGACCGGCACGACCGGGACAAATGATAAAAATGATGCGACCGGCGCGGGCGCCGGTGGGCAACGCGCGGCGATCGCGCGGCTGGTTGCGTCGGTGTGCGTCGGGCGGCCCGACAGCCGGTCGGTCGTGGAGGCGTGGGTGTGCACGGTCGAAGCGGTCAAGGGACTCTCCCTCTTGCTCGCGGACAATGCCATCCCCGTGGACGTGCAGGTCCTTGCCGCGCGCGTCCTGCTCGAGGTCTCGGAGGTGCGCGCCAAGAAGCGGGACGTGCTCGACGCGATGGTCGACTACTGTCTGCCGCGGGCGTGCGAGATTATCATAGACGGCGAGGACAAGGAGCAGGACGACGACGGGGGCTGTGGTGGCGGGAACTGCGACGAGGTCGAGCTCGTGAAGACTGTCGCCGCGGTGGCGGCCAACCTCGGTCGGGACTCGCCCGTGGCCATGGAGGTGATCATCTTCCACGCCAACGTGCTGCGTCGCGTCGTCGGCGTCCTGGTGGACTCCAAGTCGTACGATCTGAGCAGGACGCTGCTCGGGGCGGCCGGGGAGTACGCCCTGGTGCTCGACACGACCGTGGCCTAAGATGCCGCATCTTAGGCCAGAGCAGTGCTCTGAGAATAACTAGCGATGCCCACCACGCAGGGCCTGGCACACTGAATGAATCACTGTCTATTTCATTTGTCGTCGTATCCCCAGACAGACGCCAAGATGATGATGATGACTGCGAGTACGTGCTCCGTTCGACTGGTTTCTCGTCCTGGCCCGCTGATTGATTGATCATCGTTCTCGCCCCAGCCCCTCCCGGCTCGCTCCGCACGCCCCGGCGGCAGTGCTCTCTCTCGCCCCTCTATGTCAGCTCCGTTCACACACTCACGCGCCCATTCTACTTCTGGTTCAGACGTTAGCAAGAATTCGGCGAGCTTCCGCTTGACCCATTCTGGGCAGGTGTCCGCATCGGTCCGCACGGCCTCGTTCGCTGCCCCGGCCGGTACGTTCGCTGAGACTATGTATTGACTGGACGGACGGACGGACGGATGGCCTCTTGCGCCTCCTGAGCTGAGCGCGAGCGTGTGTTCGCTCTGTTTAAATCCGAAAACCTGCCCTCACCGCCAAACGTCGCACGCTCGCTCGCGCACGCCTGCAGAGCTCAAGAGGACGGTCCATGGCACGAAGAAGGCGTCGAGGGCCGCCGCGCTCAGGGTCAAGGCCGTCGCCGCCGAGGCCTCGATGCCGGGGACCGCGCACTCTTCGGGTGCTGGAACGCGCGTCATGATCATCGGAGGAGACGGATACTGCGGATGGGCCACGGCGCTCCATCTGAGCGCCCGCGGGTACCAGGTCGCCATCGTCGATAACCTCGTCAGGAGGTCGATCGACCTGCAGCTCGGGTCCGACTCGCTGACCCCGATCGCCTCGCCGCACGACCGCGTCAAGAAGTGGGCCGAGGTCTCCGGGAAGCACATCGAGCTGATGGTCGGCGACGTGTGCGACTGGGCCTTCCTGGAGCAGTCGTTCACCTCGTTCAAGCCGGAGGCCGTGATCCACTTCGGAGAGCAGCGCTCGGCGCCCTACTCCATGATCGACAGGGCGAGGGCCGTCTACACGCAGCAGAACAACGTCATCGGGACCATCAACGTGCTGTACGCCATCAAGGAGCTGGCGCCGGACTGCCACCTGGTCAAGCTCGGAACCATGGGAGAGTACGGAACGCCGAACATCGACATCGAGGAGGGATACCTCGAGATCGAGCACAACGGGCGCAAGGACGTGCTCCCGTACCCGAAGCAGGGAGGCTCCTTCTACCATCTTTCCAAGTGCCACGATAGCGCCAACATCCTGTTCGCCGCCCGCGCTTGGAACATCGCGGCCACCGACCTCAACCAGGGCATCGTCTACGGCGTGCGAACGGAGGAGACCATGGCCGACCCGATGCTGATCAACCGCTTCGACTACGACGGTATCTACGGAACGCTGACCAACAGGTTCTGCATCCAGGCCGCGCTTGGACACCCGCTGACCGTCTACGGAAAGGGAGGACAGACGAGGGGAATGCTCGACATCAGGGACACCGTCCGATGCCTGCAGATCGCCATCGATAACCCGGCCGAGAAGGGTGAGATGCGCGTGTTCAACCAGATCACCGAGACCTGGTCGGTCAACGAGATTGCCGACATTGTCGTCGCCCAGGGCAACAAGCTCGGCCTCGACGTGCAGAAGGTCAACATCCCGAACCCGCGTACCGAAAAGGAGGAGCACTACTATAACGTGAAGTGCGACAAGCTCAAGGAGCTGGGTCTGGAGCCGCACCTGCTCAGCGAGAACCTGATCGACTCGCTGTTGACGTTTGCGATGGACTACAAGGACCGCTGCAACCTGGAGTTGATCAAGCCCGCCGTCCAGTGGAAGGAGTCTGGCATCACGGACAAGATCGCCAAGGCGGTCATCGGAGGTTAGTGGAGGCCCCAAAGTTTTCTTCTTCTCTCCTCACCTCGCCTCTCCACCAGTTTGCCGACGATTTTGACATTCGAAAGCTGATTGCTGATTCTTTGTTCTTTAACGATTCCCGAATGATCATTCAGCTCATGAGCTGCTGCTGTTTGAACTTAGACAGCGGTTTTCTCTTCTCAGAGGGGGTGGGGAAGGTGGTAGTAGTGGTGGTGGGCGCCGCCGACGATGTCCGCTCGCGGACGTCGCCGACGACGGGTGGTTGTGCTGGTTTGGCTGGTTGTGCTGGTGGCGTCGGCTGCGCTGGTTGTGATGGTCGTTTGGAGGGACCTAAGAATCCTTTCTTCATCCCCGCAAACGCCCGCTGCTTCCCCTGCTCCTCCTCCCTATTTCCCTCCCGCCTTCCCTCTGCCGCCTGCCGCTTCATGGCGCCCTCCAAGGCCTCGTCGTCGAAGTCTTCGAATCGGTCCAAGAGCTCGAGGTCGTCGTCATCAATCTCGACGTCGACGTCGTTGGCGTCCGCGTAGACGGTGGTCGCGTCGGCCTCAGCCACACCGTCGGCCTCGGGGACTGGCCTCGCCGGATCGAGCATGGCCAGGTCCTCCTCCTCGGGGATGTTGTCGAACATGCGCTCGCCGTCCTCGTTGACCGTGAGCTCCATGGCCTTCCGGAGCACCTCGGCCAGGGTCAGGTCGTGTTCGTCAGTCGTCTGCATTCCTTCGAGTTCCTTCTTGGCTTATAGGCTGTTCGCCGAGTATACCTTATCACAAGTGTTTCATTCATTCAATCATTCGGACGAGATGGAAGGCGTTGAGACCGATTCTGGGGAGGAAAGGAGCGCTGAGTGATGTTTGGGTTTCCGCGTCGTCCTCTCGCCGTCGCCGTCCGCTTGCAAATCGCGCAGGGCCGCCGCGAGCCGTGCCCGACGCCGCCGCTCTTCGGCTGGCGAGCTCGTCGTCGTCGTCGTCGTCGTCGT
>Ga0181584_10001655_pt1 | contig 16999 bp, 11 predicted proteins | sample 071ome_30_FD_132462 | JGI IMG/M metagenome (GOLD analysis project Ga0181584, IMG submission 132462) | Coastal salt marsh microbial communities from the Groves Creek Marsh, Skidaway Island, Georgia - 071406AT metaG (megahit assembly) | ecosystem: Environmental > Aquatic > Marine > Intertidal... | reverse complement strand
CTGGCCACGCAGCATCACCGTCGTCATTCTTGTCCCTACCGAGACGCTCGCCACCATCCTCCTCCTCCTCCTCCTCCTCCTCCTCGTCGTCGTCGTCGTCGTCGTCGTCGTCGTCCTCCCCCTCGTCACTCACCAACGCATCATACGCTGCCCCCCTCCCCCCTTCCTCCTCCTCCTCCTCCTCCTCGCTGTCATAATCGCTATACGCCTCCCTTCCACCCCCCTTCCCCTCAAACAAGTACCCAAACTGCCGCTCATCCTCACTATTAAACGCCTCGTCCTCATCAATCTCCTCATCCTCAAACCCCGCTGGTAACTCGTACTCGTCATCCAACTCATCGTACCGCTCCCGGTGCACCTCCTCGTCCACAGCCACCTCATCAGCCTCGTACACATCATCCACACCATGCTCGAACCCATCCGTCACCACCGTAGACCCCAGGGAACGCCGCCGACCACCCCACCTGCGCCGCTTGCCAGTCGTATTCATCGTCGTATTCGTCGTATTCGTGACCCGGCCCCCACCACCGCCGTTCGCGGCCCTGGCCCTGGCCTTCCGCTTGTTGTTGTTGTTCGACGACTTGGTACTGTTCTGTCTCGGCATGTTTCCAACCCGATACCTGTATGTTCGTAGTCTCGGTATTGTTCAGCAGGTCGTGTTCAGCATGCAAGTGGAAATCCCCGGGGGACGACACGACGAGCACGACGACGACAACTGTACGACGAGGACGAGCACGAGGACGAGGACGAGCACGAGGACGAGCACGAGGACGACGACTACGCACGTGCGTCAACATTAATTGAGAGCCTCTGTGAGAGGCTATAGAGGCTCTCTAGAGGCAGCCCAGACTGAATTCATCGTTCGTGGTCGGTCACTTCACAGTCACAGTCACAGTCACGCACCGAGGATACCCTGTACCCGATACCCGATACCCATCTCGTTGTCGGTCGGTCGGGTGCGTGCGAAATCAGTCCAACGGAATTTCACCGATCCGAACATGGTTGGTCTCTCGAGTGGTCCTCCTGTGTCCCCTTCTCTCCGTGCTGTCGCGGCAGAACTCTGTCTCTCTACCAAGGAGAACAAGGAGAACAAGGAGGAGAACCTCGTCGAGTTGGTTCAGTCGTGTGCGAAGCAGCTCAGACATGGGTGCCGGGTCCTTGAAGAGAGCGAGAGCGAGGCGGGCGCGGGCGCGCCACCCCAGCCCTTACACCTCCGGGTGGTGCTGCCTGCCCTGAAGACTGTGGTGCAGGACCTTGTCGAGCAGCAGGAAGTCACGTGTGCGGCATTGCGGGAGGAGATTCGTCGGCTGGAGGCGGAGAAGTGTGCGTCAGAGGTGGTGGATGCCGAGCAGGCGCGGGAGCGTGGGTATCGGGAGGTGGAGGCGTTGGAGCGGGAGTTGTTGGGGGTGAAGCGGGCGCTGTCGGAGGCTGGGGAGGCGGTGGGGGAGCGGGAGCGGGAGCTGTTTGAGGTGCAGAGGGCGCTGTCGGAGGCGGTCGAGTTGTTGGAGGCGCGGGAGGGTGGGTATCGGCGGATGTGCAAGGAGAATAGGGCGTTGCATGAGATGGTGAAGGAGTTGCGTGGGAACATGTTGGTGTTTGGGCGGGTGAGGCCGCGGGGGGTGACTGGGGACGGGAGTGAGTGCGTCGTTCGGGCGAGGCCGGAAGAGTGTGCGCTCGAGTGCCGGAATAAGCACGGGGACTGGAAGCGGTACCGGTTCGATCGGGTGTTTGGGGAGGACTCGACGCAGGAGGACGTGTACTTTGAGGCGACGTCGTTGGTCCGGTCGGTGATGCGTGGGACGGACGTGACGATCTTTGCCTACGGGCAGACGGGGTCAGGGAAGACGCACACGATGCAGTACTTGAATCGGCGGGCGCTGGAAGACCTCTTTGGGTATCAGCGGGAGGACGAGGCGGAGAGCACGAGGCGGTGGGTATTGATTGATTGATTGATGATCGGTTCTAGTATCTCTCTCGCACGTGCCACGTGGTCTCTCGCACGGTTCGAGAGAGATGCGTGCACGCGCTCCCTCTCACACACTCGCTTGTCGGTTGGCCAGGTATCGGTTCCGGGTGCAGATGCTGGAGATTTACAACGAGCAGATCGACGATATGTTGGAGCCGGGCAATACCAACCTCAAGGTGCAGACGATGTCGTTCAGGACGACGAACGAGGACAGCATGACGAGGGTGCCCGACGCGAGGATTGTGGGGGTGGAACGCATCGAAGACGTGGTCCGGATTCTGGAACAGGGGACGTCGAACAGGCACGTCGGGGCGACCAAGATGAACGCGCGGTCGTCTCGGAGCCACCTGGTGTTCACGGTGATGGTGGAGCGGATGGAGGAGAGCGGGGAGGTCGTGCGCGGACGGCTGCATCTCATCGACTTGGCCGGGAGCGAGCGACTGGCCAGGTCGGGAGCCGAGGGGGCACGGGCGACGGAGACCAAGGCGATCAATCTGAGCCTGTCGACGCTGGGGCGCGTGCTCGGCGGCATTGCCGCCAACCAGCGGCACGTCGCGTTCCGGGACTCGAAAATCACGCAGCTCCTGGAGGACAGCCTGACAGGAGGGAAGGGCAAGTCCAAGTGCATGATGTTCATGCACGTTGCGCCGGAGATGCCGAGCGGCCAGGAGACGAGGAGCACGTTGGAGTTTGCAAAGGGCGTCGCCGAGCACGTCGTCGTGAACACCCGGCGATGACGGCCGCGCGGGCGCGAGTTGTGAACACGTAGTGTGTTTGTTGAACGTTCACGTTCACGTTCACGATTAAATCAAGATTGAATCACTAATAGTAGTAGTACTACTCGTCATCTTGTGCCCCGATACGCACCAGCTTCATGTCAAAGGTGAGCGTCGCGTCTGGCGGGATGACGTCGCCGGCACCCCTGTCGCCGTACGCAGTCTCCGGCGGACAGGTCATCCGGATCTCCTCACCGACACACATACCGATCACGCCCTCGTCCCAGCACTTGATGACAAACATGTCCCCGGCCGGGAAGGAGAGCGGCGTGTTCCGCGAGTAGGACGAGTCGAACTCGGTACCGTCCACCAAGTAGCCGCGGTAGTGGACGTACGCGCGGTCTCCCTGTGTGTATTGCGTGGTAGTGTCGATGCGTGTGAGTGAGTGAGACGGTGTGGGTGAGACGTCGAGGTGGGTCTGTGGCGACGATCGATGATCTGCAGGGCTGGCGCTCTGGCGCCAGAACAATCGACGGCGACGCACCTGTTTGATCACGCCGGCCGAGCAGTCTCCCTTCTTCACGACTTTTTTCTCCCACTGGGCGGCATCAGAGCCGTGCAGACAGGCAAGGATGAGAATAAGCGCGAGGAACAACATGTTTTTTCTTTGTGAACGCGTCCGACCAGTTCCCTTGGAATCACGCGATTCCTCCTACCCCTACCGTACCTACCTACCACGACTCGCGTACCCGTACCACGCGAGACGGCGACGACGACGGTGACGGTGACGACGACGACGGCCACCCGATCACACGCAATACCCTTGCCATGACGCTCATCCTGGCCGTGCACAAGGTCGTCAACCAGACCGCCAAGGTCTCGTTCTCGATGATACAGCTCGCAGACTTCATCAAGTCAAAGTCCTGTCCGGAGGGAATGCGCTGTCACAAGACCTTCCCGACGTCGGGCTCGGTGTCCTGCAGTGTCTGGGACGTCGAGCTGCCGGACGAGCAGCGCGAGACGGCCATGGACGCGGAGGAGATGGACGAGCAGGCTGTGGCGCTGTTGATCTCGTGGCTGTCGGAGCACCTGAATACGGGGGACGTGACGCACGAGGCGTACGTGGTGCAGGAGGCGTTTGCCTTCGGGATTGGGGACATTCAGCGGTCGAGGGCGGCGGAGCGGGCGATGACGACGACGAGCAAGGCGGTGAAGGATGTCGATGCGAAGCTTCGGATCACAGAGCGGGCGACGACGATAAAGGACAGTGAGATTGTGCAGGAGGCGGGTGCGGCGCTGTCAAAGGCTGGAAGCACCGTGTATCACGCCGGGGCCAAGGGCGTGTCCCGGATCGGTGAGTTTTTCAGCGGGTCCAGGGGCGGCGGCGGCGGCGGTGGCGGCGGGGGGAGCGCTTGATTCGAGGTGAAGAGAAGAGTCATCTCCACCGGCGGGGGGAGCTCCACCCGATCGGTGGAAGGCGAAAATCGGAATTCTCGCCGGGGAGTACCACACACCTTTTTTTATTGCAAGACTGACATACATACAGACTGACATCTGACCGTTCTGGTCATGGCGTGCCGAGTGCGCTGAAGAGAGATTTTTGAGTCTCGGCATTTTCGTTTCGCATCTTCCCAGAGATTCCTCTCCAGTGGTTGCTCGTATGGCTGACCAGGGTGATACATTTTATACATTGTTTGCGCATGGGTGCCTGAATGGCCCAATCCACCCATTAGACGCGTTAGACCAGTTAGACTCACGAACCCAAGAGGAACCCACCGACACGGGTACTCTGCCACCTCCTCCGCCCTCGCCGCCCGTCGTGCGGCACCATCGGGTATTGTCCACGTCGGAGATGAACGAGGACTGCGTGTGGACAGAGCTGCCGATCGAGCTGATGGGACTCATCCTCGAGCACCTAACGTCGGACGAAATTCAGATGTGTCGTCTCGTCTGTCGGGATTGGCGTCGGATAATATCGTCGAGTGTGGCGTCATTAAGGCCGCATTACTTTGACGGGTCGAACTCGTATCATTCGGTCTTCAACCAGGTGACTCGACTCGACCTGCGGAGTTGCGCGTCGACGCTGAGTGACCAAGGTCTGGTGTGCGCCCTCCAGCCGTTCAACAGGCTCCACAAGTTGGACCTCTCCGGCTGTACGAACCTGACGGATGAATCCATTCGAATGTTGTTCGAGGGTCGGGACGCGGCGCCGCTGAAGAAGAACCTCGCGTGGCTTTCGCTGCAGAACGTGGTGAAGATCACAGACGCGTCGGTCTTTGCGCTGTGCGGCATTCCGAAAACGGCGACGACGATGAACGCCGCTGCGTCGTCGTCACCGTCGTCGTCGTCGCTGTCATCATCTCCCACCGGCGTGCTCGGGATCCGAAGCCCGAGACGCCACACGGTGGCGCCGCCCGGGGGCTTGCAGACGACGCAGACGACGCAGACAAAGGCAGCGCTGACACAGTCGATGGCAGAGGTCGACTTGGGTGCCGGACCGTCGCCCCCGCTAGCCGCGCGGGGCGCGGTCAGGCTCGAATACCTCGACCTTTCGGGCTGCTACCTGCTGTCCGATTGCTCGATGAGCGCAATACGGCGTTGTCTGCCGAATCTCAAGGATTTGAGATTAGGGGGGTACTCGAGGACGTCTTCGGTGGGGGACTCGATGCTCTGGCACCTGGTTGACGAGCATCGGGCACACACAAAGTCCAACGCGTTTCCGTCGGCGACGTCAGCGACCTATCCACCCTACTCGTTGAACATCGAGCATCTGGACCTGTCGGGATGCATCACCGTCACGGGCTCGGGGCTGGAGCCTGTGCTGACGCACATGCAGCGCATGCAGCGGCTCAACCTGTGGAACTGCATGTCCCTTCGCTCGAGTTCGCTCGCCGCCCTGTCATCGGGTCGGCACGGAGGCTGCCTCGAGCTGCGGGAGCTCAGCCTGCGCGGGTGCCACGGAGTCGACGACGACGTCTTTCAGCACATTGCTGCGCTGACCAACCTGGAGTCGCTCGACATGCGCTCCTGCGAACAGATCACTGGCAGGACGATCGGACTGCTCCACGGCGGCGGTATTGGCACCGGCATCGGGAGGCTCTCCCACCCTCGTCTCACCAGACTCCGGCACCTCAATATGAAAAGCTGCTTCGGCCTGACGGATCTCCGCGGCATCGCCCGGCTGGCCTCGCTCCAGGTGCTGAACCTCAGCGAGTGCTGGCAGATTCAAGCCGAGGAGCTGGGCCACTTGGCGTCGCTCTCCAACCTGGTCGAGCTCGACCTGAGCGGTTGCCGCAACGTATGCAACGAGTCGGGAAGGGGCGTTCCCGCCCTGTCCAGTATGAAGCGTCTCGTGAGCCTCTGCCTTCACCACTGTGAGCGGCTCCGCTCGGGCGCCCTCTCCTCCCTGGCCGAGCTCCCAGAATTGCGCACCCTCGACATCTCCCGGTGCTCGCAGCTCCCGGCCTCGGATCTGAAGTACCTCTGGAACCTGAAGAGCCTGTCAAAGCTCAAGGCCTCGCACTGCTCTTGGTCCGGGTGCAGCGCACTTCGCTACATAGGGCCCGTCGAATCCCTCAACCACCTCGTGCTTCAGGGCTGCCTCAACCTCGTCGGCACCTCGTTCGAGCCGCTCAAGCGCCTCAAGAACCTCGAGCACCTCGTCCTGGACGGCTGCAGCAACACGCCGCTCTTCGACAGGGGACTGACCTCCATCGCTTCGAGCCTCCAGTCGCTCACGCACCTGTCGATGCAGAACTGCATCACCGTCGGCGACTCGGGCATCGCCAGCCTCGGACAGCTCAAGAACCTGGAATACGTCAACCTCAGCGACTGCTACGGCATCACGGGCGACGGCTTCCGATACTGGACCCGCATGCCAAACCTCCGCGTCGTCATCCTCCAAGGCTGCTCCGGCGTCAGCGACGCAGGCGTGAGCTGGCTCGTCACCAACAACCCGTCGATCCGCGACCTCAACCTCAAGCAGTGCCGCCGGATCACCGACAAGTCAATCTTCTGCATCGTCAACTGCCTTCCCTGCGTTAAGTCCCTCGCGCTGCAGGCCAGCATGGGCGTGACGGACGCCGGAGTCCTCTGCATCGCCGAGCGCGCGACGCAGATCCACACCCTCACCATCCAGTTCTGCTGGCAGTTTGGAGACGAGAGCGTCGTCCAGCTCGCCAAGATGCCCTGGCTCAAGCACTTGGACCTGCTCTACAGCTGGAAGATCACCGACGCATCGATCGAGGCACTCGCGGCGTCAAGCTCCCTGGTCGAGCTGAACATCTTCGGCTGCCACCGCGTGAGCTACCAGGCGCGCCGGCGCATTGCGTCCAAGCTCTCCGCAATGTGCAAGGTTTAGGTGTGATTCGCCCAGCTGGAACTTCCATATTTTGGGTCATTTAATTTGATTCGCCTACATTTTGCTCGCTGTTATCGCTTCTATCCATAGTCGATGCCGAAACGGGGGACCTGAAGCTGGCGAGCACTTGCATGCGTCGCCAATTCCTGTCCGTCCGAATCCCAACCCCATAACGGAGCAAAAAGAAGACTTGTCGGTACGTCCTGCGGTTGAAATGCCATTTTTACACCATGAGAAGCTCTATACGGGCCAATGCGTGGTGGAAAATTGCCTAAACCGGGGCCGGAAGCTCGCCGATTCGCTTCGCTCCGACACTTGGGCACTCACCCCCAACCCGCCCCCACCCGACAGACTGACAGACTGACACATCGACAATGAGTTACGCCGACCCGTACAGGGATTTGGCCACGGACGTCGTCCAGATGGCCGGGCCAGACGAGCACATGGAGGGTTTCGACGTCCCCGCGGCCGGCCGGATGCGCCAGCTGGCCGACGCAGCTGTCCAGGGTGCCGGACGGGTTTTCTCGCCGTCCGTCCTGCCGCAGCCGGAGGACGAGATATCTCGGAGGCTCAACTTTTTACACAGTCGGGGCGCCGTCACCACGCTCGAGCGCCGCCGGAGGCGCGAGCGAGACGGCACGCATACTTCTCCCGGCACGTTTTTCCAGAGAGTCGGGAGAACTATGCGAGATATGGATAATATCAGAGAAAGGAGGGACATGGCAATGAGGGAACTGGGAGACCGGAGCAGGGAGCGCGATCGGGCGTACGCCCGCCAGCCACGCCAGCCAGAGAGGGGCCTCGGCGGGCCGCGGTCAGACGCCATCTTCGACGAGACGAACGATTCGTGCGTGGGATTTGCGAAGCACCAGAGCCACGTCGGTTCGTCGATCCAGATCAAGCACTGGCAGCTCCGTGACCTGGTCAGGTGCCCGTTTGCGAAGGACGACGTGTTTGTAGTCAAGGGGTTTGCCGTGTACAGGTACGACCTGTCGCAGCAAAAGGTGGTGGACCGGTACGGTTTTTTGTTTGAGCCGACGTGTTTTGGTTTCGGAAAGTCGTTCATCGGGGTTGCGGGCGAGGTGTCGGAGTACGCCGTGCAGCGGGTGAGCCCAACGCCGGACCAGCTGTTCGGGGGCCGTCACGTCGACACGTCGCTGCTGCAGCACTACGGCGCGTTGAGGGCAGGAGGGCATGTCAACAATGCCATCAAGATCATGGAGGACCTCGACGGGCGCCTGAGCGCGTGGCTCTGCAACAACTCGGGGCACCTGATGGTGATGAGCGGCGTCGAGGAGGAGGGCGAGTTGGTCCTCTCGGAGAAGACCTCCACGTTCTGTCCAGTATCGATCAACCACTGCGCCGTTTCTGAGCGGGAACGTACGCTTGTGTACGTCGGCGACTCGGAAGAGGTGTTTGTGAGCAGGGCAACGCCGACGGGCTACCGAGGGTGCTGCACGTTCCGCGAGGCCACCGACGCCGGCATGAGCTGCGACTGGGACTCGAGCGGGACGTCATTTGCGGTGGCCAGTCAAGACGGTCTCATATGCGTCTGGGACCGGCGGCACCGGAACGCCGTTGCGAGAATCCCCTGCCGTTCGGCGGCGCGGTGCGTCAAGTTCTCCCCCCAGCCCCTTGACCTCCTTGCCTTCACCGAGCACCGCAACTACCTCCATATCGTCGACTGTCGCATGTGGGAGAGCAGGCAGACGATCAAGGCGTGCTCGAGCAACAGCGACTCGGGCGGCGAGGTGGACATCGCCGGCTTCGATTGGAGCCCTTGCGGTAGGACGTTGGTCATGGGCACGGAGGACTCGCTGGAAATCCTCCAGGTCGACTGCGGGAGCCGGACCAGTTTTCCATTCGCCAAGCTCGCTTAGATAATTTGAATAACATGGGCATGAATAACATAGGACTCATTCATTGCCGGCTGACGGTGCCGAACTGGCCAGCCTGACGGGGGTCTCCTCGTCCGAACCGAGTGTCCTCGCCTTGAGCGACACCTTCAAGTCGAAGACCTCGCCCTTGAGCGACGATGAGCCCGAGTCTTTGTTCCGCGTCGCCAGGAATTCCTCGACGGCGTCTTCGAGGCCCTTGTGGTGGTTGTCGTCCAATTTGATGCAGTCGATGATCTGTTGGTTGTACTCCCTCACGTCGAACCGCAGCTCGGTGCGGAACCAGGGATGGTTCAGCACGTCGTCGACACTGGCCCGCGTTTCCGGGTCGGGGTCGAGCATGTGCCCAAGCAGGTCGGTCAGGCCCTCGGAGACGTGCTTGGGCTCGGGATAATCGCGATCGACGATGCGATGCAAAATCTTGGTCATCAGAGTGACCCTCGCGAGCTCACGTTCGCCCTTACGCACGAAGGGGTAGTGCCCAGTGATCATCGTGTACAGCACGACGCCGCACGCCCAGACCTCGGCCTTCTTGCCGTCGTACTCGGCCTTCTTGCCGTACCCGGTGATCAACTCGGGCGCCAGGTACAACACGGTCCCCACGCTCGACTTGAGGGACGACTTGGATTCGTCCTTCGACAGACCAAAATCACCGAGCTTGAGAATCTCTTTGTTCCTGCCCCTGAGGAACAGGTTCTCCAGCTTGATATCCCGGTTGATGATCCCCAGACGGTGGCAGAAGTCGACGGCGAACATCAGCTGCTGCAGGTACCAGCGCGATCGCTTTTCCGAAAAGCGCCGCCTCTCCTTCAGGAAGGCGAACAGGTCGCCCCTCTCCGCGTACTCCAGTACCAGAATTATGAACTCGGACGTCGCCAGGATCTCTTCCAGCCTGATCACGTGCGGATGCTTGATGCGCACCTGATTGATAATCTCCCGTAACGCGTACCCGTCGTGGCGCCTGCTGATGAATTTCAGTGCCTTGAGCTCGTCATCGGCGGTTTTGTCTCTCACCAGCACGACGAACCCCGACGCGCCCTTGTTGAGATACTTGATCACGGAGTACCTATCTTGGCACTGCGTGGGCACCGGCAGCGTCTCCGGCTCGACTTCGTCGCCTTTGCCGTCTCCGTCCCCGGTGGGTGGGTCTGCGGTGTCCGACGACGACTTGTCCGGCACCGGTTGGGCCGTCGATGGGTGGGGGGTCGACGCTGGGGGTTGGCCCTTGAAACAGGAACGGACGAACAGGAACATATTGCCGGTGCATATTTGAGCACGGAATTACTACGCTACGTCGCACGTCGTCGCGTAGCGTCGTATTTGCTGAAAAGAGTTCTGAAAAGTTCAGGTGACACGTAGGTTTCGGGAACAGGTCGTTCGTCACCTGAGGTGAAAGACCCCAAGTACGTGTTCTCACCCACCCAATCACTCACTCACTCACCCGGACCGTAAAGCCGATCGTGCTCGAACCCGTACACCACCGGAAGGAAGACCTCGTTATAGAACGCCCTCGCCGCCCCCGGCGACAGCTCGGCGGCCCCGCAAACGCCCTTGAATGCGACCTGGCTGCCCAGCACCTTGCCCGTGCAGAAAGCGCAGCACACGGCGATCAGCGAGCACGTGGCACCGAAAACCACGTCGAGGCGCTCCCGAATCAGGACGTCCACCATGCGGCGTGTGGCCCCAATGACGGCAGCCCTATCGGCGTCGGCCCCGTCGGTATCGCCGCTACCACCAGTGCCATCACACGCATCGCTCCGCCGCGCCCATGCCCGGAGGATCACGTGTTCGGCTTTGGCGTGGATGTAGAAAAGCACGCTCCGAAGGCAGTAGGAGACGAGCGCGGGCGGGCGCCCTGGAGACGTCATCACCGGCGGCGGACTGCCGATCGTCGCACAGTCCCCGAGCAGCCCCCGGTCGACCACCGCGTCCGAAATGAGGTCGACATAGTCGGCCAAGGCGGACGGCATGCCGACCGTGGTGAGGCCTCTGCCTCGGTCGCCCAGACCATCGCTGCCCCGAAACGCCTGGGCGAACCAGTCGAGGCAGACCAGGAGCTCTGGAAGGTTGCCACCCTGCTCCACGACGTTGGTGACGGCGGGGAAGCCCCCGCCAAACCTGCCATCGTCGTCCCGATACACAAAGGCGCACAGCTCGACGCAGATTGTGATCAGCGCCGCGTGGAACCGCTCGTCCTCCATCACGCGCTGGATGATGGCGCTGGCTGACTCGCCGCCGCCGCCGCCACAGCCATCGTCGTCGTCGTCGTCTCCCGTCGAGCACCTCCGGCCATGGCGGAGGGAGCCGGCGACGTGGACGAGCGTCATCTGGTACATGTACATGCTCGTCTTGGCCTGTTCGGCACGGCGCCCCGTGAACCCAAAGACATTGTGGACCATCACGCGTGCGGTGTTGAGGGCGCCCAGGGCCTTGCTGTTCCTGTAGTTGCCCAACTCCTCCTGCAGTCTGAGCATCGTCGCGCTCTCCGAGAAGGCGTGGACGCGCCGCGCCCAGGCCTTGAGCGGCGCAGTCGGCGTGATGGCGAGATGCGGATGTGACACAAGCACGGGCGCGATTCTCGCTGTCGTCCTGGCCGCTGTCGTCGTGGAGGGGGTCGTGGTGGCCCAGTGGTGCGTCTGATCGGATCCCGAGCCTCTGCGAGCCTCTTCCCCGTCGTCTTCGCCCTCGAGCCACGACCAGCGCTCGAACTTGGGGGGTTTGCGCTTGGGTTTACCAGGAAACCGCACGTCTTCGTCCCGGTAGACTTCAAGCTTCACCATTGAAACTTTCGAATGCATTCATCATATGATGATATCGACGCGAGGGGCCTTATCGCAGGCTTTGGAGCTCGTTGTGCTCGTCGTTGGGTTCATCGGTGTGCTCGCCCTCGCGTCCGTGTCGACGGCGAGGCGCGACGGTGAAGCGGGGTCGTTGTATGCCTCTCTTCGGAGAGAGCAGCACCGTTCTCGGGAGGGAGGCCACTTCCGTTCCGCTCCGCTCGCACACACGTACCTGCCGTGTCCGGACGTGGCCAATGGCACGAGTTTGTTTCGGGTGGATAGCATTCGGTTGGATCCGGAGCGGATAGCGCGGGGCAGCACGGCGACGTTCCGGATCGGGGCAGCCGTGCCTGGCGCGCAGGGAGCGCAGGGAGAGGTCGAGGGATGGCCGGCGCTCAGCAGCGAGCTCGAGTCGGGACGGGTGAGTATGCGCGTCCAGTACGGGGGCCTCACCGTCTATCACGAGGACGACGGCATCTGCGACTTGGTGGATTCGTGCCCCGGGGCTGGCCTGCCCCGGGACGGCGAGCCGTTCGACATCGTATACGTCAAGGAGTTTCCGTACATCACGCCGCCGGGCGCCTACGAGGTCGAGATCCGCGGCGAGCTCGGGGACGGCGAGGAGAGCGGGGAGAGCGGGGACGGCGAGGAGAGCGGGGACGCACCCATCTCGTTGTTCTGTGTGCGCGTGTCCTTCAGGGTCAATTTCTGGGGTCGGTGAGTTTCAATGAAATATCACATGATTGAAAAAAGAAAGAAAATCGTCCGTTCCTGTCGCGTCGTACTGTAGTGTACATCATCGAGCGCTGGGTCGCTGCTCCCGCGCCCGTTCGAGTTATTGTTGTGTTGCTCTGCTTCTTTATTTCTTGGTGGAGACGAACCCGGCGACGACCATGAGGAGGGCGCCGACGCAGGTGAGCGGTCCGAGGTGCTCGTCCGGCAGGGTGGCGGCCGCGATGACGGCAGACCACAGGGGGACCGTCGAAAAGACGAGCTGGGCCTCCGTGGCCGTCACCATGCTCTGACCTTTCACGTGCAAAAACGCCGTAAGCGCACCGCAGAACACCCCGGCCCAGATCAAGCCGCCCCAGGCGCTTACCTGCTCCTGGTAGGCCGGCCAGAGGTCGACGAGGTGCTCCACCGGCTCTGGGTCCAGCGGCGAGAACTCGAACAGCAGCAACACGGAGGCGACCACTGCCAAGGCGCTTGACTTGCCCGCCGCGAGCTCCAGCGGCGCCACGTTCTTAGCGTAGGACGGGATTCGCACGGTGGCCATCGAGTAGACCACTGTCGCTGCCAGGATGAACAAGTCGCCCGTCTCTGGGAATCCCGCGATCTCGACCGACTGCTGTTGGTCCAAGGTCACGATGCACGCCGAACACAGCGCGAGGATCGAGCCAGCCCACTGCCAGTTGTTCGGCCGGTCGCCAAACAGGGTGGACAGCAGCGGCGTCCACAGCGCGGTCGCCTGGATCAGGAAGCTCGCCCGAATGGCCCCGCTCGTCGCGATACCCTCCGTTTGCAGCAGCGTGGCGCAACTATTGTAAAATCCGATCTCGAGGGCGCCAAGGGCGACCGTGGGCACCTGCCTGCCAAAGACCTCTGTCCGGTGCCGCTTCGGCATCTCCTTTCCCGACGCCTTTGCGACCCGCTGGGACACGAGGACGACGATGCCCAGGATAACCAGCTGCAGCACGCCCCGGATCCACGCGACGAGCTCGGGCGTCGGCCCCTGGGGCAGGTTGAATAGAATTTTGAGCACGGGCGTGTAGGAACCCCACAGGACGGCCACGCCCAGCAGCAGCAGATTGCCTTGGAGCCACGGCGAGGACGTCGGCAGCGAGTCTGCCGCCGCCAACGACGACGAGGACAACGAGGACGACGAGGACGACGAGGGCATCGTCTTCGAGTCTTCCGCTGTCGCCGGGACGGTACGTACGGTCGTGTCGGACGTGATTGTTTCGAGCGTCGACCGCGACGGCGTCCCGTCCGATTTTGACCCTGCAGCGGCGCAAATATTCCGCCATCTCCGCGATATTGTGCGAGGCGAATGCCTGGGCGGGAGGAGGAGCCGAGCGCTGCGTGGCAAGTTGGCCTGGGGCATGTGCACAAGGCCACCCCCAGCGCTTGTGCATATCGGTGCCGAGGGACCACCCCGCGTGGCCACCGAGGTTATGTGTGCGTCTTTCATCCCTGGTCCGTGCCGAGGGAGAAAAGAATGACGTGAGGCGCCCGTGACACTCCTTTCTTTCCGGGTCTCGCGATTCAAGTCGTAGTCGGCGCGGGAAGGATGAGGACGAGGGCAGAGGGCAGAGGGCAGAGGGCGAGGGCAGGGGGCGAGGGCAGAGGGCAGAGGGCGAGGGCAGAGGGCGAGGGCAGAGGTGGAGGCGGCCTGCGTTTGCTCCACGCCGACGACTCGCCGAGGAGCTGGGGACGTCAAGGTAGCAGCGTCACGCTCGTTTCCGGAATGCAGGCCAGACAGCTGGGCACATGGATTTCATATAGATGCATGGGTGGGGTCGGTGCGGCAGCATCGAGTTTTCAGTTCACTTCGGTCCCACGAGCAACTCCCTACACCCTCCAAGATCGGCGCTGACTAAAATTGGGAACCACCGCGCAAATAGGTCGTCGCGAGTGCTTGTCGTTCTCGGCTTCATTCTTTCGCGATAATTCATTCGGTACGTCACCTCACTCCCAATGTGGCCGAGACCGAGGCCGGAGCTCGGCGAGCGTGGCGGGGAAGGCGAGCCTCTCGCGCGTTTACATGTCAAACGCCTGTCAGTGGCAGTGACGAGGTCTCAAAACCACGCGCTCGGCCCTCGATATCATAATGGATACGTCAATTCATGTCGCTCACAACCGCGCCGGCCCGCTCTCCTGCCGTGCAGATGCACTGCTCGGCCTCGGCTAGACTCGCCTTTTTGGCGTGGGCTGTTTTGGCCAGCGCTTCTCTGGTCCTTGCAGCGGACTGGGAGCATTGCAAGGACGTCACGGGTGCTTTCAACGTGTCGTCCCTCGTCGTGACGCCGGATCCGATCGAGACGGGAACGCCCGCGACGTTCTCCCTGGACACCATTCACGACGTCGATGTCGAGGACGGCGTGCTGGACGCCAAGGTCCACTACTTTGGCGTCAAGGTCTACCACAAGTCCGGGCCGCTCTGTGGGTCGATCGACTGTCCGATGAAGCCGGGCAACACCAAGCTCGATTTCACCGAGGAAATGCCGGTCTTTCTGCCGCCGGGGCACATCACCCTGACGCTGCATGGGAAACGGGACGACGACATGGACCTTTTCTGCGTCAAGATCAACCTGCTCAAGAAAAAGAATCCAAGCGAGAACGAGAAGAAGGCGACGTCGCACTTGGCTGCAATGATGTCCAAGCTGTCGTTCGCGTGAATCACGATTCGATGGCGATAGTGACAACGACCGACGAGACACCCGATTTTTTCGTACATTCATTTCCGTATTGACACGTATTGACAGATATAATATGCTGCCCAGTAATAAAATTGCCGTCTCAAACAACGACGCCGGCCGACGGAAGCAGGAACAAGAGCGTCTCGGTCAGCGTCGGGCCGTCTCGGTCGGTGCCCGTCCTTGTCGTTGTCGTCCTCGTGGTCAACACCCGGAAATCCTCAAAATCGACTTTGCACCATACGGGGCGCCTCATATGATCCATGGTTGTGTGGTAGTAGTCGCGGTACTGGCCCAGCGAGTTCCACCGCTCGTCGCAGATGGGGCCCCGATGGCTCACGCTGTGATAGCCCAGTTCGTAGAGCGTCTCGACCAGCTTGAGCGGCTTGGCGTACATCGCCCGCTCGAACAGCTCGATATTCCACTCGAGACTGATGAGTTGCGGGCGATGAACCCGGTCCGGCTGCAGCAACGGCAAAAATCCCTCGATCACGTGGCCGTCCCAGCCGTTTGCCGACACCCGCAGCGCGGCGATCCGCTCGTCCCCGAAGACGAGATGCCCGGCACGCCGAGTTGACGTTCGAAGACAGTTGGACGACTCGGAAGCGGCGTCTTCCCCGGTGACGACGCCGTAGCCCGCCTGCTCCGCGGGACGGCCTCGCAGGCAGACATCGTCGCCGTCCTGCGTCGTGGATCCCAGGGCCATCTCCTGCACCGAGATGAGATCTCCGAGGTCGTTCCTGTCGATGCTTTCCTTGAACGCCTCCAGAGGCTTGGGACCCAGCTCGAACGCCACGACCCGGTGCCCCTCCGAGGCGGCCGCCAGCGACACCAAGCCGTACCCGGCCCCGACGTCCACGACCACGCCCGTGTTCGTCATGGGATTCGTCTTGGAGTTCGTCTTGGAGTTCGTCTTGGAGTTCGTCTTGGGATTCGCCAACGCCAACGACCTGAGTAACAGCTCGGCCAGCGACGGTCCATCTCCAGTGACGCCGTGCAACTCTGCCCTCGTCATCAACGACGCCGACACGTCGTCGTTGCTCACCATCACGTCGAAACTCCGCGACGTGGGTGCGAACGAGGACGACGACGCGGACAAAGACGGAGACGAGGACAACGAGGACAACGAGGACAAAGATGAGGACGGTGACGAGAGGGATGTCGACCTCGGCGCGAACGCAAACGGGGACGACAGCGACAGCGACGACGCGGCCACGGGCACGGAGACCGACACGGGCAGCAGCCCGTGCTTGGCGTCCCGCTGCGCAATCCGTTCCAACAACTCCAGATCGACTCCTCCATCGCTGATATCTCGCACGCATCCGCTCGAGCTCGCCAACCCGCTCGCGCTCGCCGCCAACAGCCGCACGTGCCCGTCCGCCGCGGCACCCTTCCCTTTCAACGCATGGTCCACCACGACATCCGTCAACACCCCCTCCCCACTCCGCTCATTCTCATTGCTCGACGCCACCCCCTCATACTCATCCGCCCGCATACTCATCATCCTCCCCAGCACCTCGATCAGCACCGGGTGATTCGCCGTGGCCGCAAATACGTCATGCCGCACACTCCGCTGCCGCACGCGACACGCCCCGATCGCATCCTTCGCCGTCAGATATGGAACGTCCCACACGCCGACGAACCGATCATCCGGGTGAATCAACTCACCAAACGACGGAACCGGGGAAGACACGTTGTTCCCGACGTCGTACACGACGCCCCCAAACTTGGCCAACACCAGGTACCGAAACAGATTGAGCCGATGCTCTCGTCGTTGTTGTCGTTCCCGCCACTCGTCCTTCTCATTGTTCTCATTGTTCTCATTGTTGCCGCTCTCCGCATACATTCCCGCATACATTCCCGCAT
>Ga0181584_10001632_pt1 | contig 17125 bp, 11 predicted proteins | sample 071ome_30_FD_132462 | JGI IMG/M metagenome (GOLD analysis project Ga0181584, IMG submission 132462) | Coastal salt marsh microbial communities from the Groves Creek Marsh, Skidaway Island, Georgia - 071406AT metaG (megahit assembly) | ecosystem: Environmental > Aquatic > Marine > Intertidal... | reverse complement strand
TATTCCGGCCTCGATATCTATGGGACCCACACCTTGGAAGTGTACCAGGCTATGGTCGAACGTCGTTTGGGGGGCGAGACGGGAGTCAGGTCGGTTCAATGGTTTGGAGCTGCGGAAATGTGGCGGAAGGTGGAGGATGGAACGATCGATGCCAAGGTGCTCCAGGCAGCTTTGGATGCCACCCCAAAGGCGGGGGGCGCTCCAGGCTCAGTGCGGGATCTTGAAGAAGATGGGGTAGGCTTATTCCTCTTTGAATACGTTGATGGATTTCAAGGTGCCGTCTTCATGCTACCCGGTTACCTGGCAGGGTGTGGTTTTGCCGCACGTATGGGAGAAGATGCTTCCATTCGATCGGTGAGAATCGAGGAACGTCGGGAACCGCATTACCCGCATTTTGCCTATCTGCTCAAGGCCATTGAAACCATGGTATGGACCGGCAGGCCCAGCTATCCGGTCGAGAGGACCTTGCTCACATCGGGGGTGCTGGATCGGGTGTTGACCTCACGTCACCAAGATGGCCGAAAGTTGCTCACCCCTGAATTGCAGATTGCCTACCAGCCCGTGGAGTATCCCCATGCGCCCATGCCCTTGCTGACGGAGGGGTATGGTCCATCAGCTCAGTAAAAATAAAACAGCACGAAGACGGCGCAAGAGGCCAGCAAACTCGCCAGCAAGCGGTCATCCAGTCCCTTTTCTCCTTTGGGTCGGGGAGCTTTCCCAATGGCAAAAAGCAAGATTCCTAAAGTCCACCCCGCACCGAGAATGGCAGATACCGAAGGCTTCAGGACGCCCTTTGCCATGCCTGCGCCCAGGATGGCAAAAACAACGATGGTCATCACCAGACGTCGGGCGTAGGCGGCCAGTCGCTCCTTGCTGATCAGCCCCAGCCCGTGCCAGGTGAGCTCGGCCTTGGCAGGATCGGGTTGGGTCCTCTTGCTGACGAGGATGTGCACGATGGTTGCACAGATGGCAGCAACAAACACCGCATGAAAGAAATTGAGTTCTGTCCCCAGCCAGACGGCCACCGTTTCTGACTGCCCGAGTGTTTTGGCATAAAGGGGTAACAGGCCGTAGGAAACCACCACCCCTGTCACGATGGCCGCAAACCCGCCTGCAGCGGTGGCACCTTTCCACAGCATCCCAAGCCCAAAGGCCACTACCAAGCCCGCAATGAGTCGACTCTGGTGACGGGCGACATAGGTGAAGAAGGGTTCCTTGCTGTTAGGATCAAAGATGAAGATGGCGAGCAGTGCGGAGCCGATCACAAAGCCGGCGATGCAAAAGCGCCCTATGCGGATCAGTTGCTTCTCATTGGCTTGAGGGTTGATGAAGCGCTTGTAGATGTCGAAGGTGATCAAGGTGGCAGCCGAATTGAGCATGGAATCGACACTGGAAAGAATGGCGCCGATCAGCCCGGCCGCCACCAGGCCTGCCAACCCAAAACCTACCGGAGCGACGACCTCGCGCATCAGGAGTGGAAAGGCAGTATCACCGTCGACCGGGACACCCGGCATGGTGGCCTGGAAATAATAAAATGCGGCCACGCCCGTGCCGATGGACATGAAGGGGATAAGCAGCTTGAAAAACCCTGCCGTGACGATGCCCAGTCGGGCTTCACGATCGGAACGTGCTGCCAGGGCGCGCTGGACGATGAACTGGTTCGCACTCCAGTAGTAAAAGTGAAGAATGAGCAGGCCGCTGAGCATGCCTGTCCATGGTCGGGCGGGGTGGTTCATCGGGAGGTAGAGATGCATCAGATCCTTGCCCTTGGCGTCCAGTGCGCGCATGCCATCCCAGCCACCGATCTCCGCCTGCCCAAAAGTCAGCCAAGCCACGATGGCGGCTCCCACCAGCATGAAGACCGATTGAATGACATCGGTGATGATGACGGCCTTGAGCCCACCCAGGATGGTGTAGGAGCCTGCTACAATGGCCATAATCAAAATACCCAAAACATACGTGCTCTGCTCAATCTGAATGCCAGTGGGCTGTCCTGCTGCAGCGCTCTCCAGTGCCTGCTGCACCTGTGCCTGATCGACCAGTAGAATGTTCAGGGCCTTGGACCCGATATAGAACGCCGGGACCATCATGACGACCACGATGATGGTGATCATGATGAGGGCATAGGCCACCCTTGAGCGGTCATCGTAGCGTCGGCTGAGATAGTCGCTCAGGGTGTAAATATTGAGTTTTCGGTAAACGGGCAGGAAAAAATAACATAGCAGAAGCAGACCCGCGATGGCCGTGATCTCAAAGTGACTCTCGACAAAGCCCAGGCTGAAACCCACCCCCATCATGCCTACGATGTGGTTGGCTGACACGTTGGAACCGAAGATGGAACCTGCCACGCCCCACCAGCGGGCTCCTTTTCCTGCCAGATAAAAGTCCTCCGCGGTGTCCTCCTTGCGACCTGCCCACAGGCCAATGATCATCACTAAAATGAGTGATCCAAAAAAGATGGCATAGTCCAGCGTGGAAAGCAGTGCTTGCTCAGGGTTCATACGAATCAGGTTAGACTGAGGCTGGCGGGTGCGTCAACCGCACCGCCTCCATAGCAGGTCTTGGATAGACTCCATGGATGGGCCTCAGGGCCATGCGGGTGGTTTGCCGCCACCAGGTCGCTCAAACCGCGTTCCGTAGGGGGTGAATCCCTCCACAAAGCCTCCGTGACTCAGAAAAAACTGACCTTGTTCCACGCCCATAAAGCGATCGAGACGATGTTCGCGCCCGGTGGGGTCGTGACTGAAGGTCGCCACAGTCAATGCTTCCCAGGTATCTTCACCCCGAAGGATCCACTGGTTGCCATAAAGGGCCTTGCGCACTAAATGTCCCGTACTCCCCCCGAAGTTTTCGCTGAAGCTGTAGAGCCCTCTGAGATACCCGCCCTCTCCTGGCGTGTCCCAGCTGGAAATCAACATCCACTCCTGGCTGTCAGGATGAAAATAAAAACCGGAGAATCGGGTATGGGTGGCATCGGTGGGTTCGGCAGTGACCAGAAATTTTTGAGTGGTTCCCGTTTTCCATGGATATTTCAGATGGCTGTGTCCTCCGGTGCCCTCATTACCAAAGCGACCGGTGAACACGCCGTCTCCCTTTTTCACCAGGCGCACGCGATCGACTTCAGCGACGCGGTTGGGGTCGGTTGGTTCTTCTCCTCGATCCCAGACGCTGAAGATGATCCGCCGTTCTTCCGGGCTGTTGACCTGCATGCCGAAGTAACCCCTGTGCCAGCCACAGGCCATGTAGTAGGTGTGGATGGGATCCTCCACGGCCGTGAGTTCGGTGTAGAAGGCTTTGACTTTGGTTTCCCTGGCAACCGGATAGAAGAGGTGGACGGATGCGGCGTTGCGACGGGGCTCCACATTGAAATGGTAGCCATCTTCCGGAAGCCCCGAAAGACGGAGGGACCTGACGGTCAGGGGATGTTGAAAATCGCCTTTGGAGGAAAGTGCGAAGTGATGGTATCCGGCCTTTGGTATGGATACGCTCCCGAAATCGACAGAAGTCTTTTGGCCCGCCTGAAGGTCGACAGTACGCGCAAGCGTCTGTGAGCCAACGCGCAAATCCAGATCGATAGGCCCATCCCCTGTGCTTTCGCAGTTCAGCTGAATTTCAAGCGATGTGGCTTGCTTGATCTGCCCATACCAGTGGAGGGAAGTATGGCCATCTCGCCAGATCAGGGAATGATCTTGGCGTTGGATTCTGGCACCTCCATCATGGGGTTGAAGATAGGCCGTGTCCGCTGGAACGCTGAGAGTATCTGCCTGGAGCGTGATGCAAGTCCGTCCCCACAAAAAGGAGCCTATGAGCACCAGAACCATGGTTTTTGGAAGTAACATGGGGTCTTTATGACGGATTCAAAGGGTTGCCTCAAGTCTCCATGAATATGTGTTCTTCGAAATAAGGGTTGGGATTCGTGGGTGGCGAAACGTCCTCACACAGTCTGGAGGTAGCGCCGATTGGAGACCGCTGATGACCCAGGTCCACCCCCTGAGTTCAGGGATTCCATACCTTGTCTTCGCTATACGAATAGGATTGGACTTCCTTAGGGTTGGTGTTACCAAACTTCATTAAGCCGTTATGAAATATCCCCTCTGTTTTTGGCATGGTCTGGTGGTGTTCCTGCTTTGCGGTGCAGGCTGCCAAGTCCCATCGGTCACAAGTGAGCCTTCTGAGGCGCAAGCCGCAGTCGTCGGAAAGAGCGAGCCGAGCTCTTCAGATACTTTTCTGCCCGGGCATCTGATCCGACTGGACCAGGCAGTTGAAAAGGCAATCGATCAAAAAAAATTACCTGGTGGGGTCCTGTGGTTTCAGCAGGGGCAACGGGTCTATCGCCAGGTCTATGGTCATCGCTCTGTCCTACCGAAGATGGAAGCCATGACCGAGGAGACGCTTTTTGATGCTGCCAGTCTGACCAAGGTGATTGCGACCGCACCTTCCATCATGAAATTGGTGCAATCAGGCGATTTGTCTTTGGAGGCACCTGTCTCGCAATACCTGCCTGAGTTTGCAGCCAACGGAAAGGAGGCAGTCACCGTGCGGCAGCTGATGACGCATACCTCGGGGCTTCGCCCGGGTCTTTCACTCAAGGAACCGTGGTCTGGGGTGGAAGGAGCCATCCAACAGGCCTGCGCCGAGTCCCTGCAAAGCGCTCCTGATACCGTCTTCAAGTATAGTGACATCAATTACATTGTCCTGGGAGTTCTGGTTCAGCGGGTTAGCGGGAAGTCTCTGGATCAGTTTGCCAAGGAACACCTCTTCGATCCCTTGGGTATGGAGCATACCTGCTTCCTTCCACCTTCCTCTTGGCACCCTCGCACGGCTCCTACTACCGAAGTGGATGGAGCTTTCCTGAGGGGGGTGGTGCATGATCCGACCTCTCGCCGCATGGGAGGCGTTGCCGGGCATGCCGGGCTCTTTACCTGCACCGCCGATCTGGCCCGCTTCGCACGCATGATGCTGGCCAAAGGGAGCCTGGATGGGATGCAGATCTTCAAACCAGAAACCGTGGCTCTCATGACGACCATTCACACGCCTGCTGAGATGAAGGACAAACGGGCACTTGGATGGGATGTGGATACGGCTTATTCTAGTCCTCGAGGATACCATTTCCCGCTGGGTTCTTATGGCCATACCGGATGGACAGGCACCTCCATCTGGATCGTGCCGCAAAGCGAAGCCTTCCTGATCTTTTTGTCCAATCGCAACCATCCCACTGAAGAGGGAAGTGTGGTTGCCCTGCGCCGCACCCTGGCGACCATTGCCGCTGAGTCGATCCCGGCTGAAAATCATGCTTCTACAGCAGGCAAGGTGCTCCAGGGCATCGATCAGCTGCTGGAAGAGCGGTGGGGACGCCTTCGAGGCATGAAAGTAGGCCTGATTACCAATCACACGGGCCACACCCGCGATCGCACCTCTACCATTGATTGGATGCATCGCAGTGATCGAGTGAGCCTGGTATCCCTCTTCAGCCCTGAGCATGGCATTCGGGGTGAACTCGACGAAAAGGTCGCGGACGGTGTGGATACTCAAACCGGATTGACCATTCACAGCCTGTACGGGGAGCATCGGCAGCCGTTGCCCGAGCAGCTTGAAGGCCTCGATGCCCTCGTGTTCGATATTCAGGACATCGGCTCGCGCTATTACACCTATATTTCCACCATGGGGTTGGCCATGGAAGCGGCGGCCGAGGCTGGCATTGCCTTTGTGGTGCTCGACCGCATCAACCCCATTGGCGGTGTAGAAGTGGAAGGCCCTGTTCTCATGGGAGAGGAAGATTTTGTGGGTTTTCATCCCATTCCGATTCGGCACGGGATGACCGTCGGAGAGCTGGCTCTCCTCTTCCAGAAAGAAAAGAACCTGGCTCTGGATTTACAGATTGTTCCGGTCAGGCATTGGAGTAGGGGGGATGCCTTCGAAACCACAGGACAACCCTGGACTTCTCCTTCACCCAACATGCGCAATGTGAAGGAAGCGTTCCTGTATCCGGGAATCGGGATTCTGGAGACGACCAATCTTTCAGTGGGGCGAGGTACCGACACCCCCTTTGAACTACTTGGGGCCCCCTACATAGATGATCTTGTGTTTGCCGCTGAGCTCAACCGATTGCATCTACCAGGGGTGGCGTTTTCACCGATTGCCTTCACTCCCAATGCCAGTGTGTTCAAGGAACAACGCTGCCAGGGTGTCTATATTTCCATGACCGATCGATCGGTGTTGCGGCCGGTGGCACTGGGGGTCCAGATCGCACATACCCTCAAGAGGCTTTACCCGGATCAATGGGACACCAAGGGTTTGAATCGTCTGCTCCGCCATCCGCCCACGCGTGATGGAATCGAACAGGGAGCTCCTCTTGAGGAGATCTTCCAGAGCTGGCAAACTGACCTGGAGGCTTTTCGTCAGCGGCGAGCTTCGGTACTTCTTTATTGATCCTCAGGAGTGTATGTCCATGCATGCTCCATCCAGTCCGTTGGATCCACGTTTCAGTCTCGGGGTGGATATTGGAGGCACTAAGACTGCGATGGGATTGGTTTCCCCTCAAGGAGCGCTGCTGGAACATCTTTCCTTTGAGACCCACTCTCGAAGGGGGATCCAGGACATGGCCCTTCGTCTCAATCGGGGATTGGAAACCCTTCTTCAGCGCGCCAGCCTCGAGAAGAAACAGGTTGATGGTATGGGTGTGGGCTGTCCGGGCCCCCTGAATCTGGAGACGGGAGAAGTGCTCAATCCTTATACCTTGCCCGGATGGGAGCAAGGCTCCCTTACCCAGGCTATTGAGGCCACGACCGGACTTCGGGTTCGGCTTGAAAATGATGCAGATGCTGCCTTGTTGGGGGAATGCTGGATGGGTGCGGGCCAGGGAAAGAATCCCGTTCTGATGCTGACCTTTGGAACAGGTGTGGGGGGTGCCCTCTTCACCGATGGGCGTGTCTATCGTGGAGCACGCGGTGAACATCCTGAAATGGGATTGATTCCCGTCCATACAGGCATGCCCAAGGATTATTCAGGGGTCGATGGCTCCCTGGAATCGCTTGCTTCAGGTTCTGGTATGGCGCAAAGAGGAGAACCCCTTGGCTGGTCCCATGCCCGAGCCGTCTTTGAGGCGGCCCAAGATGGGCATCCGGAAGCTTCCAGAATCGTTGACGAGGCCTTGGAGGCGGTGGGGCGGTCCGCATGGGTCTATGCCCATACCTTTTGCCCTGAGTGCATCATTTTGGGAGGAGGGTTGATGGATCATCATTTCCCCGCCTTTCAGCAGCGTATGCAGCAAGCCCTTGACCAAGCCAGTCTGATTGCCAGGAACCTCATCGAGGTCGTGCCGGCAAGACTGGGAAACCAGGCCGGCATGCTGGGTGCAGCCAGTCTGATGCTGAAATCGACCCTTTCGTGAGCCTGGAGAGGGGTTCCAAGCGTTCATTGACGCCCCTATGGGAACGTGTCAAACTTCTCTCATGAAGCAATTGGACATATCGCATGTGCTGGATGGCTGGCCCTATGAGCCCGGCAAGGCGATGGTTCGAAAGGTTGAAGGGAAGGATGGGCGAGAACTGATTCAGATGCGGATCGATCTGGGGCTTCTCCAGATGTACACTTCCGGACGACCCGATGGCCAGCGTCCTCATGACGCCGACAGTTTGCTTGATTACCAGGTTCAGCGTCTGGAAGACCACCTTGCCGAGCACGATGGTGAGGATGAAGGGTTTTCCCTGACCAGTGAAGAGTGCCTGGCTCTTCAGCAGGAAGCGATACAGTTTCATCATCGCTACATCTGCTTTTTTCAGCTCGAGGACTTCGAAAAAGTCATTCAGGATGCCGATCGCAACCTCGATGCGATTGAGCTGGTGGAACAATATGGTCCGGAAGACCAAATGGTCTGGACCTTGCGTCAGCTCACCCCTCAACTCCTTTTGATGCGGACCCGTGCTGTTTCGGCTCTGTCATTGAATGAGAAAAACTACACGCAATCCATCGCTGATGTGGAAGAGGGTATCGAAGCATTGACGACTTTTCTCAGTGAAGATGGCAGTCCTGAGTCGGCCGAACAGAACGGAGAACTTCAGGCACTTCGCCAATGGCTGCAGGAGGTCAAGGAATCGAGACCGATGACCGAGCGTGAGAAACTCGAGCAGGAACTCGATGAGGCTGTTGCCAAGGAAGACTACGAGCGAGCCGCTGAGGTTCGAGATGCCCTGAAGTGTCTGGTCGAATGACCGCAGGCATCCACGTAGAGCAAAACTTGCATTGAATTTATGACGGAACAGAAACCGACCGTAGGCTTTATAGGGATTGGGGTGATGGGGCGTAGCATGGCGGGGCACTTACTCGATGCCGGCTACTCTGTCCACGTTTACAACCGGACACAGTCCAAAGCACAGGATTTGGTGGATCGTGGGGCCCAATGGCAGCCCTCTCCGGGCAAGGTGGCCGCAGCTGCCGATGTGATCATCACCATTGTGGGATTTCCCGCCGATGTGGAGTCCGTTTATTTGGGAGAAGACGGGGTTCTTGCACAGGCACGATCTGGAAGCTTGGCGATCGACATGACCACATCCTGTCCCAATCTGGCCTCTCGTATCGCCCAGGAGGCCGCGGCCAAGGGGATCGAAGTTTTGGATGCCCCGGTTTCCGGGGGAGACATTGGGGCTCGCGAAGCTCGCCTGTCCATCATGGTGGGAGGCAGCGTATCGGGGTTTGAGCGTGCTTTGCCCCTCTTTGAGATCATGGGTAAAAATATCGTCCACCAGGGGCCTGCTGGTTCTGGACAGCACACCAAGATGTGCAACCAGATCGCCATCGCCTCCGGCATGATGGCGATCAGTGAAGCCATGGCCTATGCTAAAAAATCGGGGCTTCAACCCGAGACGGTCCTCAAGAGTATCGAGAGCGGTGCTGCGGGCAGTTGGTCTCTGACCAATCTGGCCCCGCGAGTTCTCAAGGGAGATTACGCTCCGGGCTTTTTTGTGAAGCACTTCATCAAGGACATGAAGATTGCGATTGAGTCGGCTCAGGCCATGGGGCTCGATCTTCCCGGGCTGCAGTTGGCCAAAAAGCTCTATGACCAGCTGGCTGCTAAAGGATGCGAGGACGATGGTACCCAAGCATTATTCAAACTCTATGAGGAGCAATTGTAGTCTTCCAATCCTCTGAAGGAATTTCCCTCAGTAGGAACCCACTCACGCGTTTGAGCTCGTGTGAGTGGGTTTTTTATTTGGAAACGCTCGATGCATTCCCTGCCGTTTGTCGTTGCCTCTAAGGTGTGAGGTGCTCAGCTATCGAGGGATGCTGGCAGAGCATCTCAAGGGTCCGTTCCACAGCACCCAGGTTGGCATCCACGACATCGCGGGCAGTTTTGCCCAGGCGATCCCGCTCCTGTGGATGCTCCAGTAGTTCTGTCAGGGTCGTTTGCAGTGAAGCCACATCGCTCACTTGCCTGGCAGCCTGCTTCTCCAGAAACGTGCGGGTGATGGCTCGAAAATTTTGCATGTGAGGGCCCATCAGAATGGGTTTTCCCGCCGAAGCGGCTTCCAGTGGGCTTTGTCCTCCACGAGCGAGCATGCTCTTGCCAATAAAAACCAGGTCGACATGTGGATAAAGCGATGCCAGCTCACCGGTCGAATCGAGAATCAGGACGTCGCTTGGTTTTTCCTGGTTGCCTTCCGATGCGTCGGACCACTCGGATCGGCAGGCCACCGAAAGCCCTTTGGACCTTAAGGCCGTGGCGACCTGCGAGCCTCGCTCAAAATGGCGAGGCGCGATGATCACCCTTAACTGCGGATGGCTCTGCCGGAGCTTGAGATACAGATCGGCCAGCATGGCTTCCTCTCCCGCATGGGTACTGCTGCCCAGCAAGAGGGTCTTTTCATGCATGTCGTGAGCCCTCAACAGGGCGGGAATATCCAATCTCGAGGGTCGACTCTGGCTTCCCAGGGCGGCATCGAATTTCATGTTTCCGGTGACAAAGACCTTGGAGGGATCACAGCCCAGAGCCATGAGTCTTTGCGCATCAGAATCATTTTGTGTGCCCACTCCACTGAGAGATCCGAACAAGGGGGCAAAAATCGATCGGAATCGATAATAGCGAAGATAGGATTTCTCTGAAATACGCGCATTGATCAAAAACACTGGAATGCGGCGGTCGAATGCCTCCCAGAGAAAGTTGGGCCATATCTCGGCCTCAGAAAGAATGATGGCTTTGGGTCGAATGACTTCCATGGATTGCCGAACCCATGGGCGACGATCGATCGGGTAGAAGCATGTGGCCGGTGGATCAGGCATCTGTTGGTGCCACTGAGCCATGCCGGTGGTGGTGGTGGCTGAAAGAATCCATTGAACCGATGGCAGCTTATTTTCCAGACGCTTGACCAGGGGAACCGAGAGGAGAACTTCGCCCACGCTGACCGCATGAAACCATAGGTTGGTCTGGCCTTGGCAGCGTTGAATGAAAGAGGTGTCGTAGCGCCCGAAGCGCTGCCCCAGGCGGTCTTTCCAACCGCCTCGCCTTGCCATTCTTCGAGCATAATAGGGAGCACTCAACCCAAGGCCCAGGTTGAACAAGCCTCGATAAACCCACTGAACCCATGCCGGAGTGCCTGCAGGGTTCGTCAGCTCCTTCTCAGTTTTGGGATCTCTCATGCCTTTGTTCCGGCACGAACTTCATGTCGCGGACGGTATGCGGGTGCCATCAACGGAAAAAGAGGAACCAGATAATCAACACCATCGGAATCATGTAGGGAATGGTGAATTTGAACACGTAACCCAAAAAGGTGGGCGCGTTCACTTTCTGCTGATCCGCAATGGATTTGACCATGAAGTTGGGGCCATTTCCGATGTAGGTGTTCGCTCCAAAGAAAACCGCTGCCACACTGATGGCCACTATGTATTGGGCCAGCGAAGGGTCCTGGAGCAGAAAGTTGATTTGCTGTGCTTCGGTGAGACCTGCTGCATCCACATTCAGGGCTCCTGCCACGACCTCAGGATTGGCAAACTTGCCCATGATGGCACTGAGGAAACTCAAGTAGGTGGGGGCGTTGTCCAGAACACCGGAAAGCAGTCCAGTTCCCCAGTAAAAAATGGATGGTGAGGTTTCCTGCATCGCGCTGGCATTGCTCTTGAGCCAGTCCAGCGCAGGCATCATGGTGCAGAAGATCCCGATAAAGAGAATGGCCACTTCCTGGATGGGGTGGAAATTGAATTGGTTGGCACGATGGATGTGCTCCTTGGTGATCTTGTAAGAAGCCACTGCTGCGGCCAGCATGAGGGCCTCGCGTAAGAAGAGAGGTGTGGAAATAAACACAGCCACCAGGATGACACCGAGAAACACCAGATTGATGAGTCCTTCAAACCTCCAGATATCGGGGGGTTCGGCAATTTCCTCGCGCACTTCCTTAGGTGCCTTCCGGTAATTGATCTTGTCGACCACATAAAACATGGTCAGCAGGATACCAATCCCTGCCAGCCACATGGGCCAGCATTTTTCCAGCACCCACCAGAAAGGGATGCCCTTGAGGAATCCAAGAAACAGGGGAGGATCCCCGATGGGGGTCAAGCAGCCACCGACATTGGAAACAATGAAAATGAAAAAGACGATGTGGTGTGCGGTGATACGATACTTGTTCATGCGGATCCATGGTCGGATCATCAGCATGGAAGCCCCGGTTGTTCCCAGGATATTGGCGAGAACGGCCCCAACCAGCAGGAAGACAACGTTGTTGAATGGAGTGGCTTCGCCTTTGACAGTGATATGGATCCCTCCAGAGACCACGTAAAGGGAGCCCACCAGGGCGATAAAGCTCACATACTCAATGGCCGTATGGGAGACCGTGTGATAGGCGTGGAGCCCGAACAGGTAGTAGCCAAGAGTGATCGCTCCCAGCACATAGGCTACCTTGGGATAATGTTTTTCCCACCAATGCAGGAAGAATAAGGGTCCCAGGGCAATCATTGCCAGCAGCAGCCCAAAGGGCAGCATCATCCAGGGATTGGGAATGATGGCTTCACCGTGATCCATAACGCGTGATCAGTATTAGGTTGCTGACTGGCAGGTCAACAGATTTTGGTTTTTTTCTGATTGGCGCATCCTTCAGTGGGCCTCAAGCCAGAACATGAAGACCCTCATGAGCCATGCTGAGGCAGAAGCAGGCGCCTTATGGAGGCGTAGTCATCGACGATCCAGTCTGCCTCATGCAGCTCGGTGGCTGCCAGGCTGTTGGTGATGGCGATGACCTGCATCCCTGCCGTTTTTCCTGCGCGGACTCCGGCAGCGGAGTCTTCAATCACACAAAGATCCTTGGGCTCCAGTTGCATGAGCTCGGCGGCCCTCAAGAACACATCCGGTGCAGGTTTGCCTCGCGGGACATCCTCTACGCTAACGACGGTCGGGAAAAAGGAACGAAGGTCTTCGAGTTCGAGGACCACATCGATGACCGCGTGCAGTGAGCCGGAGGCGACGGACAACCGATACGACGCGGCCAGCTCTGAAATCAGCTTGGGAATGGGTTCAAAAAGAGGCCGCTGGTCCTGGATGAGCTCAATGAGTCGACGTTGTTTGAGCTCCAGTAAGGATGCCATGCTGTGAGGGGGGTGATGCATGGCGACAAAATCATCCCACACGGCCTGATCGGACTTCCCTAAATAATCATCGAATGCAATGCCGTGGTTGGCGCCATAGCCCAGGTCCTGGAAAACCTCCATGAAGGCCCTTTGATGCCTGGGTTCGCTGTCGACGATCACACCATCCATGTCAAAGATGATGCCTTTTACGTTGATATGGTTCAAAGCTGAGGGCATGAGTAGCTCACGAGTGTTTGTTTTTTTTTGATTTTCCGAGCACCAGGATGCGCTCAAAAGCCTCTTTATCTAGGGGCATCACCGATAGTCTGGATTGCTTGAGCAGGGGAATATTGGCCAGCGCTGGGTCTGCCTTGAGGGTCTCCAGGCCCACAGGTGCCTTCAAGGCTCGCAGAGGGGCGATGTCGACGGCAGACCATCTACCCGTGTCATCGGTGGGGTCGGGGTAGTGTTCTCTGAGGACCTTGGCAATGCCCATCACGCATTTGTCGGACACACTGTGATAGTACAGCACCTCGTCCCCTTGCCGCATCTGCCTGAGATAATTTCGAGCCTGATAGTTTCGCACTCCACTCCAGTCGGCCACACCCTCTTGCACCAGCTGTGACCATGGATAGGCCTCAGGCTCCTGCTTGACCAACCAATAACCCTTTGCCATGTTCCTCGTTCTCAGGGGAGTGTCACGATTTTGCAAACAAATAAGGCATCCATGGGCATGGAGTCTCAATTTAGTGCTTGCGGTGCCCGTGGATCATCCATAAACAAGACCCGGTTGCCCGCGTGGCGGAATTGGCAGACGCGCTAGATTCAGGTTCTAGTGTCCGAAAGGACGTGGATGTTCGAATCATCTCGCGGGCACCACTCCCACTTTCAAAATTCCATCCATTTTCAGCGCTCCACGCGTCATTCCAAGGCTGAATGTCGGGCAGTTTTTCGGGATGCGTCTATTCCAGTGAACCACCGACTTTGAAGAATTGCTGATGGGCATCTGCCTGGATGGTCATCGGACTTGTGGCGCCTTCCACCAAGGTCCACGGCCCGCTGATGTTTCCCGACTGCATCAAGGCACTGGATCCCTCCCAGCTCAGCGTTACACTCGCGCCATCCCGAGTGACATTCACCTGAGTCGGTTCCCCGGGGCCGTTATTGGATTGTCCTTCCACTTGGAGGGTCACTGTTTCGGCGGTGTAAGCCACTTCCCAGGAAAGTCCTTCTGCCAGAGGAGCTCCCTCGAGCTCCACCTCGCGGAAGGAACCGTCGATTTCACCTGCTGAGATGAGAGTGTAAGTCTCTCCTCCGCGGGGCGTGTAGCCATCCAGTGTGACCTTCAGGATGCCTTGTGCGATGCGGGCCATACCATCAATCTGGAGAGTGGCATGGGATCCAGAGGTGATTACGCTGTGCAAGGTGGATTTGGCTGGAATCGGAGTGCCATCAGCCTCTGTCTCCGATGTGGGAACCATCCCATCCGGGTCGACAGCCATATTGAAGTTTCCACCGATGGAAACGGCGGCTTCGGGTCCACGAATCTCCAAAGTAGCCTCGCATGTTTCGGAGGAAGTGCCAGTTCCCAGAGCCAAGTCCTGTTCAACGCGGAAAGAGCCACTGTCCCGGATTACCATCAAGGATTTACCTCCTGGGTCACTGCTGCCCCGAGGGCCGCTCATGCCAAGGCCATTGTCGGCATTGACCGTCATTTGTCCTTCGTCCTGAATGATCAAAGTGCTTTCGGTATTGCTGCCCGAACTGAGGGAATTGCGGAAACCTCCGACTTCGGCTGGGCGGTCAGCATTGCCCTGCCCATCGGTCTCGCCCGTACCTGCCAGCACGTCAAAGATGTGCACCTGCCCCTGATCTTTGATGGTGAACTCAGAGACACCCTCTCGTGAGGAGAGAACACGGAAATTGAGGGTTCCTTGATCTTGAACTATGACACGGGCATTGCCCCCATTGATGGCAAGTGTCAGATAACCTTCGTCGGTGTGGCCATCTGGATGACCCGCTCCCATACTATTACCTGCATCCACGGTGGCATTGCCACCGATGGTCATTTCCTGAAAATCGCTGCCGCCTTTGGAAACGGCGATGCCGCTGCCAACCGAAAGTCGAGCTTGGCCATCGATCAAAAAGGAGCCATGACCAGCTGCATTCTCTGAAATCTTGAGGTCATCTCCGGCCCGAAAAACAGCGTCTCCATGCATTTCGAATCTTCCATAACCATGTTCCCCAATTTCCCAATCCGATTCATTGACCCCCGCAGAGCCACGGGAACCCGCCAAGGCACCGTCATCGGGACCATCAAAGAAAATCGTTCCTCCATTCATGACGAAAGTGGACAATACCGTTCCTTCACCAATGTGGATCTTGGAATCACCTTGGCTTTCGCCGATACGCAAGAAACCACCCTCCATCACGATATGGCCTGAGTCTGTCGAGTCCTCCAACTCTCCCAATTCAAAACTGCTCAGGGCCCGCTCACCTGCGTTGGAGGCAATGGTTGCCGTCCCTCCATTGTTGATGATGACGACGTCATTGATCCCCGGAATGCGATTGAGATCCCAGTTGGAGGCGGTGTAAAAGTCCCCACTCTGCTTGGTCCAGGTAAAGTAGGATTGTGCCTGTGAAACCTGTGCGAGGAGACAACAGGCTGCGATGGTTCTGAGAAGAGAGGACATAACTTTCTTCTATTGAACTGGTTGATGATGTCAACCTTTCTTGTCATCTCAGGAGGTGACGGTGCAAGATCTGTTCTTGAAGGTTGTCCCGCCTTCTTTGAAGCCTTGGATCAAGGATTGCGCCTATGAAGGACTGGATGTTATGTTTTCTCACGTCCAAAAAATGATGCGAGCATCGCGAAAGGCTTCGTAGGATCGATCTGACTTGAAAGGCTAAGCTTGAACCATGGCACATGTTCTCTCTCAAAAATGGTTGCTGAATCGGCGGCATTTTCTCAAGGGACTCGGCGTCTCCATGGCCCTACCCATGCTGGAGTGCATGCGACCGCTGCGAGCTGCTGAGGCGCCCGCTCAACCCAAGCGCAGTGTGTTCATCTACCTTCCCAATGGGGTCAATACCTATGATTATCAATTGGAAGAAGAGGGGCCGGATTACACACTCTCAACCATTCTCGCACCGCTGGAACCCCATCGCTCCCAATTCTCTCCCATCAGCGGGCTTTATCATCCCAATGCCTTCGGAGTCGCACATGATGCGACGCGTACCTGGTTGACCGGGGCCAAGCACGGCCCCTCAGACAAGAATTCCATTTCGGTGGATCAATGGATGGCCCAGCTCACGGGTCCATCGACGCGCTATCCTTCCCTGGAGATCAGCAATCAGGGGCAACCCATTGCTGTCAGTGCCGATGGAATTGCTCTTCCAGCCCAGGCCAGCCCTTCGGTGGTATTCAAGGATCTGTTTGCCGAACCGTCGGGTGGGGTGGAAAGGCAACGTCGCGATCTTCAACGCAAGCAAAGCGTCATGGATCTGGTTTGGGACGATGCCAAGTCTCTCTCCCGTGCCCTGGATGGCACGGACCGCGATCGACTCGATCAATACCTGAGCTCTGTGCGGGAAGTGGAGCTCCGCACCGAGCGTGCTGAAGCATGGTTGGACACCCCACGACCTGAAGTGCCTCAAGATTTGGCGGCCAGGTTGGATCGGGATATTCAGCTCGAGCGCCTGGGAGAATACTTGCGCACCATGTATGACATCATTGCCCTGGCATTTGAAACCGATGTCACCCGAGTGGTCACCTTCAATACAGGCAATGAAGGCACAGGGCCTTCCATTCCTGAAATCGGCATCCGCCGTGATCGTCACTCCCTGTCGCACCACAATGGGGATCGGGATCTTTTGCAGGAATTGACCCGCAGTGATACCTTCAACATCACCCAGCTGGCCTATTTTCTGGACCGGCTTTCTCAGAGTATGGACGGTGAGGCGCCGCTCATCGACTCAACCATGACCCTCTATGGTAGCGGGCTTTCCTATGGCAACAGCCACGGAACCACCAGCCTGCCGCTGCTGTTGGCGGGAGGGAAGGGCCTGGGGCTCAAACATGGCAGCCACATTGACTTTAACCGAAGGATCGATTCCTTCGAAGGCTACCAGGACGGGATCAGTCACTACCACAAACCCGTCAATGACAAGGCCCACTTCAGCAATCTGCTTCTGACCATGGGCCAGCGTATGGGCCTTGAGGCGGAGTCCTTTGCCGATTCCAATGGAGTGGTTTCTGAAGTGTTGCTTTCCTAGCTACTGCATGATACAAGGATCGCCACGACGGTGCCTGAGTTTGATGACGCTGTGCCTCATGGCAAGCGGGTGGTCCTGCCCGGCTCAGTCTCCAGACGCGTGGCCTGAAGAAGACCCGATTCGGGATCATGTTCCGGTTCTGGGAGTCTTTCCTCCGGAGGGTGCTGGGATCCACTTTCATGGGGACCTGATGGTCATCGATCCGATGAACCGTCGCGGAGGCCTTCGAAAGGGAGATGGCACCACACAGCCCCCGAGGCACTACTTCGCCATGCTTCCCTATGGCATGGTCCACTATCAT
>Ga0181584_10001630_pt1 | contig 17131 bp, 19 predicted proteins | sample 071ome_30_FD_132462 | JGI IMG/M metagenome (GOLD analysis project Ga0181584, IMG submission 132462) | Coastal salt marsh microbial communities from the Groves Creek Marsh, Skidaway Island, Georgia - 071406AT metaG (megahit assembly) | ecosystem: Environmental > Aquatic > Marine > Intertidal... | reverse complement strand
TATGCCGGAGTGCGCTGAGAATGAGATGCGCCTTCTGCCGGTGATACACGCGACGAGAGAAAACCGATTTGGCTTCGATCAACAAGATGGGTTCACCGTCGTCGAAGTGCGGTCCGAGTTGGTCGGCGAACAGCCATCGTGTTGTGTCAGAACCGGATGCAGCCATGGCGGGTCGCTTGCCGTCACCGCGCTGCGGTGGCGAGCCACCTATCGTCAATTGAAGTGACGGAAATGTTCATTCCATAAGCACGTGTGATGTTGTCACTCGTGAGCGTGGCACGGATCGGGCCAGCGGCAATTACTCGACCATTTCCCAAGATCAATGCATGCGTTACGCCCGGTGGAATCTCCTCTAGGTGGTGGGTGACCAAGATCAGGGTCGGAGAGTGCGGATCCGACGCGAAATCCCCCAGCATCCCGACCAATTCCTCGCGTCCAGCGAGGTCAAGCCCTGCGCCCGGTTCGTCAAGAAGTAGAAGTTCCGGATCGCTCATGAGCGCTCGCGCGATGAGAACCCGCTTGCGTTCCCCCTCGGATAGCGAAGCAAAAGGTCGATCCGCGTAGCCGAGAGCACCCCACGTACCTAGCAGCGATCGCGCTCTGTCCATGTCTTCGTCGAAGTAGTGCTCTTGCCAGCGACCGGTGATGCCGTAAGCGGCTGTCACGACCAGGTCGGCTGCCGTCTCATGCATCGGGATCTCTCGCAATAAGGCACTGCTGGCAAAGCCCACGCGGGGTCGCAGTTCCGAAAGATCCACGCCGCCCATGCGTTCACCGAGCACTTCTACCGAGCCGCTGCTAGGGAACATGCGCGTCGACGCGATCGTCAATGCCGTTGTCTTTCCTGCACCGTTCGGCCCGATCACCACCCAACGATCCGCCTCATCCACCCGCCATGACACATCGGATAGAAGCCAGGACGTACCTCGACGCACTCCCACATCCGTCATCTCGAGAACGCGCACGGCATCACCCTAGGGTCTTGTGTGCTCACACCCCATCACCCGCAGTAACGTGGGCTCGACATGAACCAAGCACCTCGTCGCAGCGATTCGACAATGCTCGTGACCCTCAGCGGTCGCGACCGCCCTGGTGTCACGCGGGATTTGTTCGCTACATGCCGTGAATTCCCAGTTCTGGTTCGCGATATCGATCAGATCGTTATGCGCGATCGGCTCATCATCGCCGCCTCAGTCGACGGCACCCCCGGTGATCTTCGCGCTTTGCACGCCGCCCTCGTCGCCCTGGCGCGAGTCTTGGAGATGGAAGCAACTATGGCCATCGAGCCTGTGCGTGCGCACGCCGAGGCACCGACACACCAGGAGTTCACATCGGCACGTCCGCTTTTTCGAGTGACACTCATGGCACCTGACCTCACCCCGGGAGCGGTGGCGGAGGTGGCGACGGTGATCGCTGACGGTGGGGGCAACATCGATCGGATTCGTCGAGTAGCTCATTACCCGCTTACCGCGATCGCGTTCGAGGGTGGCGGCGTGGACCCAGATGATCTTCGCCGGCCCCTTGCGAGCATTTCAGCCAACAGCAGTGTTGACCTGGCCGTCCAGGAAACCGGCCTGGAAACCCGCGGGCAGTACCTGGTCGTCATGGACGTCGACTCCACCGTGATCCAGGATGAGGTAATCGATCTACTTGCGGCTGAGGCTGGTCAGCAAGAGGCAGTCGCCGCAGTTACCGAACGCGCTATGGCCGGTGAGTTGGACTTCTCCGAATCCTTGCACCAGCGGGTGGCGCTCCTGGAAGGCCTCCCCGAGAGTTCCCTGGCGGTTGTTCGTGACCGAGTGCGACTTACCCCGGGTGCGAGGACCCTCTGCCGGACCCTGAATCGACTGGGGTACCGAATCGCCCTTGTCTCCGGGGGCTTCTCCCAGGTCGTCTCACCTATCGCAGCTCAACTCGGTGTCGCCGAACTTCGTGCCAATACCTTGGAGATTTCGGATGGCCACCTCACGGGTCGGGTCGTGGGCGACATCGTCGACCGGCCGGGAAAGAGGAAGGCCCTCGAGGAACTTGCCGTCCGCTTCGGCATTCCCCGCCGCCGGACGATTGCGATCGGCGATGGGGCGAACGACATCGACATGCTCGAAGCCGCCGGTTTAGGAATCGCATTCAACGCCAAACCCGCCGCTCGAGCGGTCGCCGACGCTTCGGTATCCGTTCCCTTCCTGGACACAGTTCTCTACCTGATGGGCATCACGCGAGATGAGGTCGAGTTCGCCGACGCCCGCGATGCCGCCGGACCAGAACCGACAAACCACCACTGACGTCGCCACATACTCAACGACAAACGTGGAAGCCAACGATCCGCGATTCCTCCGGCGTCCATCGTGAGAGTTCACCCTCGATGACAGTCACGGAACTTGTCGGAAGTTTCTTTCGCAGAGCTCGACCCGTGTGCGGATCTCGCGCCGAATCAGCGCCCTGGCTCATCCGAGCCAGGTCCTCGATTCCCGGGTTGTGCCCGATGATCACGACTGTCGGCGTGGAAGCACACTGCGCCGCTTCGATGATGGCGTCTGGCTCGGCAAGGTAGAGAGACGCATCGTTCCAACTGCGCGTCGGTGATGGAACCGACTCCGACATCGCGTTCCAGGTCTCCTGTACTCGTATTGCGGTCGATAACGCCACCGAGTAAGCACCGAGGGGTTCGAGTATCTCCCTCACTGTGCGCCCCATGACCCGGGCATTTGCCCGTCCCCGCGCGTTGAGTGGTCGATCGTGATCCGGTACGCCTACTGGATAGTCGCTCTTGGCGTGCCGAATCAGAATGAGTCGAGACGTATGTTCCGCGACTCCTTCCATTCTTCAGCCGACGCTACGCGCCCTGTGAGTGCACGCCACCGTCCACGTGCACGATTTCGCCGGTGGTTGCCGCGAACCATGGCGAGAGCAGCGCAACGCATGCTTGAGCCGCCGGCGTCGGATCGGTGAGGTCCCACCCCAAGGGTGCGCGCTCCTGCCAGACCTTCTCGAACTCGTCGAAGCCCGGGATGCTCTTCGCCGCCATCGTGCGAATCGGTCCGGCAGCAACCAGGTTCACTCGAATTCCGTCAGCACCAAGGTCACGGGCTAGATAACGCGACGTCGACTCCAGTGCCGCCTTGGCAACACCCATCCAGTCGTACGTTGGCCAGGCGACGGTCGCATCGAAGTCCAGACCTACAACGGACGATCCGGGCACCAACCGCGGCTTCGTTGCCATGGTCAAAGAGGCCAGTGAGTAGGCAGAGACCTGCATCGCGGTAGCAACGTCCGGCCACGTGGTGTTCAGGAAATTGCCACCGAGGGCGGCCTCGGGCGCAAAACCGATCGAATGCACCAAACCTTCGACGGTGTCGCAGTGCTCACCGAGTCGATGTGCGAATGAGCCGAGGTGATCGTCATCGGTCACGTCGAGCTCGACGATGGGCGCGTCGCTCGGCAAGCGCGATGCCGAGCGCTTCGTCAGGGACATCGTGCGACCGAAACTCGTCAGGATCACCGAGGCGCCCTCTTCTTGCGCCAGACGAGCAATATGGAAGGCGATGGATTGATCGGTGAGGACACCGGTTACCACCACCGTCTTGTCGGTCAACAGTCCCACGGGTGCCTCCTAGTGGCCCATTCCTAGGCCGCCATCTACGGGGATGACTGCGCCTGTGATGTACCCGGAATCGGGCCCGACGAGGAAGTCGACCACTCCGGCTACTTCGGATACGTCAGCGTAACGACCCAGCGGAACGGCGGACAGGATCTCCGCGCGACGTGCCTCATCGAGCTCGGCTGTCATGTCTGTATCCACGAATCCTGGAGCTACGACGTTCACCGTGATGCCCCGAGAACCCAATTCCCGAGCCAAGGATCGGGCCGCACCCACGAGACCCGCCTTCGAGGCGGCGTAGTTGACCTGTCCAGCACTGCCGAGTAATCCCACCACAGATGAAACCAAGACGATGCGTCCCGATTTCGCACGCAGCATGCCGCGCGATACTCCCCTGCACAGCCGAATGGACCCGGCGAGGTTCGTGGCCAAGACATCGTCGATGTCTTCATCCGACATGCGCATCAGCAAGTTGTCCCGGGTGACTCCCGCGTTAGCAACGAGTACGCCCACAGGTCCGTAGGAGTCTTCCACTGCGCCGAGCCCAGCCGTGATTGACTCGGGATCGGACACGTCCATGTTCACCGAGCCGGCGACGTCCACACCCTCGGGCGCTTCACCACTTCGGCTTGCGACAACCACCCGATGCCCAGTGTCAACGAGGCGTTGGGCGATCGCCGCTCCTATTCCGCGACTTCCGCCTGTAATCAGCGCGACGGGGTTACTCATCTGTACTCCGTTCAGTCTCGGTCGAGTCCTGTAAGCCGTGTGCTTCGCGTGAGATCGCATCGGATCGTCGCCGCAGGTAGTGGTTCAGTGGGACGAGGAGCAGCGCTAGGTACGGCGATACACCCGGGAAGAATTCACTCAGGATTCCGATGCTCGCAAATGCGACGAAAAAGGAAACCCCCGTCCATCGTCGAATGGAGCGATACAGGTGACTCTCCGCACGCGCGTCTGGCTCGAGGAGCTCCGGTGTTCGTCCCGCATGGACGGCGATGAGTGACCCGAGTCCGCTTATAGCGGCCAGAGTCCACCAATACAACAGACCGACGCCCCCTGAGCCGATCACTTGATCGTTGACCGCGTTGCCATACATCGCAGTCGGCCACGGCAGGAACACTATCAACAGCAGCCAGAGGACGTTCAGTGTGAAGATCGTTCCGTCGTAACGGCGCATCGAATTGAAGACCCTGTTGTGGGTCGACCACATGGCAATGACGACGACAAAAGAGAGGATGAAGGCCGTTACCTGCCCCTGATTTGCCGCAATGACCGCCCAGACGGATTGCCCAGCCTGTGGACCGGCCACATCTATCAGAGGGAGCAGTTGAAGCGTGATTCCGATGGCGACGACAGCATCGGTGAAATTTACGAGTCGGTCGAATGACCGACGTTCCGAGGAAGTGACCCCCGAATCGTCAGGCATCTTCTAACCGATAGCCGACCTTCACCGTGACCTGGAAGTGATCGACGTCGTTGTTGCGTACGTAGCCGCGAACTTGCTGTACTTCGAACCAATCCACGTGCTGGTGTTCGGCGCCGGCTCGCTTGACGGCGTTTCGAACGGCAGCCTCGATCGACTCCGGTGACGTTCCCACGACTTCACTGATTCCGTACACGCGGTCGGACATCGACTACTCCCGCTCTATGACGTGGCTCACCTCGGCAGGCGGCCCGGACGATTGGGGTTTACCTTATTGGAGTGTCTGAGCCGACCCACAGCATCACGAGTGCCCAGCACTCTCTCAGCAGTGAGCAGTCCGGCCGAACCCGTAAGTACCTCATATCCATGGGCATTCGCACCGCCTGCGTCATTGGGGCAATTTTCATCCCGGGCTGGCCCCGCTGGGTGCTGATCGCGGGAGCAGTTGTGCTTCCGTACCTGGCAGTGGTCATCGCCAACAGCGGTGGATCCCGCAAGGGCACCACCTTGACCGAGGTGGAGCCGCAGCCCCACCTCGCGCTCCCAGCATCGGGCAAAGCCATCGAGGGAGTCGTCATCGTCGACGACGATCCGCGCTCAACGCGGTCGTAGTTGGATAGCCGACCCAGTTCAGCACGCCCCTAGAGTGGAGTCGTGCTTCTCGCGCTTCGCACCCGTCGGTGGCAGGGATTCACCGCGCTCGTCCTGGTTGCGATCATCGCCTTTGGGCTGCTGAGTCGATGGCAGTGGACGCGGGCAGAGGAGAAGCGAATCGCGCAGCAGGAACAGGAATTGGCCGATCAGCAGGCCATCGTTCCCAATGCCGGTCAGGCATTCCCGGAGGACACGGCGGTTGAAGTCTCGGGCACCTACGATCCGGAGAGCGTCCGACTGGTCCGCCAGCGCCCCCTTGAAGGACGCAACGGCTACTGGGTGCTGCAACTCCTGAACTCCACATCCGGTGACATTTGGGTGATGCGTGGCTGGCTACCCGCTGGCGCACGAACCGATGAATCGCCCGACGTTGCACCATTGGCCGGTCCGGTGACCGTCGAGGGAGTTGTCAGACCGCTGGTCGAGGGCGCTGCCCTAACCGACCGGGGAGGGCTGCCGGCCGACCAAGTTACTGACATCGAGCGGGCTCAACTCCCCGTAGCCGGATCCGCCACCTGGTACGTCCAGGCGCGGCAATCCAGCCCGGCCGATCCTTTGACGGTAGTTCCGGTCACCCGCCCAGACGAATTGCAGAACGTGTCCTATGCGGTGCAGTGGTTGCTGTTCGCCGCTGTGGCCATCGGCGGTTGGTTCTACTTCCTTCGTCGTGAGTCGAAAGAGTTGGACTAGCCCTCGCTGAACTGCGTGCGGTATAGGGTCTCGTAGGTGCCGCCTGCTGCGAGGAGTTCCTCGTGAGTGCCGCGCTGCACGATTCGACCGTCCACCACCACGAGGATCTGGTCGGCCCGTCGGATGGTCGACAGCCGGTGGGCGATCACCAGGCTGGTACGGCCTTCGAGCGCGGTGTCCAAGGCTCGCTGAACGAGTCGCTCGCTTTCGCTGTCGAGGTGGGCGGTCGCCTCGTCCAAGACGACTACGCGCGGCGCTTTGAGGAAAAGTCGTGCAAGCGCCAGGCGTTGCTTCTCACCACCCGACAGTCGATGGCCGCGATCCCCCACGACTGTGTCGAACCCATCGGGCAGTTGCTCGATCAACGTCAGGATCTGCGCTGCTGCGCACGCCTCGCGCAATTGCTCATCGGTCGCGTCGGGACGTGCGTAGCGGAGGTTTTCACCGATCGACTCGTGGAACAGGTGCGCCTCCTGGGTCACGACGCCCACGGCAGCTCTGAGGTCCGCCCCCGTGACATCGCGGACGTCCACACCGCCGATCTCGACCTCCCCGGAACTTGCGTCATACAAGCGAGTCACCAACGACGTGATCGTGCTCTTCCCCGCCCCCGATGGACCCACCAGTGCCGTCAGGGTGCCGGCCGGCGCGTCGAAGGACACATCGTGGAGAACTTCCTCACCAGCCCCCGCCGACTCCTCGCGCGCGACCGACTCCAGCGACGCTAGGGAAACTTCGGCGGCTGTCGGATAGGTGAAATCGACATGGGAGAACTCGACCGATAATCCCCCGGACGGTAGTTGTTCGGGGTCTTTGGGATCCTGGACGAGCGGGGCGAGATCGAGCACCTCGAACACCCTCTCGAAGGACACAAGTGCAGTCATCACGTCCACCCGAACATTGCTCAGTGCCGTAAGCGGTCCATACAACTGCGCCAGAAGGGCCACCAACGCCAGCAAAGTGCCCAGGGTTATCGCTCCCTGAATCACCAGGTTGCCACCGAGTCCGTAGGTAACCGCTGTAGCCAAGGCGGCGACCAACGTCAATGCCGTAAAGAACCAGCGATTGGCCATCGCGATTCGAACCCCGATGTCTCGCACCCGAAGCGCGCGACCCGAAAACGACGACGCCTCCTCATCTGGACGACCGAAGAGCTTGACGAGCAGCGCGCCGGAAACGTTGAACCGCTCGGTCATCTGCGAACTCATCTGCGCGTTCAGTCCCATTTGTTCACGGGTCATCGACTGCAGTCGACGACCCATGTAGCGGGCCGGCAGCAGGAAAAGGGGAACAAGAATCAACGAGGCCAGAGTGATTTGCCACGACAGGGCGAACATGGCCACCAGGACGACCGACACCGAGATGACATTGCCCAGGACACCGCCGAGGGTCGAGGTAAAGGCTTGCTGGGCTCCGATGACATCACTGTTGAGTCGCGAGATCAACGCACCCGTTTGCGCGCGCGTGAAGAACGCCACTGACTGCCGTTGAACGTGGTCGTAGACCTGGGTGCGGAGGTCGTAGATCAAACCCTCACCGATTCGAGCGGAGTACCACCGACTCACAAGACCGAAGCCGGCATCCAAGATCGCTAGACCGGCGATGGCGAGGGCCGTCCATGTCACCAACGACGCATCTCCGACGCTTATTCCGTCGTCAACGATTCTTTTGAACAACAACGGCTGTGCGACGCTCAGCAGCGAAGTAACCACCAGTGTGCCAAGGAAGATGACAATGATCGTTCGATACGGGCGCGCGTATCCCAGAATCCTGCGCACGGTTCCGCGTGCGATCTTCTGCTCGGCAACCGATCGGTCGCGGGTCATGGATTGATAGGTCTGCCAGACCGTGTTCATGCTCATGCGGGTGTGGATCCGAAAAGCGTGCTGAGCCGGTGAACCTGAACCTCGCGCTCGGAATCCCAGGAGTCAAGGTCTCGAGCTACCCGGCGCAGTAGTGTCTTTAGGTCAGCCACCGATTCTGCATCGACTCCCCGCAAACGTTCGAGAACCTCGGCCACACCGGCGTCGAGTTCGTCCGTGAGGGCATAGACCAGCCCCCAGTCGTGCGCCTTCTCGGCCGGGAGGAACTCACCGGTGGCGCATAGGGCAAAAGTGCGCCGGTATCCCAGCGCGTCGATAAGAGCACCGGTGCCGCCGAGGTCGGGCACCAGGCCTATCGAGGTCTCGCGCATGGCGAATCGGGCACTTGGATCGGCGATGATCAGGTCACTCGCCAGCGCGAGTTGGAAGCCCGCACCAATCGCGTTGCCTTGAACTGCGGCAATCACAACCTGCGGCATCCGAGTCCAGGCGGCAAATCCCTGTTGCGCCGTCGAGATGAATCCGTGCGGATCGGCCTGCAAATCGCTCACCATCGAGCCACCGAGGACCGTGCGATCGAGCCCGGCCGAGAAGTCCTGCCCCTCCCCGGCGAGGACGACGAACCGGACGCTGTCGGGCATGTCGGATGCGATGTCACCTAGTTCGCGCCACATTTCGGGAGTCTGGGCATTGCGAACCTCGGGGCGAGACAACGTCACGCGGGCGCAGTCGTTATCGATTGTCACCTCAATGTGCCCGGACTCACTCACCGTCGTCGTCATTGTGCGCCTCCCTCAGGCAAGTTCCACTAGATCCACATAATCATCGCTCCACAGGTCCTCATCCCCATCGGGCAGGAGCACCACTCGCTCGGGTTCGAGCGCCTGGACGGCGCCAGGGTCGTGGCTGACCAAGACGACCGCTCCACCGTACGCCCGGAGCGCGTTGAGTACCTCCGTGCGCGAGGCGGGGTCGAGGTTGTTGGTCGGTTCGTCCAACAGCAGCACGTTTGCACCCGAGACGACCAGGCAGGCCAACGAAAGTCGGGTCTTCTCTCCTCCGGAAAGGACGCCCGTGGGCTTGTTCACACTGTCCCCGGAGAAGAGAAATGATCCCAAGATCGTGCGCCGTCGGGAATCGTCGAGTTCGGGCGCCGCGTGAGCCAGGGTTTCCTCGACTGTCGCGGTGGGATCCAGTGTCTCGTGCTCCTGCGCGTAATAGCCCAGCACAGCACCATGCCCACGCTCGATCGATCCGGTATCGGGGGCATCAACCCCGGCCAGAATCCGCAGCAACGTTGTCTTCCCGGCTCCGTTGAGTCCCAGGATCATCACCCGTGAGCCCTTGTCGATTGCCAGATCAACATCGGTGAAGACCTCAAGGCTCCCGTACGAACGGGACAGACCGGTGGCCATCAAAGGCACCTTGCCGCAGGGAGCCGGGTCGGGAAAGCGCAGTGCCGCGACCTTGTCTTGGGCCCGCTCGCCCTCTGTTTCCGCCAGCAGACGCTCGGCGCGCTTCAACATTCCCTGTGCCGCGCGAGCCTTTGTCGCCTTGGCCCGCATGCGTTCTGCTTGATTGCGCAGCGCGGACGCTTGCTGTTCGGCGTTGCGCCGTTCCCTGCGCCGACGTCGTTCATCCACCTCGCGAGCTTCGAGGTAGGCGGACCAGCCCATGGTGTACTGATCGATCTCCTTGCGCTGCGCGTCGAGGTGCCAAACCTTGTTCACGGTGTCCGCGAGAAGTTCGGTGTCGTGACTGATGACGATGAATCCGCCGGAGTAATTGCGCAAGAACTCACGAAGCCATCGAATGGAATCCGCGTCGAGGTGGTTTGTTGGCTCATCTAGCAAGAGCACATCGGCGTGACCGAAGAGAATTCGGGCGAGTTCCACGCGTCGACGCTGTCCGCCTGAGAGGGTCCCCAGGGTCGCATCCAGAACCCGTGTCGGTAGACCAACCGACGCGGCTATGGTTGCCGCCTCAGATTCGGCTGCGTACCCCCCGAGGGCGAGAAAGTCTGCCTCGGCTCTCGAGTACCGAGAGGCAGCCTTGTCCCAATCCTCGGAACCTTCCTTGGTCTCCATCATCGCTTCGGTCACGCGCGCCATGCGTGCCGCAACCTCAGCCAACCCGCGAGCCCCGAGGACCCGGTCGCGCGCCAACTCTTCGGCCTCGGCGGCACGCGGATCTTGCGGGAGATACCCGACGGTTCCGCTGGACTTCACCTGTCCCGAGGTGGGTGGACGCTCACCGGAAAGCGCACGCATGAGGGTGGTCTTGCCGGCCCCGTTTCGCCCAACGAGTCCGATACGGTCCCCGGGCGCCACCCGTAGTTGATCGCAGGTGAGGAGGAGTTCGGATCCGGCTCGAAGTTCAACGTCAGAGGCGACAATCATGGCCTGGGAATACTACGCACCGACGCGCACCAGGCCGGCCCCTCGTTGTCAGACGTTGAAACCGAGGCTCCGCAACATCTCCCGGCCATCGTCGGTGATCTTGTCCGGCCCCCACGGCGGCATCCACACCCAGTTGATTCGAAAATCGTCCACCACTTCAAGCAAGGCGGCTCGCGTTTGGTCCTCAATGACATCCGTAAGCGGGCAAGCAGCGGATGTGAGGGTCATATCGATCGTGGCGATATTCCCCTCATCCACACTGACGCCGTACACAAGACCGAGATCAACAACGTTGATCCCTAGCTCGGGGTCCACGACATCCTTCATCGCCTCGAAGACATCATCTTCTTGCGCAACCGTCGATTCCATCGCGATCCTCCCTGTCAGATTTCGCTCGTTGCGGTCTTGTCCACGTCGATGCCTGCCTTCAGGCGAGCATCCTGCAACGCCATCCACGGCAGCAACGCGCACTTGATCCTCGCGGGGTACTTCGAGACACCGGCGAAAGCGATGCCGTCCCCAAGGACGTCCTCGTTGGGTTCGCCGGCACCCTTGGAGTGCATCATGTCGAGAAATGCGCGCTCCGCTTCGGCCATGTGCTCGATGGATTCACCTTCAAGGAGTTCACTCATCACGCTCGCAGATGCCTGGGAGATCGAACATCCTTGCCCCTCATAACCGACGTGCACATGACCCGCATCGTCCAGGCGAACCCCGACGGTGACTTCATCGCCGCACGTCGGGTTGACCTGGAAACTCTCGCCCTGTGCATCCGCCAGTGGGGTCGCACCGCGCGGGTGTTTGTAGTGATCGAGGATGATTTCTTGGTACAGCGCTTCGACGTTGTCACTCATAGCACTCCAAAGAACTCTTGCGCGGCCCTGATGCCAGCCATCGCGGCGTCGATATCGGAACGGTCGTTGTATATGTACGACGAAAGACGCGTGGTGGCGGGAACGTTGTAGCGGCGGCACGTAGGCCACGCACAGTGGTGCCCGACTCGAACAGCAACGCCTCGGTCGTCGAGGAGTTGGCCAACATCGTGCGGGTGAATCCCGTCCACCACGAACGAGATCGCGCTGCCCCTATCGACGGCATCGGTTGGACCGATGATGCGCACGCCCGGTATTTCCGTCAGACCGGCGAGTGCGTACTCGGTGAGATCGTGTTCGTGTTGGGCGACGGACTCCATGCCCACGTCCTCGAGGTAGCGCACGGCTGCTTCGAGTCCGACCGACTGCGCGACCATGGGAACACCCGCTTCGAAGCGCTGCGGCGGCGGCGCAAAAGTGCTGTGGTCCATGTGGACTGTTTCGATCATGGATCCACCGGTGAGGAACGGCGGCATCGCGTCGAGGATTTCGGATCTGCCCCAGAGCAGTCCGATCCCGGTCGGCCCCAACATTTTGTGTCCACTCCAGGTGACGAGATCGGCACCGAGGTCATGGACGTCAACCGGCATGTGCGGGATCGATTGGCAAGCGTCCACCACACCGATCGCCCCAACCTCGTGCGCCCGATCCATGACCAGACGCACGGGATTGACGGTGCCCAGGATATTCGACTGGTGCACCACCGACACAACCTTGGTGGTTTCGTCGATCAGCGACAGCTGCTCCAGATCGAGACGTCCGTCATCGGTCAAGCCGATCCACCGGAGTTGAGCGCCCGTCTTAGCGCACAACTCCTGCCATGGAATCAGGTTCGCGTGGTGTTCCATCTCGGTGATTACCACCGAGTCCTTCTCGGTCAGTACGAACCGCGGATCCACGGGATGCCCCTGGGACGCCTTGGCCGTCGCATTGCTGAAGGCGTAAGCGGCGAGATTCAGCCCCTCGGTCGCGTTCTTAGTGAACACGATGTCCTCCGGACGCCCCCCGACGAACCTGGCGATCGCAGCGCGGGCGCTCTCGTACGCGTCCGTCGCCTCTTCCGCTAGTTGGTGGGCGCCGCGGTGTACCGCAGCGTTCGAGTTCTCGTAGTAGGCCCGCTCGGCATCGAGCACCGCCGTGGGCTTTTGACTCGTAGCGGCGCTGTCGAGGTACACCAGTGGACGGTCACCACGCACGGTGCGACCGAGGATCGGGAAGTCCTTGCGAATCCGCTGGACGTCCAGGGGTGAGGCCATCTTTTAGGCCTTCGCGAGATCGGTGAAACGCTCGTAACCCTCGGCCTCGAGCACCTCGGCGAGCTCCGGACCGCCGGTCTCCACAATGCGCCCACCCGCGAAGACGTTCACCACATCCGGCGTGATGTAACGCAGGATGCGTGTGTAGTGGGTGATGAGCAAGATCCCGGCGTTGGTTTCCTCGGTGAATCGGTTGACGCCTTCAGAGACGATGCGCAGGGCGTCGACGTCGAGACCGGAGTCCGTTTCATCGAGGATGGCGATCTTTGGCTTCAGCAGCGAAAGCTGCAGGATCTCGTGACGCTTCTTCTCACCGCCGGAGAAGCCCTCATTGACGTTGCGCTCGGCGAAGGAAGGGTCCATCTGAAGGCCGGCCATCGAGTCCTTGACCTCGCCGATCCATGTGCGGAGTTTCGGCGCCTCACCGCGGACGGCTGTGGCCGAGGTCCGCAGGAAGTTCGATACCGAAACGCCGGGGATCTCTACCGGGTACTGCATGGCTAGGAAAAGTCCGGCACGTGCCCGCTCGTCGACGCTCATCTCGAGGACGTCCTGCCCATCGAGGGTGATGGAGCCCTGTGTGACGACATACTTCGGATGGCCGGCGATGACGTAGGCCAACGTGGACTTCCCCGAGCCGTTCGGACCCATGACCGCCTGGGTACGACCCGACTCGACAGTGAGGTCGACGCCCTTGAGGATCGGCGTCTCGCCGGCATCGGTAACGACGCTTGCGTGCAGATCCTTGATTTCCAGTGTGCTCATGGTGATTCCTTACGCTTGGCTTGATTCGAACTGGGGACGGGGGTCGATCATGATTCGCGCCGAATCGCCGTCGCCGACGATTTCGACCCGGTAGGTGGGCACTGGCTGCAAAGCGGGCAAGGACAACGGCTTGCCCGTCTTCAGATCGAACTGAGACCCGTGCAACCAGCACTCAAGGGCGCACCCTTCGACTTCGCCTTCGGAAAGGTCGACGTCAGCATGCGAGCATTTGTTCCCAATGGCGAAGATGCCATCGGCGCACCTGACGAGGGCAACGTCCTCGCCATTGGCATCGACCTTCATGGCCGTGTCCATGGCGAGATCCCCGACAGCGGCGACATCGACCAGGGCATCCGCGCTCACTGGATACCCTCCGCAATCTGCTCCTCAAGCGCCTCCATGCCAATGCGCTCTTCGATGCGGCGAAGCACATCGTCGCGAAGACGAGTGTCTGTGACCTTCGTCAGCACATCGACGAAAAACCCACGCACCACCAGTTGGCGTGCCAGGTTCTCGGGGATGCCTCGGGACTCGAGGTAGAACAATTGCTCATCGTCGAACCGGCCGGTGGCACTGGCGTGGCCGGCACTGACAACGTCTCCCGTCTCCAGCTCCAAGTTAGGCACGGAGTCGGCCCGCGGTCCGTCGTTGAGCAGCAGGTTGCGGTTGAGTTCGTAGGTCTCGATGCCCGTGGCTTCACGCCGGACAAGGACGTCGCCAATCCACACGGTGTGCGCCGACTCCCCTGACAGAGCTCCCTTGAACACCACGTTGCTGGAGCAGTTCGGCTGGTTGTGATCAACGAAGATCCGGAACTCCTGGAACTGCTCGTCGGCTGCAAGGAACGCTCCGAGCAGCTGCGCGGATCCTCCAGGGCCGGCGTAACGAACGGACTGCTGCAGTCGGATCACCGATCCGCCCAGGGCGATCGACAGACCGAGGAACTGCGCATCACGACCCACCGTGGTGGCCCACTGCCAGATGTGCCGGCTCGTACGGGGGCCGTCGTACAGCGTCAAGACGGTGAGGTCGGCTTGGTCGGCGACATCGGTGACCAAGATCCCGCTGATATCCGACGTCATGTCCAGTCGGAGTACGACCGTCGCCTTCGAGAAGGCGCCCGCCGAGATCTCCACGCGGCCGTAGTTCGCAGCCGCCGGTGCCGTCAGATCGACGACGATGACATCCGATACCTGTGATTCGGTCGGGATGTCAATGCACACGACTTCCGCCGCGTTGGTTCGAGCCAACGCCGAGGGGAGATCGGTCGCCACCCAGTGGGCGGATGACTCCACCGATGAGGTGTCCGTCGATGCAGGACGCACTGTTACGAACTCACCCGACGCTGCGGACACCGTTCCCCAGTCACCGGGCTCGAAGAAGTCGCGAATCTTGGCGATGGGTGTGAATCGCCACTCTTCCTCACGACCGTGGGGAACGTCGTGATCACCAGGATCGTTAGACAGCACCCTGGGCGCGAGATCGGAGGGCGGGGCTTGAACAGCACTCACCCGACGGCTCCTTCCATCTGAAGTTCGATCAGTCGGTTCAGTTCCAGCGCGTATTCCATGGGCAGTTCACGAGCAATCGGCTCCACGAACCCACGCACGATCATCGCCATGGCTTCGTCTTCATCCATGCCACGCGACATGAGGTAGAACAACTGGTCTTCGCTCACCTTGGAAACCGTCGCTTCGTGACCCATCGCGACGTCGTCCTCACGGACATCCACGTACGGGTAGGTGTCCGATCGAGAGATGTCGTCGACCAGCAGGGCATCGCACTTGACCGTGCTCTTGGAGTGGTGCGCACCCTCTTGGACCTGCACCAGCCCGCGGTACGAGGTGCGGCCGCCGCCACGAGCCACCGACTTCGAGATGATGCTCGACGACGTGTAGGGAGCCGCGTGCACCATCTTGGCACCGGCATCCTGGTGCTGCTTCTCCCCCGCGAAGGCGATGGAGAGCGTTTCACCCTTGGCGTGCGGACCGGTCATCCACACGGCCGGGTACTTCATGGTCACCTTCGAACCGAGGTTGCCATCCACCCATTCCATGGTTGCGCCCTCGTGCGCGATAGCGCGCTTGGTCACGAGGTTGTAGACGTTTGTGGACCAGTTCTGGATCGTGGTGTAGCGGCAGCGCGCCCCCTTCTTCACGACAATCTCGACCACGGCTGAGTGAAGCGAGTCCGACGAGTAGATGGGCGCGGTGCACCCTTCTACGTAATGAACGTAGGCGTCCTCGTCGACGATGATCAACGTGCGCTCGAACTGCCCCATGTTCTCGGTGTTGATACGGAAGTAGGCCTGCAGCGGGATTTCAACGTGCACGCCCTTGGGCACGTAAATGAACGAGCCGCCCGACCAGACGGCGGTGTTCAGCGCGGCAAACTTGTTGTCTCCGACTGGAATCACCGAGCCGAAGTACTCGCGGAAGACATCCTCGTACTCCTTGAGGCCGGTGTCGGTATCGAGGAAGACCACGCCCTGCTCCTCGAGGTCTTCCCGAATCTTGTGGTACACGACCTCGGACTCGTACTGGGCTGCCACGCCGGCGATCAATCGCTGCTTCTCAGCCTCGGGGATGCCGAGCCTGTCGTAGGTATTTTTGATGTCCTCAGGCAGTTCTTCCCAGCTGGTGGCCTGCTTCTCTGTGGAACGAACGAAGTACTTGATGTTGTCGAAGTCGATACCCGTCAAGTCCGAACCCCACGCCGGCATCGGCTTCTTGTCGAATAGGCGAAGGCCCTTCAGCCGGAGATCGAGCATCCACTCAGGCTCGTTCTTCTTGGCCGAGATGTCGCGCACGACGTCTTCGTTCAGGCCACGACGGGCGGTTTCACCGGCGGTATCGGCATCGCGCCACCCGTACTCGTACTTGCTGAGTTCGGCAATAGTTGCTGCCTGCTCGTCGGCCGTCGTGCTCATCAACTCACCCTTTCGTTGGTCATGCGAGTGCTTGTGGTCGTGATCGAATTCGTGGTGGCGCTTGCCGGAGGAATGAGGGTCGTGCAGACGCCGTCACCCTGGGCGAGTGTCGCGAGACGGGTAACGTGCCTTCCCAGAAGTTGCCCGAGCATCTCGGTCTCGGCGTCACAGAGTTCGGGGAACTCGCCTGCGGCATCCACCACCGGGCAGTGGTGTTGGCACAGTTGGGCGCCGTCACGGGCCAGAGGTTCGACAGATGCTGCGAAGCCCTGTTCACTCAGACGATCGGCCACTTCATGAACGGTCGCCGTCCCGCTCGCAACTGCGGCGTGCGGGACGCTCAAAAGGCGCCGCGCCCGATCGTGGGCAAACTCCTGGACAGCTTCCCGGCCGTCTCGCTCGGCGAGGAACCTCAAGGCCTCGAGTGCGAGGGCATCGTAGGCCTGCTCACAGGCCGCTCGACCAGCTCCGGTGAGGGAGAAAACCTGGCTTGGTCGGCCGCGTCGTGGACCAGGCTCAGGTCCGTAAGGCACCTTGTCCGATGCCTGGACCAAACCTGCTTCTTGCAGCGACTTGAGTGGCCGGCGCACCGCCGTGGCAGACGTTCCCATCTCCTGCGCCAGCGCAGCGGCCGTACTCGGCCCGCGCTCGGCGAGGCACCGCGCAACGCGCTCCGCGGCTTCGGTCGGGAATTTCACAACATCATTGTGTCGTAATTC
>Ga0181584_10001621_pt1 | contig 17179 bp, 6 predicted proteins | sample 071ome_30_FD_132462 | JGI IMG/M metagenome (GOLD analysis project Ga0181584, IMG submission 132462) | Coastal salt marsh microbial communities from the Groves Creek Marsh, Skidaway Island, Georgia - 071406AT metaG (megahit assembly) | ecosystem: Environmental > Aquatic > Marine > Intertidal zone... | reverse complement strand
CACTCACTCACTCACTCACTCACTCTGACACTCAGGGGGCCTGTCCTCCGAGTATGCCTCGGAGCCGGCCAGCTCGGAGGGGCAGTCGAAAGTGGACGCAGAACGGAGCCTCTACAGCCGGTACTACGTCCAGTCCCTCCTGAACCTGGACGAGCACGCCCTGAAAGACGCGTGGACAAAGGCGGTGACGTCAACCAAGACGGACTACGGTGGGAACAAGGACACACGAATGGAGTACTTGAGTTGGAGGATCTGGTTCCTGAAGCGGCAACAGATGCTGATCGAGAAGCGTCGGGAGGCGGCCGCGCTGGACGACGACACCAACGGGAACGACAGCGGCGATAGCGACAGCGAGGACGAGGGCGCTGATGGGGGGCCTGCCCCCGGCGCCGCGGCGGCGGGATCGCGTGCCGGCAAGTCGGAAGCCGGCAAATCGGACGCCAAAGGCATGCCGAGAACCGAACACACGGCGTCTGACACGGCCGGTTCAATCGGCTCAATCGCTGAGCAAGAACCGATGAGCAAGACGTCGTCGGCGTCCTCGCTCCTCACCAGTGGGCTGCGGAAGATCAAGACAAAGGCATCCGACGTGCCGCCGACGGAGTCAAGGAAAGATATCCACTCGATGGTCCAGGAGTTTATGCTGGCGGACGAGGTGGCGATGGGCGGCGACTCGTCGCCGGTCTTCCAGTTGCACTCGTCCGAGAACAAACTGGACCGCCTGTACGTCGTCATGATCAGCCTCCACGGCCTAGTCCGCGGGGAGGAGATGGAGTTGGGAAAGGATGCCGATACGGGAGGCCAGGTCAAGTACGTGGTGGAGCTGGCCAAGGCCATGAGCTTGCATCCCGCAGTCTACCGCGTCGATCTGCTGACGAGGATGATCAAGGACCCCAAGGTCCACAGTGATTACGGAATGGAGGAGGAGTGCTTGGCCAAGGGCACGGGGGAGTTCGGAGGATCGTTCATTGTCCGTCTGCCGTGCGGGCCGACCGACGAGTACGTCCCCAAGGAGCGGCTGTGGCCGTACGTGCGGGAGTTTGCGGATCGCGGTATCGTGCACGTCAATTCGATGCTGTCCAAGATGACAGAGTCGGGAAGGCGCTGTGAGCTGTACTGCGTTCACGGACACTATGCCGACGCCGGCGAATGCGCCATGCTGATGGCTTGCACGCTGGGCGTGCCGCAGATCACCACGGGGCACAGTCTCGGGCGCAACAAGCTCGAGCACCTGTTGGCCTCGGGGGGCGTGTCCAGGAGTCAGATCGAAGCGACCTACAACATAAGCAGGCGGATCGAGGCGGAAGAGCGGTGCCTCGACCTCTCGTCGATGGTCTTCACGTCGACGCAGCAGGAGGTCGACGAGCAGTGGGGGCTGTACAACGGGTACGACTCAAAACTCGCAAAGGTGCTCCACTTCCGTCGCTCCAAAGGCAGGCACATGCCGTTCATGAAGGTGTCGCCGCCGGGGCTCGACTTTTCCAACCTGAAGGTCACCATCCCGGAGGACCCGGTCGTCAACGAGTTCCGGACGCGTCGCGCAGAGCTCACCGAGCTCGAGCGCGAGGTTCCGCTGTCTGCTGACGGCAGTTTCACCGATAGGTTCGACAAGGGTCCGGGTTTGAGCATCCTGGGCGCCAAGGTGCCCAGCGCCGGGGTGTCACGCCGGGCGTCGGCTGAGGGCGGAGGCGATGGCGACGGCGACGTTGCGAGCCCGAGGACGGACGACATCGTGTCTTCGATCAAGAGCCCATCGAATCTCATGGAGGCTCAGATCCATCGAGAGCCCGAGATCATCCCCAACAGGCCGCCGATCTGGCAAGACATCGCGCGGTTCCTGCGAAACCCCGCCAAGCCGGCAATCCTCGCGATGTCGAGGCCCGACGCCAAGAAGAACATCACGACGTTGGTCAAAGCATTCGGCGAGCATTCCGTGCTCAGGGAGCTGGCGAACCTGGTGCTCATCATGGGCAACCGGGACAACATCGCCTCCATGGCCGCGGGCAGCCAGAAGGTCTTGACGCAGGTCCTCCAGCTGATCGACACCTACGATCTGTACGGTTCGGTCGCCTATCCGAAGCACCACGGACAGTCTGACATATCGGACATCTACCTGTACGCGACGGACACGCGCGGTGTCTTTGTGAACATTGCGCTCCAGGAGCCGTTTGGTCTGACGGTGATCGAGGCGGCCGCGCACGGCGTGCCGACCGTGGCCACGTGCAACGGCGGACCCGTCGATATCATGGACACGCTGCATCACGGTGTTGTCGTTGATCCCACGGACGGCGACGCGGTTGCCAAGGAGCTCATCAAAATTCTGACGTCACCTGCCACCTGGGACTCTATGTCCTCCAACGGCATCGGCAACATCATGGCGTACTCCTGGCCCGCGCACTGCAAGCGCTACATGCAGAGCATGGACATCGAGTACACGTACTTTGATCAGTCGCAGAGCAACCGGTTCAGCAACGCGATGGCCGCCAAGACGATGTCCGGCACCCTCCGCAAGGCCATGTCGAGGCTCGACGTGCTCGGCATCGCCGACACCGACCTACCGCAGAGCCCGCACGACAACGAGGGTATCGCTATCATGCACAAGGCATTCAGCACCCCGCCCATGGACGAGTACATGCTCGGGACGGCTCGCTCTGCCGGTGCCAGCAGCTTGGGCGGCATTGGCTGCGGCGTGCTTTCCGGCGGCGGCACGCCCAAGTTCGGCAGCTTGGGCAACACTCTGACACATCGGTCCAGCGGGATCACACAGGACGACATTGCCGTCGTCCCGAGCCTCGCCGACGAACGCGACACGCTGTCCAAGTTTGGCATCGACACGCCGACCAACAGGGGGGCCACGACGAGCCAGGGGCAAGAAGACGCCATGGTCGACCCCGGCCGGGACCGCTTTGTGGTCGTCTGTTTGGACCGCAACAACGAGGCCGAAGACGTGGCAGCGTACGTCAAGGATCTTCAGCGCGCGCTGGGCGCGGCCGATGCCCTCGACTCGACGAGGATCGGCGTCGCGAGCATGCTCGGCTTCGAGACCACACACGGCCTCCTAGAGCGGTACGGCGTCGACACGTCCGAGATCAGCGCAATCATCTGCAACAGCGGTGCAGACATATGGACGTTCGACGGGGACGAGTGGCACTTCATCGAGGAGTACGAGTCCTTCATCGACTTTGGCTGGAGCCGCGACCAGATCCACCGCACGTTGCGAAAGATTGTCTCCTCGAAGATGGACGCAGACGGACCGAAGAAACGCCTGCCCCGTCTCAAGGAGCTCCTGTACAACGTCATGGAGGAGCCGGCCACGGGCGTCCACCCACGCCACTTTTGCCTCGAGCTCGACCCGGAGACCATCAACATCCTCTGCAGCGGCCTCGGCCCCCGCGTGAAGAGCATGGGATTGCCCCAGCTCACCTCATTGAGCGTCGGGCGCCTCAAGAACAGGCTCCGCTCCAAGGGATTCCGCGCAAACTACACCCTCCAGCTCGTCCCCGAAGGCGAGGAATACCTCGCTGTGCTCCACATCACGCCCATCCGAGCCAGCAGGCCCCTGGCCCTGCGTTGGTACGCCAATAAGGCTGGAATGAACATGGGAGACTTCATCACCACGGTCTTCCCCGCCTGCATCCGAGGCACCAAGACGCTCGACGGCTCGCTCATCCCGTGGACCACCGACGCCCGCGATCTGATCACGGGCATGCATTGCACGCAGATCGTGCTGGACGACAAGTTCTGCGTCTCGAGCGAGCGCGAGGACCAGCTGATCGGCATGGACGAGATCGCCTTGCACCCGTTCGTCCCCGACCGCGTCAAGGTGGCCGACTCTGCCCCGGGCGCCGTCGAGTCGACGCTCGAGTTCATCACGTCAAGCCGAAAACACATCGAATAAATTAGGATTCTCATCCCTTCTTCCCTTCTCCTGTATACGTATCGCATTGGAACGAACGAGCGAGCGCGAGGCTTGAGAGCATGAACCAACTGCAACGATTCAGGCAGGTTTTCTCAACGGCCGCCGCGTCTTTCCCTTCGGCATGGGTGTTCCTGGGACCTCCGGGGGTGGGGAAAGGCACATACAGCAAGCGGATCGCCGAGTCGCTCGGTATGGTGCACATAGCGGCCGGCGACCTGGTTCGCTCGGCGATCAAGGAGGGCACCGACTTGGGCAAGGAGATGCGGGCCGTGGTGAACCGCGGCGAGCTGCTGTCCGATAGCCTGATTCTGCAGGTGCTGCGGCACCGAATGGAAGAAGAGAGCGCGCTCGGGGTGTCGAAATTCCTCCTGGACGGCTTCCCGAGGACGGCCCCGCAGGCCCAGGCGCTGGACGATATTGTCGACGTCCAGCTCGCGGTGAACCTCGACCTGCGCGAGGACGTGCTCGTGGATAAATGCCTCGGTAGGCGGATTTGCTCGAAATGTGGTGGGAACTTCAACGTGGCGAACATCAACGTGCCAGCGGGCGAGCACGGCGAGTCGGCCATCGTGATGCCGCCGCTCAGCCCGCCGGAAAAGTGCATGCAGTACATGGAACAGCGGGACGACGACACGATGGAAACGATCTTGAAGCGTCTCGAGGTGTACAAGGCGAGCGCCAAGCCCGTCGAGGACTTTTACGCCGACAAGGGCATGCTGCTTGACTACGAGATCACGGGTGGGATCCCAGAGACGCTGCCTGACCTCATGGACACGCTCCAGCCGCACATCTCGCAGATTACCTCTGGGGCCCGGGAGGTCGCATGATACAAGCAACGAACCGATAACGAATGCCCTGCACAAAGCCGCGTCGGTAAAGCCGACAAACGTCCACGCCGAGAGAGCCCTTTCATTTTTTACACGTCAGTCATCTGTCACCCGCCCATATGCTCTTTCAGCTCTTTGATCTTGTCCTTGATCCGTTCGTGCGCCGTCGCGGCCGCAACCACCTCCTTCTTGGCGTCGTCCACACACAAGTCGGCCCCGATCCCCACAATGAACGCCGTCACTTGTTTGTACAACGCAGGAGACTCGAAATTCTTATACAACACGGCCTCTTCCGTCTCCATCCGCCGCAGCTCCCTCTGCCACAGCCGAATGCTGTCCGACACGACGTCCGGGACGATCGGCATGCGCCCCAACACCCTCTTGTGCGCGTGCTGCGTCAAGTACCCGATGATCTGATCCGCCGTGATCCCGCTATCCAGCGCCGAGACCACACTCTCGCGCGTAATTGTGCCCACCAACAGATTCGCCAACAGCACCTCTGTCCGCAGGAACAGCCTCAGAATCGCCTGCTTGAGCGGCGACGACGTGTACGCATACACCCTATAGTTGGTCTCGACAATCACAAACCGATCCTCCTCGATCGTCCGCGCCGACGACGCTGACGACGCCGAAGACGCCGACGCCGACGAGGCAGACGCCGACGGCCCGACCCCGCCGGCCCCCGACGAGAGAATCACCGCCAGTTTCGTCGGCACCACCGCCGTCTTCCCCATCGGATACAGCAACCCGAGCGCACACAAATCCGCACAAATCTCCTTCCCCTGCGCCGTCTCCCCCACCTCCACCCGCTCCCCCTTCTGGAACCCAAGCCGCAGCAAAAACTCGACCAACGCATCAAACACCTCCCGACTCCGCTCCGTGCTCGCATGCCGTATGTACTCCTTCAGAACCACCCACACTTGCGTATGCGTATCCGCCAGCAGAAACTGAAACCCCCGCTCCGTAATCCGCCGCTCTTCGGCATTCCCGCCGTCAGCATCCCGGACGACCCCCGCAGCCAGCATCAACCGCCGCAAGTCCAGCCCGGACGACCCCCCCAGAAACCGCGCGCCTCTTTCCGTCCCGCAATCGCCCTCGCCCTCGCCCGCTTCCTCCCCGATCGCAAACATGAGCACCTTCTCCCACTGCCCCCACGCATGCGCATCCACCACATCCTGCGACGGCGGCGCCCGAGCCTCATTCTTCCCCCCAGCCTTTCTCCCAGATTCCCATTCCAATTCCGACGCCCCCTCCCGCAGCCACGCCCCCACCCCACACCCCAAAGCCCGCTGCAAATGCCTCCGAAACCCCCCATGCATCCGATACACCCCGGCACCCCGCACCAGCACCCGCGACCGCGACAGCATATCCAGCGCCGCCCGATGCCTCGACCCGTACTTTTCGTTAATAAACGACGACACGACCTCCATATGCACGTCCGACGACCCGTTGTCGTCGGTAGACTCCATCGAACCCCCCGTATCGCAATACAGCAGCCGATACACGTACTGCTTCTCCAGCTCGGGAAGCGACCGAAACACAGACAGACACGTGTACGGCTGCTCATCATACAACCGCTCGATATGAGCAGGCGCCAGCTCGCCCACCAGGTAGGCGATGATCGACGACTGCGCATCGTCGTCGGCCCCTCGGGTGGCAGCCATCGAGCCGCGTTGTCAGTTGTGGTGAACGAGGTGAACGAGGTGAACGAGGACGAGGAGGACGAACCGATTGGGTTCAGACAGACAGACCCGGGGCAGCGTCAGGTCGTCTTCGCGTGGAGTCGTTCGTCTTTCGTCGTTCGTCGTTCGTCGGTCCGGGAACCGGGACGTCAATCGTGTGTGTCAGCCAGTCACCCGTCACTCCGGAGAAATACGTTTGCGTTCTAGAACGGATCGGTCTGGAAACGCCCGGCAAAAGTTCAAGTACACGTTTCTTCACGGAGGAACAGAACATACACGTCAACGCGCCCTGGACGTCGGACGTCGGACGTCGGACGTCGGACGCTGGACGTGGTCGGACGACGGGCCACCACGCACGAAACCGCGTGTGAAATCCGTCATCGTTTCTACGTTCATGCTCAATTCGTCGAGGGCGATTCCGCCGATTCCCCTTCGGTGATACGGACACGGATAGGGAAGGGGATACGGAATTTGGTGACCACCAGTCGAGCAGAGTATGCTTCATTCGACCGACACCCAGCACACGGCTGGCCCGGCGGGGGGCCCTCCCGTGTCCTCCGAGTCCGTCGTCAAGGCGGGAAACCCGGGGCCAACCGCGAGCGCGTCGTTATCGTCGTTGTCGCCGTTGTCGCCGTTGTCCGGGCCGCCGGCGCCGCCCCATCGTCCGGTTCGGTCGGATATGCTGTCGCGTATTCTGTCTGATCTGTGTGATCCGACGTATACGGCGGTGACGGGGCAGCAGGGTTCGGAGGATACGACGCTGAAGGAGTTTGTGGATACGACGTCGAGGGGGTATAAGGGGGAGCGATTGAAGCGGTTTATACAGGATATATTCGAGCGGGTGCGGGGGCTGATACAGAGCTCGGACGGGTGTCGGAGGATGGGCGGGGTGCTGGCTGTGGACGAGCTGGGGGAGACCAAGGTGTTCGGGGATAGTATGAGCCGGTTGAGTGATCTGATTCGGATACTGATGGATGCGTTCGTGTTTGGGGTGTACCCGCCGGGTGGTGAGCGAGGGCTTGAGCGGCACGAGAACGCTGCTGCTGCCGCCGTGTCGTCGTCGTCGTCGATGGAGATGAAGACGATGCGGTTGGCGAGCGAGGTGTTGGGAAGGCTGGTGACGATTGGGGGGGTTGGGGTGTCGGATGTGGTCGCTGAGCAGGTTCAGTCGAGTATACAGTGGTTGGCGGGGCCTCGTCAGGAGTATTCGTCGATTGCGGGGGTGATGGTGTTGCAGGAGCTGGCGATTGCGGCGCCGGCGGTGTTCAACGTGCACGTTCGGTCGTTCATCGAGGTGATCTGGAATCCGTTGCGGGATCCGGATCCGGGGGTGCGGAAGGCGGCGGTGAGTGCGCTGCGCGCGTGTCTGGTACTGATAGAGAAGCGGGAGACGAGGTATCGGGTGCAGTGGTACTATCGGCTGTTTGAGGAGACGCAGCGGGGGCTGAGTCGGACGACGAGCGTCGAGACGGTGCACGGGAGTCTGTTGGCGCTGGGGGAACTGCTGTGTCATACGGGAGAGTTTATGCTGGCGAGGTATCGGGAGGCGTGTGATACCGTGCTGCTGTTCCGGGGGAACCAGGAGAAGGTGATTCGGCGGGCCGTCATCTCGCTGATTCCAAAGCTGGCGACATTTGCGCCCGAGCGGTTCGTGCGGTCGTATTTGAGGCAGTCGACGCTGCATTTGCTCTCGGTGTTGGCGTGTCCGGACGATCAGGGTGCCGGATTCGTGGCCCTGGCGGAGATGATCTCGTCGCTGGCAAGGGCCGGGGTGGTGAGCCACATGAAGACGCCAGAGGACTTTTTGGAGCCGATCGCGGTGCAGATTCGGGAGTGTTTGGTGACGAAGGATCGGGCCGTGCATCACTTTCAAGAGGCCTTGGAGTGCGCCGGGGTGCTCTGCGTGTCGCTGGAGGGCGACTGGGAGCCGCACATGACGGAGCTGCTGGGCCCCGCCGTGGCCACCGGACTCAGTCCGAGCCTGGTGGACTGCCTGCAGAAGGTCGTGGAAAGCTTGCCGAGGCTGCTGAGCAAGGTTCAGTCTCTGCTTCTGGATCTTCTGTCGCTTGCGTTGACGGATAAGCCGTTTTTCGAAGGCTTGCTGCCGGCGGGGGAGCTCTGTGCGCTGCGGGACGCGCTGGCAGACGGCGAAGTCCAGGGCCCGGAGCTCACGCGGCTGGCGCTGCAGACATTTGCGGACTTTTCGCTGATTCCTCATAAGCTTCTGGAGTTTGCGAGGACGTTTCTCATGCCGCTCCTGGAGGAGCGAGACGCGCCGACGAGGCGAGCCGCGGCGCTGGCCATCTGCCAGATCGTGCAGCGACACGCGCACTACGGTTCTACGGACGCTCCGGCGTTTACTATGGCAGAGAAACGGAGCATCGATAATATCGTGCTCCGACTGCTCTCCCTGTCGGTGATTGATGCGTCGGCCAGGGTGCGGATCGCGATCTTCGACTCGCTGGCCAACTCGACAGCGCTCGACCCACACATCGGCCAGCCCGAGAGCTTGCGGGATCTGTTCATCGCATTCAATGACGAGGTTCCTGTGGTTAGGTCGCTGGCCATCCGGCTCGCTGGGAGGCTCATGTCGGTCAACCCGGCGTACATCGGCCCCGCGCTCCGCAAGTACATGCTGCAGCTGATCACCGACTTGGACACGTCGCCGGACGCGCACCAGCGCGAGGAGGGCGCCGATTTACTATGTGTTCTCATTCGGGCCGCGCCTCGGTTAGTCCAGCCGTATACGCTGGTCATCCTCCGTGCGCTGCTTAGCATTCTCAGCGACGTCTCTAAGCGGCAGCAGGGCAAGGCCGGCCAGGTGCTTCCGAGCGGCAAGCTGGTCGACAGTATGGTCAACGTTGTTCCTCTGGATGCCGAGGACTCGTCCGAGGACGGCCTGCACATCGCGGTGCTGGACACGTTGGGGGAGCTATCTGCCGTGTCGGGCGTCGAGCTGAACTCCAAGGTCCCCGATATGTTGCCCTTGGTCATTGGCGCCCTGGCGGACGCCGGAAGCAGCTCGACGAAAAAGCTGGTGGCGACCCGCACGCTCGGACGGATCGTCGAGAGCACGGGGAACGTGGTCAAGCCGTACCTGGACTACCCGCAGCTGCTCGTCATCCTGCTCACGATGCTGGGCAACGCTTCGTCGGCCGGTCGGCGCGAGATTGTGCGCACGCTTGGTATTCTGGGCGCGCTGGACCCCCACGTGCATAAGCTCAACCTGGCGGCGCTCCACGGGGAGGGCAGGCTGGAGCGCGAGGGGGTGCGCCCGCAGTACTCTGACCGCGCGCCCATGGCGCGGACCGATCCGGTGTCGGGCATGACGGTCGCCGAGGGGCTGAACGACCTCTTCCCATCCGGAGCCCCAGCGACGTCGTCCGAGGAATACTACCCGGCGGTGGCCATCAACGCGCTCATGCGCCTCCTGAGGGATCCGTCGTCGGCCCTCCTGCACAGCAGGGCCGTGCAGGCGCTGTTCAAGATCATCCGGTCGATGGGTATGGGATTCGTTCCCTTCTTATCTACCGTGGTTCCGGTGCTGCTGTCAATCACCGTCCGGGCCGACGACGTGAACCGCCGAATAGAGATGATCCGGGCCCTCGCAGACCTCGTCGTCTTCATGCGGCAGCACATCAGGAAGTTCCTGGCCGACATTCTGTCCCTGATCGACGTGTTCTGGGAAGAGGAGTCGACGCCAGTCACGCCGCATATTCTGTTCCTGCTGACCGAGCTGGCGTTCACGTTGCGCGAAGACCTGCGGGAGCACATGTCCAACCTGCTGCCCAAGTTCATCTCCCTGCTCGACGAGGCCGACAAGACCGAGGATTATTCGCTGGTCGGCGCAGCGCTCAAGACGCTGTGTGCCCTCGGGCCGGTGCTGGAGGGCTCGCTCACGCTCCTGCTGCCGTCCATCTTCCAGGTGCTCGGCGCCAAGGGAGACTCCGAGGCCCCGGTGACCATCAAGATCGACATAATGTCGTCCCTGCAGGCCATGCTACCCACAATGCAGCTGGGATCGCACGCGTCGGCCATCTTACATCCCCTCATCCGGATCATGAACGGGCCTTCGGAAGAGCTCCGGGTCAGGGCGCTCGACATCATCTGCTGCATCTCGCTGGCCGTCGGGGACGACCTCAAGGTGTTCATCCCGTCCATTCGAAGGGCGATGCAGGAGAACCAAATCCAACATGACACGTTTGAGAAGATCCTAAAGCGACTCTCCAACCAAGATCCACCGTGCATCTCCGACGCGGAGGACTGGGAGTCCAGTCCCGCGTTCCTCGGGCCCGAAAACCTGGACAACCACCTGGTCATCAAGTACAGCAAGCTCAATCTGGAACAGGCGCTCGCCGGAGCGCCTCCGGCGTCCGACGACGTGTCTGGCGGAGTGCACAGCGAGACGGGCATGCTCGCGCTCCGCAGAGCTTGGGAGAGCAGCCAGCGGAGCACGCGAGACGACTGGGCCGAGTGGATGCGGAACTTTTCGATAGAGCTGCTGAAGCAAAGCCCGTCAAGGGCGCTTCGAGCATGCTCTTCTCTGGCTCAAGCGAATCCCGGCATGGCCCGAGAGCTCTTCGCGGCCGCGTTCGTGTCGTGCTGGTCCGAGCTCGACAGCGGCATGCAGTCCCAGCTGGTCCGTAGCCTGGAGGCGGCTCTCGCGTCGTCGACCATCCCTCCGGACATCGTCACGACACTCCTCAATCTGGCCGAGTTCATGGAGCACGACGAGAAGGCGCTGCCGCTCGACACCAGGACGCTCGGCGCGCTTGCGGAGAAGTGCCACGCTTACGCCAAGGCCCTCCACTACAAGGAGCTCGAGTTCCAATCCACGCCCCATAGCGCCGTTGAGGCGCTGATTTCCATCAACAACCAGCTCAGACAACCGGACGCCGCCGTTGGCGTCCTTGACCTGGCGCAGAACAAGCTGTCGATGACGCTCAAGGAGAGCTGGCACGAGAAGCTCCAGCGCTGGGACGATGCCCTCAGGTCGTACCAGCTCAAGGTGCAGAACACCAAGCCGGGATCCCAACCGCATGCGGAGGCTCTTCTTGGTCAATGCCGCTGTTTGGCCGCGCTCGCCGAGTGGGACACGCTGTTCAAGCTCTGCAGGAGCGAGTGGGCGCGCGTCGAGCCGCCGGCCAGGCGGAGCATGGCGCCCGTCGCGGCGCACGCCGCCTGGCAGCTCGGAGACTGGGGCCAGATGAAGCACTATGTCAACTTCATGTCCACGTCGAATGGCGGCGGCGCCGAGGGCGCGTTCCTGTCGGCCGTGCTCGACGTGCACACAGGCAACCTCGAGTCTGCGGCCGAGTCCACCGAGCGGGCGAGGGAGCTGCTCGGGGCCGACATGTCGGCCCTCGTGGGAGAGAGCTACGAGCGTGCGTACGGGGATATGGTCCGCGTACAGCAGCTCACCGAGCTGGAGGAAATCCTCGTGGTCAAGACGGCAGAGAGGGCCACGGCGAGCGACAGCGAGTTCTCGAGGGAGATCAGGGAGCACACGCAGGGAATCTGGCGCGGTCGTCTCGTCGGCGTGCAGCAAAACGTCGAGGTGTATCAGGCGATCCTCAGCGTCCGGAGCCTGATGATGGGCATGGAAGAGGACGTCAACACCTGGCTGCGTTTTTCTGGATTGTGCCGCAGCGGCGGCCGGATGAAGCAGAGCAAGCGCGTGCTGCAGGATCTCCGGGACGCCGTCCGGTCTCAGGCTAAACAGGATAACATACCGTTCCTGTCGCCGCAGAACCGCGAGATCGACGTCCTCTACGTGTGGTGCAAGCACGTGTGGGCCGACGGCCACCGCCAGGAGGCCTTTGGCACCCTGCAGCAGCTCGCCGAGGATCTCAGGGAATGGGCCAGGGAAGTCCAGGAAGACCAGATAACGATCGCTTCGGATACGAGCGAAGCCGAGCGCATGCTGCTCTGCGGCCGTGCGCATCTCAAATCGGCCGTCTGGCGGCGGCAGCTTGCCGACAACATCACCGAGGGCCTTATATCGTCCATCCTTTCGACCATGTCGTACGCGAAGGATTGTGCGCCGAATTGGTCGAAGGCGTGGCACCAATGGGCGTACTTCAACGTGGAGGCCATGATCTTCTACAACTCGAACGGCTTGCACGAGGAGGGCAGCGCGTTTGTCGCGCCCGCGGTCACCGGCTTCTTCAAGTCGATCGAGCTGTCGCAGGACGAGGCACAGAGCAAGATGATAGGAGAGAAGGTGTCACACAATCTTCAGGACATTCTGAGGCTGCTGACGCTCTGGTTCGGCTACGGAGACGCCGAGGACGTGGAGGCTGCCCTCCGCGAGGGCTTCGGACACGTCCGCGTCGACACGTGGCTGGCGGTCATCCCGCAGATCATCGCGAGGATCCACACCAACTCTGAGACTGTCAGGGATATGATCCAATCGCTGCTGATTCGCATCGGACGGCACCACCCGCAGGCCCTCATGTACCCCCTGCTCGTCGCATCCAAGAGCCAGAGTCCGTCGCGCCGAGCGGCGGCTACTGCCGTCGTCGAGGGCGTTCGTCAGCATTCTGCCACTCTCGTTGAGCAAGCGCAGATGGTCGGCGGCGAGCTCATCAGGATGGCGATCCTCTGGCACGAGATGTGGCACGAGGCGCTCGAGGAGGCGTCGAGGCTGTACTTCGGCGAGTCCAACGCGGAGGGAATGCTCAACACGCTCTTGCCATTGCACGAAATGATGCAGAAACAGGGTCCGACGACCCTGAAGGAGATTGCATTCGTGCAGGCGTACGGCAGAGAGCTGGACGAGGCCCACGAGTGGTGTCTGAAGTACCAGGTGTCCCGGAAGGAGGCAGAGCTGCACCAGGCGTGGGACCTCTACTACCACGTCTTCAAACGGATCAATAAACAGCTTCCATCTCTGACGACTCTGGACATTCAGTACGTGGCGCCCGCCCTCGTCAAGGCCGAGAACCTCGAGCTGGCCGTTCCTGGCACGTACATAGTCGGCGAGCCGCTCGTGACCATCGCGTCCTTCGCGCCGCAGCTCACGGTCATCACGTCCAAACAGCGACCAAGGAAGCTGTCAATTTACGGCTCTGACGGCGCCGAGTACGTCTTCCTGCTCAAGGGTCACGAGGACTTGCGGCAGGACGAGCGAGTGATGCAGCTCTTTGGGCTCATCAACTCGATGCTCGCGATCGACCGCGATACCTCCGAGAGGGAACTCTCGATCGCCAGGTATGCCGTCATCCCCCTCTCGCCCAACTCGGGTCTCATCGGTTGGGTGCCCAACACCGACACGCTGCACGGGCTTATCCGAGAGTACAGGGACGCCCGCAAGATCCCGCTCAACGTCGAGCATCGGCTCATGCTCACGATGGCCCCCGACTTTGACATGTTGACCATCATCCAGAAGGTCGAGGTCTTCGAGCACGCGCTCGAGTCGACCTCGGGTGACGACCTGGACAAGGTGATGTGGTTCAAGTCCAGATCGTCAGAGATGTGGCTCTACAAGCGGACGAACTACACGAGGTCGACCGCGGTGATGTCGATGGCCGGTTATATCCTCGGACTGGGCGACAGGCACCCGTCGAACCTCATGCTCGACCGCTACAGCGGCAAGATGCTTCACATCGACTTCGGGGACTGCTTCGAGGCATCGATGATGCGCGACAAGTTTCCCGAGAAGGTGCCGTTCCGTCTGACGCGGATGATGGTCCGGGCGATGGAAGTTGCCGGCATCGAAGGCAATTTCCGGGCGACCTGCGACGAAGTGATGCGGGTGATGCGGTCGCAGAGGGACTCGATGATGGCCATGCTCGAGGCGTTCGTGCACGACCCGTTGATCAACTGGAGGCTGCTCAACGCTGACAACGTCGGCGACGGCGCGACCGGCGACGGTGGGCCAGGAAGCGACGCATCCGAAATGCCGCCTGGCGCGGCGGCGTCCGTCCCCCGCCAGGCTTACACACGTGAGCAAGTGCTCGACGCGCTCGGCGTCCAGGGCACGGACCCGAGCGAGGCCCTCAACGATCGGGCCGTTCAAGTCATGCGCCGCATCAGCGACAAGCTGACCGGGCGCGATGGTCTTCCCGGCCAAGACGGTGGATACGTCGAGAGCGACTCGGTGAAGCGACAGGTGAGGAGGCTCATCCAACAGGCGACGTCCCACGAGAATCTTTGTCAGAGTTACATTGGGTGGTGCCCTTGGTGGTAAAACAGATGTACACCATCACCCTGTCAGCCTCGTTTTCCACAGCGGTGTGCTGCTGCTAAACACCTCGACCAAGCTGATCGGCGACCGCTTCAGGAACGAGCTCTTCGTCAACCCGGTCGAACCGCCGCCGGCCTTTGTCGCAGACGCCTTTTTCGCGTACTTCTGTACCCACGAGTCGCTGACGTGCTGCGTCAGGAGGTTCGCCGTCGTCGGGCTCGAGTCCCCGAGCGCCTTGATTGTCCTCACGAACTCGTCGTCCGACTCGTGGTCGACCAGCAGGAGATGGTTGTCGGCGGCCCTGTAATCACCGCCGACGTCGTCACCGTCGTCGTCGTCTTGGCAGTCGCCCGGCGCGCCCTCGACGACAATCTTCTCCTTGCCATGGGACAGCAGCTTCCTGTTCCGCAGCTTCTTCTCGAGCGCTTCCACCTCTGCGTATAGCCTCGTCCGCGTGTGCACGGAAGGGATTTTCCAGCCAGACGCCGGCGAGTCCACAGAGTCTACGGATTGCGCCTGCGCGTGAGCCTGCGCGTGAGCCTGAGCACGCCCAACCCTTGCATCCATGGCGTCCATCGCGTTTTTGAACTTGTGGCTGCGGTGCGCCGCGTTTCCTTGAAACTTGGACGGCTGGTCGAGGATCCGATCCATGTTGCTCTCCGTCAGCACGCCGGGGTTTTCCCCACGAAAGTCCCGAATCTGGCAGAACGAATCCTTCACGAACAGATCATCTTCGTCTTCCCTGGTATAAATGACGTCGTCCTCTCGCTCGTCTGAGAGCCCGACCGACGCCACGTCCCCGTCCTCCGTCCCGTCCTCCCCCTGTACCTCCTTCCTGTCCATGCTCTCGACCACATGCGTGCGCATATCACAGTACTCTGTGAGACCGTCCAGCATGACGTTATGCACGACCGTCTCCTCCTCATCGTCGTCCTCGCCGCCCGAGAACCCGGCCTCTGACAACACGGCCGCCAGCAGCTCGTCCGCACACGGCGAGTCTTCGCGCTCCGTCGTCTGCTGGAAGTCGCACAGACCCCGAATACAGAGCAGCGCATTGTCGAGCCGCTTCGACTCCTCCAGCAGCATCGTGACGTCGCTCTTGTGAACGCTCTCCAGCTCCCGGATGCGCGCTTCGTAGAGTCGGCAAATCTCGGCCTCCCGCTCCTCCAACCGCGCGACTTCACGGCGCAGCTCCCCGATCACCACGTATGCATCGTCTTCATGTTCGTATCCAAGACCGTCCGCGGCCAGCAAGCGCACGGGCGTGGTGCTCGATGCGCGGAATTCATCCGCCTTGTTAAACGTGGAATGTTCGCGGGAATTCCGCACTCGGCGATACTCCATGGCGCGCGGTATGATATTGGGTGCTCCGGTGTCTCACGGTTCCCTCGGTGGCGACGACGAAGTGTTGTATTCGAGTGACTGAGATCTCAACGACTCAACGGTTGAAGCTCCGGAGAACCAGAACGAAAGGAGCCTTGACATCAATCGGTCGCGACAGACGTGAAGGGATCGTGTGCGTTACCGTTAGTCATCGTCACCGTGGCCACGATGCGGGTTGCCGACGGCCGAGACGCGCGAGGCGCAGACCCCGAGATTTCGAAGACAGAACTCAAAGAGGAGGAGCTCGCGTCGCTGCTGCCTTGGGGCCTCGGCACCGTGATCGAGACGTTCGCCAACACGCTCGACGAGATCATTTCCGAAACGATGGACGAGTGGAACTTGACACCGGAGAAGAAGGCGAGCGTCGGGAGGGCAGGCCGTCGTTGCACGCCAGAAGCCGACGTCGGCGTCGTCGTCGTCGACGACGAGCCTCCAGTCTGGAACATCTCGTGGAACGATATATTCGGCGAGGCTGACGCCGAGCGAGCGTGTCCCTCTCCGTCGTCGCCGTCGCCGTCGCCGAGATCGACACTGTCGTCCGCTCTTGCACGACCAGCGACGCCCCCGCGGCACCAAACGGGCGACGGCGACGTCGCTGCGCTGCAAAAGGAGCTTCGACGCTCGAAGAAGCAAAATGAGCACCTGAAGAAGAAGATCTCGGGGCTCCAAGAGCAGCTGGATCGCGCGCTCCCGAGGGAAGCCGGGGACGGCGGCGTGACAGCGGACGAGCACGTCACGCTTCGCATGCAGATCGAGCATCTGCTCGCGCAGAAGTGCACGCTCGGATATGAGAACGACTCGTTGCGGCGGGAGAACCAGCGGCTCTGCGAGCTGGTCGACTACTTCCTCGGAGGAGCCGCTGGCGATTGCGAAGAAATAGATGAAGAAGACCAAACATCGTCGTCAGCAGACTCTCTCATTGCCTGGTAATTTCTTGTGATCAGTACGTCAGAACATACCGCATACCGTCGCACTGCGACCTGAGTAGACGGCACGAGAAAGAGAACGAGAGAGGCAAACAAAGTTCAGTCCATGCGGATTCTTCCTGCCCCGAAAACCACAGTGGCACGACCACGTGCCGTCTCGACCGCTCGGCGACCGTTCAGATGCACGGCAACGGACGGGAAGTCAGACAGCCGGGCACGGCAACAGATTGAGGTCCGTTGCTGTTGCTGTTGCT